>OJFX01000387.1_pt1 | contig 16357 bp, 14 predicted proteins | sample 1594171 | NCBI WGS metagenome assembly OJFX01 (sample SAMN05416840, study PRJEB24817) | seawater metagenome | isolation source: Sea water | place: Canada:Atlantic | collected 2013-07
TGTTTGGCTTTTTGGTCGCTTCCATCAGGCATCAGGAAGGAGACGATACTGAAGCGTTCATAATCCGCCTGCAGAAAACGTCCTTCATGATCACACTGTGGAAACCCAAGACCATACATAATCGCCTTGGGGATTTTGCGGCAATAGAGTGCCACCCCGGAGAAACCATCCTCTTCGGCATCCAGGAAGTAGCCTTCATAGCCTTCCGGATACAGAATGTGGTCACCCAGTTCAAAACTTTTTGCCTTGATGTTCTGCACGCAGACTACGTCGACATCCTGCTGAGCCAGCCAGTCCAGGAAGCCACGATCGACGGCATCACGAATACCATTGACATTGATGCTGGCAATTTTCATAAATCGTCCCTTTTGCGTCGCTGCTGTATGATACCCGACGTTTAGACGTTTGGGTAAAGGCAGCGACTAAAACTTGCCATTTACCCGTGTTTATTGTTGCTTTCGTGCCGATTTAAACCTACCGCCTAGTGAGGAACGCCGTGGCTACCACTCTACAACCCTACCAGCGCGATTTCATTGCCTTTGCCATTGAGCAAGGTGTGCTTAAGTTTGGTGAGTTTACGCTTAAATCCGGCCGTGTTAGCCCCTACTTCTTCAACGCTGGGCTGTTTCAAACCGGGCGCGCGCTGGCCAAGCTGGGCCGCTTTTATGCTCAGGCAATTGCCGATAGCGGCTTAAACGCTGATGTGCTGTTTGGCCCGGCGTATAAGGGCATTCCGCTGGCAGCGGTCACGGCGGCAGCGCTAGCCGACCATCACGGCCGGGACATGCCCTATGCGTTCAACCGCAAAGAGGCGAAAACGCATGGCGAAGGCGGCAATATCGTGGGTGCCGAACTCGCTGGCGGTATTTTAATTATTGATGACGTCATCACCGCCGGTACCGCCATTCGCGAAGTGATGAGCCTGATCAAGCAGAGTGGCGCTCACGCCGCTGGCGTCATTATTGCGCTAGACCGCCAAGAGCGCGGCCAGGGCGAGCAGAGTGCGATTCAGGAAGTACAGGCCGAATACGGTATGCCGGTCGTCAGTATCGTCACTTTAGAGCAAGTGCTTACTTACCTTGAAGAGCACGCTGGTGGCGAAATGCTTGCCTACGCAGAAGCCATCAGGGCCTATCGTGACCGCTACGGCATTGCCAACTGATTAGACTGACAGCGCGCCAGTGAAACCTTGCTGGCGCCACGCTTCGTAGCTCACAATAGCCACGGCGTTGGAAAGGTTCAGGCTACGGTTATTGGGCTGCATAGGCAGGCGCAGTTTGTGCTCAGCGGTTAGCGCTTCGTGTACTTGGGGCGAGAGCCCCGCGGTTTCAGAGCCAAATAGCAGCACATCGCCCGGGGCAAAGTCGGCATCGCTGTAAGTGCGCGTGCCTTTAGTGGTGATCGCCCAGATGCGCCGCCCCTGCATGGCCTGCTGAAAAGCGTTAAAATCCGCGTGGCGGGTCACGTTGTCGATATCACGATAATCCAGCCCGGCGCGGCGCAGCTTTTTCTCTTCCAGGTCGAAGCCCAGCGGCTCAATCAGGTGTAACCGGCAGCCATTGTTGGCGACCAAGCGCATGATATTACCCGTATTGGGCGCCATGCGCGGTTCAAAAAGCGCTACTTCAAACATCTCCACCTGCCTGTTTATTATGCCTTCGCCAAGCGGCTGATTGTACTTGAAACCGTACTTGAAGCCGACTAGCAACTCTCGTAGAGGATGACCGACGCCATGACGCCTGCCACGCCCAAGAGCATTCTTAGCCGCATTAAAGGGCTAAACCCGCGCCAGCAGGAAGCCGTGCGCTACATCGATGGACCGTGCTTGGTGTTGGCGGGCGCAGGGTCAGGTAAAACCAGCGTTATCACCACTAAAATTGCCTATTTGGTGCAAGAGTGCGGGATGAGCGCGCGCAAAATCGCGGCGGTGACCTTTACCAATAAAGCCGCCCGGGAGATGAAAGAGCGTGTCGGCCAGATGCTGCACGGCAAAGAGGGCCACGGGCTAACGGTATCCACCTTTCACACCCTGGGGCTGAATATTATTCGCGGCGAGCTTAAAACCCTGGGCTACAAGCCGGGCTTTTCGCTCTTTGACCCGGAAGATGCCAAGGCACTGCTGCGCGATTTAATGAACAAAGACGCCCAGGTGGACGCCGAGCAGATCAACGCCGTGCAGAGCAAAATTTCCACCTGGAAGAATGACTTGGTACTGCCCAGCGATGCGCTCTCGTTTGCCGCCGACGACGATGAGCATTTTGCCGCTCGGGTCTATGAAGCCTACGTACGGCATTTAAAAGCCTATAACGCGGTGGACTTCGACGACCTGATTCTGCTGCCAGTGGTACTGCTCAAGAACGATCCAGAAGCGCTCGAGCGCTGGCGGCGCAAAATCCACTATATGCTGGTGGATGAGTATCAGGACACCAACGTCTCCCAGTACCTGCTGGTGAAACTGCTCATGGCGGAGCGTTCCACCTTTACCGTGGTGGGCGACGATGACCAATCGATCTACGCCTGGCGCGGTGCCCGCCCTGAAAATCTGATTACCCTGGGGGAAGATTTCCCGCGCCTGAAAGTCATCAAGCTGGAACAGAACTACCGCTCGACCGCCACCATACTGCGCGCCGCCAATACGCTGATCGCCAATAACCCCCACGTTTACGAGAAGACACTGTGGTCGGATATGGGCGACGGTGCGGCCATTCGGGTCATCGTGAATCGGCATGAAGAGGCAGAGTCTGAGCGGGTCGCCAGCGAAATGCTCACGCGCAGGATCAAAGAGAAGGCCGAGTGGCGCGACTTTGCGGTGCTTTATCGGGGTAACTTCCAGGCCCGCTTGTTAGAGCTCAAGCTGCAGCACTACCAAATTCCTTACAAGCTCTCCGGTGGTACGTCGTTTTTCTCGCGCAACGAGATTAAAGACACCATGGCTTACCTGCGCCTACTGATTAATCCCGCCGACGATAACGCCTTTTTACGCATAGTAAACGTGCCGCGCCGGGAAGTGGGTCCCGGCACCGTCGAGAAGCTTGCCAACTACGCGACTGAGCGCTCGATATCGCTGTTTGCCGCCTGCCACGAGTTAGGGCTGGAGCAAGTACTGCCAACCCGAGCGACAGAGCGCTTGAGCCGCTTTACCCACTTTATTGATGGCGTGCGCAAGCGCATGGACCAAGGCGATGCGATTGCTGCCATCCGCGACATGCTGCGGGACATGGATTACGAGGCGTGGCTGTATCAAAACGCCAGCGCGCCCACCGTAGCCGAGCGACGCATGGCCAACGTGTGGATTTTGATCGACCAGCTGGAAAAGTCGCTCAATCGCGACCCCGAAGACGATACAGACGCCACCGATACCGAAACCGACGGCGTGGAAGCGGCGATTTCACGCTTGGTATTACGCGATATTCTGGAGCAGCAGGCAGAAGAGGATGACTCGGATCGCGTGCAGCTACTCACCATGCATGCCTCTAAAGGGCTGGAGTTCCCGCATGTGTATTTGATGGGGTTAGAGGAAGACCTGTTGCCCCACCGCAACGCCATTGAAGTAGGCACCGTGGAAGAGGAGCGTCGCTTGGCTTATGTGGGGATTACCCGGGCAAGGCGTACGCTGACGTTGACACTTGCCCGCCAGCGGAAAGCCTACGGTGAGTTGATGGACTGCCAGCCGAGCCGCTTCTTAGAAGAACTGCCCGCGGAAGATTTAGAGTGGGAAGGCCGTGCCGATAAAGAAGACCCTGAGAAAAAGCAGGCCCGGGGTAAAGACGCCATTGCCGGACTTCGTTCACTGCTAGGGTGATTGATCATTAGGCAGGCAAAAAATAATCCACAGGGCGGTGTTTAAAACACCCTGTGGATAAATTACTTAAACGCGAGTGGTTGGCGACGGCTTATTGCGCTTCTGCCATTAAGTAATCAACGACGGCCATCACTTCTTCATCAGACAGATTGGGGTTACCGCCTTTGGCAGGCATGGCGCCAATGCCGTTGATCGCGCTGGCGTAAAGCTCATCAGCCCCTTTCTCTAAACGCGCTGCCCAAGCTTCGGAGTCGCCTTTGGTGGGTGCACCGGCAACGCCATTGTCGTGGCATGCCGCACAGCCAACGCTTGCGTAAAGCGCAGCACCATCCAGGTCGCTACCGCCACTCGCTTCTTCAGAGGCTGCCGCGTCTTCTTCACTCGCCGCGTCATCGTTAGCAGCCATCTCTTCTTCAGCGGCAGCATCACCTTCCGCAGTGGCGGTCTCTTCTTCAGAGGCGGCTTCATCACCACCGCCTAACTCAGGCACTTCCATCACCGGCTCAACCAAATAGGCGACCGCCGCTTCCACTTCTTCATCGGAAAGGCTGGCGTTACCGCCTTTCGCTGGCATCGCGCCAATACCATTAATGGCATGATCGACGAGAGTCGCAAAACCTTGTTCGGTACGCGCCGCCCAAGCTTCTTCTTCACCGCGGATGGGTGCGCCCGCCGCGCCAGATGCGTGGCACGCGACACACACACTGCCGTAAATGCCCTCACCATCAATACTGCCGCCACTGCTAGCGCTATCGCCTGCAGGCGCGGCCGCTGTTCCACAGTCTTGACCTTCTAAACAGAGTTGCCCTACCGGCGCTAAACGCTCGGCAATCGCATTATGTGCGGCGTCTTGAGCGTAAGCACCTGAAGTGCCCGCCATGAAGCCGAGGGCCGCCAGCCCGCTCATGATCAGCTTTGCTTTCACTCTTACCACCTCTTGAGTATTGTCATCAACCGTTTGTTCTTAACTTCTGCCTTAACCCCTGCGCGCGGCAGCGCCAATCTGTGAAAAGCTCCGCTGAGACGCCAAGACGCGTGTATAGAGCTAGTATAACGGCAACGCAAAGCGCAAGAAAATGCTACTAAGCGCGCCTATGCCACCAATCACGACTATTTAGGCATTAATGGGGGGCTTCACTCCTTTCGCCACCCCCTTTCCACGCTAATAAACGCTGTTGCGCATATTGCTTAAAACCCGCCTGCTGATAGAGCCGTTTAGCCGGTACATTAACCTCATCCACCGCCAGCACGACTTCCTGTGTACCTGACTGCTGGGCAAGTGCCAGGGCGCTATTCAACAGCGCGCGCCCTAACCCCATGCCACGCCACTCAGGAATAAGCCCCATTAACATAAGCTCCCAGCGGTTCAACAACGGACGCGGCGCCAGCAGCAAAACACCGACAAGGGCGTCTTGATAATGGACGGCGTACCAGTGTTGCGGGGCCTGGGAGTCCTGCTGCTGGAACCCGGCAAGCAACTCGTTTACCGAGAGTACGTCGCGCAGCGGCACACTATCCAGCGAATCATGCCCCACCGCGGCGAGTAAATTTATTTGTTCTGCTTGTGAAAACGCGCCTAGCGGCTGCAGTGTTAACGGCCTCGCTTCGTTCATTGCTAAACGGCGGTGTGTACTGCCAACGAGATGCTCCAAGCTGGCCAAGCGCTGCATGCCGAACTCTAGTAGCAACGCTTCCGGCACGGCCGCCTGTGGCGAAAGCTCCAGGTGGCAAAGGCGAATCGGCTGGTTGGTTACCCACTCATAGGCGGCACCTAGTAGCGCGCGGGCATGCGCTCCGTCGACCTTGGGTAACCACAGTTGGGCCATCTCCATGGGCAGGGGTTGCACCCAAATAGCCCCTGTCACCTGCCCCGCTTCAAGACTAATCCATAGCCCTTCCCAACGGGTATCCGGCTGATTGTACATTGCCTTTACCGCACTGCTCAGAGCTGCTTGCTGCTCAGGGTCATGAGCTGCCGCCAAGTGCAGCAGTGCCTCGCGACGCCGCGAAGGAGGACACTGCACGATCTGAATAGGCGTTGCCTGTGTAGAGATCATCAATACGTTACCTATTCATTGCTTGGTCAAATCGGGGATAAATATTTACTCAGCTTAAGTTTTAGTTAAGTTATCCCGCCCAGAGTGTCGGAAAACACGATGGAGATCATCCGATGGCTCGCCTAAGCACACCGGCTACTGCGCTGATATCGCTGGATTGGCACGAAGCTCTCAATTGGCAGGAAAAGTCGGCGCTTCAGCAACTGATCCAGCAACGCTTTGCTCAACAGCATAACGCCCATATCCAGCATTTTTTGCCTCGCTTGTTTGGATTATGGCAAGCCGATCAACCACTGGCAGCGGTGGGTCTGCAACTTGCTAACAGCGGGCCGCTCTTTTTAGAGCGTTACTTGGATGGCCAGGCCGAAGACATTCTGATGCAGCGGGTCCAGCAGTCACTTGCCCGTCAGGACATTGCTGAAATCGGTAACTTAGCCAGCCTGCGCCCTGGATTACAGCGGCAGCTGTTTATCTATTTAGCCCACCAGTTAGCGGCAGAGGGCATCGCCTGGCTGCTGTTTACGGCCACACCGGAGGTCGCTAACGGCCTGCGTCGTTTAGGTTTTGAGCCTCAGCCTATCACGCCTGCCGACCCTACCCGCCTGGGCGAAGCGTCGCACCTCTGGGGGCGCTATTACCAGAATCGCCCGTGGGTGATGGCCGGTGATCTTCGAAGCGCCATGCATACGCTTCAGGCTCACTCAGCCTTCACTGAAACCGCCAGGGAAGAGGTGCTGCATGCACGCCTTGCCTAATGCGCTGATGGTGCGACTTGCCTGTCATGCCCAGCACAGCCCACAGCCTACCGCACTTACCGATGGCGAGCAGAATTTGTCGTATGCGGACGTCATTCACCATGTCGCCCAACGGCGCCAGCGCTTACGTGACGTTAATACCCGGCGCGTTGCACTAGCGCTGGATAACGGGCTGGAGTGGGCGCTATGGGATTTAGCCCTGATGGCCGAAGCGTGTGTGGCGGTGCCTATTCCTGGCTTTTTCAGTGAACAGCAGCGCCGCCACGTGGTTCAGCAGGCGGGCCTGGATAGCTGGATTGGGCATGGTGGGGAGCCCTACGGTTTTCAAGCCACCCAGGACGCAGCCATTGCCCAACGCCGGGTTGATCACTCCCCTGCGTTACACGAAGGCACCACGCGCATCACCTTTACCTCGGGCACCAGCGGCTCGCCCAAGGGCGTGTGCTTGGATAACGCGGCGCTACTGCCCGTAACTGAAAGCCTCGCGGAGGTAGTGGCACCGCTTGATATACGCCGCCACTTAGCCATGTTGCCCCTCTCCACGCTGCTCGAAAATATCGGTGGGCTTTATCTACCGCTATGGCTGGGTGCCTGCAGCATTTTACCGGGGTTGGCCACATTAGGCTGGCAAGGAGCCAGCGGTTTTAACGCTCAGCTCGCCCTTGATGCCATTGAGCGCTACCAACCCAACAGCATGATTTTGGTACCTCAGCTGCTTCAAGCATTGGTCAGCGAGTCCACAACGGCCCCAGATAGCCTGCGCTTTGTGGCAGTGGGCGGCGCGCATGTGGCTAACACACTGCTCTCTCACGCCCGGCGCGGCGGGTGGCCAGTCTATGAAGGCTATGGTTTATCTGAAGGCACCTCGGTGGTCTGTCTTAATCGACCAGGCGAACCAAGCTGCGGCGTTGGCCGCCCACTGCGCCACGCCCAGGTCCGTATTGATCGCGAAGGCCAGCTGCATATTCACGGCGCCTTGATGCTGGGGTATATCGGCGAAGCGCCTTGCGGCGACTGGTACGCCACGGGGGATACCGTTCAGTGGCAGAATGACACCATCGTGCTCAATGGTCGCCAGCGGGACGTCTTTATTACCGCCTATGGCCGTAACGTCAACCCGCAATGGGTAGAGGGCGTGCTCTGCACGCAGCCTGCGATTGCCCAAGCCATGGTGTATGGCGAAGCCCTGCCCGCTAACCGCGCACTGATCGTGCCCGCGACGCCCCATATTACCAATGCCCAGATAGACGCTGCCCTCAATGCAGTCAATCGCACGCTACCCGATTACGCCCAAGTGCATGAATGGCAACGCGCCGCCCCCTTTACGCCCCACAACCAACAACTCACGGCCAACGGCCGCCTACGCCGCGACACCCTGCTAACCGCCTATGGCCGCTGGCTAAGGGCCGTCGTAAACGACACACCCAAAGGAGTAACACCATGACCGCTTACCAACAGCTGCAAGACGCTACCCAAGACGCTCGTCACTGGCTGCTGACCACCCCCATCGTGACCCGTGCTCTGGCGGGCAATGTTTCCCTAGAGGAGTATCTGGTCTTTTTAGGTCAGGCGTATCATCACGTTCGTTTCACCGTACCGCTAATGATGGCCTGCGGCGCACGTCTACCCGACCGGCTCGACTGGTTACGTACAGCATTGGTGGAGTACATCGAAGAGGAGCACGGCCATGAAAAATGGATCCTTGACGATATCCGCGCCTCAGGCGGGAATGCAGATGCCGCCGCAGCCGCCCTGCCAGACCCCGCCACTCGGTTAATGGTGGCCTGGATTCGTGATGCCGTAGAGCACGGCAACCCGGTGGCATTCTTCGGCATGGTGCAGGTGTTGGAAGGTACCAGTACCGCGCTTGCCACCCAGGCCGCCGAACGCTTACAGGCCAGCCTTTCACTTCCCAACAATGCCGTGCGCTACCTGACTTCCCACGGCAGTCTGGATATTGGTCATTTGGCCTTTTTTGAAGAGCAGATCAATCAGCTAGGTGCCGACGATCTGGCTGTAGTGATTGATAGCGCCAATATGTTCTACCGCCTGTATGGGGCAATGTTTAGAGGCATCGAAGCGCACTGTCAGGGCGGCAACGCGGTGGAGGAACTTAGTCATGCGCTTGCCTAGCCTGCGTTGGCCTAGAAAAAACAAGCTGCCCGGCGAATGGCCGGGCCAGCGGATTTTAATCACCGGCGCCAGCGGCGGTATTGGTATGGCCCTGGCCGAATCGCTGGCGCAGCGGGGCGCACACCTACTGATAAGTGGTCGCCAACAATACGCGCTGGCTTCGTTAGTCGACCGTTTTCCCAATCACATCACCGCCGTTAGCGCTGATCTAACCAACGTGAGTGATCGCAGCCGCTTAGTCAGCGCTGCGCAAGAGGCAGGGTGCAACATGCTGATCAATGCCGCTGGTAGTAATCAGCAGGGATTTTTTGATACTGCCAGTGACAGCGATATCGAACAGCTGGTGGCGATTAATCTGACCGCCACCCTGCAGTTGACCCGCGCGCTGCTTCCGCTGCTAATGGCTGGCCCCCAGGCAACGATTATCACCATTGGTTCGACGCTCGGGCGACTGGGCTACCCCGGCCAAGTCACCTACTGCGCTACCAAGTTTGCGCTGCGCGGTTTTAGCCAAGCGCTGCGCCGAGAGCTGGCCGATACCCGCGTGCGGGTGATGTATATCGCCCCACGGGCCACCCGCACCGCGATGAACTCGCCACAAACCGAGGCGCTCAATGCGGCGCTGGGCAATACCGTCGACTCTCCTGACGCCGTCGCTCTGGCCATTATCAATGCCGTGGAAAAGCAGCGTGAGGAACTACAAATTGGCCTGCCAGAACGCTTTTTTACCCGCTTGAATATGCTATGGCCAGGCGCTGTTGACCGGGCCCTGTTACGCCAACTGCCTGTCATTCGCCGGTTCGTTGCCACCAAGGAGTCTTCCTCATGCTCATGCTAGCTTTCAAAACGCTGCGTACTACGCTACTGGCTAGCGCCATTGGCTTGATAAGCCTTCAGGGGTTTGCCAGCGAGGGCGACAGCGCGGCTGTCACCGCAGCACTTGCCGAACTACAGCAGCGTTGGGCAGAAATTAACTATACGCTGCCGCCAGATGAACAGGCGGCAGCCTTCAGCCGCTTGGGCAACCAAGCTGAACAGCTCGTCAAGCGCTACCCGGACGCCGCCGAACTGCATATCTGGGCTGGCATTATCCGCTCGACAGAAGCAGGTGCCAGCGGTGGGCTGGGCGCGCTGGGGCTGGTAAAACAAGCTAAAAAGGAGCTTGAAACCGCGCTGGAACTGAACCCGCTGGCGCTGGATGGTTCGGCCTATACCAGCCTGGGCGCGCTCTATTATCAGGTTCCCGGCTGGCCACTCGGCTTTGGCGATGAACAAAAAGCTGAGTGGCATTTGCAAAGAGCCCTTGCGATTAACCCCGAAGGGATCGACAGTCTCTATTTCTGGGGCGACTATTTACATGAGCAGGGTCGCGATGCAGAAGCACGCCAAGCGCTAGAACGCGCCTTGATGGCAGCGCCCCGGCCTGGTCGCGAACTGGCGGACAGTGGCCGCCGTGACGACATCCGTCAATTGATGTCAGAACTTCAATAGGAAGGAGCCCTATGCGCATTTTGCTGGTAGAGGATGACCCAAGCCTAGCCTCAGGCATCCGCTTGGCTTTAAAGCCAGAGCACTACACTGTGGATCATCTGAGTGACGGCACTACCGCGCTAAATGCGCTAACAGAGGGGGAACCCTTTGATGCGGTAATTCTTGACCTGGGGCTGCCGCGCATGGATGGCATGGCGGTATTGAACGCTGTCAGGCGCCACGGTAGCCAAGTCCCTATTTTGGTCCTGACGGCCCGCGATGCGGTGGATGACCGCATCGCGGGGCTGGATGCTGGCGCCGATGATTATTTAACCAAACCCTTTGAAGTGGCGGAACTGAAAGCCCGACTACGCGCCTTGCTGCGCCGCAGCCAGGGCCAGATCAGCAGCATATTGAGCTGTCGTGGCATCCGCCTGGACCCGCACACCTTTAACGTCAGCTATCAGGGCCAAGATGTGAGCTTGTCGCGGCGCGAGTTGACGCTGCTGCAAGAGTTTATGAGCCACCCGGGCCGGGTGTTTACCCGTGATACCTTGACCCGCTTGGTCTACGGCTGGGACGAGGATGTCGAGAGCAATGCCATTGAGGTCCATATCCACCATTTACGCCGCAAGCTATTCACCGACGTCATCCGCACGGTGCGCGGCATTGGCTATGTGATGGATAAGTCAAAGGATGACGCATGACGTCTATTCGTCAGCGGACCCTGGGGCTTTCGCTGCTGGTCTTTGGCCTTAGCATGCTCGTGATTGGCTTTATTAGTTACCGCTATGCTGCTCATGAAATAGAAGAGCTTTACGATGCCAGCCTGGCGCAGAATGCGCGTTTACTTGAAGGGTTACTGCAAGCACCGCTGCCCGACACCGACCGCAATGTTCTGCTAACCAGTCTGGAAATCGCCTTGCAGCGCGCCCGTGAGTCAGACAAACGCTTTGCGGGACACCGTTACGAGAGCAAATTAGCGTTTCAGCTATGGGAAGACGACCAGCTATTGCTGCGCTCCGCCAGTGCCCCCGAAACACCCCTTGCCCAACAGCCCGTCGGCTATTCGACGCTGACCGTGGGTGAACACGATTGGCGTGTGTATGTACTAGATGTGCCGGACTCCTCAAACCGGGTAGTTGTCAGTGAGCGCGAAGACGTGCGTGGCGAGCTGATCCGGGCAGTCGCGCTTCGCACGCTTCTGCCCGACCTGATCGGCCTGCCGCTCCTCTCCGCGCTGCTATGGTGGACGATTGGCTGGGGGCTGGCACCGTTATCCCGCATGGCCGAGCAGATTCGCAGTCGTGATCCGCACAATTTGCAGCCCTTGACGCTTAGCCCATTGCCCCACGAGTTGGACACTATCGCCGGCGCGCTTAACCGGCTGTTAGAGCGCATCCGCCTCATGCGCGTACGCGAAAAACGCTTTATTGCCGATGCTGCCCATGAGTTACGCACCCCCTTGGCGGTGCTTGATCTGCACGCCCAGAATGCCTTGGCTGCGGATAACCTAGAAGATCGCCAGGAAGCGCTCAATCACCTGCGCGGTGGGGTTGCGCGCGCCACGCGTCTGGTTACCCAGCTATTGACGCTGGCGCGCCTGGAGCCCGAGGAGGAGTCGCAGCCTGAATATCGCCCGGCCAACCTCCTCAGTGAAGCGCGGGAAACCCTGGCCAAGCTTTCACCACTGGCCGCTGAACGCGAACAGCAACTGTTGCTCAACGCAGATGAGCAGGCGGAGTGGTCGACCTTGGAAGAACCCGGCGCGATCGAAACTCTGGTACAAAACCTAGTCGGCAATGCGATCCAGCACTCGCCGAACCAGAGCACCATCAGCGTGACGTTAGCCGCCATGCCACACGGTTTTAAGCTATTAGTCGATGACCAAGGGCCCGGTATACCGGCCAATGAGCGTAAAAAAGTGGTCGAGCGCTTCCAGCGTGCAGGCCCCAGTGCTGGTTCTGGGTTAGGGCTTTCCATCGTTGAACGTCTGGTCACTCGCCATGGCGGCACGCTGCAGTTAGACGATGCCCCCAGCGGCGGGTTGCGCGTAAGTATCGGCTTGCCACGTAGAGAATAGCCATAAAATTTTTTCTAAGGGGGCTTTATGCATCTCTTAAGGTTGCGATAAGAATTGCATGTAAGTGTGGGGTTGCACGGCGAGCCAGATATCCCCGGCACGCCCTTTCTCCACATGGAGGTCCCTGATGAATCAAGTAACCTTTTCACCTAAACCCTTAGTACAGTTAAGCTCGACACCACTGCTGGCCATGCCTGCCCCTCGGCGGCTACTTCCTACTAGCCCTGCCATGACGGTACTGACCGATTTTTCACAGGTAATGCCGCAATCCGTTGATGCCGATACGCCGATTGATGAAGCGCATCTTAAAATGCGCCATGGCGGCATACGACTGCTATTCGTCATGGATAAACAGGCGCACTGTATTGGCGTTATTACCTCGAAAGAAGTGATTGGCACCCGGCGCATTAACTTGGCTATGCAGCAGCGTAACCTCACGCGAGCGGAAGTCACGGCTGAAATGATCATGACACCCTGGCACAAACTCAGCGCCATGCCTGTCGCCCAACTAGCCTCGCTGACGATCGAAGACCTGGTGCTGTCGATGGAAGCCGTTACTGACCAACACTTGTTAATCACTGAAAAAAACGATCATCAAGAACTCAGAATTCGTGGCCTTATTTCCGCCAGCGATATTCAGAATGCGGTCGGCAAAGAGATTAATCCGGTGCCGATGGCGAAGAGCTTTGCTGATATTTGCCAAGTAGTGACCGGACACGACTTATAGCACTCTGCTAAAGCCCGTATTAACCGCTTGAAGGTTGATCAACGGCAAAAAGAAACGCCCTTCACCGATGTTTCAGTGAAGGGCGTTCGCATGTAACGACCGAGCTGTTGAACCGGCCTGTTTAGAACATCGACCCGTTTATCCACAGGTGAGCGGCAATACTCGCCGCATAGCCTAATAAAATGGCCGGCACCCAGCGCAGGTGAACGGCAAAGGTATAGATCCCGCGCGCCTGCCCCATCAGTGCAACGCCCGCAGCGGAACCCATCGAAAGCAAGCTACCCCCCACGCCTGCCGTCAATGTCACCAACAGCCAGTTGCCTTCCGACATATCGGGCGCCATGGAAAGTACCGCAAACATGACCGGGATGTTATCGACAACCGCCGAAATCAGGCCCAGCACCACGTTAGCCCACACCGGGTTCCAGTTACCGTAAAGCGTTTCGGAAAGCAGGCTGAGATAGCCCATAAAACCAAGCCCACCGACACACATCACCACCCCGTAGAAGAACAGCAGCGTGTCCCACTCCGAGCGCGCAATACGGCTGAAAATATCAAACGGCACCACGCTACCGAGCTGCTCAAGCTTTTTCCAATCGCCCCGACGCGAATAGCGTTCACGCTTGCGTTCCAGCGAACGCGGCAGGCTGCGGCGCAGGTAGTAACCAAAGAACTGCAGCAGGCCTAGGCCAAACATCATGCCCATGGCAGGCGGTAGATAAAGGATTGAGTGACACAGTACGGAGATAGCCACCGTAATCAAAAACAGCACGATAATCCGCCGCGCACCACGCTTGAGCCAAACATTCTCTTGTAATGCGGCCGGCTGACGATTCGCGATAAAGAAATTCATGATCACCGCAGGCACCATGAAATTGACTATCGCAGGAATCAGCAGCGCGAAGAAACCTTCAAACGGTATTTGGCCTGCCTGCCAGACCATTAGCGTGGTGATATCGCCGAACGGGCTGAACGCACCGCCAGCGTTGGATGCCACTACCACGTTGACACAACACAGACCGATAAACTTATTATCGCCTTCGGCAACTTTCAGCACCACGGCGCACATCAGCATGGCGGTGGTCATATTGTTGGCGATTGACGAAATACCAAACGCCATCACGCCGGTGATCCAGAACAGGCTGCGATAGCTGAAGCCTTTGCGAACAAGCCAGGAGCGTAGCGCATCGAACACGCGGCGCTCTTCCATGGCATTGATGTAAGTCATCGCCACCAGCAAAAACAGCAGCAGTTCGGCGTATTCGAGCAGCGTTTCGCGAAAGGCGGTTTCCGCTTCTTCAGGCATACCTGCTTGCACATATACCCAGGCCACGAGTGCCCAAATAAGGCCGGCTGCCACCAACACAGGCTTAGACTTACGCATGTGCAGTAACTCTTCACTCATCACCAACGCATAGGCGAGCACGAAGATCACGACAGAAGAGATACCGGTTAGCGTGAGGGTAAGATCAAGGGGCCCGGCGGCGGCATAAGAGAGAGAAGGAAAGAGTACAAACGAGCAGGCGAGCAACAGCCAAGCGACTCGGCGAGCGTAATGCCGAGTTGCGAGGACGTTTGGTGGTTTCATGGCGATGTTTTCCAATCAGGAGGGAGAAAGACCGCCACGATCATAAGCACCCTAACGACATGCTGCAACGCAACGGTTGCGCATAAGATGCGACGTATTGCCGCATCTTGTAAAGCACTTTTATGAGCTTAATCACAATTATTGTTTGCCAGTGTGATTACTCTACCGTCACACTTTTTGCTAGGTTGCGCGGCTGATCGACGTCAGTCCCTTTTAGTACGGCCACGTGGTAACTCAGCAACTGCAATGGCAACGTATATAACAGCGGCGCCAGCGCTTCATGCACGTGGGGAAGCGTCAGAACGCGAATATCTTCCTGGGCATCCATACCTACACTTTCGTCGGCAAACACGAACAGTTGGCCACCGCGGGCACGCACTTCCTGCAAGTTGGATTTCAGCTTTTCCAGCAGGTCGTCATTGGGGGCGACCGAAATCACCGGCATTTCGCTGTCCACCAGCGCCAGCGGGCCGTGCTTCAATTCACCGGCTGGATACGCTTCGGCATGAATATAGGAGATCTCTTTGAGTTTCAGTGCTCCTTCCAGCGCAATCGGGTAGTGAGCCCCACGTCCCAAGAAAAGCGCGTGGTTTTTCTCAGCAAAGGCTTGGGAAAGTGCTTCGATGTGGCTGTCTAGCGCCAGCACCTGTTGGCACACTGCAGGTAGCGTGCGCAGCGCGGCAATGATATCCGCCTGCTCGGCCTGCCCTTTGGCTTTGCTCACGGAAAGCGTGAGTAGCATTAGCGCCACCAGCTGAGTCGTAAAAGCTTTGGTAGAGGCGACGCCAATTTCAGGGCCGGCGCGTGTCATCAATGACATGTCCGACTCACGCACCAATGAGCTGCCGGGCACGTTGCAAATCGCCAACGACCCCACGTAGCCCAGCGTTTTCGCAAAGCGCAGGGCGGCCAGCGTATCCGCCGTTTCACCCGACTGTGAAAGCGTCACGAACAGCGTGCCCTCAGGCACGACGGGATGGCGATAGCGGTACTCAGAGGCGACTTCGACCTGCACCGGCACGCCGGCATAGCGCTCTAACCAGTAACGCGCTACCAAGCCCGCATGATAGCTGGTGCCGCAGGCAATAATATGCACTTGGCGGGCACGTTGGAAAAGCGCTTGCGCATTGGGGCCAAAGCTTTCCACTAACACGCTGTGGGCACTTAGTCGGCCCTCTAATACCGCCTCGATCATTTGCGGCTGTTCAAAAATTTCTTTGAGCATGTAGTGGCGGTATTCGCCTTTGCTGGCAGCGCCGTCGCCGTGCTCAAAGGTATGGATAGGGCGTTCAACGTCGTCACCCTGACGATCCACAATGCGAATGGCGCCCTGCTCACGCAGCTCGACCAGATCGCCCTCTTCGAGGTAAATAAAGCGATCCGTGACCGGCAGCAACGCCAACGGGTCAGAGGCTAAAAAGGCTTCATTGATGCCCACGCCCACCACCAGCGGGCTGCCCTGGCGAGCGCCCACCACGACCCCAGGCGCCTTGGCACTCATTACGCCCAGCGCGTAAGCACCCCCCAGGCCATTGACAATCTGCTGGGTAGCTTCGAACAAGCTCGATCCGTTATCCAGCTTTTCGGCCAGTAAGTGAGCGATCACTTCGGTATCGGTTTCCGAGGTAAATCGGTAGCCGCTTGCTTGCAGTTGGTCTTTAATGGATTCGTAATTTTCGATAATACCGTTATGTACCACGGCAACATCGTCACCACTATGATGCGGGTGTGCATTGGCTTCA
>OJFX01000389.1_pt1 | contig 16256 bp, 12 predicted proteins | sample 1594171 | NCBI WGS metagenome assembly OJFX01 (sample SAMN05416840, study PRJEB24817) | seawater metagenome | isolation source: Sea water | place: Canada:Atlantic | collected 2013-07
GCGGGCTCTCGGTGCCACCACGATTCGCGGACCCGGGGAGCCCGGGGAGCTCCGGGTGCCCGGTAGCTCGCGGGCGCCGCGCAGGAGGTGCGCCAGGAATAGGGCTCCACTCACGAGGTAGAGGAGGATCAATCCGGCGCCCACCGGGAAGGCGATGGCGAGGAGCGGGGCGCCCTGGGAAAGGGCCTCCGTCGCCCCGAGGGGCGCGGCTCCGCCCTGGTGGGTGGCGGCCGATGACGCGGCTGCCTTGGGCGACACTGCGGCCGAGCTGACCGGCGTGGTGGGCAGCAGGAGGAGGGACCGCTCCATGGGCACGACCAGCAAGGCCGCGCAAAGGGGCACGCTCATCAGGACACCCTCAGCCCAGCGGTGCCGCCGCGCCGGGGAGCCATGGGCACGCCCCAGGGCGAGTGCGACGATCAATAGCAGGGTCAGCCCTAGGGCGAGCTGAGCGCCGTGTGCCGAGGCGAATTCGATCATCGGCCGCCTTCCTCCGCCTCCAGGCGGTCCAGCAGCGCTCGGATCCGATCGCGCTCCTCCCGGGTGGGCGGACTGATCCCCACGGCCCCTTCCACGAGCTGGTCGATCGCCCCGTCGTAGGCCCGGTCCAGGACCCGCCCCAAAAGGCCCCGGCGGGTGGCGTCCGGCTCGCTGGTGGCCCGGTAGACGAAAGAGCGTCCCTCCGATCGGAAGCTCACCAGGCCCTTTTCGGTCATGGTGCGGAGGAAGGCCTGCACCGTGTTCTGGACGATCGGGAGATCGTCCCGGAGGGCCTCGTAGACCTGGCGGACGGTGGCCTCCCCACGGTCCCAGAGGACCTGCAGGATGGTGAGTTCTCGGTCGGTGGGGACGGGGTCTGTCATGGTGGCGATTTAAGCTTAGTCATCTAAGCGTAGCTACGCAAGTGGGTCGTTGCTGCTCGGGCGGGGGCACCTCGCGTGCGTGGTGGCTGTCCGCCTGCAAGTAGCATGCGGCCATGCGTGCGCCCACCAGCAGCCTCCTCCTCGTCCTGTTCAGCGGCTGCGCGTCGACCGCCGTGGCCCCGCCCCGTCCCCCGAACGTCGTCCTCATCTACACCGACGACCAGGGCTATGGGGATTGTGGCGCGCTGAATCCCGAGTGCGGGTTCCCCACGCCGAACATCGATCGGCTGGCGCGCGGGGGCATGACTTTCACCGACGGGCACAGCGCGAGCGGAGTCTGCACGCCGTCGCGGTACGCCCTGCTCACGGGAAGGTACTCATGGCGCACCAAGCTCAAGCGCGGCGTGATGGGCGCGGATGCGGACTGCCTCATCGAGGACGGGCGCTGGACGATCGCCTCGCTCCTGCGCGGGCGCGGCTACCGCACGGCGATGTTTGGCAAGTGGCACCTTGGGATGCAAATCCCCGGCACCAAGGGGCAACGGGACTGGTCAGAGCCCGTCCTGGACGGGCCCATTCAGAAGGGTTTCGACGAGTTCTACGGCATCCCCGCGTCCATGAACTACGGTGTCCTCACCTGGATCGAGGACGATCGCATCCTCGCCCCGGCCGACCGGTGGACGCGCAAGAAGTTCCCGCAGAGCGAGATCAAGACCCGGCCGCTCGACTACCGCATGGCCCCTCCCTACGAATCGGAGAGCCGCGGGGACGGCGACATCGAGGTGGCCTCCAGCTTCGTGGACGACGCGGTGCTCCGGATCACGACCGAGAAGACCGTCGAGTTCCTTCGGAGCCGCGACGGCGCGCCGTTTTTCGCCTATGTGGCTCTCACCTCCCCGCACCTGCCGCACTGCACGGCGGAGGAGTTCCGCGGCAAGAGCGGCATGGGCAACTACGGCGACTTCATGCTGGAGACCGACCACCGGATTGGGCAGATCCTGGACGCGCTCGAGGAGACCGGCGCCGATCGCAATACGATCGTGGTGCTGACCTCCGACAACGGGCCCGAGAACAACTACAAGGACTGGATACGCCTCTACGGGCACCACGCGAACGGTGGTCTGCGGGGCGGCAAACGGGATCTCTACGAGGGTGGGCACCGTGTGCCGTTCTTCGTTCGCTGGCCGGGTGTCGTCGATCCAGGGAGCCAGAGCGACGCGCTCGTGGGCCAGGTGGACCTCCTGGCAACCCTCGCCGAGATCGCGGGTGTCTCGCTGCCCGAAGCCCAAGCGGAGGACAGCCTGAGCTTCGCACCGCTCTTGGCCGGCGGCGCAGGCGGGCGCGGGTCCCTTGTGCACCACTCCGGCGATGGGCGCTTCGGTTTCCGGCGAGGGCCGTGGAAGCTGGTGTTTCCGCCCACGCGCCGCAGCGAGCGGCCGGAGCTGTTCCATCTGGGGGACGATTCCCGCGAGGAGAACGACGTGGCAGAGAGCTTCCCGGACATCGTCCACTCGCTCACGGAGGAGCTCACGGAAGTGGTGCGGCGCGGACGTAGCGGGCCCGGCGCGTCACTGGATAACGACGGGGATGACTGGTGGCCGCAGCTGAGCTGGTTGAACAAGCCCCGGTAGCCACCGCTCCGTCACGCCTCGGGCGGACCGAGGACCCATTCGAGGGTCTCGAGATCGACGCCTAGCTCCACGTGCAGCCGAACGACGGTGGCGACGCGGTCGAGTTGAACGGCACGGAGCATGATCACGGCCTCGCGCTGCACGCCTTCGCCGAGCAGGCCGTGTTCGTAGGCCTGCTCCAGGACGAGGACTTCCACGTGGAAGGTCTCGGCCACCGTTCGCAGCGACAAGAACAGCTCGCCGCCGATGGATTGACGGTCTTCGCTCATGATGTTTCCCCCGTGCGTGCTCCGCCTCGGACCGTGGGTTCACCCGCCGCGCCGGCTTCCTGGATCAGCTCGCGCTGCCGCTCCGTGAGGTCCTTCGGCAGGTCGATCCCGAGGACGACCTCGAGGTCGCCGGGGCCGCCGGTGGCCTGCGCAAGCCCTTGGCCGCGCAGCCGGAGCCTCTTGCCCGACCGCGTTGTGGCGGGGACGTTGAGGGAAACGACGCCCTGCCCGGTGCGCACGTCGATCCGCGCGCCGGCGATGGCTTCCCAGGGCGCAATCGGGACATTCGCCTCAAGCGTCGATCCCCGAAGTGTGTACGTCGAGTCATCGACAAGCCGGATGATCAGATGAAGGTCGCCTGGCTCGCCCTCTGCGCCGCCGGGCCCCGGGTCGCCGAGTCCCTTCAGCCTGAGCTTCAATCCGTCGCGGACTTTCTCGGGGATCTTGAGCTCGACGGTTTGCTCCTTGGCCGTCTGCCCGACGCCGCCGCAGCTTGGGCAGACGTGGCCGCGGGCGAAGCCCGTCCCCCCGCATGTTGGACAGCTGGCACGCGCTGGAAGGGTGAAGTTGCGCTTGCCGCCCTGGAGCGCATCGGTGATCCCGAGCCGCAGCTCGGCTTGCGCGTCGGCGCCGCGGTGCTGATAGCGCGCGTGCTGCTGGGGGCGGCCGCCGAATTCCTGGCGCATGTCGTCCCCGAACATCTGCTGGAAGAAGGACGAGAATCCGCCGCCTCCGCCGAACGCTTGCTCGAACTCCTCGGCGCTCATGGGGCGCCCGCCGCCGGGCGAGCCGCCTGGGCCCGGCTGGAATTCCTGGCCGTGCTCCCAGTCTTTGCCGAAGCGGTCGTACTTCGCGCGCTTCTCCGGATCGGAGAGGACTTCGTACGCCTCGCTGATGCTGTGGAACTTCTTCTCGGCAGCTTCGCGGTCCTCTTCCTTGTGCTGGTCGGGGTGCCACTTGAGCGAGAGGCGCCGGTACGCCTTCTTCACGGCCTCAGGCGCCGCGTCGCGTGCCACGCCGAGCACTTCGTAGTAGTCCTGAAATTCCATTTGCTTCAAGGCCGTTGCCGGGCCCGCGTCAACGGTAGTGGCTCGGGGGCCGGGTACCAAGGGCGAGCAGGCGAAGCTCTTCTGTGGCACCCATGGGAGTCACAGGGCGGCGATGTGCTTGGGACGGGGCGCGTGTTGCGCCGCCTGGCGCGCGAGCCGCCGCCCGAGCCCCCGCGCTTTTCTCCGTTGCCGCTCGGTGAGTGCTTTGTTGCCGCCGGCGAGGCCGATGACGAGCGTGCCCGTTGGTTTGGCATGCAGGAGTTTCGCCATCTGCTTCAGGGTTCGGAGGGGCCGCATCAGGGTCCGTGTCAATACCGATGGGGCCGCCGATGCCGTGACGAGGACCGCCGGTTTGTTCGTCCCAGATTCCCTTGGAACTGGGGCCTTCGCCCCCTCCGGCCAATGGGCGAAACCCACCATGCGCTCAAGCAGCCTGCGCGTGAGGGCATTGACGTCACCGAAGTTGACGGGGGCCCCGAGGACGATGGCGTCCGCACCATCGAGCGAGCGCAGGATCTGATCCTGGTCGTCATGGATCAGGCAGGTGCCCCTATCCACGCCAGGCTGCAGCGTGCAGGCGCGGCAGTTCGTGCAGAACTCCACGTTCATGTCCTTCAGCCGGATGACATCCGTCTGTGCGCCCCCGTCACGCGCGCCGGCGAGGACGCCTGCGATCGCCTCATCGACAGCCCCGCCGTCGCGGTAGCTGCCCATGAGCGCGACCACGCGCGGCGGAGGCGCCTTCGCTGCGCTTCGATCAGGATCTTGCATGCCCGCAAGAGTCGTCTTTTCGGGCGAGGCCCGCAGGTCGCCAGAATGCGTAGCCAGCGGCTCCACGCTGCTTAGGGCGGATTGGGCGAGCCTGAATGGGGGTTAGAGCTTCGCGAAGAGCGCCAGCATCCTTTGCCAGGCCTTGTCCGCGGCATCCGCGTCCCAGGCTGGGGAGTCAGGTACACACCAGCCGTGGTCGGCTGGGTAGATCTCGATCTCGGCGGAACGGCCCGCGGCGTCTGCGGCTTGGCGCAGCTTCCCTTTGGCCTCCGGATCACGCTCATCGTCGTTGCGACCGATCGCAAAAAGGAACGACGCCTGGGTCTTGCTGATGAGTTGGTGGGGGCTGTCGGACGCGTCGGTGGCCAGGCCGCCACCGTGGAAGGACGCCGCCGCGCCGACGCGGTCAGGGGCCGCAGCGGCGGTTCGCACGGTAAAGGAGCCGCCCATGCAGTATCCGTTGCTCCCGATGCCGCGGGCCCCATCGACGGCCGCCTCACCGTCGAGGAAGGCCACGAAGGCCTTGGCGTCCCGCGTGACGGCCGCGGGCGTGAGCTGCCGGCGCAGGGGCGAGATCTTGGCTTTGCCTTCCGGCGTCCGCCACTCCGCGAAGCTCTCGAGGAGGGGCGCAGCCGAACCGCGGTAGTACTGGTTGACCACCAGGACCGCGTAGCCCTCAGCCGCGAGCTGCCGGGCCATGACCCTCTTGGATTCACGCAGGCCCGCAACGTCAGGCCACATGATCACGCCGGGATACGAACCCTTCGCGGGGTGCACGAAGAAGGCATCGGCCGTGCCATCCTCTGTGGTGATGGATACTGTCCGCTCGGTCAGTTCAGCGCTGGCGAGTCCTTGATCCCCGGCCGGCGAGCTCGCGCAGCCCGCCAGGGCGGCGCTGGCGCTGAGCGCAGCGAATTCGCGCCGTGTCAGGCCGCGGCGGGCGAGGTTTGCCTCATCGGCTTCGGAAGTGAATTCGTCACACATGCAGGCGTCTCCAATTTCGTGGTTGGTTTCAGGGGGCCGTACGGTACCAGGTCATTCGGCCCGAGCCACGGGTCCCGGAAGCGGCTGACGAACTCGCATGGGCCCAGGAGCTTTCGCGGTAGGGCCCAACCGGACTTCAGAGCCGGCCACAGGTCGCTCAGTGGAACGTCACAAACGAGCCGTCGGTCAGGTTCGATCGGAGACCGACGTTCGATCGATGCCACGCCTGGAAGTTCCACGTGTCGCCCGCCACCACCGACGCGGTCGCACTGCCCTGCGGGATCGAGGTGAGGTCGATGGGCAAGGAGAATCGCCCGTCGACACCGGAGGACACGATCTGTCCTGGCTGGATGAAGCGCCCAACCGTTCCGCCAAGGCAGACGTTGCCATTGCTTGCTCCGCCTGAACCAGGAATGAAACCCTGGGTCCGAGACACGACGAAGATGCCGAACTGGTTGGCGGGCAGGTTCTCCGCGACCAGCGTGATGTTGTTGACGAGTGCGACGGGGCTGCCGAGCACGAGCATCGTCCCCGGTACGCCCGTCGTGTTCGGTGCTGCTGAACAGTAGTTCGTCCCGATTGACACGCCGCCGCTCGACGCCGCGAAGGCGAGCGCGTTCGCGATGAGCACGTCACCGTCTTGGCCGAAGGTCCAGCCCGGGCCGGAGGTGCAGCGGTCCGAAGGCGGAAAAAGTCCCAGATCAACGCGTGCGGGGTTGTCGCCGACCGCCGCGAGGATTGCGCCGTCGCTCCAGCGCGCAATCACGGAGCCCTGGAGTATGGATGTCGACGGCAGGGGCCGAAAAGCGCTCGCGCCGGACAGCGTCGTGACGCCGTTCATGACGGGGTGACCGGGGACGACAACCTGCCCGAGCGAGGCAAAGCTGGTCTCTATTCCCAAGTTCGCTTCGATGACCTCGTAACCGCCCGTTTCCCAGCGTCCCCTCAGCCTTCGGGCGGGGGACAGGACGATGTGGGAGAACGATGCGACGACAACGGCGCCACCGCTATCGACGTAGTCTGCCAACACGTCACCGAGCGCAACCGAGTCGTGGTAGTCGTAGTTTGAGTACGTAAGGACGGCGTCGAAGTTCTGGAGCTCTGTGAGCGTCGGAGTCGCTGCAAGGGCATCGAATGCGGTGACCGAGCTGAAGCGAAGGGACGCCGTCAGGAAATCCGTCACGTCGGAGACCCAGCAGTCCGCTGTAGTCAAGTCACCGGCTGAGACGATCCCGATATGGAACTGCTGCGCGGCGGAGGGGGGCGTAGCCAGAATGCTGGTGGTAACGAAGAGAAAGGCGCGTGCGAGCATCAGGGTCACTGGGAAGAGGGGCCGAGGCGAGCTGGAAGCCCATTCCTTATACCACGATCAACGGGTCCTGCCTGCTCGGCCCGCTGTGCGACGATCCGTGGGTGGAGCTCGCGTGGTGCTCAGCGGTAGTGGTGATCATCGTGGGGCGGCGTTCACATCGAGGTGCTTGGGCCGCGCGCCATTGCCACCCCGGCGGGACGGTGGTTTGCCCGGGGTTCAGGCGACTCGATCGCGGCCCCGCCTTTGGGGATCGCCGTTTCGACGCTCTGGTGCACGCGGACGTCCCGACCGTCGTGCGGAACGGTCACCTTGCTCGGCTGAGGCTACATCCGGCGTCGCCGTATTGGCTCGACTCGCCGCGGCCATGAACACCAGTCATCTGACGGCGACCGGCCCCGGCGCGATGGCTGCGTGATTAGTTCGCGCCGAGAATCTTGGTCTTGAAGAAGTCGGTGACAAGGGTGCCGTCATCGTCAGCGACGGACTGGAGAACATCCTCGGGAAGGGGGGAGTTCAAGAGGAGCAGTGCCCCAAGTCCGGTGGCGTCCAGCTGGGTTGTTCCCGTGGCGGCCGTCCTGAGCATCTCGACGCTCAACGGCGACGAGCCTCCCAGGACCAACGCTGTGTGCAACGTACCTAGCTTGTCCGTTGCGAGAGCGGCTTCGAGCTCAGCATCCGAAAGCGGCAGGTTCGCAAGCAAGAAGTCTCTGAGGTCGGACTCGTCCATGGACGCAATCGCATCCAGAACTCCTGGCCGGACCTCTTCCTCGGGCTCCGCGGGAGGCTCGTCCGCGGGGGGCGCGTCGTCGGGCACCTCCTTGGGTCGCAGCGCTTCACGCTCCACCTTGACCACGCTTTCGACGTCGTCCCAGTTGAAGAGGTCTTCACTGCCTACGTAGCTGCGCTCGACGCCCGCGAGATCGATGTAGTCGAGATCCATGGTCACGTTGCCAAGGTCGTGGGCATCGGCGAGCACAGCAGCGTTCGTGGGATCCACGCCGAGCAAGCGGAACGGATCTCCACGACGCCTGGCGGCTGCCGGGACTTCGATCACGCGCCAGCCGATGATCCGGGGGCGGTTGCGTCCGTCTCCGCCGGAGCTGTCGAAATGCAGACGCGCTCCAGCGCTGATGTCCAGTCGGCGCGCGATCACGCCGCCGAAGATCTCGAAGTTCGAACCGATGCGAACGTCCGTGTCCGGCGCGTAGACGGTTCCATAGAACTGGCTCGTCGCGTCGAGCGTGACCGCGGGATTCAGCGGGTCGTTCGCGGTGGAGGACACCTGAACGGTGGTTTCGTCGGGCTCGACGCCGGAGGTGGCCACGGTGGAACCCCCTTGGAGGTCCAGCTCGTCGGTCACGAAGAGGGCGACCTCGCCGGCACGGGTATCGAGTTCGAGATGGGCACCTGGCTCGAGTACGAGCTCCCCGATCACGACGGTCGCGGGCCCGCGGATCACGAGCTCAGCTCCCGCCGCGACCTCGATGCGTGTGTGGCCCGATTCCCCTTGGGGAATCAACATCGGGAGCAGGTCATCATGGCGGACGGCGGCTGACATCGTGACTTCCGGCACCGTGACGACCGGCAGCTCCACCTGCGTCGCCCGGGACCCTGTGGCGCCGTCGATGGTCACCGAGTCAAGCCCGGTGACGCTCCCGTCCGGCCCAGGCCGAACATCTCCCCAGATCTCCGCGACTTCCCCGGTGGGCAACGTGAAGTGCACGTCGCCGTTTGACCCGAGGAGGGCACCCTGACCCGTGGTCACGCCGAGCTCGCTTTCTGGTCCCGAGTCGCCGCCTTCTTCGGCTGGGGGAGGATTGGCGTCGAGGCCGGCGAAGTAGGCGCGGACAAAGTCAATCTCGCAGACCAGCGGCCCTTCGTAGTCATCGTCGTCGTTTCCCGCAAGGGCCCAGGCATCGGAGCGTCCGGGCACGTAGTCCTCCTTCCAGTCAGCATCGGTGAAGTCGCCGGGATCGAGGCCGTAGTTCGAACTCCCGGACATGCCCACCAGCGAGGCGTAGGGGACCGAGGCGTCGTACTGCACGCTTCCCTTCTCGGGGCCAACGTACCTGTAGAACGTTCCCTCGTAGAAGAGGATGTTGTCCTCCTTCATCACATGCAGGAATGGGTAGGACTTGTCGATTTCGATCGTCTCCAGACCCACTTGTTCTGTGTAGCTCCCCGCGGCTGGGTCCCACCCGTCGGTCAGAAAAACATTGTCGACGATGAGGTCCTCGTCACCGAAGAAGCCCAGGTCGAACTCAACCGGCTCAAGTACGAAGGAAAGGGTGGCGCGCCCACTGCCGACGAGACCGGTGCTGTCCAGGCGAACGTTGCCATCGGCGAGCTCTAGCACATCGACCCAGAGAAGGCCCTGCCCAAACATTGCGGGGTCGGTTTCGCTGCCGATCTGGACCGAGCGTCCCATGCGGACCGGCTGGAATGACTCAGCGAGACCCGCCTCTGCCAGATAGAAAGCAAGCTGATTGTCGATGGCATTGAACTGGCGCCTTGCGAGCGCCGACGTGACCTGGAGGTACCCCGCCCCGAGCATCGCGACGACCGTTACGACGATCATCGCCATGGCGAGTGCCGCTCCTCGTCTCTGCGCGTGTCCTCTGGGGCGCCGGGTTGTCATCCGTTCACGTTCAGGTTGCGGCAGGTCACGGTCGTCTCCACGGTCTCGGTGACCGATTCTCCTTCTTCCGTGAGACGTTCGAGCGTCAACCGGATGCGTACGGCGTTGCGGTCCACTTCCAGGCTCAAGCCCTTCTCGTCGATGAGGCCATTGCCGTTGTCGTCCATCCCGTTGGGGATCTCACCCTCGAGGAACGGAGTCACAATGTTGCTCCAGACGATGCGGTACTCGTTGGCCGCATCGGGGTTGGCGCTCCAGAACGCCTGTTGGCGACCGTCGTCCAAGGCGATGCGTTCCGGGTCGCTCCAGATGACCTGGCCGTCTTGGATCCCGAGATTCACCTGGAAGCGCATGTCGCTCATGCTCAGGGGCGCGGGCGTGTCAGGAATGAGTGTTTCGCGATTCGCTCCCATGACGGCGAGGGCGATCTGGTTCAACACGCGGCGCGCTTGATCCTCGAGGACGACGCGGCTAGTCGACTCTCTGCTGGTCCTGTTCGCTGCCTGCATGGTGTCGTAGACCTTCACCGTCATGATGGTGAAGAGCACGACGGCCAGCATGGTCTCGAGTAGGGTGAAGCCTCCCCTGAGGTTCTTGCAGTGACGGCGGCTGATCATCCGTAGAACTCCGCGAGTACGGTGCAGAGACGGATCTCTCGGGGTCCGAGTCGTCCGCGCCATCGCACAACGATCACGACGGGCAACAATGTGCAGTCGCCAGAATGGTCGAGGTCGTCGATGACCGCGTCTCCATTGAGGTCACGCGGGGTTCCCAGAAGGTCGTTCGGGACGTCCTCCCGAATCTGCCAGCTTGGGGCGACGACGGAGCCGGCGTTCCAAGTGGGGAGGATGACCTCGCCGATCAGGTCAGGGAGGTTCGGATCGAGCCCCGCCAATTCGGCGACGTTGAAAGTGTTGCCGGGTGCGGTGCCCGGGCCGCCCGGGTCGTCGAGCGGATCCGAGTTGTACAGGGCCAAGAGGCTGCCGAAGTTCTCGTTGCGCATCTCCTCGACGACGGTCTGGGCAGCCGTGCTGGCAATCCCGTCCTCACGCCCGGCATCCCTGAGGCGTCCACCGGTCGACATCATTTGCACGAGCATCCCAAGTGCGACCAAGACCACAGGCATCGCGATCACGACCTCGATGATGGTGAGGCCCCGTTGAGACCTGCGGGCGAGGTGCCCACTGTGGCAGGTCCGCTGACTCTTCAATAGAGGCTTGCTAGGTGGGAGGAGGGTAGAAAGCATTTCCATGGGTGACCGCGGGGGAGCCAGGGAGGGCCACATGAACACGTGGCATGGCGTCGCGGGATTTCCCCATGGATCACATCGTTGCCGGACCCACCGGAACTTCACCTTGAGCTGTATTCCCAAACTGTGCCCAGGGGGAGGAACTCAATCCGGGATTCGAGTGGCCGGGCCGGCCTGCCGAAGGTCCTACGCTCATTGGCGTAGTGTGAAGCGGCCAGCTTCAGGCGCCGATTTGCAGCGGGCTGAGAATGAGTCTGCTTCGTCCTTCAGCCCACCGGTTTTGGAGGATTCTCCCGTGGCCCCGTGTGGATTCAGTCGATGCGTCTCGAATCCGCCCAGCACCGCACCCGACATGCAGAACCGCCACCTGATCGCCTTTGTGTTCCCATTCTTGGTCTCTTGGTTCGCGCCGAATGCTGCCGCCTACCAGAAGGGCGACGACCTGCGGCAGCGGCTTGCACAATCGGGCTCCGAGTGGATCGGCCTCGAAGCGCGGCGCACAGCAGGGAGGCTCTCCGACGACGAGCGCGACCGGCGAATGGAGCTCGAGGAGGATATCCTTGAGACGGCGGGTGTGGTCCTTGGCAAGGCAGCCCATCAGCTGAGCGAGGAGGCGATCGAAGGCGCTCTTGCGGAGGCGCTTGCGGAGCACGATCCCGATGCCGCATCGCTCTTCGAGGCGATGCTCCGGGAGCGAGACCACGCGCCGGCCGCCGAAGGCCGGCTGCAGTCGATCGAGGCCGCCCTTGTCCTATATCAGATCGCCAACGGCCAATACCCTCCGACGTCCACCGGCCTCGTGGCCCTGATCGGAGAGGACCTGATCCACGCAAGCGACCTGCTCGACCCGTGGCAGCATCCGATGCGCTACGAGGTCACCAATGATGGCGCGGACTTCCGTGTCACCTCGATCGGGGCGGACGGGGTCGAGGGCACGGGCGACGACCTCTGGGTGGACGGCTCGGGCGAGATCGTGCGGACGACTCCGGGTGGGGCGGCGGCCCCCGCGAATCCAGCTCAACCGATGGGCCTCGGCAGTGTTCCTGCTGCGGACGGGATCGTGACCATCGAACTCACCGGGGATGGCCTCGGCATTGCCTACATCGCGCAGCGCGCTGACGGGTTCTGGGGGGGCTGGGGGCACGGCGAGTCAGGGCCCTTCGACGCCCTGCAGCTTGTCACGTGTGGGGACGTTGCTGGCGCCTGCGCCTTTGTCGGGACGCGGGACAGCGTGCTTCACCTCATCACTCCCACGGGGACGCGGGCCTTGCCGAACCTCAAGGCGGTCGGCTTCGTGAATGGCACGACGGACCTTTATCTGCTAGAGCAGGAAAACGGTCACCATCGCGGCACCATCGCCGGGCGGGAACTGGCCTTCGGCTTGGACCTCAAGCCAGGGCAGGCATCCGTGCCGACATTCGACTCGGACGGCCACGCCGTTGCCTGGCGGGAACGGCTCGCGGACGGCCGTTACATCGTTCACATTGGTCCAAAAGTCAGTGAACCCGCCGAGTGGGCTAGCTCGCCGGTGGTCCTGCCCCTTGCGGGTGGCGACCTGGTCGCCTTTCGAATGTGGGACGGCGAGAAGACCATGGCGGTTGTTGGCACCGACGGCTTCAGCGTGGCGTGGGCCCGCAACCCGGTCGTCAGCCCTGGCGGCACCTCTTGGGGCATGGCCGTTGCCCTTGACGGCGAGCCCGCTGACAACTTCGAGGAGGCACGCGAACAGCAGTGCGCGGAGCACAGATCGAATGGGTACTCAGTGACCCCCGCCTTTGTGACGAGCCAAGCCAACGTCATTGTGAATGGCAAGATCGCCGGCGGCGACAGTGCCTGGGCAGGTGATCCCGTGTTCGCTGAGGACGGCTCCCGCTGGGCCTACCCCATACGGGACGAGGGGGGGCAGTGGCACATTCACCGCGGCTCCCCTGGGGCGGTCACCAGTGGCCCAGGATTCGACGAAGTGGCGCGGCCACGCATTGTCCTCGGCGGCCGGCACGTTCTTCACTCGGCGCGCCGTGATGGCGTTGACATGCTCGTCTGTGACAGCGTCATGAACGCCGCGTCGTGGGGCGTCCGCGTCCTGACCGGCGCCGATGGCTACGCCTGGGTCGATGACGACGAGGGGCAGAGGATACTCGTGACCGCTACCGCCGACTTCAGTGACATCGCGTCGGTGGCGCGCGCCGACGAGATCGATCTGAGGGGCTTCCTCCCTGGTACGACACAGCCCATCGCGCGCCTGCGCGACGGGGAAAAATGGCGCCTATATGTCGATGGCGTTGGTACCGACTGGGGCGGGCGGGTGCTCCCTCCAGCGGCGAGCCGAGCCTATGTCGGCCACGGGATTGAAGTGGGCGATGAGTACGTTCCGGCGGTTTACGACGTCGCTGAGAAGAGGCTGCGCAGGATCACCCCGGACCATGATCGCGCCGGTTTTGATGCTATCGGACGGCCGCACGTCGGAGAAACCGGCGCCATCGCCTTTGAGGTGGCGACGGATGCCTACGTCTTCACGCTCCTCCCGGATGATTACCCGGTACCTACCGGAGGTGGCTCCAAGTTCCTGGTGTTCCAGGACGGCAAGTGGAGCAAAGGGCCCGAGGTGGAAGACATCGACCAGATCCTCCCCGGATCGGACGGGCGCTTTGCCTACCGCGCGAGCGGCCGGAAAGGGCAGCGGGTGGATCAGTACGCCGATCACGTGATCGAGGAGGGCAAATGGTTCGCCGCGGTCGAGCAGCTCAGGGTCCGCGCCGACGGCACTCCCGCGTATGTCGCACGGCGCGACGATGGCCACGAATGCGTGGTGATCGATACCAACCAGTCGCCCGCCGTCGGAACGATCGAGGGGTTTGACCTTGGAACCGACGAGATGACGACGGTCTGGGTTGTTCGGTCGGAGGGACGGCCGCACGTTTTCCTGGACGGTACGGCGATCGAGATCAATGCGGAGCCCATCGGGGACTGGCTATGGAGCGCAGGCGGCCAGCACCTGATCTACCGCGCCCGCCACGTCAACGTCGCGACATCAGTGGAAGTCGAGGTGCTCGTGATCGCAAACCGCGACGCCCCTGCGCGTCCGATCACCGTCGTTGGCGACGCCGTGTCGGTGCCGCGGATCGCTGACGATGGTAAGACTGTCAAGGTCGTCGTGGTCCGGAACGGCGAGCCCCGGGCGATCGACGTTCCGCTCGAGTAAGCCGCCCCTGGTCGCTGGGGCGCAACTCGGGGCGCCCCAGGGCACCCAAGGCCTCTGCGCCATGAGGATGCCCCCGGTGCTCGTTCGCCGCCGACCGACAGGGAAACACGGTCGCCACGCACGTAGCTGAAGCGGCTGCCTCAGACGAGAGGCGCGGCGCCAACTACGGTCAGGCTGCGTGTTCGCCGCTCGGCTCCCCGGGCGACGTTTCGCGCGGGCTCAGTTGAACTGAATCTCGAGGCCGTCGGTGAAGTTGGAACCGATGCCGATGCTGTCGCGGAACCACGCCTGGAAGTTCCAGGTTTGCCCGGCCATCACGGGGACGGAGCCATTGCCCTGGGGGAAGGCGGTGAGGTCGGGGGAAAGGAAGAAGGTGCCTCCGGCGCCACTACTCAGGATCTGCGATGGGGCGGTGAAGCGTCCGATGGATCCGCCCAGGCAGAGGTTGATGGCACCTGGAAGGGCCTGGGTTTGCGACGTCACGAAGATGCCGAACTGGTTGGGGGGCAAGTCCGTGGCGGTGACAGTGAAGTTGTTGTCGGCCGCCGTGGCTGAACCGGATCCAGTGAGGGTGGCGGGCAGACCTGAACTGTTCGGGCTCGTGCTGCAGTAGATAAAACCGATGCCGCTGGAAGGGGGCGTGAAGTCGATGGTGAGCGCGGGGGCGGTCGCTCCTTCGCGGGTCGAGTAGACCCGAGCGGAAACGCCGCTCTCGTCATCCTTGATGAGCCAGCCGAATTGGCCGGCGGTTCCGTCCAGCCACGACTGGACGTCCGCCGCGAGGGCGGCCGACGAGAAGGTGGGAGATCCACTGACTCCCACGGTCTGTGTCACCGACGGGGCCGCCACGAAGTCACCCCCGGCGGTGCCCCACACCATGGAGGGGTAGAACGTGTTGAGCCACGTCGCATCACCGGTCGTGGCGATGCCTCCGCTGCCGCCGCCCATGAGCGGCGTCGAAGTGCCCTCGCCCCAATCGGCGGTGAGCCGGTGCACCGTCTGCGTTTCTGTGGGCGCGGCCGTGTTGGCGACGTTCACCATCCTCAGCTGCAGCGATGCGCTGTTGATCGTCGATCCGGCGGGGACGGCTCCGGAGACGTCGAACTTCACCAGGGCCCGCGTCGACCCGCCGTTTCCGGTCACCCCGACGAACATTGTGCCCCCTGCGCCATTGCTTCGGTTCCCCGCACCGAAGAGGTAGATGGTGTTGTCTTGGGTGGGGGTGAGGGTGATGTTGTCGGCCAGGGCGGTGGCCGACAGGGCGATGGAGCAGGCGAGCTTGAGGGAGGCTTTCATATGAATGCGAGATGGGGTCGGAATGGGGAACGAGCCTGAGCGGAGAGGCACCATGGTAGGTGCGGCCAGCTATCGGGGCGTTCATACCGAGGCTTGGGGCCCTCGGGGGCGCGTGGGCAGCGTCCGCGGCAGGAAGAGGGCAGGTGTGGGGTGTCGTGTGCACCCTCGCCGGCGGCCTTCTTCGGCAGCCGGCGGAGCCCCCCCGAGCGCCCTAGTACGTGCCTTCGACCACCGAGTCGGCCAAGGCCTCCACCCGTAAGCGAGTCTCGCCGCCCTTGAGAAGGTTCGGCCCGTCCATGGCGCCGCGTCGGTGGCGCGATACGCGGCATGGGCCGGCGGGTACGCCGCGCAGGCGCCGGGGCTGTTCGCCCTTGGGATCGAGCATGTGCAGGAAGGCGAAGCCCGAGCGCTCGGCCACGAGGATGTCCAGCGACTCGCCTGAAGGGTCGGGTCGGCCGGCCAAGAGGAGCTCACCGGTTTCGAAGCTGGCCGACCATTCATTGCTCCCTGCGGCGAGCACGACGAGGGTCGTGACGAGCGATCGGCCCGCTTCCGGCTCGGACAAGGAGAGCCTGTATTCGCCGGGCGCGCTAACGCGCAGCGTGAAGGTGCCGTCCGCGTCGAGCTTTGCCTCCGGCGAGTCCGTGCGCAGGCGCGCTATGTCGGACTGGGCGATGAGCGTGGCGACCCAACCCTTCGCGCCCACGCCGTCGATGGCCATGGTGCCCATGAGCTCCGCGGGGTTCTCGACGGGCTCGCCGAGGTCCACCCGCGTCGTTGCCCCTTCGCGCACCTCGTAGTTCCACGGGATCTCTTCCTCGCGGAAGGGGCTGCCGTCGCTCGTTGTCGTCGAATGGCCAGGGACGCGCTCTTCGTCCGTCAGTTCCACTTGCCAGCGGCCGGGGATGAGGCGTTCGAAAAGGAACGCGCCGTCTGCGTCGCAGCTGTCTCTTATACACATCTCCGAGCCCACGAGACTAGGCATGATCTCG
>OJFX01000390.1_pt1 | contig 16214 bp, 12 predicted proteins | sample 1594171 | NCBI WGS metagenome assembly OJFX01 (sample SAMN05416840, study PRJEB24817) | seawater metagenome | isolation source: Sea water | place: Canada:Atlantic | collected 2013-07
CGGCAGCGTCAGATGTGTATAAGAGACAGATTTGATGTTGCGAAATACTTCATTGAAGGAATTAAAAATGGCTTAATCGCCACAAAGGCCTCTTCCATGGCATTTAAGTTCTTTCTGGCTTTATTCCCTACCATCATATTTTTGTTGACTTTAATACCCCATATACCCATTGCCAATTTTCAAACTCAATTATTGGGCATATTGGAAGACCTCCTCCCCTCTACTGCGTATGAATTTACACAAGACTCCATCGTTTCACTGGTTACAAAAGCTGACGATGGATTGCTGTCCTTTGGATTCATTTTCGCTTTATTTCTTGCAACCAACGGTATAGATGGAATGTTGGCCGCCTTCAAGGATAGCTACAATATAAAAATAGATCGGAATTTTATTCAGCAAAAATTACTTTCCATTAGCCTATTGTTTATTCTAACATTGCTCATCATCATTTCCATTGCAGCCATCATTAGCTCAGAGTATGCGATTAATTTCGTTCTAGAGGAAGGAAGTACAGCCTCCGTATTGCTCCTAAGTGGAAAATGGATCATTATGGCAGCGCTCTGTTTTTTTGCCATCTCTTTCATTTATTACTTAGGTGGAGATCGAACCTCCAAATGGCGATTTTTTTCTGCTGGATCAACCCTTGCAACTTTAATGGTATTGATCGTTTCCTATGGATTTGGCTACTATGTGGACAATTTTGCCAATTACAACAAAATATACGGTTCCTTGGGAACCATCATCGTTGTGATGCTTTGGATATACTTTAATTCCTTTGTACTTCTATTAGGGTTTGAAATTAATGCTAGCATTCAAAACGCAGGAATAATCGAAAGAAATACTTCATCAAGCTAAGTTGAAAACAGACAACAAAGTAGATTTTATAGGGATTGGAGCACAAAAAGCTGGCACATCATGGTTATTTAGACGATTGGAAGAATTGCCTGAGTTTTCACTTCCGCCGGTGAAAGAACTACACTATTTTGACCGTAGTCGTAAATACGATTCTCCACATACGCTAGCACATAGCTCCATCCTATTAAAAGTGTTTAATTTCTGGTGGTTAAAAAATGTGCGACGCCGCCTACTAAATGGGAATAAAGAACATACAAAATGGTTCCTTCATTATTTTTTATCTCGCTATAATGATTCTTTTTACCTTCGTTTATTTGATCAACTTAATGGCATTAAAGGTGAAGTTACACCCTCCTATTCCATGCTAGATATAACAGACATTCAAAGAATGTATGATTTACTGCCTCATCTGAAACTTATACTCATGTTGAGGGATCCAATTGATCGAGCTTGGTCGCACTACAACTACATAACGCCAAAACATAAAATTCTAGACGCAGAGCATTTTAATCTATTTGTCAATTCTCCGAAGCAGGAAAAAAGGTCGAATTATATAGAAATCATAGAAAAATATACCAGTGTTTTTCCAAAGGAACAACTCTTCATTGGTTTCTTTGATCAGATTAAGGAACAGCCCCAAAAATTAGTCGAGGAGATTGTAAACTTCCTAGGAGGAGATGCTCTGCAAGTCGTTGAGTATTGTCACTTAGAAAATAAAAACAATGTCAACAAGGATAAGGCTGTGATTCCGGAGCATTATTTAGAGGAACTGAAGCGAAAATACAAACCCATGATGCGTGAACTTGCAGACGCCCAAAACGGGCATACAATTCAATGGTACAAGCATTATTTTGAATAGATTTTCTTTCTGAGGCCAAGAATTATCCCTTTTAGATCAGGAGAAATATTCAAATAATAAATCCCAGCTCCAGCGAAAGATACAAGTATAGCTGAACGATAAAGGGTATCTACATAAATGTTCCCGAGAAAAGGCAGATAAACGCCAACGAAGGTTAGCGCACTTAAAAATACTATGGCCACAATCGTGGACTTAGTGAATGGTTGTAAGTTAATTTTATGATACACGTATATTGATCTTACGAGGTTAAATAAAATAACAGAGATAGCAGTGGCCATTGCTGCTCCTTCCACTCCCCAAATAGGTATCAGCAGATAATTCGTCAAAACTGTGATCAATACAAGCCCAATGGATAAGTAGGTATCGAATCTGAAATATTTTGAGATTTTCAAAATTTGTCCGTTAACACCAAACAACATACTGATGATTTTAGATACTCCTAGAATGACAAAAATAAATTTACCATCTCGGTAGATTTCACGTTGCAACTCAAACAAATTATCGATACTTGAAAGAATCAAAATGAAAAGTATTCCCCCCATGAGCAATTGATTGATCGAAGATTTTTTATAGATATCAAGCATTTCTCCTACCTCTTTATTTTTCCAACTTCTACTCAAGAGCGGCATAGCTATCTGATTAATGGCATTTGAAGGAATACTTACTAGAGTACTAATAAATAAAGCATTGTAATAAATTGCAGTGTCCGAAAGGGTCAAAAAGTAAAATATCATCAATGCGTCGATCTTATTGATGAGGCCTGCGGATATATTTGACACGATCGAGTATGCACTAAAGTTATAAAATACCTTTCTAAAACGTTTGTTAAAGAATTTCCAATTGACTTTAATGTTGAATTCACCTCTATTCATTAAATAGAGAATAAATACAATCAAACTAGAAAGGTGTAAAAATGAAAACAATGTAATGAACCAGAAGAAATCAATGATTTTGTAAAAAAACAAGACCAATAGTACTGTAACAAAAAGCCGATGCAATACATTTTTGAGGAAGGCGGAGAGGGCAATGCTCGATCTTGCTTGCAAATAGCTTTCAAAAAGTCTACTGTACAACAAGAAGAAGGAAATCGGAAAAATCAACCAATAGTAGGTTTTAAACAAATTAGTTTGATCGGAAAAAGATTCAATGATAGGTCCCTTAAAAATCAACATCGCCGTTGCCAAAACAACGAACCCTATCAAAGAGATTAACAAGCCAATCCCCAATAAACCATTGTCTTGATTGCCAACTCGATTAAAAAAGGGGAAAAACTTTACTAGACTCCTGAAGGTTCCTAAATGAGCAAATTGGATAAAAATTAAAGAGACACTCAAGAGCACGCCCCTTAATCCCATTTCATCAGGAGTGAGCCACCAATTCATTAAAATGGCAAAATTGAGAAAGCCTATGGCGTGTCCTACATAAGTATATAAGGAAGACAATCCAGCTTGTCGGATAATAATTCCCAAAACCGTTTTATTTATGCAAAAATTTCAACAAAGCCTATTTAATCTTTGTTATAAAGCTTATCGGTAATGTGGTGAAACAACAATGAATGGCCTATTTCCACAATGCCATAATCACTGCTTTCTAGCCAAAAATTAAAATCCCCCGATGCTCTCAATGGATTGTCAGGTGCAAAGCCCGAAAAAGTAATGATGGCGGCTGCCTTATTTTTCACTTGACGGCATGCATTGACAATGTTTGGTGATTTTCCGGAACTGCTAATGGCAACCAACACGTCTCCTTCTTCAAACAGCGTTTTCAAGGGCTGTGCGAAAACATTTTCATAACCATAGTCATTGGCCATACACGTCAATAAACTATTGTCAGTAAGGGCATGGGCCTTGAATCCACATGCATTTAACAAGTCAATGGCAGCATGAGAAACAATGGCACTACTTCCTCCATTTCCGACCAAATAAACATGTGACTTCTTCTTCCGTACTTCTTCCATCTGTCCTACAACTGCTGTATAAGCTTCATCAAGTTCAATTTCTGACGAGGAATTTGTAGCAATTGTTTTTCGAAGGATGGAAGAAAACTCGTCTAAATACGTTGAAAACATCTAATCAGGCTAAAAGGGTTTTTAAATACTTCAATAAATCTGTTCGTTGAATATAAGATTTATTTCCAATGATTTTAACGGCCAAAGCACCCACTGCATTGCCCACGAAAGCAATTTCCTGAATGCTAGCTCCTTGCTGAGCCAAAAGCGACGTTATGCTCAAATATGCATCTCCTGCACCTATGGTGTCGACGACATCCGTATTGAATATGGGTGAGACTACACGATCGCTTTTATCCATCACACTAGTTCCATTCACACCCAATGTGATGGAAGAATGCTCTGATTTTGTAAGTTCCATAAGGCGTTTCTGCAAACTCTTTATATCACCTTGTCGATCATGCAGGGCAAGGTGTGCTTCTGCCTTATCGATGGAAAAATAGTTACACTTTGAATATTTAGTTAAAAGATTGTACCCTAAATTAGCACTATTTGTTTGAGCATTTACTGCCAAATAGGGAGCATTCTGTTGCAGGTATTTGATTACCCTGTCCGTAAGCACTCCATGACCAAAATCTGCCACAAGACATAAATCAATTGCTTCGATGGAAGTACTTAAGGCACCCAAGAGTTGATCTTCTACCTCTGTTTCTAAGGGTTGTTGGTTGATCTCAATTATTTCAAAAAGCTTGTGCCTAAAAACTTTGGAAATAATTCTTGACTTCACTACAGTAGGATGATGGGGGGTATCAATCGCAATTAGCTTAACCTTATCGTGAAGATTGTCTTGAATCGTTTCCCAATAAGATTGATCTCGGTTTTCTCCATAAGTAGTCACCAAGATTACCTCTTCTACAAAATCTGCAACATGATTGGCAACTGCAAGCACACCACCAGCATACACCTCCAAGTTCTCTTGTGTAGCAGTGATTGTAGGTGATTTTGAAGCCTTTCCAATGGGATTAACAAATTGGTAAGCATCCATGATAATGTCTCCAATGATGAGTACTTTCTTCTTCGAAATCTCATCAAACATCGAAACAAAATGCTTGTGATTGAAACTGGCTTTTATATTGGACAAGAATTCCTTGGCGGTTTCATCTTTTTGATCAAAAAACTTATTGATCAAGTGGGAAGAACTGAATTGAACTTCTTCTGTAAAAACGAGCTGTCCACCATGTTTTTCAACCTCATTTTTCTCGAGTAAAATTCCACCAGTTACATCTTCATCGATGTTTTTATAATCTTGTCCTTTGACGAAAAAATTTGGTTTGATGGCCTCAATGGCTGTAATTGCAGTGGGATGATAGTTAATTGTAACATAATCTACTTCCTCGAGTGCTGCAATGTTTTGGGCCCGAATGTTGTGATCAAAAAATGGACGATCTGGTCCTTTGTTTACATGCCTGTCCTCTGTCAAACTGACAACAAGTATGTCTCCAAATTTTTTCGCTGCTTCAAAATGCTTGATGTGTCCATGGTGAAGCAAATCAAAACAACCGTGACAATGGACAACTTTTTTACCTTCCTTGATTGCACCTTCTAAATGAAGTGCAATCTCATCTAATTTCACAACTTTCTTCGTCAAACCAAAAGTGATTATTAATTCTAGTCAGCAAACCTCCGCATAAAGTTTTTATTGCAAAAACTTTACTTTAGATACTTAAACCAGTCTTTTGTAGCATCCTTGATTGAATTGCTGTCCCAAACTGGAGCTTCCCTCCAATAGTCAATGTTGTCTATCATATTTTGAACCCCTTTTTCAAAGCTTACACTCGGACTCCAGCCTATGACATCTTTAATTTTTGTTGTGTCAGCAAATGTGCAGTCGGGTTCTCCAGGTCTTTTTGGAATATGAATTTTTTCTCCGCCAAGGAGTTCAACCAGACGATTTACAGAATAATGATTGTTGCTGCCAACATTGAAGATCTCCCCGATTGATTTTTCATTTTCAGAAGCACTCACACATGCGTCTACGACGTCTGTTACATAGGTAAAGTCGCGTGTCTGTGTGCCGTCACCAACGATTGTGTAGGGCTTGTTCGCTAATTTTTGAGCAAGAAAAACACCAAAAACAGCGCCATAGGTTCCACTTGTTCGTGATCTAGGACCGTACACGTTAAAAAACCTCATTGAGGTCACTGGCAGTTGATAAATTTTATGGTAATGCATCACATATTCCTCTCCCAAGTATTTGGTCAATGCATAGGGATACTGCGGATCAATGGGTGTTGACTCAGGCGTTGGATAAACTTCAGGTATGCCATAGCAGGAAGATGAAGCTGCGTAAATGAGGTGTTTGATTTCATGTATCCTTGATGCTTCAAGAACGTTTATTGTTCCGTCCACATTCGAACGATGGTATTTCAAAGGCTCCTGGATAGACGGCACTATATCTGCTAAGGCCGCGATGTGAAAAACACGATCAACACCCTTAAAATAGGGTTCAATGATCTCATAGTCTGCGATGTCACAGACATGCACGGTAAGTTGAGTGTTTTCCTTTTGGTGTTCTAAATTTTCTAGTCTCCCTGTAGAACAATTGTCTAGTACAACAACATCATGGCCATCATTCAACAAACGATCTACAGTATGGCTTCCAATAAAGCCGCATCCACCTGTTACCAATATCTTCATAACTTATATAGATTTAAAAAAGGATTTCACCTGCGCACACACATGATTGACTTGCTCATCTGTTAACTCAGGATAAACGGGCAAACTCAATATTTGTGTGATCTGTTTCTCAGTCTCAGGAAAAGCATCCTTGGATGATTTTAGCTGTTGAGCGGCATCCTGCTGATGAATCGCAATTGGATAATGTATTTTGGAATCAACTCCATGTTCATGAAGATGCTTTTGCAAGGCATCTCTGTGCGTTGTCATGATGATGAATGTATGATAGACTGACTTTTCGAAGGCTTGCTCCTTGGGTACATGCACTAAATGACCCAATTCTTGAACATATTTGGCAGCAATGCTTCTTCTTCTTTCTGTCCACTCTTTTATGTTGCCAATTTTTATGTTTAAGATGGCCGCCTGTACAGCATCCAACCTTGAATTCATGCTCCAAAATTCACATTCATCTCTACTTTTCATGCCGTGTGAGCGTGCTTTCAACAACCACTCATAAATTTCTTTATTGTTGGTGGTCATGATGCCTGCATCGCCAATTGCTGACAGGTTTTTCAAGGGGTGTAAACTAAAACATGCAACGTCAGACAAGCCTCCTACTGCTTTATTCTTGTATTGTGCACCCACAGCTTGTGCAGCATCTTCAACCACATGCAAATTAAATTCTTTGGCAATCGTATTGATTTCATCCATTGGCGCAGGACGTCCTGTCAAGTGCACCGGTATAATGGCTTTTGTTTTATCAGTAATCTTTTTTCTGACTTGGACAGGATCTATGTTGTAATCTTCTCTCACATCAGCAAACACAGGAGTTGCCCCACAAAGGGCAATGGAGGATCCAGATGCCAAATAAGAATTGGGCGCAGTGATGACTTCATCGCCTTTGCCGATACCCAAGGATTGCAGGGCCAACACAAGTGCATCGGTACCGTTGGCTACACCCACCGCATATTTTGTTCCACAGAGCGTTGCAAAACGTTCTTCAAACTGCTTGACTTCGTCTCCCAAAATAAACATCCCTGAATCAAGTAACTCAGAGACTTTTGTTAAAATCCTTTGTTTGTCTTTCTGATGTTGTAAACCAAGATTTATATAAGGGACTTTCATTAGCTCAATTCAATGTTTTGCATCAATTTTACATTAAAATACTTTTCATTCTCAAATGAATCGTTGATCAAGCCCTTTTCAAAGGCTTCTTTCAAATCGCTCACTGCATTTTCAATGCTATGCTTAGGTTCGAAACCAATTTCTTGCTTGATGTAATCTGAGGAAATATGGTAAGATCGATTATCATTTGTTGACTCTGTTCTGATGTCTACTTCACCAACAACATTTTTGACCATTTGTGCGATTTCTTTCACCTTAAAGTTTTCATAGCCTGCGTTAAATATTTTTCCTTGAATCTTTTCAGAAGGCAATTCTAACAGCAGACAGTAAAGGTCTGTCATGTCTTGAATGTGAATGTTTGGACGCTTTTGCTCTCCTCCAAACACTTTAATAAAGCCTTTGTTTATGGCAAAATTGGTCAATATATTCACGGTCAAGTCTAACCTTAACCTTGGTGAATATCCACATACAGTCGCGGGTCGAATGGTCATTGCCGTAAAGTCATCAGATTCATACTTTTTCAAAATCTTCTCACACTCGGCTTTGAATTTCGAATAATCAGTCAAGGGCTCAAGAGACATATCTTCAGTTACATTCGGTTCTTCCTTTATACCATAGACAGAGGAGGATGAGGCATAAATGAATCTTTTGACACCGCTTGCCTTTGCGATTTGAACCATGGGTTCAAAAGGGTCTAAATTGATGGATTTTCCGAGATCTGGGTTTAACTCAAAACTAGGATCGTTTGAGATACACGCCAAATGGATGATTGCATCATGTCCAGGAATAATCTTTCGCATCAATTCCGTATCTCGAATGTCTCCCTTAATGGCGTTCAATCGTTCATGCGTTGGGAGAACATTTTCTCCATAAATCATCAGATCAATGACTGTAACTTCATACCCTTTATCTAGCAATTTAGGAACAAGGACTGATCCTACGTAACCTGCTCCTCCTGTTATAAATATCTTTTTCATGTTGTCTCAATTAGCTTTCTGTATAATGGGAAAAAACCCTTGTCGATTGTTTGGTTGTAAAGTTCCTTATCTTTTATGATTTGTTGATTCAAATCATCGTAAACTTTCGGTTTAAATATTCTCTTGCAGACGTAATAATCTTTACGATCGTTGGAAAACTTTTTCTTGAATCTGTATAGACCTTCTTGACTGCTCGCTGCTCCCCCCAAATGAAAGAAGTCATATCCTTGTTGTTTCAGATCCATGGCTATTTGGTGAAGCATGAGGTTTGTCGCACACAACTTTGTATGCTCGCGATTGGTTCCACTGAGGTGATAGTGTGCCACTTTGTTTTTTTTCAATACCAGGGCTGCACTCGCCAACACATTGTTCTCGGTAAACGCTGCATAAACGCTCATTTTATTTTCGCAGATGCTTTCTAGTGCCTTAAAATAGTCCTCATTGAAATAATAGTACCTGGATGTATTTTTTGCATCCATAGTGCTGTAATATACATCCTTAAACATAGTGATCGATCCTTTAGAGGGAGCATATTGTTCTATGCGAACATTATGTCTCATCGCCAAACGTATGTCTCTGCGGTTATTTTTATGGTAATCATGAAAAATCTCATCCTCTCCTTTATTTAAGTCTATGAAAACATTTTCTTTGACTTTTATACATTCTTCTATAGCATAAGAATCGTTGGGAATTTGAGCAAAGGGATCAATTCTTTGGAATTCTGTCAAAATAGATTGCTGTCGACAATACTCATTGAAGAGTTTTCTGAAATTTGAGAACAATGTCAAATCATTCTTTGTAGCCCATTCACCACCATATTCATATGGCGTCGCAATGTCGGAGTATATTTTCCCTTTGTAAGAAAACTCTCTGCGCACAAAAGGATAAATCACCCTGTCTTCCCCTTCATGGTATAAAGCGATGTAGGTTTCCCCCTCTTCGTGTAAATCATTGATTGCTAAATATTCAATGTCGAGATAAATGCTAGTGAAGTTAAAAAGCTTTGAATAGTCAATAGACACTCCACTTTTTCTAAAATATTCAATTTTTTCAACAAAAAAGTGCATTTGCTAATCGTATTGCTGTTTAATTTTAGAAATATTGTCCAATATTTCAGACTTACTAAATGGTAGATGTCGTGACTTAATTCTTCGGTGAATTCCCGTCTTAAACTGGTCTATATTTATAGGTTCACGAGAAAAAAAAGAAGCCATTCTATTTAATTCATTTTCAACATCCTCAACAAGTGAATCATAATTCACCTCAATGTAATCCTCATCATTCAAAAATCCTAATTGCTCTTTAATCTTATTGTTTGTATACAAAACTTGGTGACAAACCTGTTCAATCGGTGGAGAATTTTTCCATTGTGAAACATGTTTAGGTCTCAAACTCCACCAATAATTATAGCTACCATATTGTTCCATGCGCGCATTTAAAATTGATTCCACAACATCAAATTCATTGCGATTAATATAAATAAACTTTGCATTTTTAAAATTCTGCTTCACCCAAACGATGATAAAATTAAAATAGACTTGGTTCTTAATCAGCAAATCATTTTCAAGCAAGTTTGTTATGGCAAGCAACTTTTTTCTTAGTGAAAAGACATCCACTTGATTTAATGTTTCAACAGATGGTTCATGGTGCAGTTTAAAATTCAGCCAGTATTGCCAGAAATACCCAAATTCATGTGGATTTAAATCACCATCTGTATTCCCAAGAAAAGAGTTAAACTGAGCTTTCTTTTCCTCTTCTTTTTTTACTTGATTGTAGCCATGTAGAGGAACAATATAATACTTAGCCACTTTATTGTATTGACTTCCTAGATTAAATGCTTTTATAAGCAATTGAGACAAAAAAGTTGATCCTGTTCTAGGAGCGCCAACTATAAAATAAAGTTGGTGATTGTTCGGATCCAACAAATTATCTTCTAATGACTTTTCTTCAGCTTGTAATTCCAAGTTTCTCTCCCACTGAATATAGTCATTCGAGAGGCTACGTTTGTTAACTACTCTCCAATCGTTATCGGAATAAATAAATTTAAAAAATTCTACTTTATCAGGGTGCAATGCTATATTTCTGTGATTTTAGTATTCCAAAAATACACCACATAGCGCTATATAATCTATCTTATTCTAGAAAACAAAAGTTTATTGTTTGAGGAGCTTATTTGTGTATGATAACTGGCGGGAATTATTGTATATGGCTATGTAATATAGTCCTGAAGGATATTGAGACATGTCAATTGTTTCACTATTTTGTATGTTCTGTTCGATTACCTTCTTTCCTTTAGCATCATAGACTAAAAGCGTTTGACTTTCATCAATATTCGAAAAACGAATATTGATGAAATCCCAGAAAGGATTTGGAGAGGCTTGAATGGATTGTTGATCAACATTTTCTTTCAATGACGAAATTACCATACTGTAACATGCCGTTGTATCGGTGCAGAAATTTTTAGTAATAGAACAGGCAATGTTGCTGTTTCCATTTGCAATAAAATATTCTAAAGTTGCACCAGGAATCGGTAAATATCCATTATTACAATCTAACCATTGATATGTTGCGTTATCTTCCAATGCAAATAAAGTATCCTTAACGATTGAAACAGATGTATCAAGGGTAGTTAAAGAAAGATTTAACGTATTGATTGTATCACACATAGAACCATTGAATAGCGTATCTGAATATGTGCCACTTTGAGAATAAACAATACTGTCAACCGACCACAAAAATTGCTTGCAAGCAGATACATTGTTGATCACCTGTACAGGTTTATTAACTGTTAATGACAAACTAACAATCGAATCACAACCAGTTGAATTCGGAATTGTATCATAGAAAATGCCACTATTAGTATAAGTTTGTCCATTTTGAGGCCAAAAGAATTGATCACACGCTATTTCAGAAAGGGATGAAGATGTTGATTTTGTCACCGTTAACTCAAGACGTATAACTGTATCACACCCTATGCTTCTAATTGTATCGGCATAAAATACACCACTCGTGTAATAGGTTCTATTATTCAAGGCAAAGGTAAAACTATCACAAACTGCGAAAGAAATCGTGGTGTCAAAGCCAAAATCACTCAGCTCCCACAAATCAACTAGTAAATTATTGTTCTGATCTCTTCCACCAAATACATATCCAGATCCATCCAAAGAAAAACTAGAGGCAAATGTTCGAATACTATCCAGCATGGGCTCTACCCTTCTCCATGCCTTAGTAACTGGATTTAATTCATAATAATCTCCAAGTTCAATTCCTCCAACTTTATGACCTCCTCCTATTATAACTTTTTTGTTGTGTCTAATTGCAGCAGCTCCTATCCTTGGAGGTCCAGGAAGATCATTTAATCGAGTCCATTTATTCAAGGAAGGATTAAATGCCCAAAAATCTTTCTTCATGTTAGTATTCGCATCAAAACCCAATCCCATAAATAAAAGAGAATCCATAGAAATAGCGGGACCATTTGATCTTTTACCGAGAGGAAAATTATTAATTCTTGTCCAACTATCGTTTACAGGATTATATTCCCAAAAATCATCATGTCTATTTACTCCGTCAGTTCCAGCGGCCACATAACCTTTCCCATTAACAGAAGTTCCAAAACCAATTCTTCCTCCTAATCCTGGATAATTTGCAATTGAATCCCATTTATTGGAAGAAGGAGAATACCTATACATGTCTTTGAGCGCATTCGTTCCATCCCATCCAAGACCAACATAGGCAAAAGAGTCAATTACAAATGCCACTGTTCCAGATCTTGCAACACCTGGAAAATCAGCCACCCTTGACCAATCATTTTCTCCAGGATCGAATTCCCAAGTATCTTTAAAAAAATTAATGCCAGATCCATTAAAAGCATCCTTTCCGCAACATACATAACCTTTTCCTTGTAATGCAAATCCTGTTGTTACAGCTCTCATTGAATCAGGAAAACTCTTTCTTTTTTGCCAAACAAGACTATCACAAATTGACACAGTAGTATCTATCTCATAAGATAGTAAATCATTCAAAGACTGATTAATTGAATTATTGCCACCAAATAAATACGCTGAAGTTCCAATACTAAAAGATGATGAAAAAGATCTAAATGCGTGATTTTGTGGAGAAGTAATTTTTTCCCAAGAATCTTTTTTTACATTATACTTATAATAATCACCAAGTTCAACACCTCCTGAGCGCTGACCACCACCAATAATTATAATTCCATTAAAATTCAAAACAGTAGCTCCAACTCTTGCCGCACCTGGGAAATTAGCCAATCTAGTCCAGACAGCAGAATCTGGATCATAGGACCAAAAGTCATTTTTCATGCTGAGAGCATCATCAAAACCTAGTCCAAAGTAAATCAAAGAATCCAAACCAATGGAAACACCATTTGATCGTCTTCCAAAAGGGAAAGCCCCTAAAGAGGTCCAGGCATTTGTTGAAGGATCAAATTCCCAGAAGTCATTTTGACGATTAGTTCCATTTGTTCCGCCACCGTAGTATCCTTTTCCATTTAAGTAAGCCCCAAATCCAATGCGTCCACCTGCTCCAGGGTATATGCCTACTGAATCCCATTTATTTGAATCTAGATTGTATTTAAATATGTCTTTAAGATCATTGCTTCCATCCCATCCTAAACCAACAAATACAACCGAATCAAATACAAATGAAATGGCCCCAGATCTAGCGATTCCAGGAAAATCAATCAATTTGATCCATTTATCTGATTGATCTTCATATTTCCAGAAATCTTTAAAATAAATTGAATTTGAATAAATGCTCTGTTTACCACAGCATATATACCCCACACCGTCCATAGAGAAGGCCGTTGGTGCAAGCCTTGTAGAATCAGGCAAATCTGCCTTTTGACTCCAGATTTGTGCATCAATGGCATGTGAGCTTAAAACTGTAAGCAATAGAAAGAAAAAGTATTTTTTGACCATAAATTTGAGTTAACTAGCCTTAAAATTAATAATTTAAAACTAAATAGAGATTTTAAGCGTCGATCAGAGATCCTGATATGCTGTCAGCAATCGATGTATATTTTCTTCAATGGAGTATTGGGCCCTGTTTTGTTGTATGCGCGCACGAATTTCTGCTAAATCAAGGCCTTCTATTTTTGATTTCAACTGGTCAAATTCCTCCCATGTAGTCTTAATGGCCACACCAACTTTATTGCCTAGGTGATGCTGAAATACTAAATCCTCACTCATGATCACAGGGATACCAGCTTCTGCATAATTTAAGAGCTTCAAGGTTGTTGAATATCTACGTTTTTGAGGATAGACTTTAGTTAAACGATCAAAGAAAGGCAGCACACCAAAATCATATTTACTCAATGCTTTAGAGAGTTCATCTTGTTTCAACGGTGCATGCAAATGAAAGTATTGCAATTGATTATTCATCTCCTCATAATCAACCAAGTTGGCACCCACATTTGTAGGTGCAGGATAAATATGAAAGTGAATGCCTTGATTGTTGAGCTTATGAATCAACCAATGCAATTGAGAACCACCGAAATAATCACTGTTTCTGAATTTTGAATACACACTTCCTGCATACACGATATGAATTTCATTGCGTTCATTCAAACTGCGGTCAATAAAAAAGTCATTGTCTGCATAATTGGGAAAGTACAACTTCTTCCCAGGTATCGAAGCATAGTTTTTCTTGGCTACTTGCAACTCAAGACTATGATTCACGATCAGTTGCGCCTTATTAAGAATAAATTCCTCTTTCTCCAGCTCTTTTTTCATGTAAGGGAAAGGCGCCTCAAAACCGAAATTCGTAATCATCAAGTCTTGATAATCAAATACTTTTTTAGAGAGCATTTCAGTTTGCATCACTTCATAGGCTGCCAAATGCGGTGGACCAAAACAGTGCACGATGACATTGGAACTGTCGTATTTTTTCAGCAGTCTTTTTAAGTGCCAAGAATTCCTAAAAAGCTGTGTTTCATCGAAAGTGTCGTTGGACAGTTTATTCAAGAAACCAGTTTTCCCACAAACCAAGTGGACATCGTAATCCGATGATCTTTTCACCCATTTAGCAATACGACCAATGCGCGCGTGCATGTAAGTTCCTACGAAGACAATGGTGGGCTGATCGACCGTTTTTTCGTTGGATATTTTATACAGAATATAATCAGGGATTGATGAGGACCACTCACCCATTTTCAACTTTAGTTTTTTACTAAAGAGCTTTAATCTATTGATGAAGAAGCTGACTGTCAAAAACCTTTAATTACTTTTTCATTGGTGAATCCAATAATCTCTTGAATTGGGGACTTGGTCCATGATGGTTTCAAAATCTTCTCGATGCTCTTTGAGCGTATCGGACAATATTTGTTGCTCCTTCTCATCCAAATGTTTCTTCCATTTCTGCAAGGGATCTCCTTTTGTCGTAGTGTTGTGGATTTTTCTCTCTTTTTCAATCATCTGATTGACTTTACTTGCATGTGCATCCCGCAAATCCAACATCTTGAATATTCGATTTAGGGAATCTGCACGCTTACCCATTAAATCCTCATAAGCAATGACAACCTTTTGGTCCTCCGGAACGTGTTTCAAATGGTCAAACATGATTTTATTCAGTTTGATCCATGCCTTTGGGAAGACCCCAAAATTCCCAGGAAACAATTCTTCTGAATTTATCTCCTTGACCTTCGTCGCCTCCACGTTTGACCAACATGAACCATTGTCGTTCGGTAACCTAAGGTATCTACCGTCCTTTTCATGAGACTTCATGAACATCATTTTTAAACTTGCACATTGACCATGAGGTGAACGAACGATTACAATGTATTTTGCCTTCGGGTACATGGCATTCAAATAACGCACCTTATTCGAAAGGTGTGGATTTTTATTCAATAAATAGACATTGTCCCAATCATAGTTGACGCCCCCCGATCCGTAGAATCGCCTCTGAGAAAAGCGTGCCAGATGTCTCAAAAAACCCTTGGATTCAACCAAGTAATTTTTAAAGTAAGCAGTCATATTGTTTGCATACTCCATCTTTAAATCCTCCTCCGTGCATTCCAAGCAGGCATTGTTGATCGATGCACCTCCAATTTTTGTCCATATTGGATTCAATTCAAAGCCTACCTTTAAAAGCTGTGGATGCTCAGACAATGTATTCATCAACAATGTAGTTCCACTTCGCATCAATCCAACTAGAAACACTGGATCTCTAAAAGTCTCAGGCTTTGGTTCAGTGGGTACATTCAGAAGTTTAGCAAAAAATGCCATAGAAGGTGTATTTACATGTAAGAGGTGCAAAAGTATCAATCTTGCATCAGACTTGTGCACACAGAAATATAAAAGCAATCTTCATAAATTATTGGTTTAAATTCGTTGCTTTGCCTTAAGACGAAAATATGAAGAAACCATCTTCTCAGCCTTTGATTTCTGTGGTTGTCCCTTCTTTCAATCAACCAGCAACCATCAATAACTGCCTGCAATCCCTATTGATCCAATCCACCGCAGACAGCTATGAGATAATCATCGTGGACAGTTCTCATCAAGAATACCGAGAGGAAATTGAAAAGGTTTGTGCGCAAAGCCCACTAATTCGTTTAATTCAGGAAGAAAAGCAAACCTTTCCCGGCACCGCAAGAAACATCGGTATAAAAGCTTCTAAAGGTGAGATTGTTGCCCTAATCGATGCCGATTGTGAAGCAAGCAATGATTGGTTAAAAACCATTGTGAAGAATATAAAAGAAAACATCATTGTCTGTCTCTTATACACATCTGACGCTGCCGACGATATGCAGTGTGTA
>OJFX01000396.1_pt1 | contig 16100 bp, 16 predicted proteins | sample 1594171 | NCBI WGS metagenome assembly OJFX01 (sample SAMN05416840, study PRJEB24817) | seawater metagenome | isolation source: Sea water | place: Canada:Atlantic | collected 2013-07
CTACACACTGCATATCGTCGGCAGCGTCAGATGTGTATAAGAGACAGGCTCATCGCCCAACTCGTCGCCGCCGGCATCGTCGTCTCCTCCGGCGTCATCATCGACGGTTTCCCCCTCACCGAGACCTACCGTCTCGAGTTCGGCATCTTCGGGGTCCTCGTCACGATCTTCTGGATCGTCGGCGTCACCAACGCGATCAACATTATTGATGGTCTTGACGGGCTCGCTTCCGGCATCTCCATCGTCGCTTGCGGCGCCATCTCCTGGACCGCCTTCCACCAAGGCAACCCTGCTGCAGGCACTTTGATGCTGACCCTAATGGGGTCAATCCTTGGATTCCTTCCGTACAACCTGCACCCAGCCAAGGTATTTCTCGGTGACGCAGGCAGTCTCACCATTGGCTTTGCCCTGGCATCTACAGCCTCCCTCACCGCTACCAAAGCCCCGACTGCAGTCGGCCTCTTGGTCCCGTTGGTCGCTTTGGGCATCCCGATTCTTGACACCCTCTTTGCAATGATCCGAAGAACCATCGAGCGCCGCTCAATGATGTCCGCGGATAAGAGTCACCTGCACCACCGCCTGATGGCGTTAGGCTTCGGTCAACCCAAGACCGTTCTACTCCTCTGTACCATCGCGGCCCTGGGCGTCATAGCTACCATCACTACAGGTCCAGGCGGCAACTTCACCCGCTTGAGTCTCGCTTTCGTGGCTCTTCTCGCCTACACCGTGGTTTTTCGCCTCACTGGCGCTATCCGCTTCCGCGACTCGTTTGCCGCAGTCGGTGGAATGGCTCATACTGCTCGCCTGGCCTCTGATGAACGCCAGATCGTCGATGCGGCGTCACTAGCTCTCACGGCCTCCTCGAACGCCGATGAGTGGTGGGTGGCTGTCACCAAGGCTGCCCATGACCTTTCCTTTGACGCCATTGAAGTCGAAGCCCCGCTCCTCTTCGGAAGGCACCCAAAGCGCCGTTCCCTGTCGAACCAATCTCTTGGTTCGGCGGGTGATGTTGCCGTGCAGTTGACGCCCACCAACCAATCAGCCTCCGACGGACTGAGAGCCTCTAGGTATGCGAACTTCACATTCGCCCTCTCTTCACCTGATGGAGCCACGCATTTAGGCACTTTGTCACTTCGCGTTCATGACTCTGAGTCCATCGAGGATTCTGCCCGACGCTACCGCCTGTTCTGTCGCATCATCGAGTCTAGCCACTTTAATGATTTACGACCTGCGCGCACCGTACAGGATCGTGTCGCCCGAAATGCCCACGTTCCGGTGTCTGCCTAGCGTGCAGCGGGCTCGCTCGGGAATTAGCCCACTTGTGATACGGCTGAGCGCAAATGCCAGACGTTGATCGAATGACGCTTCGGTCCAGCGCCCACCAATCCCATTCGCCGGTTGGCAAGGGACAACCACTTTTTTGACGGAGGAGACACTAAGCCCGATAGCATTTCCTGATCAACGAGCGACATTCAAGCAAGCCAGATGTTGCCGCTCATCGCGTAGTGAAGGGAGCCGCAATGGCTAGAATCGATGATCCTCGGACTCGCGTGCCGCCCCGGGGTAACCGTGCTTGCAGAGACCCTCACCGCGCCCATAGCGATGATGGTCGGGAAAACTCGAATGCTATTGGGCTTAGCCAGTGCCATCGCTGACGGCCGATGCTGCCTAGGAGATGGTGGTGCAAATCCATCCACCGTTCTCACCTCCCAACAGTCCCATAGCGATTGAGCTCATTGTTCATGCCCCAGGGCCATCTCCAGGGCGCCGGAATGGCTCAGTGCAGGATCAGCCAGGCCGCTTAGGCTTCTAGAATGGATGAGTAAACGCGAAGAAGCTCAATGCTCAAGGTCCTCAACAGCTCCCCTCGAAGGCGCCGCAACGGGCATCAACGCGACAAAACCACTATTGGATCTGAATCAGCCGAGCGCATGCCGTACGACGGACACGAAGTCGATCAAGTCCTGGTCCATTCGAATTCACGACAGGACAATGCGTGCCTCTTGCAGATGTTGGAGGGAGCAGGCAGGCGATCTCTGCAGGCGTACCCCATTCATCCAGGCACAGGCTAGGGAACGTTACCGCTTGTTTCGCCCTTGGGTTGACCGCAAAAGAGAATACTGAGACTAATTAACCCACCACATTCAAGCGACTATACGAACGTGGGGAAATGGCCGTTTTCTCCGCAGTGTCCTATGGAGTCGGTGTGGTATTCGCGCGGTTCCTCCCGTTCACCCAATCCAGTACCTTTGGAATTGGCATCTGCGTTCGGCTCCGGTTGGAGCGCGCAAGCCTCAGAAAGCAGATTCAGTAACTCATGCGGATCCATCGACGAAAGTACGGCGTACTGACACGTGTCCACCTAATGGTCCTACAAGCCACATCAATCTTGACTTCACCCCTGGGGCATCGAGGTCTAGGGCGGACCGCGAAGTTCTTGTCACGATGGATTTTTCCTAGTGACGATTCAGTCGAGGTCATCGTTCACTCGAGATCTCATTTCGTCGTTGCGCTATCTGACCCATATTGGGTCCTTCTCCTTTGTCCAGGATACAAGTATGAACCAGAGCTGGCGGCGACACTGCCTCATTTCTTCGCTGGCGAGGTTGCCTTTCTTGACTGCGGTGCAAACCACGGATACTGGAGTCTCCTTGCGGCTGAACACATCGCATCACCCATGCGTGTGCTCGCGGTTGAAGCGTCGACTACTACGCATTCTATCCTTTGCAAGCATGCGGTTTCGAATAACGGTGGCTTCAATCCTCTGCACGCGGCCCTCTCCGATCAGGCTGGCACGCGGCTCTCATTCATAACCGTGAAGGACAATCACGCAGGTGCATTCGTTCTTGGCGCGAAGAAGCTTGCCCATAATAGACCTGCGTCTCGCGAGGAAGTGGATTCGGTTACTTTGGACTCACTCGTCAATCGTCATCTCCCAGAATTCTCGGGTAGCGTCGTGGTGAAGCTCGATGTGGAGGGAAATGAAATTGCAGCCATGCAAGGCGCCGTACATCTCCTCGAAAGAGATGTGCTGATCATCTTTGAGGAGCTTGGCGCAGATCAGGGAGTGCGGGTTTGGCCGTGGTTCTTAGAACATACCGACTACGACGTATATTCATTCGATACCGCAAGCAGCAAATTTCGGCTTGAGTCCGCTTCAACGTTGCCAGAACTCAAGCGCCAAAGTTCTTGCACGCCGAATCTATTCGCGTGCCGCCACGGCGGACACTTTGCCCAAAAGATCGCGGATTATGGCCTCGGCGGCGACAGGGCCTGCGAGGGATGAACCAGCTGTTCTCCTGACAAGAGCCTCTCGTTCTGGCTGATGGTTGGACCTTCCGCGACGGCCGACGTCCGATCCGCGGAAGAAGTAACTCCATTCCATGGCTACGGTGTTCGTCGTCCTCATTCCCCTCCAGTGCCGTCATTGCTTAGATAAGTCCAATTTGGTCTGATATTGATGCCGTAAGCCCCCTTGAGATTCAAGACTTTTGCTGGAACCCCTGCAGCTCGCGCCCCAGATGGGATGTTCTTGACGGCGACCGCGTTGGCCCCAATGATTACGTTATCGCCAATATGAACGCCTCCGATGACGGCGGCCCCTGCTGCCAGCACAACATTATCTCCCAGAGTGGGATGAGCCCACGAAGCTGAATCCCCAGACCCCCCAAGTGTTACGTTCTGTCGAATGGAAAAATTTGCGCCGGCCGATGTCCCCTTGCCAACGACGATACTGCCGAGGTGTGCAATGTAAAAGCCAGGGCCGATGTCCGCCTGATCAGAAATTTCTGTGCAAGTTAATATCTCTACCAATCGCCTTACCGGGAAAAAAAAGATGTAGAGGAATCTGGAAATCCAACTAGGTTCCAGCAATCTGATGCTACGACCAAGGCGATATGAAACGACCGGCCAGCAGGCCGGGTAGAGGAGCGCAATTAGCGGGATTAGTGCTTTGGGGAACCTCTTCGCGTAAGCCCATCGGTCTAGGTCGTAGATTAGGTACTTCAATTGTTCGCGCATGTACTGCCTTCGTTAATTAGAGTGTCTGGTTTGGAAATCCCCTTTCCCTAGGAACCGCCTAGTGGTTGCCTGCTCCGCCGGTCTCAACTGAGGCTATATGGCCGTGATTAACGGGGTTTGCATGGCAGGTAGATCGGGGCGGCCTGATGGTCAAGTTTTGACACGAAGATGTGGCGTTGACATGAGGTGGACCACGAGTGAGGGCTTGCCGTTGCCTTGCTGGCGACTACAGTAAGCGTCAGCTTCTCTCCTGTCGGAGCTGTAACCATAGGAAGATGCTAAGGATGAGCCGATAGCTAAAGACGAACGAAAAGAATGAGCCTCCAATGAGGGCGAGCCCGCCGGAGTCGGATCCGAGAAGTAGCACGCTGGCGTATGGGGCGAGCATTATCGCTGACGTCTTGCTTAGAACGTGTTCTCTGCCGCCCATATACAAAATCGAACGCACGAACTCCGTCGAACCTCCTACGAATTGAGCGATCACTACGAAGACATAGGCTCGCTCCGCCGAGACCGAGAACTGAATGTCGAAGATACGCTCAACAAGAGGCCGAAACGCGAGTGCGCCTACTGCCACTGCCAGTGAGAGTGCGAAATTACCGAGTGCAAGCGACTTCAACTTCCCCATGATCAGACTCAGGCGTTCGCCACGCAGCCGGGCTGCGATATTATTCATATATATTGACGTTACGGTAATCGGCAGAACCACAACTGTGCCCACCCGGGTTACTACTGCATATGAAGCTGCATCCACGGGCCGAAGGAAGAATCCCACCGCGAGGCTATCCGCCAGGGATTGAGCAGCCTCCAGAATGGAGAGGGAATAGAATGCCCTCGAATCCCTAATCGCAGTCCGCGCTAGTCCCGGAGCCAGTTTGAGCTCTGCTTCCTTCGACCTGAGCTTCTTCGTCGAGCGATAGGTCACTAAGGCTGTAAATGCCACGGCAAGAAGGAAGGCTGTTGGCAGTCCCAGCTCATATCGCCGCATTGGATACGCGATGCCAATCAGGACGGCGGGTTGTAGGATCTCTAGGATCAGGAGTGATTGGTTCACTCGCCCAGAGCCTCTGAGAAGATAGAGTTGATTCCAAGACAGAGCGAAAAAGGGAGTAGCCCCCGCTAAGACTGCGAATTGGCGAAAGACGGAACGTTCGTAACCGATTGAAACGACGGCGAGTGCCAAGACGGCCGCTACTGCCGTAGGCAGGACAACGAAGAGGCTTAGCCTGAATACGCGTGCGTATGCATCCGGATTCCTAGAGTTTGCTTCCCGGAGAGAGTAGTGATCCAAACCCAGGCGCCCAATGACCATGGTGATCATGAAGATCCCCATCGCAATCGTATAGAAGCCATACCGCTCAGCGCCATAAATGCGCACTAGCGCGATCACCTGCACAGTCTTGAATCCGACCGACAGCCCGCGCATGGCCAGTGAGAGCACTAACTCGGACGAAATCGTTCTACTCCATGTGGCCATTGTCCTTTCACCGCTCCTCACGTTGAGAAGGCAAATGTGAGTGCAATCCCAATGCCGTGTAGATCGCAAGATACCTGGGTGCCATCACCGATGGAGAGTAGTGAGCCAACACAGGCGCAGCTACCTGTGCAATTTCCTCCCTTGATCGCCGCCATCCCAAGACTTCTACGATTGCGTTCGCGATCGAACGTGCGTCTGCGTGAGGAGTGAGCCCGGTCACGCCCTGATTGACCACCTTTTCGACATCGCCCACACGCGTGCTGACCACTGGGAGCCCGCAAGCGAGAGCCTCTTTGACGACAGTTGGCGACGCCTCATGGTCTGACGTCAGAACCAGTAGATGCGCCGACGCCATGAGGCTTGGAACTGCATCCGAGGCGATCTGTCCAAGCAGATCTACCGAGGCCTCCAATCCGAGGCTCGAAACCTGATCGACGACCTCCTGCCTGCACTCACCGTCACCAGCTATCAGCAGGCGAGCAGTTGGGCAATTGCCTGATACATAGACCCAGCTTTGAAGCAGTAGAGGGAGGTTCTTGACCCGCGATAGTCGACCCAGAAATAAGCACAAGGAACCAGGCATTTCGCCCCCCGGAGATGGGCCTGTGGTCTGAGGACTGAACGCAGAGAGGTCCACCATTGACGGGATGACCGGAACACTCCGCCTCCGGAATACGCGCCCATGCCGTTCAGTGAATTGTTCAATAACGTCATCGCTGACGGCAACAAGTGCACTTGCTAGCGAGATTAGCACTCGTTCCAAACACCGAAACAGCGGAAATGCGATCGATGATAGCGCGCGTCCATAGCGTTCCGGAAAGACCGTGAATGTCCGACCGTGGAGCGTTGCAATACATCGGATGCGGGGCCCTAGAAAGGGGATGATATAGTAAAGGCGATGAACGTGAACTATCGCCCGCGAGAATCCAATGTGTCTGAAACGGGCCCAGGAAAGGCACAGCAGAAAGCGCCAGGTGCTATTCGCATGCTGCATGATCGGGATAAAAGAAATGTTCCCTTCCTGCCGCCTAGAGCCTCCTACGCCAAGAAATGTAAGCCGAACATCCTTATCAGCCAGCGAGTAAGCCAGATTTTGAGCGTATCGAACACCGCCTCCTTGCTCTGCAAGGAAAGGGTTCGACTGATACACCACATAGAGCCTTCTGTTGCGGTCCCTCATTGATCAACTAGATGGCCAGGGGCCAAAGGGCCGCTGGCGTTATTGGACCCAGTGTGGCCAGAATGCTCTTCCGACGCCCCATACTTGGGGCGTCGCTGCGCCTCAAGGGTCAGTAGGAAAGAGAAAACGAGAAAAGTTGGGCTGAGTATCATGTTTGTATGTAGGCCCGAGATGAAGAACAGCGCGAAATAGATCCAGCTGGCGTACGTGCGGAGTATCACGATCGTGAGCACAACAAAGACCGCCAGGGTCGCGGCGCCGGCGTCATATATAATGTAGAGCCCGTCAAGATGGGGGAATTGGTAGCCTTGCGCCGCTAGGTCCTTAATTCCATTGAGTCCCACGGCACCCAAAAGAATAGCCGAGGGACGCGTCTCCTGTTGAAGCCAGCTAAGGATATGTCGTTGCGTTAGCAATCTTCCGCTTGTGAATTGTTCCAGGTCGTCATAGCTTCTCCAATCCAATCGAGCTAGGATCGGGATATCAGGGATAACATCCTGCAGCGAGGTCGAAATCAGTATTAAGGCACTTGTCGCCCCGGCGAGCCTAATGAGCGAACGCAGATTCAGGGTGCCGCGAAAGGCATAGATTATGCAGAGTGTGACGAGTGTTCCTCTCGACTGCGTCAGATAGAGCGTCCAAACGGGGACTGTGAGCGCCAGTAGTGCCCACCCGCGTTTGAGATCCCCATTTAGGCGTTTTTCGATAATATATACGACAGTATATATCGCCATGAGCGAGTAGAGCGTGCCCGAACCAAAACCTTTAAAGCGCCCATGTGTGGCCTCCGCATGGTCAAATGTTAGATTGGTCAGAAGTTGCGCTATGAGAATAGATCCAACGGCAACCGCGGCGGCTATCTTCAGCCGTTGCGTATTGCGTACCTCGAACCGAGTGCCCGCGATCAAGGTCATTAGCGCGAGCGACGGTGGGATCGGATTAGTCAGCGCCCTATCCGCGTTAGGCACATTGTAGCCGCACAGCGCGATGAGCAATGTAAGCGCGAGCAAGAAGACTCCTCCTCGGTACGCGACGGGCCGAATTAGTGCAGAGGCGGACGTCGCAGCAAGGGCCACCTGGAGCGGCAGCGAATTGAACGGGGTCTTGGTGAAGTAGCTGAGATTGTACAGACTCGCAACAAGCAATAAGCCGGTCAATCCGCCCAGGGGCCATTGGCGCCCTCCCTGACTTTGTGCCGCGGTCATTTCTTTATTAGACGACGAAGTAGCGCAGCGCGCTGCGCAAATGATGGGCGAAGTTCATGCTAAATAGATTGCGGTTCGCCCGCGCAGCGTTATGGATGACTCGAATGTCGGGGTAAATACATACTGGAATGCGAGCGCGTGATGCTCGTTCACAAAGGTCGACATCTTCCATGTACATAAAGTAGCGCTCATCGAAGCCGCCGAGGTGCCGGAACACACCCGCCTTGATCGCCAAGAACGCACCAGATGCCCAGTCGGCCTGTCCGCGCCCCTCTACTTCGGAATCTTTGTATCGACTCCTTGAAGGCAGCCCCATGAACGAGAGCGCTAGCGCAACTGGAGTTGGGCGTGGTCGAATGTTGTGATCGAACTCGTCGAGCTCTCGATTCCAGAGAAGTGGTGCGACAAGGGAGGCATTGTCTTGCTCGGCTCTCGATAACAAAGACGATAGTTGGTCGGCAGTGACGTCGACATCGGGGTTACAGATGACAAACCAGTCGCCGCCGTCGAGCTGAGCTGACTCAAAGTTCCGATTGTGATTCGCGCCAAAACCGGCAATGCGGAGGTTCTGAATAAACCGTACTCCCCCGGGAGGTACCCAGTCTAGATGCGGGATATTCTCACGAACCAGGATGCGGAAAGGGCCTGGGCTCTGCACGATCCCGTTCTTTGGAATGAGCTCCTGGTGGCCATGGGATACGATGGACAATAGAGCATTCATGCTAGTTCTGTGAGTGACAACGCAAACTGAGATAGGGGAGTGTAGTTACCGCTAGAGATGGCCGCGACCAACACTAGTTCTTGGCTCAAGAAAGCGGAACGTGAGCTCATTTGTCGAGCCTTAGTTGAAGTGCCATCATCTCCCATCGTCTTGTGACCTCCTGCCATGTGAGAATCTTTGAGTGGGCCTCCACAGCGGCCGGGTTGACAAGGGTAGGGTTCTTGTCGTTAGCGTAAGCTACACGTTTCATCGCCGCGGCGAGGTCAGCAGCTGAGCCTGGGCGCACGATTTCTCCAAACGGCGAAACGAATTCGGCCGTTCCGCTCGGGCCTGACGTAATAACCGTTTTGCCACGACCTGCCGCTTCGAAGATCGCAAGCGGAATCTCAGAGGGGACCACTAGGAACGGCATGACGACGGCGATCGATCGATCGATTTCTTCGTCGAGCGCAGCTCGGCCGAGGGAACTCCATGTGAATCTCAACTTCGGGTGTGCCCAGCGGCCACAGATCAATCCCTCAATCGCGGCAATGTCCAAGTGTATGTCGGATCGGAATAGGCAGTGCAGAGGCGGCACTCGTGGATCGTCCGCTATTCGTAGATATGCTTCGAGAAGTACATACGTTCCTCGAATCGGCAGCGGAGGCCCCATGAATACGAAATGACCACCATTTTGGTCATTCTCATGGCGAGTAACCGGATCATCTCTTGGTCGGCTCTTGACGGGATCACGGCCGGGTCCGATGGCGACGATTGGCACTGGGATGCACCGCTTGAGTCGTCGCTGGCTGTAGCCAGTATTAACGATTAGGCCTTCGACGCCGAGTCTACGGAGTGAGCGTCCTAGCACAGCCACAGGCGTTACTGCCTGTCTCATGTATGGGAGAGCTTGGCGGAATGGCAGTCGGTGTAGGATCGGAAGCACCTGGCCGAGCTCGAAAGCGCTCCCCGGCAAGTATGCCAGGCGCGGACCGCGCGTATTGCGGAGAAGGCGGCCTACCAATCGGTTGGGCGATATACTAACGGGTACAAAGATCGCGTCAAAAGTAGCGCCGCGAAGCCAAGTTGCAGAGCCACCGCGCTTTGATTTGATTTCAATTCGGGTGAGGTATGTCAAATCCTCGTCCGGTGGGGGCTTTGCGCCGAGCCCATAGTCGAGTACGGACACAAGTGAAACCCGATGCCCCAACGAACGCATTCCGCTGGCCACTTCTGCCACCGTACGCCAGGGCATAAGGCGCGAATTGTGCGGCGTCATCCCGAACGTCACTATGAGGAAATGCGCCATGGCGTCAGATCGTTGGATTGGCCATTAGTTTGCGTAGAAGCTTGGTAAGGCGGCAGCTGAGTGCTTGAATGGAAAACTCGGATGTGAACCGCGCTCGCCCGGCCCGTGCCATTCGGGATCGTTGTCTACTGGACGCTAGTAGTGACACCAGAGCCTCTTCGGTCGCAATAACGTCGTCCACTGGCACCAGCAACCCTTCTTTTCCATGGCGGATGGACTCTGGATTGCCACCGACATCCGTAGCTACCACTGGAAGGCCTGCTCGCATTGCTTCCAAAATGGCTATCGAGTGATTCTCGAATCGGGTGGTCGTCGCGAAGATATCAGACAGGGTCAGCAGAGCTGCAATGTCTGTTCTCTGGCCCAAAAATTGAATATGCGGCTTCAGTGCCAGAGCTGCCGCGCGCTTATGCAGGTGGCCTTCTTCGGGTCCACTGCCAACTATTAGGAGCTGGACATTGTCGTGGCGTTGCACTACTCGTGAGAATGCCTCTAGTAGGACATCGAGGCCCTTTTCGCGCACTAAGCGTGATACGGATATTACCCGAATCATGGGGCCACTTACGGGTTCGGTTAGCGCGTCATTTAAGAACGGTGGCGCGTTGTCTGGGATGCCATTGTAGACAACCGAGATTCGGTCTTCCGGCACGCCTGCAGCAATGAGCTCCCTGGCGCTATATCGGGATACCGCGATCACCTGGTTGGCGTAGCGCCTGAGAAAGAATCGTTCGAGCGCGTTGATGGCGGCCCCCTTAAGCTGCCCCCGGAGTGTATTGCCGTGATATGGTCCATGATACGTTGAGACGATCGGGACGGAATTCGCAGAGTAATGGCGTATCAGGTAGCCGAAAATCGTCGCGTTGAAACCATTGAGGAAGACAACATTCGATTGGCTTGCAGCGATGATTCTACATGCCGCCTTTGCCGTTACCCCCATCCTGAATGGGCGATGGAGGATCGTCTCGACACGACCGTCTGCATCTGGTTGCCTCTTCGATTTAGACGCGACCGGGCGTACAACGATAACCCGCGATTCCGTCTGGCCCGAGTTGTGCTTATCCACCTGGAGGTAACTATCGAGGGCACTGTCTACGCCGCCACCAATGTAGCCCCAATTGATATGGGTTATGACCAGCTTAGTTGGCATCGCGAAGCTCTGAGCTAATCCCAAGATGCCGCGCGATCTCTACGGCCACTTGTGACCCGTATGTTTGTGGCTGCTTGGTTGCATGGGCCAGCGGATTAGTGGTATCAGCAATGGCCTCGCGAAGTTCGTCGACATTGTGCGCGCATTGGGCACGGCCCGAGTTGGATAGTAGATCTGCCAATTCCAACTGATCGTCCAGGCTCTCGCCTAATTGGCGCCGACGGGGGACGATGACGAGGGGGCGACCTTGACTCAGGGCATCGAGACAGCTTCCGTAGCCACCCTGAGCGATCACCAGCTCTGATTGCCGCATTAGGTCAAGTACACGTTCGCGTGGAGCAAAATCGAATGAGGTGCAATGTGTTGGGGCACGAGAGGCTCCAATCTGGGCGACTATCTCGACGCCTGACTCAGCTGCAACGATCTCCAGAAGTTCGGTTAGGCGGTCGAACGGATAGGGATTGGTTCCAAATAGCGCGAGGATCATGATTTTGGTGTTGTCACTGAAGGATACTTGCAATAATAGCCTTCTTGTAGTATTTCTGGAGTGACGAACTTTGTATGATGAACAGCGACGCAATCGGATACAGCAGCCGCCCCGTGAACGACGGGGTCGTGATGCGCGCTCCCGTTTCGACGTAGATACAGTTCTTGCGGAGCAGCCATGCCATGATGAACAGCGGTACAGTAATGCCTGCACCGGTGGAGATCACGACATCCGGCCTATGTCGATAAAGACATTTCATTGCTTCAATACCGTTTAGCGCGAACGCGATGGGCGAACGATGGGGATCGCGGATCGGTCGAAGTGGGAATTCGCTGGTTTGATTGCGTTCGGCGGCATTTGTCTCCGTGACGATGGCGGTCAACGGGGGCAGATGCTGGACAATCATCAGTAGTTCGGTCAGGTGGCCACCACCGGAGCTAATTCCTAAGATTCGCATTGCCGGATAGCGTATTTGACAGAGTCTTCGGGTAGAGCGTGACTAGTGTCAACGGTTGGCACACCGTACAGTCGCCTAAGCGTGCGATAGATGCGGGCCTTTAGCGGGTAACTGCGATCCCAGACAATATCTGGCCGGCGCTCGGTAACAACAGCTGCCTGGCACGCCAGGAAGATGCAGGCGCTGCTGCTCATGTGCCTCCGTAGTAGAGGGTCGAAGAGCCGCAGCGTCTGTCGTGGTTTGTCTGTAGAAAGAATGACGTCGGCGGCGATGTCGAAGAGGTATCGGTCGATAATGAGGGTGTCTACCCGTTGGAGCCTATCGCACAACCACCACTTAGGGATAATGACCAGGAGGCAGTCAAGCCAGGCTAGAACTATGTAGATCTGTGCAGGCAAGCCGCGGTAGCAATGATATCCCATGGGGCCTGCTGGTGTCTCTTCGTAGTGGCTCCATCCGAGCTGCCTTCCGATTAGATTGAAGATGCGCGCTGTAGCAAATCCGAATCGACGCCAGCTGATTCGAGTCGATCCCTGTGGTGCGTAACTTTCATGGAGCCCTTTGACAATGGTTGACTTTCCGGTGCCATCGGGGCCGCTGATCACGATTCTCATCTTAGCCCCAAGTTGGCCTTTAATGTGGTGTAGGCGTCCGTGGCCGTGGGGTAGAGCGCCAAGAGGCCGGGCTCGCGAAACAGGATGGCCGGATTTTCATCTGCTCGCATTCTGAGTAGAAATGAGGGAGATGAGAAGCAGTAAACGTCGAGCGGTATGAAGTTGTAAGTCGCCCAAAGACGCATGTACATTGCGTACGCATAAGCTGAGAGAGAACTCGTGAATCCCGGGGCATGACAGAAGCGGATATCAATGTCGGAGCTGGCGGTCATAGAGTGCCGGGAAAAGCTTCCATAGAAAAGCGCCTCGGTGACTCCGAAGCGAGGCGCGGTCGACCTGATCTTGTCAAGTGCCCGATGCGCCCGATTCATGGTTAATCCCACATCGCCGATAACGTACCGCATCAAAACGGGGAGTTGTCCATTCATTAGTAGATTCCCCGTGTGGCCAGCAATGAGTGCGACGCCTGGGTGGGCGCCTAGGTAGTAGGCGAGTAGACCCAGGGTTGCCGTGATGGATAGCTTGAATGCACGCTCCCCGCGCGTCATGTATCGCATTCCCTGAAACACGAAGTAGGAGGCGACGGTCACGGCCGGGTGTCTCAATAGTCGGTGCTTCGTGGTGTACTTGATTTTCTTCATTGGGAAATCTGGATGGTGCCACAAAGCGATTCGTTATTCACCGCGGGAGCTTGGCGGGCGATGTTCCACAAGGAATGGACGGGGGTATGGCTCCGAGCTCTCAATACGAGTGGAGAGGTTCCGCCGCGTCGAGCCTAGTGGGATTTGTAGGCAAATGACCGGTTTGTAAGGAGTGTCTCCCCATCGCAGGGCCGAACCTGAGGACTCTGATTGCCTGTTGATAGCCGGTGAGGATCTCCGTGTTAGACTGCACACATTGGCATGTTGGCTCCGTTCGTTTCCGGCCGTGTAGCGACGGCTGGGACGGGATAGTTGATGGAGAGTATCTTCGTTACGTGAGTTGTTAAGACTCATGCCTTGCCTGGCGTTGAATGTGCAATCCGGGCATCGCCGCCTCTGACGTTGGCTGTGCGAGCAGATGGCAGTAATCTGTCTCCGGCCGCTCAATCATAGTTGCCGAGTGTCAATAAACAGACCGAAGTTGAGGCGGACGACGTCGGCTAGGAAGGCGCGAGTCCAGGAGCCTTTGGTGTGGCCGATGGAGATGACGTCGCCGGGTTTGATCGCGAGGGCTGACGCAGTAACGATGCCGTTGCCTTTGATGCGGAAGGTGGCGGGAAGGATGGTGCCAGTCTTCAGGTCCTTGCGAAAGATCGTTGCATACGGGGGGTCGGCAATGCGGTCGACGCCGCCGGCGATGGCCACTGCCTGCATGAGGTTGAACTCGGTCTCTGGCGGGTAGGCGTGGGCACCGGGTTGGGCGACGAGGCCGACGACGGTGAAGCGGTCGGGTTCGTAGCGTTCGACCTCGATGCGTTCGCCGCCGGAGAGGGGGGCGTCGTAGTAGGGGACGTTGAGGCCGCGGATGGGGAGGGCGACGGTGCGGGGGCCGTCCGCGGCACCAGGGCTGTAGATCGTGATCTTGCGGGCGCCAACGACGAGGCTTCCAGTCTTGACGATGCCGCCGGCGGCGGTGAGGGCGCCGGAGAGGGTGAGTTGGTCGCTAGCGAGGCGGTGGACGCCGGCGTTCTCGACGGCGCCGTAGATGGTGACGGGGACCGTGTGGGGCTCCTCGACCTGGACGACGATGGAGGGTCGTTGGCGCAGGTACTTGGGGTGCGCGGCGTCGGCGATGGCGGTTTCGACGTCGAGGAGGGTGAGGCCTGCGACTTGGATCGTGCCGACGATGGGGATCTCGATCTTGCCGTTCTGGGTGACTCGAGCGTAGTGGTCGACCGACTCGATGCGGGTGACGGTGCCGGGGGCAGGGGAGCCGGTCTCGAAGAGGGTGGACGGGGCGCGCAGGAGGAGGAGGTCGCCCGGGATGACGCGGTATTGGTCGGGGGCCGCGATCGCGTTGAGGAGCTGCTCTTCGTCGAACTCAGGCGTCACCGGGCCGGCCTCCAGGAATGCCTGGAGTTCCTCGCCCTCGAGGGGGTACCGGGGGGCTGCGCAGCTCGCGAGGATCGCGGGGGCAAGAAGCAGCAGGCGGCAACCCATGAGGGCGCGGGTGGCTGCGACGAGGCGCTGGGTGATAGGGAGCATGGGAGTACCGGTGCCGGCCTACACGTTGGGCTCAGGCCCCTTGGTGGAAGGGGCAGGCCTCGTCGGTGATTGGCAGGGACGAGAGGGGACGAGGTTTGGAGGCGATGCCGGTCGAATCCGTTCCCCATGGGGAGGAGCCGCGCGGCGTGGGAGGGTCAGCCGCGGCTTTTCTTGCGGCCCCCCTTGGGGGCGCGGGTCTTGGCGACGGCTTGCACACGCTGGGGCGTGCGGTGGGTCGTGGCGCGCTCGGAGAGGCTCGCGGGGCGGGTGGGCTCGGCTGCGGAGTGCTCGGGCCCGCCGTTGACGAAGGGGCCGGCGCTGTCCAGGGGGTCGCTGGCGGCGGACTCCTCGATAGGCTCGCTGCGCGTGGTGATCGCGCGGCTTGGTTTGGCCTTGGAGGGCTTGTTCTCTGCGCCGTAGCCATAGCCGTAGCCGTATCCATACCCGTAGCCATAGCCGCCCTTGACGGTCGTAGCATTGAGGGCGCAGCCGACGATGCGGGCGCCGACGGAGGCAAGGCGTTCGCGGGCGGCGGCGAGGGCGTCGCGGGAGGTCTTGTCGGCGCGGGCGACGAGGAGGGTGCCTTCGCACTTGGTCGCGATGATGCGGGCATCGCTCACGGCGAGGACGGGGGGGGAGTCGACGATGACGCGGTCGTAGGCCTCGGTGAGGGTGCCGAGCAGGGCGTCGAACTTGTGGCTGATGAGCATCTCCGCGGGGGCGTGGGGGATGCCACCCGTGGTCATGACGTCGAGAGTGGGGATCTCGGTCTTCTGGATAGCGTCCAAGCAGTCGTGGTCGCCGGCGAGGGCGGTGGCGAGGCCGATATCATTCGGCAGGCCGAAGTGCTCGTTCTGGGAGGGGCTGCGGAGGTCGGCGTCCACGACGATGACGGTGCTGCCCGCCTTGGCGATGGCGATGGCGAGCAGGCTCGAGATGGTGGACTTGCCTTCGCCTTTGTTGGCCGAGGTCACTTGCAGAACGCAGCCTTCGTCGAGGGGCATGGCGAAAGCGATTGCCGTGCGCAGTCCGCGGGCGGACTCGGCGAGGGAGTCGTGTTCGTCCCAGGCGTGGATCGAGAGGCCTTCGGAGGCACGCAGGCGGGCTGCGGGCAGGACACCCAGGATCGAGTCCGGGATGGCGCGGGTCAGGTCGTCGTCCGTGCGGATGCGACGGTCGAGCATCTGGCGCAGCCAGGTGAGGGCGCCGCCCGCAAGGAGCCCCAGGACGAGGAATTGCGCGAGGGTGCGAGTGGCCGATGTGGCGAGGGTCGCGGTGTCGGGGCGGGCGGGGTCGAGGATTTCGACGGAGGTCTCAT
>OJFX01000397.1_pt1 | contig 16083 bp, 13 predicted proteins | sample 1594171 | NCBI WGS metagenome assembly OJFX01 (sample SAMN05416840, study PRJEB24817) | seawater metagenome | isolation source: Sea water | place: Canada:Atlantic | collected 2013-07
CACACTGCATATCGTCGGCAGCGTCAGATGTGTATAAGAGACAGCTCCTATGCTCCGGGAACCCGTGACTTCCATGGCATGGCCATTGGCTGGACGGTGCAAGACTCGGGAGTGGAGGACGAGGGGGAGCGTTACGCCGGCTACAGCAGGTCCCGCGAGGGCGGAAGCCCGGCCGGGGACTACGCCTCGGCGGTCGTCCAAGATCCGGTGGGGGCATGTCTGGCGTTGGTGCCGGAGCGGGAAGGTGCCGCGTCCTGACAGGGGGTTGTGCCGGACGGCGCGCTTCGTGTAACGTCGCGGTGCTAAGCAGTCCCCATAGATGCGGCGTGTTTCATGAACGAAGATCAGCCCCAAGCAGCAAGGCTCAACGAGATCGAACCACAACCAAGTAAGGCCAAGGCTGGCCGGTTCTGGCAGTGTTTCTGGCTTTCGTTCCTCGTTGTATCGCTCGGCTACGCCTGGTACTCGTTTTATGCACCTTCCAACCGCATTGCCTGGTCTGCAAGCTACGCGGCTGCGCAAGAAGAAGCTGCCGAGCTCGACAAACCGGTCCTACTCTTCTTCACCGGAAAGTGGTGCTCTCCCTGCCAGATCATGAAGCGCCAGGTCTGGGCGGATGAACAGGTAATGGCCGCGGTCAATGGACTGTTCGTCCCTGTGGCGATTGACGTGGATGACCCTGACGCGGCCTCATCATTGAGCCGCTACAGCATTGCCTCCACTCCAACGACCATCATCACGGATTCGAGAGGGAACGTCTTGCACTACGAACAGGGGCGCATGAGCAAGGCAGGCTTCCTTGAGTTGCTAGACGAGCTTGACCCCTCGACCTTCGAAGGGCTGAAACGCTAGGCGACGCTACTTGCTCTCTTTGGGCGACCACTGCCATGGCTGGACGACCTGCCCAGCTGATCGGGGCCTCACCCATTGAGATGACGTGGCCTCGCATCGTCGTGCGCTGCGCCGCAGAAGGAATCGCCTGATGGACACCAATGCGGGGCACGTTGGTGGGGGGATAAGAGATCCAAAGCGCAAGTTTTGGCGATGGGGCGGTGGGTTCGGCGCGGTGAGTTGGGGTCACACGAGGCTGGAATGTCGTCGATCTTGGTCCAGGGTGAAGTCGATGGTCGGTCAAAGGTGCGAATCTGGGAAGGGTGAGAGGTGTGGGGGAAGAGAAGCAGCCGACACCCCATGTGGGGTATCGGCTGAATCGTGGGGACGTCGCGAGTTGGGGCCGTATCAGGTCCGCCGAAACGCGGCTCTTGCTACATGTTTCGGCGGTACTGGCCGCCGACTTCGTAGAGGGCGGCGGACATGTCGCCGAGGGACGCGGTCTTGGCGACTTCGAGGAGGGACTCGAAGATGTTGCCGGCGTTGAGGGCGGTGGACTGGAGGGTTGCCAGTGCGTCCGTGGAGAGGGACGCGCCGCGGGACTGGAAGGCTTCGCGGGAGTGGATGGCGTACTGCTTCTCTTCCTCCGTCGAGCGGATGACTTCGTCGGGGATGATGGTGGGGGAACCTTCGGCGTTGAGGAAGGTGTTGACGCCTACGATGGGGAGCTCGCCGGTGTGCTTGAGGTGCTCGTAGTGGAGGGACTCTTCCTGGATCTTGGAGCGTTGGTACATGCGCTCCATGGCTCCCAATACACCGCCGCGTTCGGAGATGGAGTGGAACTCGGTGAGGACGGCTTCTTCGACCAGGTCCGTGAGCTCCTCGATGATGAACGAGCCCTGGATGGGGTTCTCGTTCTTGGAGAGGCCGAGCTCCTTGTTGATGATGAGCTGGATCGCGAGGGCGCGGCGGACGGACTCTTCGGTGGGGGTGGTGATGGCCTCGTCATACGCGTTCGTATGGAGGCTGTTGCAGTTGTCGAAGAGGGCATAGAGCGCTTGAAGCGTCGTACGGATGTCGTTGAAGGCGATCTCTTGGGCGTGGAGGGATCGGCCGCTCGTTTGGATGTGGTACTTCAGCTTCTGGGCGCGCTCGGAGCCGCCGTAGACCTCTTTGATGGCCTTGGCCCAGATGCGGCGGGCGACGCGGCCGATGACGGAATACTCGGCGTCCGTGCCGTTCGAGAAGAAGAAGCTGAGGTTCGGCGCGAAGTCGTCGATGTCCATGCCCCGGGAGAGGTAGTACTCGACGAAGGTGAAGCCGTTGGCGAGGGTGAACGCGAGCTGCGTGATCGGGTTCGCGCCGGCTTCGGCGATGTGGTAGCCGGAGATGGAGACCGAGTAGAAGTTCTGGACGTTGTGTTCAACGAAGTACTCCTGGATGTCGCCCATCATCCGAAGGGCGAACTCGGTCGAGAAGATGCACGTGTTCTGGGCCTGGTCCTCTTTGAGGATGTCCGCTTGCACGGTGCCGCGGACCTGGGAGAGGGTCTTGGCTTTCAGCTCGGCGTAGACGTCGGCAGGCAGGACCTCGTCGCCTGAAAGGCCGAGGAGCATCAGGCCGAGGCCGTTGTTGCCCTCGGGGAGGTCGCCTTGGTAGGTGGGGCGGTCTTTGCCTTGGGCGTCGTACTTCTTGACGAAGGCGGCTTCGACGTCGGACTCGAGGCCGTTCTCGGTGATGTACTTCTCGCAGGTCTGGTCGATGGCGGCGTTCATGAAGAACGCGAGGACCATGGGCGCGGGGCCGTTGATGGTCATCGACACCGAGGTCGTGGCCGAGCAGAGGTCGAAGCCGGAGTAGAGCTTCTTCGCATCGTCGACCGTCGCGATGGACACGCCGGAGTTGCCGATCTTGCCGTAGATGTCCGGGCGCACGGCGGGGTCCTCTCCGTAGAGGGTGACGCTGTCGAATGCGGTGGACAGGCGCGCGGCGGGCAGGCCGCGGGAGACGTAGTGGAAGCGGCGGTTCGTGCGCTCCGGGCCGCCCTCGCCGGCGAACATGCGGGCGGGGTCTTCGCCTTGCCGTTTCAGCGGGAAGACGCCTGCGGTGTAGGGATAGGCGCCAGGGACGTTCTCTTGCCCGCGCCAGCGGAGGATTTCACCCCAGTCCACGAAGCGGGGGAGGGCTACGCGCTTGACCTTCGTGCCGGAGAGGCTCTCGACGGTGAGGGGCTGCGTGAGGGTCTTGCCGCGCACGGAGAATTCGAAGACGTCGCCGCTGTATTGCTCAAGGAGCGCAGGCCACTCCTCGAGGGACTTGCGGGCGCGGCCGTCGAGATCGGTACCGAGGGACTCGTAGCGCTCGATGAGGGCACAGACGGCGGGGAGGTCGCCTTCCGCGGCTTGATGCTTCGGCAGGACGACGGAGTCGTCGGGCTTGCCGCCGCGCAGGGCCACGATCGAGCCATGCAGCTGGAACATCGTGCGGGCGATGGCGCTCTGGCGAACGACCCAGGTGTCGTAGCGCTTCGCGCTCTCGCGGATCTCGTCGAGGTAGCGCACACGGTCCGGGGGGATGACGGAACGCTTCTCGCCGTCGACGAGCTCCATGTCCGTGCCAGGTTGCAGCGGCGCGCCCGTTCGCTCGACGATGGCGCCCATGAGCGCGACGTAGAGGCGGTTGGTACCGGGGTCGTTGAACTGGGACGCGATGGTGCCGTGTACGGGCATCGTGTCGGCGTCCACGGTAAAGAGATTGCGCCCGCGCTGGACCTGCTTCTTCACGTCGCGCAAGGCGTCGAGGCTACCGCGCTTGTCGAACTTGTTGATGGCCACGAGGTCGGCGTAGTCGAGCATGTCGATCTTCTCGAGCTGCGTCGCGGCGCCGTACTCCGCGGTCATGACGTACATGGAAACGTCGCAGTGGTCGGTGATCTCGGTGTCGGACTGGCCGATGCCGCTAGTCTCGACGATGACGAGGTCAAAGCCCGCGGCCTTGCACACGTCGATGGCGGACTGAACGTGTTGGGAGAGCGCGAGGTTCGCCTGGCGGGTCGCGAGGGACCGCATGTAGATGCGGTCGTCGTGGATCGCGTTCATGCGGATGCGGTCGCCGAGGAGCGCGCCGCCGGTCTTGCGCTTGCTCGGGTCAACGCTGAGGATCGCGAGGGTCTTCTGGGGCTGGTCGCGCAGGAAGCGGCGAACGAGCTCATCCACAAGGCTCGACTTGCCCGAGCCGCCCGTACCGGTGATGCCGAGGACGGGGGTCGTGGCGCTGCCGGGGAGCTCGCCAAGGGCCGAACGGATCTCGTCCGCTGCACCGGGCTCGTTCTCGGCGGCGGTGATCAGCTGGGCGATCGCGTCGTGGGCGCGGGCGGGGAGCTTGGCGAGGGCGCCCTGCACGCTCATGCGGCCGGCGCCGGCGCCATCACACTTGGACAGGAGATCATTGATCATCCCCTGGAGTCCCATCTCGCGGCCGTCGTCGGGGGAGTAGATGCGTGCCACCCCATAGGCGTGCATCTCCTCGATCTCGGTGGGTAGGATCGTGCCGCCGCCGCCGCCGAAGACTTTGATGTCGGCGCCGCGCTCCTTGAGCAGGTCGACCATGTACTTGAAGTACTCGACGTGCCCGCCCTGGTAGCTCGTGAGCGCGATGCCCTGGGCGTCCTCTTGGATCGCGCAGTCCACAATCTCCGCCACGGACCGGTTGTGCCCGAGGTGGATGACCTCAGCCCCAGAGGACTGGAGGATCCGCCGCATGACGTTGATGGCAGCGTCATGCCCATCGAACAGCGAAGCTGCCGTCACGATGCGAATGGGGTTCTGGGGCTTGTACGGAGCCTGGGGCTCGGCGGCGGTGGAGTAGAGCGACATGTTTTTGGGGGGCCGCCGGGAGAGTTGGAGCCCCCGAAGGCCATCCCTCAATTTAGAAGAGCCTCGCTCGGGGGGCAATCCGGGCATGGCTCTCCATTTCTCTGGATTTGGTGAGGGGTTGGGGGAGCGCCTTACGAGGTGACTAGGGGAGGCCTGCGATTCGCTCCTGATCCCGGAGATCATGAATCAGGCCTCCACCGTCGGAGCCTGCTCGCAGAACCGCATCCCTCCAGTTCAAATTCCTCCAGTCCGGGCGCCGTGGCCTGCCAAACGCCCCGGTGATTCGCTTCGCCGAGGCGACACGCGCGCGGACGGAGGGGGTCCTGGGGTGGGCCTCGGCCCACCTCAGGACCCATTCAGGACTTGGGCAGCCGCCGCTTGGGCAGCCAGGCCCCTTCGTACCGGAGGCCGCCGCGCCGCATGCACAGCCATTCCACGTGCGCTGGGGGTCGCCGGGGGGCCTCGCCTGGAGTCGTGGCGGGTCTGGCATGCCGGCCGCACCCTCTGGACCGCTTTGTCGATCGCTGGGGAATGGAAGGGGTGCTTTGTGGCTTGACGTATAAGACGTGGCTTATATGGTGGAGCCATGGACGCGACCTTCCGAGCCATCTCCGACCCCAGTCGCCGGGCGATTCTCGACCTCCTCGCGGAGGGGGAGCGGTCCGTGTCGGACCTGCTCGGGTTCTTCACCTTCAGTCAGCCAGCGCTGTCCCAGCACCTGAAGGTGCTGCGGGACGCGGGGCTGGTCTTGTCGAAGCCCGTGGGGCGCCAGAGGCAGTACGCCCTCAACGCCGAGGGACTGCGGTCGGTGGCCGACTGGGTGCGTGCCTACGAGCGATTCTGGACGGAGAAGCTCGACGGTCTGGGCGCTGTGCTCGACCGCGAGGCCGCCAAGGAAAGAGAGATCAAGCCATGACGAGCGTCGAAGTCGTCCGCACCTATCCCCACCCGATCGAGCTGGTCTGGCGCGCTATCACGACGCGCGAGCTCCTGGCCGAGTGGCTCATGGAGAATGACTTTGAGCCCCGGGTGGGTCACGGGTTCACATTTCGCACCGAGCCGGGGCCGGGCTTCGACGGGGTGGTCCGCTGCGTGGTGCTCGCGCTCGAGCCACCGGCGCAGTCCGGCGCGGCGTCGATGAGGCTCTCCTGGAAAGGCGGGCCCATCGATACGACGGTTGTCTTCGATCTGCGCTCGGAGCCGGGTGGGACGCGATTCACCATGACCCAGTCCGGCTTCCGCGGCCTCAAGGCGTGGCTTGTGTCCCGCATCCTCAAGGCGGGCTGCAAGAAGCTGTACGGCAAGCGCCTTCCCGCTGTTCTCGCGCGGCTCGCCGCCGCCGAAGCCGGCTCAGAATCCATCAAGCCATGAACTCAGCCAGCCGTTTGATGCCTCTGCCTTCGGACCCGGACACGTCAGCCACCCGGCCGAGGGCGTTGGTCTCGATGGGCCTGGCGTGTTTCGCCTGTGCGGCCATCGCCTTCATGGCTGGCCCCTACCTCGCACTCATGGGGACCATGAAGGACGTGGGGACCTTCGACCAGGTTCCGGTGACCGGCGCGGCCGACATCGTCCATCGCTTGGGCGTCCTTGGGGATGGTGCGTCCGCCGTGCTCATGAAGCACCTGCTCTTCGACGTACCGTTCCTCCTTTTTCAAGGGGCAACCATCTTGCTCTTGGCTTTTGCCGCCGTGCGCTACGCCAAGGCTTCCCGCTGGGCGCACTTGGCCTTGGCTTTGCCCGTGGTGCTCGTGACGATCGCGGACCTCACCGAGGACTGGAGCATCTGGCGCTTGGCCGCGGGGGAAGAACCCACCGACGCTTTGGCGGGCCTCCTACGCACCGCGACGACCTTCAAGCTCGCGCTCCTGCCTGGCATGTTCCTGAGCCTGCTGGGGGCCGGCGTCCTCGCGGTTACCGCGAAGCTCCGACTGCGATTCTCTGCTTAGGCGGGCAAGGCCGCCGCGGCAAGCTGGAGCGCGGCCAGGGCCATGGGCGTGGCGACGAGGGGGTCGTCTTCCATGACGAAGGTGTAGGCGTTGCGGTAGCTGCCGCCTGGTTCTTGCAGGTCAAGTAGGGCGTCCAGGAGTCGTTCGGCGACTCCCCGTCCAAAGGGCTCTGTGAGGCCGGCGCGGGCGCAGGCGCCCATGGAGTGGGCGAGGGACCAACACCAGTAGAAGCGGGCGCCGAAACGCTCCCCTTCGCGCGCGGGTTCAAAGTCCCCTGGCGGGAGCGTGATGTCGCTCCGGTCGAGGCGTGCGGCGATCCAGCGGAGCGCCGCGACCACCCGCGGGTGGTCGGGGGCGTAGCCCAGCCGGAGCAGGGCACGCAGCCCATCGGCGGTCATGGTCCCGTAGGAATCAAAGCGCGTCCGACCCGTTTCGTCCCGCCGTTCGCCGCCGGCCTTGTTCTGTTCGGCGCGGGTGGGGGTGAAGAAGAAGCCGCCGTCGTCTTTGGGGCCCGGCGCGGCCCCGATGGCAAGTGGCAGGTTCTGGCAGCGGAGCACGAACTTCCGGGCGCGTTCTGTGACGTCCAGATGGGCGCCGGCGTAGCGCAGGCTCCCGAGGGCAAAGAGCGTGGAGGAGAGGTCCGCGTCGTAGTGCGAGCGTGCGCCTTTCTTGGGCGGCGCTGGGCTGTACCCAAAGCCTCCGTACGCGGGATCGGCCTCGGTCCACCCAAGGGACTCGTCGAGGGAGTGCCTGACGAGCTCTGCGCGCCAGCCCGCGGCAGCGGTTCGCCAGGATGGGGGCGCTCCTTCCCTGCGGGATGCGCTCTCAAGGGCGAGGGCAGAGAGTGCGGCGCAGTAGACCGGGTAGGGGGAGCGGGGCGCGCTGTCCCCTTCGTGGATCGTGCGCGCGAGGAAGTCGAGTCCCTTGGCGCAGGGGGTCTCCTGCAGTCGCTCGCCCGGGCGAAACACGAGGGCCTTGATCACAGCGGGGGTTAAGGCCATTGGGTCCTTGAGGGCACCGTAGGTCTCCGATCGCCACGTGCCATCGGGGTGTGCCTGGCCCTCAAGCCATTGGCACCCGCGCGCGATCGCGCGCTGCACCGCCGCGAGCCTCGAGCTACTCGCCGCCTCACGGGGCGAGCAGCCGAGGATCCACGAGCCAGCCCCGAAGGCCAGCCACAGCGATTGGCGGCGGGAGAGTCGCATCACCTGCTGCCGTTGCCGTCCTTGATCGGGCCAACACGCTCTGCCTTACGAATCACCGGAGCAGGGTCGACCACGGGGACCATTTTTGGCTTGTCCGTCTTGCCGGGCACGATGGGCTCTGCGGCTGTTCCGGGCTGCTGCGCCGTAGGCGCGTTCACCGCCTTGGCCGCTGCAGGGGTCCGGTCGGCCAGGAGCACGAGCAGCGCCGCCGAGGTGCAGAACGTGCGCCCCGTGATGCAGTGATGTCCGCTCCAGCTGCCGTCTTCGTTCTGAATGCGGCCGAGGTTTTTCTCCATGGACTTGTCCCACTTGAGCCAGTCGTTGCCGCCGTCGCGTACGAGGGCCTCGGAGAGGTTCCAGTAGCTCCAGAACTCCTCGCCGCCGTTGCTGCCGAAGCCCGAGACGAAGCCCTCGTCGTCAAGCTTCATGAGGACCGCGCTCCGATTGCGGCCTAGCTGCCCCACGGTGGCTTCGAATTCGGAGACCTTCTTCTCCAGGCCCCTGCGTGCGGCCTCCGGAATGGACTGGTCCGCGAGCTCGCGCCTCCACTCCTCCGCCTGGGGCTTTTGGCTGCGGACGATTTCGTCCAGGGAACTCAGTTGGTTCGCGCTCCCATACAGCGCCACGCCGGCGCTGTCGGCGTAGCCGAGACCCGAGAGCGACTGCCCTGCCTGGGCGCGCCAGTTCTGCACGTTAGCTTCGAAAGCTTGGCTGATTTCCTCCGACGCCACTGCGCTGCCGGGCCTCGCATTCGACATCGCGCGGAAGTAACCCTTCGTGGCGGCGGCGGACTGGATGCCACCGGCCCAACCGCGGTTTTCCCAGCTCCCGTCGGCTTTCATATTCTTCGCGAGCTTGTGGGTGACCTTGGCGAGGGCGTTTTCGACCCGCGCGTTTTCATTGTCGTTGCCCATGCGTCCCAGCATCTCGCCCAGGAGGATCGACGCGAGGGACGTGTCAATGTACTGGCCGATCTTGCTCTGGATGCGTGTGCCGCGCACCGAGGTGACCCACATGGAGTCCTGATCGCTTGCTTCGATCTCACGCAGGACGAACCGAATGGCCTGCCGGAGCTCCTCTTGGTGGGGGCCGGCGAGGGGGCTGCCGGGGACGGCGTCTTCGGTGCGGAGGAGCACCATGGCGGCGACGCACGTATCGCCGACGTTGGCCTTGGCGGCGAAGCCTTGCATGCCCCGGCCCATGTTCTGGGACTCATCCCCTTGGCCCCAGCCGCCGTTCTTGAGCTGGTGCTCAAGGAGCCACTTGACGCCCTTCTTGGCGGCCTTGCCGATGGGATCCGGTTTGACGGCGAAGGCGTTGAGGCCCGTTGCAGATTGCATTTGCGCAGGATCGACCTTGGGTGCCGCGGAGGCGGCCTCGTCCTGAGCGATGGGCTTTACGGTCAGGATGGGGGCTGCGGGGCTCGCGCTCTTCTCTTCTGTTTGCTGCGCGAGGCTGACTCCCGCGATGCACGCGGTGGTCAGGATCCATGTGTTTCTGATTTTCATGTCGTTGTCCTCTCCAAAGGAACTGTCGAAAGCACAACGCTGCCACGGGCTCGGTTCTTGGCGGGAAACGGGTTGGTAACGGAAAGGGCGACCGGATCGCAGGATCGGGGGGGACGATGCCGCCTGTGGGCGTTCGAGCGCACCAGCGCGGGATATCTTTTGCGCGAGTGTTTCAAGCTCCGCCCCCGTGGCGCTGAGGCCATTTCCCGTGGACGGCTAGCGGGCGAGCGTCGACAGGACGTTGTCGGCGAGGGTGTACTTGCGGATGGTCGGTTCCGGGACGTCGAGGGTCTTCTCCACTCCGTCCCGTTCGAAGACCACGACCAGTCGGCCGTCGATGGGCTTGCGCCAGGCCTTTCGCACGTCGCCCTCGCCCTTGACCGCCATGCCGTTCACGGAGAGAAGGCGATCCCGCGCGTGGAGGCCAGCGAGGGCGGCGGGCCCCGTCGGGTCTAGCTGGCGCAGCGTCGCGCCGTCGAAGTTGGCGCGGGGGCTGTTGCCGGCGGAGACGTCCTCGACGTCGACCGGCGTGTCTATGGCGGCGAACAGGGCTACGAGGTCGAAGTCGCCGGGGCCTTCAACGGCTTTCATGTGCTCTGCGGCGAGCTCCGCGCCGAGCCAGGATTCGAGGAGGGACTTCCAATGGGCGAGGTCGGGCCGTGTGCCGTCATCCCAGGCCTTGTCCCCGTAGAACGCACGCATGAAGCCGTCCAGGCTGCGGGGTTTCTTGCCGCTGCGGATCGCGATGTCCGTCCAGAGGGCCATGGTCAAGCCGCCTGCGTAGCACGCGTCATAGGCGGAGCGCCCGAGGAAGAACTCAGGGCCGCCCGCGGCGGCGAGGCTGCCGCCGTACTCCCCGAGCGCCCTGCTGCCCTTTGCGATCTTCTCCTCGAGGATCGCTTTGAATCGCTCCCGCGACAGGAAGCCGAGCCTCCACGAAACGAGGTAGGCGTAGTAGTCGGTGTAGCCCTCGGCGACGAATCGAAGATCGTCCTCTGGTTGGCAGCGCGACCGCATCCACGTGTGGTGGAACTCATGGGCGACGAGGTGGCTGATCCCGGAGGAGAGGCGGCTCTCGGGGAGATCCTTGCCCACGAAGAGGGTCATCGAGTTGGTCTTCGGTGATCCCCCGAGACCCGGCACGCCCCCGGAGGAGCCGAAGACGAACAGGTACTTCGGTTGGGGCGCGCCGCCGAACAGCGCGATCTCTGCTTCGACGATGGGGCCGAGCTGCTCTTTGACCAACGGTTCCAGCCACTCCTCGCTGGGGGCGAATGCGAAGGTGGCTGCGAGTCCGCCGGCGTTGACTTCGCTCACCTTCCAATCCCCGACGAGCACGATGTCATCCCTCAGGGCGTCGAGGCTCGGCCGGTAGGTGTGGCCTGAGTTGGGGACGTCGGGCCAAGGGGCTACCACGGACCAGCCGTCGGGGCCGGCGATTTCGATCTCGACATCGACGCTGGGATCAACGCCGGGATCAACGCCAGGGGAGCCCCCGGCCGCTCCCCCAAGGGCGGGGATCGGCAGGACGGCGGCGGTGAAGATCATGCCGTGGGCCTCGTCCACGTAGGGTTGCTCGTAGCCGTCGGTGGCGGCGATGACATCGGGGTGCTCGCGGTGGTCGAGCTTGACCGTCCAGGCCAGGTCGATGGGGCCGCCCCGGGTCCCGTCGAGGCGCCAGGCGAAGGGACTCTCCCGTTCGACTTCGATTTTCGCGCCCGCCACGGTGGCGGAGAGTTCGCCGACGAGGCGAGGCTCAAGGGTCTTGAACGCGTAGCCCTCGGAGAACGTCAGTCTGAGCGGAGCGTCAGCGCCCTCAAGGCTGGCGCGCCCGACGATCGTCTGGGTCTCGGGATCGACCCGGAGGTTGACGGCGTACCGAATGGGCTTTGCTGGCGCTGTTGTTCCAGGAGCGGGTTCGGCCTGGGCGAGGAGCGCGAGGAGGGCGGCTGCGATCATGCCGCCAGGCTACGAACGACCGGGGTCGTTGTGTGTCTGCGTTGCGTGCGAGTCCTGTTCGCAGCCATGCCTTCGCGATCGAGACCCCGTGGCGCCAGGGATTCCTCGACGAAAGGTGCCGGTTGCGGGACGGCAAGCAGGAAGTTGCAATTGGGCGAAGCTTCGATTGGGTGCCCCGGCCGATGAGTTCAGCGGGTGCAATCCCGCGCCCTTTCGTTCCTGCCCCGCCATGACCAAGCCCACTCTCCCCGACGATCGCATGATCCCGCACCCGGACCATCTCAGTCCGAGGGCGCCGGGATTCAAGGAGATCGTTCAACGCCACGCCGAAGCGGTGCAAGCTGGGAAAGCGCTCTACGAGGACCCGATCACGGGCCTCTGGGTCATGACGGCTGCGACCCTCTGGGACCGGTCGTGCTGCCGCAATGGCTGCCGGCACTGCCCGCATGTGGACCGTGACGGTCCAGGAGTGAATTGAGCACCACGCAAGATGTTGTCTCGCAACGAGTCACAATCGCGGCGACCTTCCCAGGATCCTGATCCCAAATTTATGGAATCACCGAATCTGACGGGATTGGTCGGTGTTCTTCATGACGCCTCAGCAGTTACTCGGGCAGACTCCCCATGGCAACGCGCTGCGTTGCCCGTGGCTCTCTCCCAGGTATTCCTTCCTGCCACATTCCTGCAATCCATATGTCCGATCGTCCCTTGGCCTACGGCCTCGCGCGTCCGACGCGCGCCAAGAGCAATCTGCCCCTGATCGTTCTCTTCACCTGCTGCGTTGTGACCCTCATTTACGGTCTCGGCCTCGGGTGATCGCTTCGGCCCCTCTTGGGGCCAGGAGCGCGCGCGGGATCTGTGATCCCGCGATCCGTTCACGCACACCTTCGGCCACCTGACGGGCCGACTTGGGTCCCGGATCACTGTCCGCGGACCCTCTTTGCTTGGCTGGGCCCATCATGGCCCGCAAGGGGGGGCCTTGCTTCGCCGCTCAGGAACGTGGTTCCGGGGCGCCGGCGAGCAGGTCCTTCGCCGCTTCGGTGCGTGCTTGCTGGACCACCTGATTGACCTCGTCGAGCCCGGCTTCGTACGCCGCAAGCTGCTCCGGGGTATAGGACCGCCGATCCATGCCGTGGGCGGCGCGGAAGTCCTTGAGGAAGTGATTCCTCTGGCGGTCGAGGGCGTCCTGGCGCTTCACCCAGCGGGCCATGACGTCCTTGAGGGCGTCCAGGGGCACGGACTGGTCGCCAAAGAGCTCCTCGAAGATCTCCTGGGCCCGCGGCGTGAGGTCGAGGCTCACGCTTGGCTTCTCGCCGAGCCCGCAGGAGGCGCTTCCCGCCGCCAATAGAGTCGCGCCCGCCTGGTCGCCCCGGGAGCGGTAGACCGCTTCCTGGAGGAACGACTCGGCGAGCGCGATCCGGGGAGCACCCGTCATCCGCAATGCTTCTGGAAAGCCTCTTCGAGGTCCCGGGCGACGGCGTCGGCCTGCTTGCCCTCGATGTCGTGGCGCTGGACCATGTGGACCAGCTGGCCATCCTTCATGAGGCCGATCTGCGGCGAGGAGGGCTGGTAGGGCTTGAAGTACTCACGGGCGCGCTCGGTGGCCTCGCGCTCCATGCCGGCGAAGACCGTCACGATGCGGTCGGGCTTGACGTTGCCTAGCATCGACATGCGAAGGCCCGGGCGAGCGGCGCCGGCGGCGCAGCCGCAGACCGAGTTCACGAAGACGAGGGTCGTGCCCGACTCCTTCATGGCGGCATCGACGGCGTCGGCCGTCAGTAGTTCCTGGACGCCGACGGAGGTCAGCTCGTCGCGGAAGGGTTGGACCATTTGGGGGTCGTACATCGTTTCTCTGGGGGGCAGTTAGGGTCCTAGGTGTCGGGGAGGCCCTCCAATTGGGCCACCTGAGGCGGGAGCTTAGGACGAACCGGCGCCCTCCGGTAGCGTTCAGCTGCCGCCTTTGAGTTCCCTGAGCCGCTCGGTGTACGCCTTGCCAACGTCATTGCGCCTGAGGAGGGCCAGGACCAGCCGCGGATTCTCGGTATCGACCACCGGGAGCGCGCTCACGCCGCGCCGGGTGAAAAGGCGCTGGACGTCATGCAGCGAGTCCTCGGGGGTAACGGTGGCAACCTGCTCTCGCATGAAGTCGCCGGCGATGACGACGTCTTCCACTTCGTGCTCGAGGTAGATCCGCCGCAGGTCCGAGAGGGAGAAAATCCCGACGAGCTCGCGGGCGGAGTCCACGACGCAGAAGTGGGTGTCCCTGGAGTCCGACACGATGCGCATCGCTTGTCGCAGGGTTGTGCTTTGGGGGATGAGGGTCGGCTCGCTCGCGTCCTCCAGGATGTCTTTGACCTGCATGCTCTGGAGCACGTCGACGATCAGGTCTCCCGTGTGGGCGGGGGAGTCCACTGGGCCGCCCACCTGGCTTGGGTAGAGGGACCAGTGCATGGAGAGCGTCATGTGCACGACCGCCACGATCATGAGCGGCGCGAGCAGGGCGTAGTTGCCGGTCATCTCCGAGACCATCACGACGGCGGCGATCGGGACCTTCGCGACCCCGGCGAAGAACCCGCCCATGCCGACCAGGGCAAAGGCTGCAGGCTGGATTTCGAGCCCGGGGAATAGCCGCGCGGCGCCGGCTCCTACGAAAGCGCCGAGGACCGCGCCGATGCTGAGGGCCGGCGCGAACACACCGCCCGCGCCGCCGGATCCCACGGTCACCGCGGTGGCGACCGCTTTCGCAAGAACGAGTCCCCCGAGCACGCTCAGGGACAACGTCCCCGCCATCGCCCCCTCGGCCATCGCGTACCCGCCGAACGCTACGCCGGGTCCTTCGACCATCGGCCGCACCATCAGGGCGATGGCGCCGACGAGGAACCCTCCGATGGCCGGATGGAGCATGCGCGGGATCCAGCGCGCGCGCCGAAACAGCGTTTCAGTGCTTCGCATCCCCGTCACGAACGCCCAGCCGATCAGCGCGCAAAGCACGCCGAGCACCGCGAAGAGCCCGATCTCCGTGATCCCGCCGAACCGTAGGGTTCCGAACATGGCCTCGGGAATCTGGATCGCGCGCTCTTCCCCGAGGATGGCGGCGAAGGTCGAATAGGCCACCGACGACGACACAACGCACGGGATGATCGCGTCGCCCTCGAACTCTGCCCGGCGGTACATGACCTCAGGCAGGAATAGCGCGGCGCCGAGCGGCGACCCGAACAGCGCGCTGACCCCGGCGCAGCCGCCCGCCATCAGGAAGATGCGTCGGTCGCGATCGGAGAAATCGAGCCGCGTTGCGATGGCGCTGCCGAGGCTGGCGCCGATCTGGCTGATCGGGCCCTCCTGTCCGCCGGATCCACCCGAGCCGATCGTCACGGCGGAGGCTACGGCGGTGACGCCCGCCACCCGCTTCCGCATACGGCCCTTTAAGCGGTGGAAAGCGCGGATGATCGAATCGGTCCCGAGGCCGTCACGTTCCGACCCGCACAGGTGGAGCAGCAGGCCCACGGCAAGGCCGCCGAGGGTCGGCAGCATCAGCACCATGGCCGGGTTCGCCGCCGCCATGAGCCCTCCCTCGGTGGTGCCTGCGACACGCCCAAAGCCGTGGACTTTGACGGCGTCGACCATGAGGGAGAAACCTACGGCCAAGACCCCGCCGGCCACGCCCAGTAACCCCGAGAGCGCGACCCATTTCGCAAACCCACGAAGCTCAAGCCAGTCGCTCAGGCGTTGGAAGATCCCGGGGCCCGATTCCTTAGCCATGGGGTCGCTAGCTCCCCGAAGGGGGCCAAAGCGTGTCACGGTCTTCGCGCATCTGTTGGCTGATGCGCTTCAGGACGTCGTATTCGTCCAGCATCGCGATGGCGTCCATGTTCAGCTGGCAAATGGCGCACACGGGGCGCTCGCCGCGGTAACTCATGATGTCCATCTTCTCGAGGACCACGTCCTCAATGCCGTGCTCGGCGGCCTTGAGGGGCTCGCCGTCCTCGTCGAATCCGAAGAACTGCTTCACCTCAGCGGGGGTGCGACGGCAAAGGTAGCACCGATCTGGTCCGTCGCCGACGGAGTCGAAGTAGGTCTGGAATTCACGTTCGAGGGACACGTGTCTCAGTGTAACGGCCCGGCGACGACTGATCCCGTACCTCCAGGCCCTGAAACCCCTCTTTATGCACTCGGGGGCGCGAGCTCCCGAATTCGGACGAGCCAAGGACCCCAGCCAGGGCTGAGGCCTTTGGTTCATAGCTTGGTGACAACTCCACCAGCGGCCCTTCCATGCTCGATCGTTCCGACTCGCCGACGCCCACCCCACGAATGCCAAGCACCCTATCTCCACTGACATCCGCCCTCGCAGTCAGCTTTCTGAGCCTGATCATGGCCGACTCGGCTGCGGCGCAGTTCGCTCCTGGTGTGGTTAGTCCTTTGCCTGGCGGTATCAGTGAGCCTGTGATTGTGGACCTCGACGGTGATGGCACGGCCTCCTTGGTGGCGATGCGGTCCAATGAAGTGGTCCTCTTTCGCCATTTGGGTGACGGGTCTTTTGGCCCTGGGCAGGTGATCGTTCCCGACGTGGGCGACGAGCTGAGAGGATTCGCTGTCGCCGACATTGACGGCGATGGGGACCAAGACGTCTACGTCGTCCAGCAACAGCGAATCAACCATTGGGATCAGTATGTCATTGGCCACCGCAACGATGGGGGGGGGGCGTATTCCTGTCTCTTATACACATCTCCGAGCCCACGAGACTAGGCATGATATCGTA
>OJFX01000403.1_pt1 | contig 15948 bp, 14 predicted proteins | sample 1594171 | NCBI WGS metagenome assembly OJFX01 (sample SAMN05416840, study PRJEB24817) | seawater metagenome | isolation source: Sea water | place: Canada:Atlantic | collected 2013-07
GACTTATACAGGGAAATCATCACTGCAGGGACACATCAAGCTGAATCTATTAAGGTAGCAGAAGCCTCAAAGGTGATTGAGAACACCCAAAGAGACCTGAATATCGCCTTGATTAACGAGCTATCAATTATCTTTGACAAATTAGGTATTGACACTGAATCCGTACTCAAAGCTGCAGGCACTAAATGGAACTTCCTTCCCTTTAGACCAGGTTTAGTTGGTGGTCACTGCATAGGTGTTGATCCTTATTACCTGATCCACAAATCGAAAGATGTGGGCTATACACCCGAGCTTATTTTATCTGGAAGAAAGATTAACGAACATATGGGGCAACACCTAACTGAACGAGTATCGCAATTAATGACGAAAAAAAATATCACCGTCAGCGGAGCGCGTATCTTAATTATGGGCTTTACTTTTAAAGAAAACTGCCCAGATATTCGTAATACTCGTGTCGTTGATGTGTATAACAATTTCAGGAAGCTGGGTTGTGATGTGGATATATTTGACCCCTGGGTCGATCACGCTGAGGTAAGGCGAGAATATCAAATCGATGCAATTAATGCACCTGAAAAAAATGGCTATGACGCCATTTTAATCGCTGTAGCCCATAATGAATTTAAGGAATATACCCCGGAAATACTCAGTAATTTTGCGAAACCTAACTACGTTTTATTCGATGCAAAGTACCTGTTAAATAAAGAAGATGTTGATGGAAGATTATAATATAAATCAATAGCTTATTTAGCTTTCTTGAGAAACTACATAATCTTCATAATTACCAGAATAGTCCATAATTTCATCTTTCTTCACCTCAAAAACACGAGTAGCAATAGAGCTAACAAATTCCCTGTCATGTGTCACAAAAAAGACTGTTCCTTTATATTTTTCCAGTGCCGTATTTAAGGATTCAATCGATTCCATATCCATGTGGTTGGTCGGTTCATCCAATAGTAAAATATTGGGTTGTTCTAGCATCAGTTTTCCGAAAAGCATACGACCTTGTTCCCCACCTGAAAGTACTGAAACTTTTTTCTTAAAATCTTCTCCTGAAAATAGCAACCTTCCAAGCATGCTTCTAATCACCTGATCATCATCCTCTGGTTTTGCATGCTGAGTCATCCAATCAAATACGGTTAAATCTTTTTCAAAATCCTCTGTATGATCTTGTGCGAAATATCCAATTTTTGCTTTTTCTGCCCATTTAATTTCGCCAGTATCAGGTGCCAATATATTGCCAATGATTTTCAATAATGTTGTTTTACCAATACCATTCTCACCAATGATAGCTATTTTTTCACCAGCCTCTACCATAAAGTTCACGTTAGTAAATAGCGGTTCGTCAAAGGCATGTGCCATTTTATTAACAATAAGAGCTTGTCGATAAAGCTTATCTTTTTCGTTGTACTCAAAACGAATGAAAGGGTATTGTCTGCTTGAAGGCTTCATATCTTCTACTTTTATTTTATCAATCTGCTTAGCCCTAGATGTTGCTTGCTTAGCTTTAGATGCATTAGCAGAGAAACGCCTGACAAAATCCTGTAATTCTGCAATTTGCGCTTTAGCCTTTTCATTCACCTTAAGTTGTTGAGCTTTGGCCATAGTACTTGCCGCCATATATTCATCATAATTTCCTGGGTAGACAGTCAATTTCCCATAATCCATATCTGCCATATGGGTACATACTTGATTTAGAAAGTGCCTATCATGGGAAATAATAATCATAGTTGATTTTCTAGCGTTTAGAATGTTTTCTAGCCATCGAATAGTGTTGATATCCAAGTTATTAGTAGGTTCATCTAGGAGAAGAATTTCAGGGTCAGCAAACAACGCTTGTGCTAAAAGGACTCTAAGTTTCCATCCAGGTGCTACAGAGCTCATTGGCCCGTCATGTTGTTCGAAGGGGATACCAACGCCTGCTAAAAGTTCACCTGCACGAGATTCTGCCGTGTACCCGTCATACTCCGCATAAACACCCTCTAACTCTGCGGCACGCATATAATCATCATCTGTTGCTTCCGGGTTAGCGTAAAGCCTATTTTTTTCTTCATTCGCGGCCCACATTTCTACATGGCCCATCATCACCACATCTAGCACACGCGAATCTTCATAAGCGAACTGATCTTGTCTTAACCAAGCCATTCTTTCACCACTCTCAAGACTCATGGTCCCTGCAGTTGCCTCAAGTTCGCCGGCAAGTATCTTCATAAAAGTCGATTTTCCGCAACCATTTGCACCAATCAGCCCATAACGATTGCTATCGCCAAATTTAACCGAAACGTTTTCAAACAGGGGTTTAGCCCCAAACTGCATCGCGATGCTATTAGTAACAAGCATTCATTTATTCCTTAATTATTTAAATTGATTATATTGTACGACCTGATCAAGAGCCAGTTGGCCGGATCTAGGACGAGGGTCTTGGAGGGCCTTACCAATAGCAACAAACATCACAGGGATATGGTCGCTGGGAAAATTGAGCAGCTTTTCTACTGCATCAAAATTAAATCCGTCCATAGGGCACGTATCATACCCTAAATCCTTAGCAGTTAACATGAGATTCATGGCTGCCATTCCGCAGGAGCGCATAACTTCATCACGTTGAATTTCAGGTTTAGACTGATAATATTCCTTGATAGCGGGCAGCATAAACTGCTGCACTTCTGCAGGAGCATTTTTCCAGTAACGTTCAGGTGATTTATTCCAAGCCATGGTATCACCGGCAAGAACAATAAGTAGTGATGCATCTGTTACTTGGGATTGTCCCCAGCTTACATCCCGTATTTGCTGACGTAACTCTTTATTAGTAACGACAACGAAGCGCCAGTGCTGAATGTTAAATGCCGTAGGAGAGAGAACAGCAAGCTCTAAAATTTTTTGTATTTCTGCTTCACTAATTACATGATCGGGATCAAACGCCTTTATCGAACGCCTATTTTTTATGGCTTCCTGTAGATTCATTACATTCCTTATTTATATGTAGGTAATATTTTTTATGGTGAGTGTAACAGTGGCTGTGGGTTTGATTAATGTGACCTCATCACCCAGGCTATTTCCCATAACCGATTTTGCAAGAGGAGATACATAGCTTATTTTACGAAGCGCAAGATCTGCTTCATCCTCTCCGACTATTTCATAGCTTTCAGTTTCCCCTTTTTCATCTTCGAGCTCAATGAGGGCTCCAAAAAGTACTTTATTTTCTGCCTGCTTATCAGGGTGAATCAAGATAGCTGTTTTTATTCTTGAAGCATAATATCGAATATCTCTCTCGATACGCATCTTTTTTTGTTTGGACATGGAATCATCCAAAAGCATTAATGTTTGTCGCTCAGCATCCAAAGTGTCTAAGATATTTTTTAATTGTTTCAGTCCGTTAGGGGTTATGTAGTTAACTTCTGTGCTGATAGGACGCTCTGGAATATCAATTCCTGCGTGCTCTATATCATTTTCTTTAACAAAAGCTCTACTCATAAATTTCTTTTTAAAACAGTTATTTAAATATAAATATTAATGTATATTATTACATATTTTTATGTACTTATGTAATTAAATTATTTCGTTAAAAATTCAATTGGTGTATTGTTCAACAATGCCCAATAAAATCAAAAATACCATATTTATACCTTTTCTCATACTAATGGGTGGCGGTGTTTATGCTGAAGAAACAATTCCTAATGCAAATGAAGACGCTCGTCATTACACCCATAAAGTTTTTCGAAGTAAGATTAAGATTGAAATCCAAAAAAATATGAATGGTGATTGCGTACCTTACAATCATAAAAGCTTCAATGAAACTGATCTATCCTTAAGTCGTTACAATTCTATTGATGATTGCATTAAATCTGGAGGAAAAATTACTAAATAGTTTAGGCTAATCTTTTCTTAACATAATAAGCAGGTCTTTAAATTTTTGTTTAGAAAGGCTGCGTTTAGTAATATAACGAATATGGTCGTCCCTCATAGCTTCTTTGTTAACTTCAATACCCCACAAGCCGCTTATCTCATTGGGTAACATCGAATATCTAATATCAACAATATGACTAGGATTGTCTGGATCCAGCGCTAAGAAATTATTGCTAAACCATGCAAATCGCTCTATATCTTTATACTGCTGCGAATCTTTTTCCATCCAAGGAATGTCTTTACTGAGATCGAGTTTTTTTACTTTTTTACCCACAAATATTTTTTTTGTAGGGAAAATTCGTACTCCATCTGTGTAAAAGTAGCCATTTGATTCGTAGATAACTTTCCAAATTAATAGGTTGGCAAATGTTGGTTTCGCAACAATACGAGTGATTTTATGACCCCTTGTATCTGCAAGGCTTTTACCTTCATGCAAGGCAACTCCATTCAATACAACTCCAAGCAATAGGTAAGATATTGCCCAAAGTAAACCTAATTGGGCTAATGACCGCTTTCTTAGATAAATGCTCAATCCCACAAACATAATGAGCGGTAGGGTGAATAATGGATCAATAATAGAAATATTGTTCCATGCAATACGCTCAAAGCTAAATGGCCAAAAAATCAATGTTCCATAACTTGTACACGCATCTAATAAACTATGTGTCCCATATCCAATAGTTGTGTAAAGCCATATTTCGCGAAAAGATAAGCTGCTAAATTTTTTGACAAACCAATAAAATATTGAAGCACAAAGTAGGCCGCCGATAGGAATAAAAATTAGAGAATGCGTGAATTGCCTGTGAAATTCTAGAAAGAGGAGAGGGTCACTCTCTGATCGAATAAAGATATCCAGATCCGGCGCCATACCGGATAAGAAGCCGATGATCGCTAGTATAGTTAATGAATCATTATTTTTTTGAAGGCTTTGGGTTACTGTCGACCCAATAATTCCTTGACTGATAGGGTCCATTAAGTATTACTTTCTAAATCCTTTTTAGCTTTTGTAAATGCCACCCTAAATTCATCATAATTTCGTGCAACTGGAAACTGCGGAAACTCCTGGACAACTCGTTCTGGAGGACAGAACAGTATCCCTGAATCAGCCTGTTGAAGCATCCCTGTATCATTATAAGAATCTCCTGCGGATATAACCTGGAAGTTAAGGCCCTGGAGGGACGCTACTGCTTTAGTTTTTTGATCATTCTGGCGGAGTTTATAGCTAATGATATTGCCTGCATCATCAGTAATGAGTTTGTGGCAAAACAGAGTTGGGTAGTCGAGTTTTTTCATTAAAGGCTGTGCAAATTCATAAAAGGTATCTGACAAGATAATAACTTGAAATTCAGACTTCAGCCATTGAAGGAAGTCGTAGGCTCCATCTAATGGAGCGAGTGTTTCAATGACCTCTTGAATATCCTTTAATTTAAGATTATGTTTTTTTAAAATAGCTAAACGACCTATCATGAGCTCATCGTAATCCGGGATATCTCTTGTCGTTAGCTTGAGCTCTTCTATTCCTGTTGTTTCCGCAAATTTAATCCATATTTCAGGTAGTAAAACACCCTCTAAATCTAAGCATGCTAGCATCTCTTTGATTCCTTTTTTTTAAAGTTATCCAGTGGTTTTTTTTGAAACTCACTAGACGTGGTTTTATTTGACTCAATAGCAATCTGTATTCATTGTGGGAAAATGAATTTTTTAACTCTTAAAGATTAAATTGCTACACTATTCAATTGTTATCGGCTTTTTTCTTTGCTTTTTTTTAACCAAGTATAACATTTAAAGTTTTTTATAAACTATTGAATTAAATATATAATTTCATTATTAATTAGTAAATATAAAAATAACAACTCTTTGTTATCTTATCCATAGTAAAAACTTTACCTACACTTTTTTTATCTACAGATTAGGGTATAAATTTTAAATTCTATTAATCTTTATTAGATTTTACCACCAAAAAGCATAGCTTCTTTTCTTTGAATTATCCCTTAATATTTATTCTTGATAAGGCTTCGGGCTTTATGAAGTTTTTTATAGCTTTCCATTAAACGTTGGTGCCTATCAAGTCCTTCTAAGTTCATATTGGTGGGAGCTAGCCCAAAAAACCGTAAACTACCCTCTATTGATCCAATGACCGCATCCATTTGTACGTTGCCAAACATCCTGCGGAAATTCGATAAGTAATTTTCCAGCTCTAAGTCCTCGTTGAGTATTATGTATATTGACACTCTTAGGGCTTGGTAAAACAATCCGCGCTCGACGGTATTATCGTTGTATTGAAGAAATGCTTCTGTTAGCTCATAAGCTTCGTCGAATTGTTTTATGGCGAGATTGATGAGTAGCTTTAACTCAAGAACGGTTAGTTGTCCCCACGCTGAATTATCATCAAATTCAACTCCAATCAACGTCCCAATGTCAGAGTACTCATCAAGCTCGTTGTTACTCAATCGATCGAGTAATGCCATAAGGCTTTGATCATCTAGGCGATGGAGGTTAAGGATATCGGCTCTAAATAGGAGCGCCTTGTTGGTGTTATCCCAGACCAAATCCTCGACCGCATAAACTTCAGAATAACCAGGAACTAAAATCCTGCAGGACATAGCCCCCAAATCATCATACGTCGCCGTATAAATCTCTTTTCCCATTCCTTCGAGAATACGGAACAAGGTTTCGACTTCCTCTGCATTGGAGCTTTTCCCCTTGCCTGAAAAATCCCATTCAACAAACTCAAAGTTTGCTTTGTCACTGAAAAATCGCCATGACATGATTCCGGAGGAGTCGATAAAGTGCTCGACAAAGTTATTGGGTTCAGTCACTGCGTTACTGACAAAAGTGGGCGGCGGTAAATCGTTTAGCCCCTCAAAACTTCTGCCTTGCAGTAATTCTGTAAGGCTTCTTTCTAGTGCCACCTCGAAAGATGGATGCGCACCGAAGGATGCAAAGACACCGCCTGTTCGTGGGTTCATTAACGTGACACACATGACTGGGTATATTCCGCCCATTGAAGCATCTTTAACTAGCACAGGGAAACCCTGCTCCTCTAATCCTTGAATGCCAGCCAGGATACCTGGGTATTTCGCCAAGACCTCGTAAGGCACATCAGGCAATGCCACTTCGCCTTCTATAATTTCACGTTTTACTGCCCGTTCGAAAATTTCAGACAGACATTGAACTTGTGCTTCTGCCAACGTATTACCAGCACTCATACCGTTGCTGACGTATAGATTTTCAATCAGGTTGGATGGAAAATACACCACCTCGCCGTCAGATTTACGCACGTAAGGAAGCGAACAGATACCACGCTGTAAATTGCCCGAGTTGGTGTCGATCAGATGCGAACCCAATAACTCGCCATCAGGATTGAAGATTTTCAGGCAGTACTCATCGAGAATTTCCACCGGTATGGAATCGTCCGATCCTGGTTTAAACCATTTCTCATTGGGATAGTGAACAAAGGGGAGGTTAGCTACATCTTCACCCCAAAAGGCTTCGGCATAAAAGTGATTGCTGCTAAGCCGTTCGATAAACTCTCCTAAAGCAGAAGCTAATGCACCTTCCTTGGTTGTTCCTTTTCCATTAGTAAAACAGATCGGCGAATGCGCATCCCGTATATGCAAAGACCATACATTAGGAATGATATTTCTCCATGATGCGATTTCAATCTTTATGCCTAGATCCGCCAAAATACCGGACATATTGGCAATGGTTTTCTCCAACGGCAGATCTTTACCGGTGATGAAAGTAGTCGCGTCAGTAGCAGACTTCAGGGCCAGTAAGGACTGAGCATCTATATCCAGATTTTCTACTTCCTTAATGATAAAGTCTGGCCCAGCTTGCACAACTTTTTTTACTGTACAGCGTTCAATAGAACGTAAAATACCCTGGCGATCTTTTTCTGTTATGTCGGACGGAAGCTCAACCTGAATCTTAAAGATTTGCTGATAACGGTTTTCAGGATCAACAATATTGTTTTGTGACAAGTGGATATTTTCAGTAGGAATATTGCGGGTTACACAGTACAACTTAACGAAATACGCTGCACACAAAGCCGATGAGGCCAGAAAGTAATCAAAGGGACCAGGAGCCGAACCATCTCCTTTATAACGGATAGGTTGATCAGCGATAACCGTAAAGTCATCAAATTTTGCTTCAAGGCGAAGTTTATCGAGAAAGTTGACTTTAATTTCCATGATACAGGCTTAAAAATTACCTTCAAAATGATTTAATAGCACTTGATGGACCCCTTCGTTAGATGCCAACACATAGACATGCTAGGCAATGCACCAAAAAGTCGATATGACCTTTACTCCCATTCAATTGTGGCAGGTGGCTTCCCAGAAATATCATAAACAACTCGATTAATACCTTTAACTTCATTAATAATTCTGTTGGATACTTTACCTAAAAGGCTGTAGGGGAGCTCAGCCCAATGCGCTGTCATAAAGTCCGACGTTACCACCGCCCTTAATGAAACAACATATTCATAAGTCCTGCCATCCCCCATAACCCCAACCGATTTTACGGGAAGAAAAACCGTAAAAGCTTGCGACGTCTTATCATACCAGCCACTCGACTTTAGCTCTTCCATAAAGATTGCATCGGCTTTTCTTAAGAGATCGGCAAACTCTATTTTTACTTCTCCAAGGATTCTCACACCGAGACCTGGACCTGGGAAGGGGTGCCGGTACACCATACCCCTTGGTAATCCAAGTGCTACACCAAGCTCTCTTACCTCGTCCTTAAATAATTCACGCAGGGGTTCCAGTAACTGCAAGTTCAATGTCTCAGGAAGACCGCCCACGTTATGATGGCTTTTGATGTTATGAGCCTTCTTGGTTTTACCGCCTGCCGACTCAATCACATCGGGATAAATAGTCCCTTGAGCAAGCCACTTAACTTCATCAAATTTTTCCGCATGTTCCTGGAATACCTCAACAAAATCCCTGCCGATGATTTTACGTTTTTCTTCTGGGTCGGTTATACCCACAAGATCGGACATAAATTTATCCGTAGCATCGACATGAATGACTTTGACTCCTAGGTTCTTTTTGAACGTCTCCATGACAATTTCCGCTTCATTGAGTCTGAGCATGCCATGATCCACAAAGATACAAGTCAGTTGATCTCCTATAGCTCTATGTATTAGGGCCGCGGCTACTGACGAATCTACACCGCCGGACAAACCTAGGATCACCTCATCGTCTCCCACGATAGATTTAATATGGTTTACTGCCGTCTCTACGTAGTCAGGCATATTCCATTCCTGACTGCAACCAGCTATATCGATAACGAACCGGCTAATAATATTCTTGCCTTGTTTGGTGTGGGTCACTTCTGGATGGAACTGAACACCGTAATACTGCTTTTCCTTGTTACCTATGGCAGCTATCGGAGTGGAAGCGTTACTGGCAATAACTTCAAAGCCAGGTGGCAGCTCTACTACCTTGTCGCCATGACTCATCCATACATCAAGCAAGCCGTGTCCTTGATCATTAGTCTTGTCTTGGATACCTTTAAAAAGATCAGAATGACCTTGCGCACGAATTTCTGCATAACCAAATTCCCGCTGATTGCTGGTCGCTACTTTTCCGGCTAATTGGCTGGCCATGGTTTGCATGCCATAACATATACCAAGAATAGGGCACTGCAATGCAAAAGCTATTTTTGGGGCTTTCGGTGTGTCTTCGGCGTAAACCGAATTGGGACCACCCGAAAAAATAATGGCCTTTGGATTAAATTGTTCAATTCGCTCAGGATCAACATCGTAGGGAAGAATTTCGCAGTACACATTGATTTCACGTACCCGTCTTGCAATGAGTTGGGTGTATTGTGACCCGAAATCTAATATCAATACTTTATCCACGGCCAATCCTCTCATCTACAAGGCTATTATTTTTTACCATTATTTTAATCAACCCGGTAGTTAGGCGCTTCTTTAGTTATTTGGACGTCATGCACATGGGATTCACGAATACCCGCGTTGGTGATGTGGACGAATGATGCTTTTTTATGCATGCTACCAATGGAATCAGCACCAACGTATCCCATAGAGGCGCGTAGGCCACCCATGAGCTGATGAATCACGTTGATTACCGGCCCTTTGTAAGGAACACGACCCTCAATACCTTCAGGGACTAATTTTTCTGCATTATCTTCTGAATCCTGAAAGTAGCGGTCACTTGAGCCTTTTTGCATAGCACCAATAGAGCCCATACCACGATAGGATTTGTACGAACGACCCTGATATAACTCGACCTCTCCGGGCGCCTCTTCTGTTCCAGCGAACATTCCACCTAGCATTACCGAGGAGGCTCCAGCAGCAATTGCCTTAGCAATATCCCCAGAGTAACGAATACCACCATCGGCGATAAAAGGTATACCGTGTTTTTTTAATGCCTCAGCCACATTGGATATAGCCGTGATTTGAGGAACACCCACACCCGCTACGATTCTTGTCGTACATATAGAACCCGGACCAATACCCACTTTTACACCGTCTGCACCATGATCCATCAAGGCTTTTGCTGCATCTGCAGTCGCAATGTTACCGCCGATCACATCCACTGTAGGAAAATTTTTCTTAATCCACTTGACGCGATCTAATACCCCTTTGGAATGACCATGTGCGGTATCGACCACAATCAAATCAACTCTTGCAGCTACTAAAAGCTCGACACGCTTATCCGTATCTTCACCAACACCCACAGCGGCTCCGACCCTTAAACGCTCATCGTTATCTTTGCAAGCATTGGGGTGGTCACTAGATTTTTGAATATCTTTTACGGTAATTAACCCTTTGAGCTTGTCATTTTTATCTATAACCAGTAAACGCTCTAAACGATGCTGATGGAGCAATCTCATAATTTCATCTTTGCCTGCACCCTCTGGGACTGTGACCAGTCGGTCTCTAGGTGTCATAACATTCTTTACTGGCTGGGTAAGATTTTCTTCGAAACGCAAATCCCTGTTGGTCACAATACCCACAATTTTTCCACTCTCTATAACGGGTAGGCCTGAAATTTTATGTTTTTTGGTAATCTGAATGACCTCATCGACTGTCATATCAGGGCTTACGGTAATAGGGTCATTCACTACACCCGATTCAAATCGTTTCACCTTGGATACATGCTCAGCCTGCCTTTCTGGTGTCATATTCTTATGAATCACACCTAAGCCACCTTCTTCTGCTAGAGCAATAGCAAGATTAGACTCGGTAACGGTATCCATAGCAGCCGAGACTAGAGGAATATTTAGGCTAATATTTTTGGTTAATTGAGTTTGTAGAGAAACGTCTTTGGGTAGTACAGTCGAGTGATCGGGAACTAAAAGAACATCATCGAAAGTTAGTGCTTGTTTAGATAAACGCATGTGTTTTCCTTATCGCGCAAAACGAAATTATACAGAAAACGGTGTGATGAATCGAGGAAAAATTGAAAATTATCCGCCTTTTTTCATACCCTTGCCTTCCGCCGCTCTTTTACGGCGTATTTCTTTCGGGTCTGCAATAAGAGGACGGTAGATTTCCACACGATCTCTATCGCGTAAGGTATGATCCAAGCTGGTCAGCTTACCAAAAATGCCTACCTGATTCTCGTTTAGGTCAATGCCGTCAAATTTACTTAAAATTCCTGACAATTCAATTGCTTGCTTGACGGTACAGTCCTTGGGCGCCCGGAGAGGAATGATGAGTTGTTTTTCAGGGAGGGCGTAGGCAACCTCCACCATAATTTGATCAGGCATTTTCATCCTCATTGGCTTTAGCCACAAAACTGTCAATAAAGGTGTTGGCAATCATATTAAATGCGGGAGCGATTAATTTTTCTAAGATATAGTTTTTAAACTCATAGTTTAGCTCAAATTCAATTCTTGAGGACTCTTTATCGATTGCGATAAAACGCCACTCACCTTCCAATTTTTTGAATGGACCATCAACAAGGTTAATAGTCATCAACCCGGGGTGTTCTTTATGATTTTCGGTAGTAAAGGATTGTTTAATACCCTTAAAATGAATGATTATCTTGGCACGGGTAATATTTTCATCGCGATGAAGCAATTCGGTACCCCCGCACCACGGTAAGAAGCGTGGATAATTTTCGACATTATCTACAAGATCAAACATGCGCTCTCTTGGGTGCAGGACGATAGCCAGTTTTTTTATTCTGATCATAAGGGAATGATAATATCCATTGTATAACGTACAATTATACTTTTAATTAGCGTAGTCAACATGAGTATTGTTCAAAATAAAAAAGCATTCCACGATTACTTCATTGAAGCTAAGTATGAAGCCGGTATTGTGCTAGAGGGATGGGAGGTAAAAGCTATCAGGGACAATCGCGCCCATATTAAGGAGGCTTATGTCATTATTCAGCGCGGTGAGATTTATCTCCTTGGGTGTCACATAACCCCTATGGGCAATGCCTCTACGCACATTAACCCTGAAAATGTGCGGACACGTAAGTTGCTCCTTAATAACGATGAGATTGCCAAGCTGATCGGCAAGGTAGAACGGTCGGGTTACACCCTTGTTCCCCTGGATCTTCATTATAAGAAAGGTTTTATTAAGTGTGAGATTGGTCTTGCCAAGGGCAAGAAGCAGTATGACAAGCGAGCGGTAGAAAAAGAAAAAGACTGGAACCGTGATAAAACCCGAATCATCCGGGCAGTCAACAAAGGAAAGTAGTATAATTAAAACTTGTTTTGGGGCTGACCAGGTTTCGACGTGGGTTACAAAGCAGAATAGTGCATACCGAGGCTTCTAGGTACCTCGTAAATAAACTAGAAAAACAGTAATCGCAAATGACGATAACTACGCTTTAGCTGCTTAATTCCAGCTAAACGCTGTCCTGATATGTCACTCGCTCAGGTTACAGCGTCATATAGAGAGACTCGGAGATTATTGGGTTACTTAACAATCTCCTAAACATAAGGTAACTCGCTTTTATATTTGCTTGCTTGTTGGTGAAGTGAAAGTTAAACATAAACAACATAGCTAAGTATGTAGATCTATCTGTAGAGGATTTGCGGACGGGGGTTCGATTCCCCCCAGCTCCACCAATTACTAGTATCAAGTAATTCCATAAAACTCCATAACACTAATAAAATCAATAGTCTTAGAGATTATTAGTGTCATGTGGTGTCATTTAATACCACTAAATATCTTTAAAAAGTGGGTAAAAAAAGTGGGTAAAAAGGGTTTACAATAATCTTTTACCCATTTTATTATAAAGATATGATCACTACTGACATGCAGATTAGGTCACTCAAGCCGTCTAATAAGACCTACCGGAAGGGGTGTGGCAGGGGACTTAATATTCTTGTCCACCCAAACGGCACTAAATACTGGATCTATCGTTATAAGTTTAATAATAAGGAGAACAATCTTTCTCTGGGGACTTACGAGGAGTTAAGTTTCCTGCAGGCCCAGAAGGAAGCTATCAATCTAAAGCAACAGCTAAAAAGTGGGTTAAACCCCAGTACCGAGAGAAAGGTTCTTGCTAACAAACATATTGGCATTCAAGGAAATACCTTCAAGGCAGTGGCAATAGGGATGATAGAGACTCACTTTGTAGGTAAGACTGAGGCATACCAACAGAAATCAGTAAGGTACCTTGAGATTTACGTTTACGGCTGGATAGGAAGCCTCCCAATCACCTCTATTAAGCCAGCACATGTCCTGGACTGCTTGGAGCGTATCCAAAAGCTTAACAAGGGTAACACCATCAAAAAAGTACGAATATTAATTAACCTGGTGATGCGTCATGCAATGCTAAGGGGGCTTGTTGAGTCTAACCCGTGTGAGTCTATCCGTGGAATGGTTCCCATACCGAAGACTAAGCATATGGCGGCATTTACTGAGGAAAAAGAGGTGAGGGGGCTGATGCGAGCCATCAGCTCTTTTAAGGGCACGATGGTGGTCTATACCGCCCTTAGGCTGGCACCGTTATTGTTTGTCCGCCCCAGGGAACTCAGGACGGCTCGGTGGCAGGATCTAGATCTTGATAATGCCGAATGGAGATTCCTTGTTACAAAAACTAACACCGAACACCTTGTCCCTCTGGCCACACAGGCAGTCAAATTATTGAGGGATTTACACCCACTTACCGGCAACAATAAATACCTTTTTCCTAACGCTCATGACTCAAAAAAACCAATGAGTGATGCCGCCATAAATGCCTCACTAAAAAGGCTAGGATTTGATACAAAAACTGAGATGACGGGACACGGATTTAGGGCAATGGCACGTACTTTATTGCATGAAAAATTAGGGTGGGACCCCCACGTTATTGAGCACCAATTGGCCCACCAAGTTCCCGACGCATTAGGTAGGGCGTACAACCGAACGAGGTTCATTGAGGAGCGAAAAAAAATGATGCAGCAGTACGCTGATTACCTTGAAAATATGACAAAATAATTGTCATGTATTTTGTAAAGTTTTTTTACTAAGCTATTGTTTAAAATAGTTAAAAAAATACTTGCCCTACCAGAATGATTTGCTATCCTTAAATGGTATTAAATAATATCTAGAGGATACAAATGAACCAAAGATTACAGAAAGAAGTGCTGCAAAATTTTGAGTTTTTACCGAAAAATTCACTGGTAAGGCTGCCAACAATTATGGCTCTATACGGCCTTTCAAAGTCCACAATTTTACGTGAAATAAAAAAAGGAAACCTACCCTCACCAATAAAATTAACGGCCCGAACATCCGCCTGGAAAGTTGATGAAATTAGAAAAAATTTAGCACAAAAATTTAGGGATGGGGAGTGATCTATGGATCAAATATTAAGAGTCAAGGAATGGGAAAAATACCAACACTACAAGAAGAAAAACAAGAACTACAACAATGAGCAGAAGTGGTTTATGTTTTACGGACGAAGATATTTAATGGATCATGAGTTTATGTCGCTAACCATAGAGCAGCGCGAGTTTCTGGTTATGTCTTGGTGCATAGGAAGCCAAGATAATGGATTTTTGCCATCTGTTGACCAAATTGCTTTCCTTCTAAGAAGGTCTAACGAGGTTGTTGAAAAGCTTCTACAGGAGCTATTTGATCTTGGTTGGTACGAGCCGTGCAATGCAGATGTATATGACTTAATTCAGGAAGAACAGGAACTAGTTATTGAGGAAAATAGAAATTCAAGAGCAAAAGAATTGCGATCCTAGGATTACCCTAGGACATATAAGATAAGACAATATAAAACTATATTAGATTAAAAAATATCTGATAATAGGATATGACAGTAACGTAAAATAACCAATTAAATCAGTATTTTATGATGAAATACACTGGCCTATCACTCCCTAAAACAATCTCATATCATGACCTGTGATAAGCACACTGTGCCAATGACAAACCATTAGTAACCCTTGGATTGTTCAACTTCTAGGCTCTAATCTATTTCATTCATGCTCATTAATTGTAAAGGACTCTACCTTCTCCTAGCGCCGCTTCATTGCGTAGCCATACAAAACTATTGACAGAAAAAAAGGTTGTAAATTATAATCCCAAGGATAAAAAAAAAGATTCTGCTAACGACGCTTCTTTTACGTTACTCCATAAATTAACCTTAAGTGAATGTGAATAAGAACGTCATATGAAAAAAATAGTACTGGCATTAACCACCACACTCCTCTTACCTAATATGAGCTATGCTGCTGCCTGTGCAGACGGAGCGAATGCTGCGGGTTGTACCATTGGCACGACGGGGATTGATTACACGCTGACTGGCGACATCGCACCAGCTTCAGGGGTAATAGGGATTGAATTTACCAGCGGGGCAACCACTAACACCACCACCCTGACCGGAGATATCAGTACCACGGGGGATGGTGCAATCGGGCTGGTTCTTAACGCTAGTGATTCCAACACCACCACCCTGACCGGGGGTATCAGTACCACGGGAGATGATCTAGCCGGTCTGTATCTTTATACTAGTGATTCCAACACCACCACCCTGACCGGGGATATCACTACCACCGGGGATAATGCATACGGGCTGTTTCTTTTTAGCAGTGACAACAACACCACCACCCTGACCGGGG
>OJFX01000405.1_pt1 | contig 15927 bp, 17 predicted proteins | sample 1594171 | NCBI WGS metagenome assembly OJFX01 (sample SAMN05416840, study PRJEB24817) | seawater metagenome | isolation source: Sea water | place: Canada:Atlantic | collected 2013-07
GTTTAAACTCGCCCCCGAAGTATTTCTTCGGGGGTTTTTTTTGGCAAAATCTCACCTCATGAGAGTTTTATTGTCCCGTGAGGGGCAATGATCGCTATAAGCTTCACTCATTGCTCATATAAACATTTTGCGAGGAAAGCTTGTGCGCACATCCATTGTTATTTTTGCTGTTGCTGTATTGTTGAGCGCCTGCGTTCCAACGTTCGAGCGAGATCATATTACGAGCACGCCGCCCGCAGTACAGTCGTTTAAGGAAATTTCAACTCCATTTACCCATGAGTGGGCTGAGCCCAGTCATCCTTTTACAGGCGCAGCTGTCATTGATGTGGACGGGAATGGAAGTTTGGAAGTCTTTGTTGGCGGTGGTCGTGGACAGGCAGATATGCTGCTTGGCTTTAAAGACGATGCCCTTGTTGATGTGATGGGGGCTAGAAGGCTTTCAAATCCGGCTTCAGCAACTCATGGCGCAGCGTCGAGTGATCTGGATGGTGACGGTGACGTTGACCTGGTTTTCGCCCGCGAGGACGGCCTGACACTTTATATAAATGATGGTGCAAAATTTGAAGCACGTGATGTGCCGGTCACGCTCGGTAAGGATGCGATACCATTAAGCGTCGCAATTTCTGACGTGAATGGCGATGGGCACGGTGATCTTTATATTTCGGTCTTCGTATCATTCGGTGCATTTAAGAGCGGGACCTTCAATGATGTTGATCATGCGAAACTAAATGTATTGCTGATAAATAATGGAGATCTCACTTTCCGAGATGCCACGCAGGAAACGGGGACGGCCTCCAAACAGAATACATTCCATACGACTTTTGTAGATCTGGATAATGACGGTGATCAGGATATTGTCCTGGCGCAGAATACTGGTGAAGTTGAGATTTTTGAGCGGACAGCTGATGCGACTTTTAAATCGGTCGTAACGAATACAGGTTATGGGTTTTGGATGGGGCTCGCGATCGGTGATTACGATCAAGATGGTGATCAGGATATCTTTGTTTCTAACGCGGGTACATCCATCCCTGATTTTCTAACGACCGGTGATATTCAGGATAATCAAAGGCATGAAACCCGATGGATTTTGATGCGGAACGAAGGTGAGATGAAGTTCTCGAACGTAACCGAAGATCAAAACCTTTATGGGTATGGGTTTGCCTGGGGTGCTCAGTTTGAAGACCTCAACCTAGATGGTGAAGTCGACCTTCTTGTCGCGCAGAATTATGTCAAACGGCCTCTATACAAATAGGGACCTCTTCCAGGCAAGGCGCTTTTGCAAATCAATGCGCCTGAAGGCGAAGCGTTTTATCAAGTGCAAGGATTAGGGTCGGAAAACAAACACTTTGGACAATCGCCGCTGATCGTTGATCTTGACAGCGATGGCCGTGCAGATGTGCTATGGCTGAATATGGTGGGACCGCTTAAGGTGTTCTTGAACCGTTCAGAAGGGAACTTTCTTACTGTTAAAGTCCCTGATCGTGTTGATACGTTAGGTGCAACAGTGAGGGTAACGCTCAAAGGCGGTAAAACTCTTAGCCGCCAAGTTATCGCTTCAACCGGTCTCATGACCGACCCGACGCCAGACGTGCACTTTGGTCTAAGCCAGGTCAGTGAGATTGAAAGCGTTGAGATTATCACGCTCAATGGGGCTCGAGCAGAAATTCTATCGCCAGCAATCAATGGGACGATAACGCTTAATCCATAAGGGACAATACTCTGGCTTAGAGGCCTTAGCCGTGATGCCCAGAAATTGGGCCCTCTTTGAATAAGTTCTCTTTGAGTTCTTTGGCAAAGTCTTTGTTATTACGGCGAAGCCATTCAAGGACCATGCACGCATGTTGCATTTCTTCGCGCATATTGTGAAGCAGGATTTCCTTTAGTTCTTCGTCATCGCAATCATCTGCGCGCTGCCGATACTAATCAACAGCTTCCATCTCTTCCATCAATGAGACGATGGCATGGTGCATATGGAGTGTGTCTTTGCTTAATCGTTCGGGTGGTGCATGTAGGCTATCACTGGCCATGGGTCGGTTCTCCTCATAAATATATAGTCAATCCTCCTATAGTATGGTGACCAGATTTCCGTCCTGCAACCGCCTGCCATGATCAAAAATTAAAATCTGGATATGATGATTAGGCTGCTAAAACAGCGTTGAGCCTAGGGCTTTGATATGATTGGTGCCACTTTGCTATGACGCCACGAACATCTGCAACCGTAAGGCCATCATAAGCCAACAACGTGTGCATTACAGGATCGTTCAACAGTTCACTAAGCGTTGGTTCTAGGCCGGGTGTGTCTGGAAAAGGGTATCGACGTTTCATGGATGCCTCCTGAAAGTGACTAAGTATACGTAACGATGCCTTATATGATCTACAAAGATGGCATGAGTGTGACGATAGCGTGACTAACTTTTGACCATTTCCTGTAGCTGCTGAATGACATAGGATTTGTTAAACGTCTGGAGGGCACATGGAAGATAAACACAAAAAGTATCTGCCGAGATCAGGTGCGGATATTCCCCGTTTCGCAGGTATTCCTACATTCATGCGGTTACCACATGTTGATATGAAGACGGCCATGAGCGAAGTGGATGTCGGTATGATTGGTGTGCCATGGGATGGCGGGACCACGAACCGTGCGGGTGCGCGGCATGGGCCAAGACAAATGCGAGATCAATCAACGATGATGCGGAATGTCCATCACGTGACTGGGACCATGCCGTTTCACATCGCGAGCTGCTCGGACTTGGGTGATGTGCCTGTGAACCCCGTTGACTTGATGGATACCATTGAGCGCGTTGGTGAATTTTATATGGAACTCCATAAAGCGGGCGTTATTCCTCTGACAGCAGGTGGCGATCATTTGATTGCTTTGCCAATCATGCGGGGCATTGCTGGCGAACAACCCATGGGCATGGTGCATTTTGATGCGCATACGGATACCTGGGATCGATACTTTGGTGGCCATAAATATACGCACGGCACACCATTCCGTCGTGCCATTTAAGAAGGTCTATTGGACCCAAAGCGGACGATACAGATCGGCATTCGTGGTGCTTTGTATACGCCAGAAGATAAAGATTGGGGATTGGCTCAGGGTATTCGGGTTATTGAGATTGAAGAGTATTTTGATCTTGGTCCGGATAAGGTCGCCTAAGAAGCACGCAAAATTGTGGGCGATGGGCCGACGTATATCAGCTTTGACGTGGATGGGCTGGATCCGGTTTATGCGCCCGGTACCGGCACGCCTGAAATTGGTGGTTTCTCAACACATGATGCACAACGGATGCTACGGGGGCTTGGTGGATTAAATATTATTGGCGGCGATGTGGTCGAGGTCGCCCCACCATTTTATATGTCAGGCAATACGGCGTTGGTCGGAGTGACAATGATGTTTGAGATCTTATATTTGATCGCTGAATGCGTCACCAAGAACGGGCGAAAATAATACTTTATTGATATCGTTTGTATGTATTTTAGAAATTAGCTGTGTGGGGTGAGTTGTATTTGTGCTGCGCCAAGAATGCGTCCGGTTTTGACAGACTGAACAAGGATTGCACATCCGTCATGGCCTGCCATTTCGATATCTTTCTCGGTTACGATTAATGATACATCATCACCGGACCACGTGCCGACCTGGGCCATATCTCGAACAACATTGTAATGTGCGAGCTTGCGACCAGAATTCTCACCGCGTGTGACATCATTCTCATGGCGCGCATCAAAGGCGGCGACGAATATCTTCGCCTCTTCACCTTCAAACGTCCCGCCGGGGATTTCAACCTGTAGGCCATTTGCAGAATGCGTGACATTGACGTCTAGGCGTTTGGCACCCAGAGTATCACTTATAAGTTTTTCAACAGCTTGCTGATTAGAACCGGTGGTATGCGACATACCTTGAATAACCATTTGCGGTGTATAGACATAACCCATACCTAATTTACGCGCATAATGGCGTTGCCGGGTTGTGTTATCAGCAGATGCAAACGGATCTTTCCAACCAATGTAATCCCAGTAATCCACATGCAGTGATAAGGCTAAAATGTCATCACGTTCTGCAAGCTTGCCGAGGAAATCATCTGCTGGCGGGCAAGATGAGCAGCCTTGGCTTGTATAAAGTTCGACGACGGTGATTTTGTTGCCAGCGTGCGACACCGAAGCGGCGACACTTAGCACGAAGGCGAACAGGATACGGGTTGCTGTTGTTTTCATGCTTTTTTGATAGTGGATAATGATCCTCACACTCAAATCACATCCAAGTGATAGGGGGACATTTCTTTATATAAGCAAATCCTCTATCACTCATCGCATGTCAGATATTTTTCCTATTGAGGTTGATGGATTGCTGCTTGCGAAAGCAGTGATATCAATCGGCATCGTTGTGGCTTTGTCTCTCATTGCCGAACGTGTGGGGCCGAGGGCCGCGGGTTTGCTGACGGGACTGCCATTGGGTGGTGGCATGGTGATTATTTTCACTGGGGCTGAACAGGGCACTGCGTTTGCGACCGAAGCGGCGGCACATATGGTCCCTGGCTTTGTGACAACGCTGACATTTATTTATCTCTATGGGATTGTTTCTGTCCGCCAACAGTTAGGTGGTATCAAGGCCATTGGCATGCCCCTGCTTGTGGCAAACTTAGGTTATGCAATTGTTGCCTGGCTGGTCAGCATCTTATCGCTTGGGGTTCTTATATCGATCCCATTGGTAATTGCAGGCATGATTTTAACATCTCGTGCGATGATAAATTTACCGAACACGCCGATCTTGGCACGAGTGCGGTTTGGTTGGCGGGTCTTAATGTTTCGAGCCAGTATGGCGACGTCGACAATTCTTTTGATCACAGCCATTGCTGGAAATATAGGTGCGCAGTGGACAGGTATTTTGACTGCGTATCCAATGACCTTATTGCCACTCATCCTTGTTATACATATTACGTATAGCGGAAATGAGATTGCTGCAGTCCTTAAGCATGTGCCAATGGGACTTGGTGGGGTAATCTCGTTTTGTATATCCGCAACATACAGCCTGCCCGCATTAGGTTTAGGGTGGGGCACGGCATTTGCTTATCTTGTCGCGTTTACATACTTGCTGGGATATTCAACGCTTAGCCAGCTCTGGCGAAAGAATAAAGCAATCTAGCCTGGATAAACCCAGGTTTCCGTTAATTCTATAAATTTACTCTTTCAACACTATTCCATCATATAACAAACCTATACGTGACGATTTTCGTCCGTATATGTACGCAAAAAAGGTGTGTATAGAGATGACTGCAACCAAGAGCATTGTTGCAACGTCTGTGTTGTCAGCCGTAATTGTCTTAGGGGTAGCTGTACCGCTGTCCTATCTTGGCTATCAAAAACTTGAGCCACTCCTTAGCCAGCAAAAGTCTGAAGTGCCGAGTGTTTTTATCGAATTAAAAGCTGAGGTTATTAAAGAAATTCAGACAGCTACTGATAAATCTCGCGAAGCTCTGCAAATACAATTAATGGAACAGAATGCTGCACAAAAAGCGGCTTTAGTTGAGCTTACAAAAATCATCGAGCAAGTTAAGACACAGCAAGATCAACTTGTCGCAGGTGTTGAGAAGATGGAATCGGAAAATGCTGGTAAAGTACGATCTGGTATTCCGGGTGCTAGAGCCGATGCTTTTAATCAGATGATTTGGTTTCCTCTCGGCGCAATTAAAGGCGGGAGCATCGAGGCTCAACTTCGTGCAGTTGTTGCGAAGTCGGTTGAGTACGCGCAGCAAGGAAATTGCCGTGCTAATGTATTAACAATTACGTAAACGTCAAAAGATGAACGTGAATGTTGAGAGGCTTACTTGTGTTGGTCCAATGGCCATAATTATCTTTTCTCTTGTCGAGTGAAGTTAGTTTTGTAACCCTCTTTGGTAAGGCAATGCATTACTTTGGCATAAGACCGAACAAAGCGCGGGGAGAACATGTGATGAGTGGCGAGAAGCCGGCTATCGGTTCTGTTGACACGTTTCCAAAATTACTTCTTGAGAACGCCCGTCGCTATGGCGAACGTCCATCTATCCGTGAGAAAGATTTAGGGATCTGGCAAGCGTGGACTTGGTCTGACGTTAAAGGCGAGATTGCTGCAATGGCAGCAGGTCTTAAATCATATGGGTTTGAGCGCGGCGATAGTCTTGCGATTGTCGGTGACAATCGTCCTCAATTATATTGGGCGATGACTGCGGCGCAGGCCTTAGGTGGAACACCTGTCCCAATGTATCAAGACGCAGTCGCTGACGAGATGCAGTATGTTCTAGAACATGCAGAGGCGTGCTTTGCGATCGTTGAAGATCAAGAGCAAACGGATAAGCTTTTGGAAGTCATGGACAAGTGCCCAAAGCTCAAAGAAATAGTCTTTAAAGATACGCGCGGTATGCGTCATTACGATCAATCGTATGTACGCTCCCTCGATAGTTTGATGGAAGCTGGTCGCAAGTATCTGGCTGACAATCCGGGCTGGTTTGAGGCTGAAACCCAAAAGGGTGTCGGCACTGATATTGCAATTATGTTGTATACCTCAGGGACGACCGGGCGGCCCAAGGGTGTCATGCTTAGTTTCGATAACTTGATCATTACAGCAAAAAATGGCGCTGAATGGGATGACTTAACCGAGAAAGACGAAGTGCTCGCTTATCTCCCAATGGCGTGGGTCGGCGATAATATTTTCTCCTATAGCCAATCATATGTATCAGGCTTTTGTGTGAGCTGCCCAGAAAGCTCGGATACCGTGACGTCCGATCTTAAAGAAATTGGACCTACGTATTTCTTTGCACCACCGCGGGTGTTCGAAAATATTCTTACGCAGGTTTCTATTCGTATGGAAGATGCAAGTTGGATCAATCGTAAGCTTTACGCATATTTTATGGATTTCGCGTTGAGTGTTGGACCTGACATCTTGGATGGAAAGCCAGTCTCTTTTGGTGATCGGATACTTTATGCAATTGGAGAGTTCTTGGTCTATGGGCCATTAAAGAACGAGCTCGGGTTCTCACGTTTTCGTCTGGCTTATACGGCAGGTGAAGCCATTGGGCCGGATGTTTTTGATTTCTTCCGAAGCATGGGTGTTAACGTAAAGCAATTGTATGGCTCAACCGAGGCGTCGGTATTTATCTGTATGCAAAAGAACGGTGACGTTAAACCGGATACGGTTGGTGTTCCCGCGACAGGGGTTGAACTGCGCATTGCTGATGATGGCGAAGTGCATTTCCGAGGGCCGGGGACGTTCGTCGCTTATTTTAAGAACGACGAGGCTACTCGCGAGACCAAGGATGATGAAGGTTGGGTCATGACTGGTGACGCCGGTTTCTTTGACGCTGACGGACATCTCAAGATTATTGACCGTGCCAAGGATGTTGGAAAGCTCAACAACGGCACGATGTTTGCGCCTAAATACATTGAGAATAAGCTCAAGTTCTTCCCATTTATCACCGAGGCGGTGGCGTTTGGGGACGAGCGCGATTACGCCGCAGCGTTTATTAATATCGACCTTGAAGCTGTCGGCAACTGGGCTGAACGCCGCGGGTTAGCGTATTCGGGGTATACCGATTTGGCCATGCGGTCGGAAGTTTATGATTTGATCACTGATTGCGTAAACAAGGTGAATGCAGATTTAGCTGACGATGATGCATTGTCCGGCTCGCAAATTTCACGCTTCCTAATTCTTCACAAGCTTTTGGATGCAGATGATGGCGAACTGACCCGTACGCGAAAAGTGCGACGGAACACGGTCGCAGATCGTTATGGCGAATTGATTGATGCGCTTTATTCAGGTGTTGATGTGTGCCCGGTTGAGGCCGCCGTTACATTTGAAGATGGACGCAAGGGGACGATAAAGGCCGACGTGAAAATTCGCGAAGCCATTGTCGTTAACTCTCAACAAGCTCAGGCAGCGGAGTAAGCGGCAGTATCATGGCTTACGAACGGAAAATTGGCGATACGATCTTATCAGTAGATCAAATTTCATTGGCGTTTGGCGGTGTGAAGGCACTATCCAACATTAGTTTCTCAGTCAAACAACATGAAGTGTTCGCGATTATTGGCCCCAATGGTGCTGGTAAAAGCTCGATGCTAAATTGCATCAATGGTTTCTATCATCCGCAGGAAGGCACCATTACGTTTAAAGGTAATACGCGCCGACATGTTCGGCCAAGCGAAGCCGCGCGTGAAGGCATCGCCCGAACGTTTCAGAATATTGCATTGTTCAAAGGTATGACGACCCTCGATAACATTATGACGGGCCGTAACACTAAAATGCATAAGAATATATTATGGCAGGCGTTACGTTTTGGGCCTGCAGAAAAAGAAGAGATGGAGCACCGTGAAGTCGTCGAGCGTGTGATCGACTTTCTGGAAATTGAAGCCATCCGGAAAACACCTGTTGGGACATTGCCATACGGATTGCAAAAGCGTGTTGAGCTTGGCCGGGCATTAGCCGCTGAGCCTGATCTGCTTTTATTAGATGAGCCGATGGCAGGCATGAACCTCGAAGAAAAACAGGACATGTGCCGTTTCATTCTTGATGTGAATGATGAGTTTGGCACGACGATTGTTCTTATTGAGCACGACATGGGGGTCGTGATGGATATCTCAGACCGGGTTGTTGTCTTGGATTATGGCAAAAAACTTGCCGACGGCACGCCGGATGAAGTTAGAAGCAATCAAGCCGTGATTGATGCCTATCTTGGTGTTGCCCACGACGACGCAGAAGAATAGGGCGGGACAGAAATGCTGTTTTTATTGGAGACGGTTGTCAGTGGCCTTCTGGCGGGGGTGATGTACTCGCTCGTAGCCCTTGGTTTCGTGCTGATTTTTAAAGCGTCTGGTATCTTTAACTTCGCCCAGGGTGTGTTTGCTCTTTTTGCGGGCTTGGCTCTCTATGACTTTATTGCCGATGATGGTTGGTTCTATCATATGTTTGGCTTTGTGTTGCCAGTTTGGGCGGGCATTATTGCGACGATGGGCGTAATGATTATCGTTGCGTGGCTGGTTGAGTTCCTTGTGCTTCGTCATTTGGTAAACCAAGAGCCTATCATTCTCTTTATGTCGACGATTGGCCTTGCCTATTTCCTTGAAGGTCTGGGGGATACGTTGTTTGGCTCAGATGTGAAGCCGCTTGATATTGGGCTGCCGCATGGCGCCGTGGATTTCTTGTTAGATGACTATAATTTTTATGTTGAGAAACTAGAGATCGTGGCGGCAGTTGTCGCTGCAGTGCTGGTTGTCGTTCTTGCCGTATTTTTTCAAAAAACGCGCATTGGACGTGCGCTTCGCGCCGTTGCTGATGATCATCAAGCGGCGCTGAGTGTTGGCATTTCGCTTCGTACAATCTGGGTCATCGTTTGGTCTGTATCAGGGTTTGTCGCGCTGGTTGCTGGCATCATGTGGGGGTCTAAATCAGGTATTCAATTCTCACTCTCCCTCATTGCTTTGAAAGCATTGCCGGTGCTGATCCTTGGCGGATTTACCTCTGTACCAGGAGCGATCATTGGTGGTTTAATTATTGGCGTAGGTGAAAAAGTTGCTGAGGTTTATGCCGGCCCGTTTGTCGGTGGTGCCATTGAGAACTGGTTTGCTTATATGTTAGCGCTCGCATTCTTGCTGTTCCGGCCGCAAGGCTTGTTCGGCGAAAAAATCATCGAGAGGGTATAGTTCAAGATGTTTTACCGCGAAGCTGGACAATTCAAAACAAGCTACAGAGCTGATCAAGGGATCTTGACGATTGTTCAGGATCGATTTGTCATCGTTGCTTTTGCCTTTGTTGCTTTCTGTGTCGTGCCGTTTTTCATTAATGATTACTGGGCGAACGCGATTTTAATTCATGTCCTCGTCTACGTTTTAGCCGCGCTAGGCCTTAATATTTTGACGGGCTACTGTGGTCAGGTTTCTTTGGGAACAGGTGGTTTTATGGCTGTTGGCGCCTATGCGTCATACAAGCTCATAACGGCTTTCCCGGAAATGAACTTTATCGTCGCCATATTAATGTCAGGGGGCATTACAGCGGCAGTGGGCGTGGTCTTCGGCCTTCCGTCTTTGCGGATCAAAGGCTTTTATCTGGCTGTCGCAACATTGGCTGCGCAGTTCTTCCTTGTTTGGGTATTCAATAAATTTGGCTGGTTCTTTAATTACAGCCCGACCGGTATGATCGTTTCGCCGCCGCGAGAAGTTTTTGGATTTTTGGTGACGGGCCCACAAGCTAGTCCTGAAGCCAGGTATTTATTCTGCCTATCTTTTGTTGTCGTGTTTGCACTCGCAGCTAAAAATATAGTGCGTGGGCGGGTTGGGCGCAGTTGGATGGCAATCCGGGATATGGATATTGCAGCTGAGCTTATTGGCATTAGACCGCTTGAAGCAAAGCTAACCGCATTTGCTGTCAGTTCATTTTACATTGGCGTTGCAGGTGCGTTGTATTTCAATGTTTGGCTTGGTTCTGCCGAGCCGACTGAGGCCTTTGACATTAACCAATCGTTCTTTGTCTTATTTATTATCATCATCGGCGGTCTTGGAAGTATTCTGGGATCATTTCTGGGTGCCGCGTTTATGGTACTCGTGCCCATCACACTGAAGACTGTGATGGTTGACGGCTTTGGATTTGCCGTTGGTGCTGCGAAGCATGCAGAAGTCATGCTTTTGGGTACATTGATTATCCTCTTCCTCATTGTAGAGCCGCATGGGCTGGCGCGGCTTTGGCAGATTTTGAAGGAAAAACTGAGGCGCTGGCCGTTCCCTTATTAAACTTGGGAAAATTTGATTAGCATAGGAAACGTACAAAAATTAACCGGCGGCAAAGTCGCCAAAACAACCTCAAAGGGAGGCAAACATGAGACTTAAACTTTTAACGAAAATATTGGCTGTTGTCGCGATCGCATTTCCGCTGACAACGGCTGTTGCTGATGCTTACGAGTTGGTCATTCCAGCAACGGTTTATCGAACAGGCCCATACGCGCCAAACGGTATCCCATTCGCGAATGGTTATGGCGATTACTACAGAATGCTCAACGAGCGTGATGGTGGTATTGAAGGCGTCAAGATTAAGTACCTTGAGTGCGAAACTGCCTACAACACCAAGCAAGGTGTTGAGTGTTATGAAAATACCAAGGGTGAAGGCCCATCTGGCGCATTGGCGTATCAGCCGTTGTCGACAGGTATTACATACCAGCTGATTCCAAAAGCATCTGCGGATAAAATTCCTGTGTTCTCAATGGGATATGGTCGTACGTCAGCTGCGAACGGAAAAGTTTTTCCGTATATTTTTAACTTTCCAGCAACCTACTGGGATCAAGCATCTGTCTTCGTGAAGTACATTGGTGAAAAAGAAGGTGGCATGGATAAATTGAAGGGCAAAAAGATTGCTCTCGTTTATCACAACTCAGCATATGGCAAAGAGCCGATCCGCACTTTGGAAGAGCTTTCCAAAAAACATGGCTTTGATCTTCAGTTGTTAGCTGTTGACCATCCAGGTCAGGAGCAAAAAGCCACGTGGCTGCAAGTTCGCCGCAAGAAGCCGGACTGGGTCATGATGTGGGGCTGGGGCGTTATGAACCAGGTCGCCATTAAAGAAGCAGCATCAATCCGCTTCCCGATGGATCGTTTCATCGGTGTGTGGTGGTCAGGTTCTGAGAATGATGTATTGCCAGCTGGTGAAGCTGCACATGGATATCTCTCCGGTGCGTTCCATGCAGCGGGCGATAACTTCCGCGCTCATGACGACATTAAAAGACACGTTTATGACAAAGGTAATGGTGGCGGCGATCGCGACCGGATCGGTGAAGTTCTCTATAACCGTGGTCTTGTTGCGGCAATGTGGACGGCTGAAGCCATCCGTACAGCAATGCGCATTCACAATACAAAAGAAGTCACGGGCGAACATGTTCGTGACGGCTTTGAAGCATTGAATGTGGATGCAAAGCGTCTTGCAGTTCTAGGTCTCGAAGGCTTCACATATCCTGTGAAGATCACCTGTGAGAACCACCAGGGACCAGGTAAGGTTGCACTTCAGCAATGGGATGCAAAAGAGAAGAAGTGGAACTTTGCTTCTGATTTCTATACGCCTGATGCCGATGTTGTCGGTAAACTGATCGCAGAAGATTCTGCGAACTACGCAGCTGAAAACAATATTACCCCACGGACCTGCAACTAAGATGAGCAGTTCTACCCCTGTGGTAGAGGGAAACGCCGGCGCCTTAGAAGGTGCCGGCAACCTTCTCTCCGTAAATAATATCGAAGTCATATATGATCATGTGATTTTGGTCCTTAAAGGTGTTTCGCTTGAAGTGCCTAAAGGTAAGATCGTGGCGATTCTTGGTGCGAACGGCGCTGGAAAAACCACAACCTTGAAGGCGATTTCTAACTTGCTCCATGCAGAGCGGGGCGAAGTTACTAAAGGATCGATTGAATATAATGGCCAACATGTGGAGGCATCTTCGCCCAATGATTTGGTGAAGCGTGGTGTCATCCAGGTCATGGAAGGCCGACACTGTTTCGAGCACCTGACGATTGAAGAGAATTTACTGACAGGCGCATATACGCGTCGCGACGGGAATGCTGCGATTAACGCCTCGTTGGAAAAAGTTTATGCATACTTCCCACGTCTGAGGGAACGCCGGACATCCCAAGCTGGCTATACATCTGGCGGTGAACAGCAGATGTGCGCGATTGGACGCGCGTTGATGTCGAACCCCAGAATGATCTTGCTTGATGAGCCTTCAATGGGCTTGGCGCCGCAGCTGGTCGAAGAGATATTTGAGATCGTCAACGAACTGAATAAGAAAGAGGGTGTGAGTATCTTACTGGCCGAGCAAAATACAAACATCGCCCTTCGTTATGCTGACTACGGATATATTCTTGAGAATGGTCGCGTTGTGATGGACGGCCCTGCGTCGTCTTTGCGTGAGAATGAAGACGTTAAGGAATTCTACCTCGGGCTTTCGACGGCAGGCCGCAAAAGTTTTCGCGACGTGAAGCATTATCGTCGGCGTAAACGATGGTTGGGATAAGGTATGACCGCTCATGATTTTTATGATGAGTTAGAAGTGCGTGATCCTGCGCAGCGAGAAGAAATGCTGTTCAATGGATTGGTCACACAATTAAAAGAAGCGCAAAAACACGCACCTTATTTCAAGACACTCATCGGAAGTATCGATGTATCGTTGATTAAGGACCGTGCTGCACTCGCCACAATACCCATTACGCGAAAATCTGATCTGGTGAACCTTCAAGCGAAAGGTAATCCGCTGGGCGGTCTTACGACTGTTTCGACTGGTCAACTTAAACGCATTTTCCAATCCCCGGGTCCAACATATGATGCTGAAGGGTCTGGTGAAGATTGGTGGGGAACAGCTCGTGCGCTTTACGCGAGTGGCGTTCGAAAAGGTGATATCCTCCACAATACATTCTCATATCATTTCACCCCTGCTGGGGTCATGCTTGAACAAGGTGCCAAAGCTTTAGGGTGCGCTGTGTTCCCTGCTGGGGTAGGAAATACTGATCTACAGGTACAAGCTATTCATGATATAGAGCCTTCTGCTTACACCGGGACACCAAGCTTTTTGAAAATCATTCTCGAAAAAGCGGCTGAGCAAGATAAAGATATCTCAAGTCTGAAAAAGGCATGTGTTGGTGGTGAGGGATTGCCGCCTGCATTGCGGGATGAAATCGAAGCGTATGGCATTCATTGTGGGCAAGTCTATGCCTCGGCTGATCTCGGAAGCATTGCGTACGAGTCGGATGCGCGGGAAGGACTTATCGTTGATGAACGGCTTATTGTAGAAATTGTTCGCCCGGGCACAGGCGATCCCGTGCCTGAAGGTGAAGTCGGGGAAGTTGTCGTTACCGTTATTCGGTCGGACTATCCTCTTATTCGGTTTGCAACGGGTGATTTGTCACAAGTTCTAGCTGGTCAAAGCCCATGCGGGCGAACGAATATGCGGTTGCGCGGCTGGATGGGTCGTGCGGATCAAACGACGAAAGTTAAAGGGATGTTTGTGCATCCAGCGCAGGTCGCGGAAATCGTGAAACGACATGGCGAAATTCATCGTGCACGTGTTGTTGTGACCCATGATGGAACAACCGATATCATGACGGTTCAATGTGAGACCGAACACAGTGACAATGATAATTTGACCCAGCTAATCAACCAAACTATTCGAGATGTTTGTAAGCTCAAAGGCGATGCGGTGTTTGTCGCGCCAGCATCGTTGCCCAATGATGGCAAGGTCATCGAGGATGCACGAGACGCATAAACCGTCCGAACTTCATGACCAATTCCTAACAAATTTGTAATCTTAAGTGCCATATTCACGCCACATTCAATGTGTAATGTTTGGATTATAGACCTCCTCGTCTATGAACTAGAGACCCCCCCTCTCCAGTCCCCAATCGGCGGAAACCGCCGAAACTCAACCGGTCGGGCCTGTTCCCTTAAGGAATGGCCCGGCCGTTTTGTTTTTAGACCACAATGCAGTGTCGCCATCTCAATGCTTCGTCCTTGTTCAATGACCACCGCACCCGGCGCTTTCTTTAATCGTGCCTATCGGCTAGATTTTCGCTGCATTTTGAGGATAAAAATGGCGTCATTTACGGGCGAGAATTTGTCATGTATCCGTGGTGAAAGATTAGTGCTTGAGGGCATTAATTTTGCACTTGAGGGCAGGGGTGCGATGATTTTGATAGGCCCCAATGGCGCTGGAAAATCGACACTCCTTCGCCTGATGGCAGGTTTAATGCGTCCGAGCCAGGGTCGGTTGCTTTGGAACGATACCAACGTCTCGGATGATGCTGCAGAACATAACTGCCGGATATCCTATATTGGCCATGCAGACGCTGTGAAGCCTGCGTTTAGCGTATCTGAGAATGTGGGTTTCTGGGCTGAGATGAATGGGTCAAAAGGACATACGCCAGAACAGGCAATGACGTCGTTGGGCATCGCCCATCTGGCAGATCTTTCTGCGCGATACTTATCTGCTGGGCAACGCAGGCGCGTTAATCTTTGTCGAATGCTTACTTCAGGCGCAGACCTCTGGTTGCTCGACGAGCCGACAACTGCCTTGGATAGTGAGACATCAGCATCATTGGGCAAGCTTATTGCCGCACATCGTCACAAGGGTGGCATGGTTGTGATCTCAACGCATACTGATTTAGGGATTTCCGATGCGGTGTCTTTGCCGCTTGAGGTCACAAGATGAGCGGCCTGAGTGTCATTCTGCGCCGTGAGATACGATTGGCACTTCGCCATAGTACCGATAGCTTTATGGTCGTGGGATTTTTTGTTATCGCGGTCGTCTTATTCCCATTCGGGGTCGGACCAGAATCAAATATGTTGGCCCGAATTGGTCCTGGCGTGATCTGGGTTGCAGCGTTATTGGCGGCTATGTTGTCGATGGAACGGTTGTTTCAGACAGACTATGAGGACGGGTCGCTGGAATTACTCGTTCTATCGCCTGTGCCGATGGAGTTAACTGTTTGCGCCAAGGTTTTTGTGCATTGGTTGACGACGGGCGTGCCGCTTATCCTTACGGCACCTTTGTTGGCGCTCATGATGAATGTACCGTTTGAGGTGTGGCCCGTTATGCTCGCGTCGTTGGCTTTGGGTACACCTGTTCTGAGCCTGATTGGGGCCATCGGTGCTGCACTTGTATTAGGTGCACGCCGTGGCGGTGTTTTATTGTCACTATTAGTTCTGCCTTTGCTTATTCCTGTGCTCATATTTGCTGTTGGAGCCATTGATGCCCATTTGATGGGGGGTGGCGCGAAGGCTAATCTATTGCTCCTTGGTGGTGTTCTGCTGGGAGCATTGGCTCTGGCACCTTGGGCGAGTGCCGCAGCATTACGTCAAGCGGTGGCATCATGATGAGCAAGTGCTATAACTGTCTCTTATACACATCTGACGCTGCCGACGATATGCAGTGTGTA
>OJFX01000410.1_pt1 | contig 15857 bp, 13 predicted proteins | sample 1594171 | NCBI WGS metagenome assembly OJFX01 (sample SAMN05416840, study PRJEB24817) | seawater metagenome | isolation source: Sea water | place: Canada:Atlantic | collected 2013-07
TAGTCTCGTGGGCTCGGAGATGTGTATAAGAGACAGCCTTGGCGCCATGGGCTCAACTAGTTGAGGTGAGACGGTTTGCATACCTCGACCCAAATCGGGCAAGGCCCGAGTAAGGCCATGCACAGCTAGATGCGGCCATTCGGAGTCACTCGAACGAACGGGCGTCACATTCTTCAATGGAGCCGCGATCATCCCGCGGCCACAGTTTTGGAGGCAGGTTCGATGACCCTAAACGCTCCGCCCCAGTTTCGCCAGTCGACTCTTAGCCGCAGCGCGAACAGGCCGGGCGCTCGGTGCTAGCAAGCTCATGGCGAAACGATCTAGGGATCGTAGGCCTACCAATTTCTCGTCGATACAGAGCTTCACCCACTGGGCAATTGGACGATCCTGCGTCAACTTTTCAAGAATTCGCCGATCTGTGCTGAGACACTCATTCAAGAGGTAAATCCACTGCTCTGGTCGCAGTGAATCCAACAACTCATTCGCACTATCCTGGGCGTCGTTAGACACGCCATAGATATTGCCCAGACGCACACATAGCACAGCTGTCATGCAAATCGGAAAAGCTGGCTTCGGGATCGCAGTTCCAAGTCCACACAGGATCCGCATCGGCTCAGGCTCGTTGTAGAAGTTGTTCATGCCTTCATGTGCATCAAGCACATCACGAGCTGCTGCGGAGAAGGTGCTCGATCTAAGTGCTTCAGGCACATAATCGAATCCGTTCACCTTGACGAGTGCGTTCTTTAGGCCGATCGCCGCTGTCTTCTGACCTTCTGTTGATAGACCTGCATAAGCCCGACCAAGCTGCCATCTCTCTGGCCCCTTCAACTCAGGCCACATTATGGGCACGAGAATATTTGTGTTGCCGATCACATGCTCTAGCTGTGCTCCCTGTTTCGTGCGCAGCAGTGCAAGCAACATGCTGATTGTCGTCTTCTTGAAGAAGTATGGAGACGAGGCCAGAGCCGCGACTTCAGCGCCAGCCGGATCTAGTGCGCGGCTTTCTAAATCCTTCCTGAAGCTGACGAATTGTACGGCGACATCGACGCTAGGGTGAGCGAGAACGCTCTTCACGCACGTGCGGAGGATGCTGACTGCATCCTCCTGATGCATCTCCTCATCGCTAGGATTGGCGCTGTCCAGAGTTGCGAAGTGAGAGATTATCTCCAGGCTCTGGCGCATCCTCATTCCGTCTGTGGGCGTGAGCATTCCAAGGTCCTCCGCAAGCGTTATCGCTTCGTAGTCCGAGACGGCGGAAACTACATCTGAGCTTTGCGTGATATCCGTGCGGCCCAATACCTCGCCAACGAATTCAGCGCCAAGTGAAGCGACCTGTTTCTTGAGGGCTGCGATAGTTTTGGACCACAAGAACGTCGTCATCATCTCGTAGTGCTGTGCCTCGAAGGCTGAGATGATCGACGTCGTATCCCGTTGCGAAAGCTGCGTGGCATAGCCAACGATCTCATCCGCCGACCCCGCTGACGCGGGAACGATCTGAGTCTCTGATGCTGACCACAATGCTGCTTGTTCTCTTCTAGACATTTGGCATACCCGTGTATTGCGTTCGGCCATCCTGTGAACGAAACAGGACGCCCTCTAGATCGTTGCCGATGAGGTTCTCAAGAGCAGCGAATGCACGTGAACGCGCTCCACCTTGGGCAGAGACCGCGTCACCAGTCTCGGGCAGTCGCACGAATGCTCGGAACGCGAGGACGGCAAAGTCATTCCGAACAAGAGTAATTCCATCGCTTCTGATCATGCCGGATAGTAGCTGCCCTGTGGCTACCAGCCTTGCCATTGCCTGAGCGTCACTCCTCTCAAGAAGCTCCGCAATGGCCGGTTGAAACTCCAACGGCTCGGCAAGTGTCACAGAGTCCTGAAGCGACTCTGGTACTTGGTCTCGATCGGGCCCAAGTATTGCGAGCATCGCCCCATGGGAATGCCGGAGAGTCTCGCCAATGAGCTTCTCGGCATAGGTTCTGATCGACTCCCGACCCGATTCTGGAATACTCGACGTAGCTGCGGCAACGAATCTGCGAATCTCATCTTCTGGAGATGTATGCGTCCCCCTTGCACTAAGGAACTGGAATTCGATCTTGTCACCCCGGCCGGACCTCAGAACTGTGAGGCTCGATGCGGGGCTCTCTATCGCAATGATATCCGTGGGGTCCCCGTCAGAAAGAAGCAGATCACTGGCTGAGAGGGCCAGCGGCACCTGGTCAGCGCAGAAGAGCCCGAAGCGGATTTCCTCTGCCGAATTCTGGAGATAAATGGACCAGCCACCGGTAGCGAGTGGCGCCGCTTGCTTGAGAGCCAACGCAGCTGTACTCGCGTTAGGTTCCCCGACTCCTAGCTCGACGGAGGAGCTGCCCGGAAGTCGAGACGTCAGCGCTGCGATATCTGTCGTCAGATAGACGGTTGGGAACAGCTGCACTCCCTCTTCGCGAAGCTCACTTAGCGAGAACACAATCTCGCAAATGCCCTCAGCCAGAGACGTCGACTCAACCCCGTTCTTACTACAGAAATCGCTTACCTCTCCAAGGAAGCTCGAACGTGCAGAGACCGTCTTTTGAATGAGGTTGTCGGGGATGGGCAACGGGACGTACCGCGGGACAATGAGTGGTACGCCCGGCGGGACTTGAACCCACGACCCTCGCTTTAGGAAAGCGATGCTCTATCCACTGAGCTACGGGCGCGTACGCTCAGATGGTAGCCTGTGGGCGGCGCGGGGGCTAGCAGGCACCCCTGGTGATATCGTGTGAGTTGATGCCACCCAAGTCGAAGACAACCGCGGAGTGCGGCCTGTGCGGTGAGACGGCGGAGCTGCAAGCCTCGCACGTCGTCCCCGAGTTCGCGTACGCGCCGATCTACGACGCCAAGCACAAGATCTACGCGATCGACCCGCTTCGGCCTGAGCGCCAGCGGAAGATCCAGAAGGGACTACGCGAGCCGCTGCTGTGCCGAAGCTGCGAGCAGTTCCTGAACGACAAATACGAGAAGTGGTTCAAGGAGATGTGGCTCGATGACCCGCGCCCACTCCAACCGTTGGAGGTGAGGGACCGGGCGATCCTCAAGATTGTCGATCCTGCTCGATTCAAGCTCTTCCACCTGAGCGTGCTGCTGCGGGCGGACCTAGCCAAGAAGGGTCAGTGGAGCGAAGTCGATGTGGGCCCGAAGCATCGGACGAGGCTCAAGGAAATGGTCCTCGGCCAGGATCCTGGAGAGTCTCACGAGTTTCCTGTCGTCTGCGTGCCAATCCGCTTCTCGCCTGAGAATCCGCGCCTGTTCTGGGACTTCGTGGGCCCTCCCAATCCGGGGAGGATAGAGGGAGTGCGGTTCTACGAGGTGCCGTTCGCAGCGTGCGGCTGGGTCTACATCGTGTCCTCGCACTCGACGCCGTTGATTGGCGAGGTGGCGATGCACGCTGACGGCACCCTCCCAGTGATCAAGACCCACTGGCAAGGGTTCCGGAGATGGCTCGAAGGTCGGGCTGCCTTGGCATAGCCTTGTCAGGCCGCTCAGGAAATCACTAAACTCCTTCCCTGGAAAGGCTTACGGCCACAGAGCCAAGGTTTCCTAAGCGGCAGGTCACAGGTTCGAATCCTGTCGGGCGTACCAACCTCCTTCTTGCTTGGGCCGCCGTCTCGGGCATGGTGATGATGGGCGGCGGCGTGAATCGGAGCCGAGGGCGCCGGACCTGGGCGGCGAGGGACTCTGGCCTCTACATTGCGGGGAGCCTCCGGGATTCCCCTAAGACGGTGGGCACCACGGGGGAGGACGGGTCCATGAGCGGAAGGCTCTGGTCACCTCCCCAGGCCAGCCGTCAGGTCGAGGGTGCCCCGCGGATGACGCCTGACCGGTCGGCAGGGAGAATCCTCCATTGGGGCGGCAGGGCGAGCGGTGTTCCGGCGAGCTGAAGGCCACGACGGTTCCCAACCTCCGGGCGGGACAATCGGCTCGATCGGCCTGGGGGGCGTCCGACCTCAGCCTCGTCGCCTCGAAGTGGGGACAACACGAGGAAGGAGACGGCTTCCGACCCCCTCAAGGGCGGGGGTCGTCTCGTCTTTGGCCCCCACGCCACGGCGAGGGGCTCAACCTTGACCGATCGGTGTAAGTCCAGTTAGAATCGCTACCGTCATGGCTGGACCCGCAAAGAAATTCGACCCCGAAGTCGCGCTGGAAAGCGCCCGGGATTTGTTCTGGGAGAGGGGTTTCGACGGCACGGGCGTGAGCGATCTCGAGGGCGCCCTTGGGATCGGCCGGAAGAGCCTGTACGACACATTCGGGAGTAAGCGGGGGCTCTTCCTGCGCGCCCTGGAGAAGTACGTGGACACGGTCATTGACCGGATCTGCGGCCGCCTTGAGAGCCGAACGGGGCCAGCGATCGAGAACCTCGAGCAAGCGCTCTCGAAGCTCGGCGAATACCACGGATCCGGGAAAAGCGACGGGTGCCTTTTGGGCGTGGCCATGGGTCAAGCCTGCCGCGGCGACGAAGAGCTCACGGCCATCCTGCGGAGCTACCTGGCGCGACTTGAGAAGGCCCTCGAGAGCGCGATTCGCCGGGGAATCGATGAAGGTGGGATCCGCAGCGGGGTACGGGCCAAAGACGCCGCCCGGAACCTCGTTGCCGTCACCCAAGGCATGGCCCTGCTCGGGCGCGTAGACGCAGGCCGGGCCACCCAGAGATCGATCGTACGGGCGGCACTGAATTCACTTCGCGACTGATTCCGGTCGCGCAGACTCCCAAGCCCCCGGGGTACATCGCCGGGGCACTACACCATGAAACGAATCGTCACTGCCCTCGGCATGGCTGCCCTCGCAGGCAACGCTTGGGGCGCTCCTGCGACGGGTCCGGCCGTCCAGGAAACGGGTACCGAATCACCAGCCTCACAAGTCCCTGGCACGCAGGTGGCCGGCGACCTCGTCCCCTACTTCCCCGCCAGCTCTGCGCTGGAACAGGGGGTCTCCCCCGAGGCCCTCGCCAAACTCGACTCCCTGATACAAGGGTTCGTGGACGCCGAGGAAGTGGTCGGCGCGGAGCTACTGATCGTCGTGAACGGTAAGGCGATCCACCACGACGCCTATGGCTGGAGCGACTTGGAGGCAAAGGTCCCGATGGAGACGGACTCGGTCTTCTGCGTACGGTCCATGACGAAGCCCTTGATCGGAACCGCGATCTTGATGCTCGCCGGCGACCGCAAGCTGAAGCTCAGCGACAAGGTCTCGGAGTACATGCCCGCCCTCGACGTCAAGGGCTGGGAAGACGTCACGATCGAGCACCTGATCACACACACGACAGGCCTACCGTACTCGTTGATCGCCGGGGCCAAACTCGACGAGCTGGGCGACATCCACGAGGTCGCGGCCCTCGGCGCGGACTACGAGCTGGAGTTCGAGCCTGGCTCGAAGCTCCAGTACAGCGACCAGGGCACCGACACGCTCACCGCGCTGATCGAAGTCGTCACGGGAATGGCGGCCGAGGACTTCGTGCGCACGCGCATCCTGGAGCCGCTCGAAATGGACTCGAGCACCTGCGTGATGGCGGAAGGACACGAATTGCGCGGACGGAGCATCCCCAAGTACATGGGCGGCCCCGGACAGTGGAAGCGATTCTGGGGTCCGGATAAGCCGCCGCTGTTCCCGTTTTTCCTCGGGTCCCAGGGGCTCTACTCGACCGTCGAGGACTACGCCAAGTTCCTCGACATGTGGCGCCGCAAGGGCAGAGGTCCTTCGGGGCGGATCATGAAGATGACCAAGGTCAAGCGCGGCCTCACGCCCACGGATCTCCCCTTCGGAGCGGGCTCGGGCTTCCAAGGGCTCGAAACGGAATACGCCTGCCTGATGGAGCTCTGGACCCGCCAGGGCGAAGACGGTGAGAAGGAAACGGTCGCGTTCGGGCACAGCGGCTCGGACGGCACCTACGCGTGGGCCTTCCCTGAGCAGAAGGCACTGGTGATGTACTTCACCCAGTCACGGGGTAACCCCACGGGACTGCGCGTTGAAGAGGCCCTCGGGAACATGTTCCTTGGCACCCCCTTCGATCCGAACCAAGTGGCTCCCCCGCTAGACGAGTTCCTCGGCTACTACCAAGAGAACGAGCCCGATCCCTACCGCGCAATCATCCGCGACGGGAGCGGCATCGCCCTCGAGATCCGCGGTAAGGGCGTCGTGCCGCTCTCCTACGCGGGCGGCGACAAGTTCAAGTTCCGCGACAACCCAGGGCAGGCCGTGGAGTTTGACCGGGACGAGAACGGAACCGTCACCGGCTACCACATCGGCACGAAGAACGTGGAGTACCGCTTCGAACCATCGGAGGACCTCCCAAGCGTGGACGAAGTCGTCAAGCGAGTGGCTGAGGCCCATGGGCTCGCTTCCATGGAGAAGCTCGGGCCGGTGAGGTTCCGCGTCAAGATCGAGATCAAGAAGCTCGGCCTGACAGGGGAAGCCACAAGCCTGCTCCAATGGCCGGACAAGTACCGCGTCAATAGTTCCATGGGCCCAGACGTGGAACGGGTCGCCTTCGACGGCGAGGATGTGTACTACGCCCTGGGCGACACCGAGCCCGCCAAACTGGAAGGCGAGCGCGCCGATACCATGCGCCTCGACCACGTTTTTGCGCGCCTCGGCGACCTCAAGCGCTGGCACCCGACCCTGCGCGTCATCGAGCGAGTGGATGACGGCGGCAAGGACATCCTCTTGCTGCGTACCGGCGACCTGAACGGCCCTGCCAACACCCTCTATGTCCAATGGCCGTCGGGGCGAGTCATGATGGCCGACACCGTGATCTTCGCCGAAGGCATGGGCCGGATCGGGCAACGCATGAAGTTCCAGGACTTCCGCGAGGTGTCGGGCATGACCATTCCCCACCGCACGGAGATCACGATCCCCAACCCCATCATTGGAACCGTGGTCACCACCATCGAGGAGATGGAGGTGGGCGTCCCAGCGCCCGAGGGCGTCTTCCAGATGAAGGACTAGTGCCATGAACGCGGAGCTCGCGGCCTAAGCTTCCAAGTCCGCCGGCCCTGACGGGCCGCCTATCGGATCCTGCCGAAGTTCATCGTGAGGCCGATCTGCAGCGCATCGGGCGGAGCGTCGTCGTTCAAGCCAACGGCGACGCTCGCGTCAAGAATCAGCGAGGGAGCCACGGCGTGGGCCACGCCGACCGTGGCCACCGCGGGGGACACGTCCTCGTCGATGGCGAGCTGGGCGAACTCGACGAAGCCGGACAGCTGGTCGGTGATCGGCCGCGACGCCGCGATGGCCGCGAGGCTCTGACTCTGGGTCCCCGCGCCGCCTGGGTCACCGATGAAGTCCGTTTGGAAGTAGCCCGTGAGGCCTGCCCCGCCCTCCAGCGTTTGGGACACGATGGCGGCCAGGGAGAAATCGAGCTCGCCCGAAGAGAACGTGGAGTTGGCCGTGGGTAGCTTCGTGGCGAGCTGGAACGCCCCCGAGGTGCCGCCGTCCGTTTCAAGGAACCGGTGCCTCGCGCCGACGAACAGATCCCCCGTGCCGTCCACGCGCGCGCCGGCCACCTCCAGACGCTGATAGACCGGCACTCCCACGTAGATCTCCGTGCGCTCCCCCGCGCCGTACTTGAGGGTCGCAGGCGCCGACACCGTGTCTTCCCGATCGATGGCCCCTCCGGCCTCGAGCTCGAGGGTCCCGTCTGCGGCGGTGTTGGTGTCCGAAGAGAACGTCGGCCGCTGGGGCGTGGCGGGCTCGCCGCCGGGGAGGGAGCGACAGCTGGCAGCGAGGAGAGCGATGCCCACAAGAAGGGCGCCGCCGTGTGGCGCAATGCACGGAGTGCTAGCGGCGATCGATCGGTTCATGGCTTGGTCTACAAATGGCCGAGGGAGGCCCAACGCAGCGCGCCGAGCCTCCCCCACCTTGACACATTTCTCGCCTCAGGCCGAGTAGACAGGGAAGTCCGTGTACCCCTCCTCCACGTGCTCGCCCGAGTACCACTGCGAGGGATCAGAGTCGGCGAGGGGCCATCCGTTCCTGTATCGCTCGATCAAGTCGGGGTTGGCAATGTATGGGCGGCCGATCGCGATCATGTCCGCATCACCGGACTGGATCGCCGCCTCGGCAGCGTCCACGTCGTAGCCGCAGTTGCCCATCAAGGGGCCATCGAAGACTTCACGGAACTCGGAGAGCTTCATGGGCTCGCCGAGTTCATGGAAACCGAACCCGAGGCCATCCATGACGTGCAGGTACGCGAGGCCAAAGGCATTCAGTTCCTTGGCGGCATAGAGGAAGGTCTCGCGGTAGTCCGGCGAGCCCATGTCGTTGAAGACGCCGTTCGGGGAAAGGCGCACCCCGATGCGGTTGGCGGGGAAGACCTTCGTGACGGCTTCCAGGATCTCGCGGAGGAATCGGAACCGGTTTTGAGGGGAACCGCCGTAACCGTCGGTCCGGTGGTTCGTCTTGGACTGCAGGAACTCGTCCAGCAGGTAGCCGTTCGCACTGTGGATCTCAATGCCGTCGAAACCCGCGCGTTTGGCCCGCTGCGCCGCCTGCACGTAGTCCTGGACGATCCCGGGAATCTCCGATTCATCCAGGGCCCGGGGGGTCTCATGGGGCTTCTTACCGTCCGCCGTGTGGACGCCCTCGCCGTTGATCGCGATGGCCGAGGGGGCCACGGGCAGGTCCCCGCCGAGAAAGCTCGAGTGGGCGGCGCGTCCGCAGTGCCAGAACTGCAGGAAAACGCGGGAGCCCGCGGCGTGGATCGCCTCTACCACCGGCCGCCAGCCCTCCTCATGGGCGTCCTCGTAGATTCCAGGGGACTTGACCCAGCCGTTGCCCTGGGCCGAGACCGTCGTGGCCTCGGTGATGATCAGGCCCGCCCCGGAGCGCTGGGCGTAGTACTTGGCCATGACCTCGGTCGGAACCCGGTCCTCGCCGGCCCGGGCGCGGGTCATCGGGGCCAAGGCCACGCGGTTCTTGAGCGCGAGGTCGTGGAGATTGAGGGGCTCAAGCAGGCGCTCGGGGACGGATGCGGTCATGGAATTCGATGATGGGAGTCGTGGTCAGGAATCGAACGCAGTTACTAGGACGTAGCCCCGTAGCCACAAGCTGACGCGTGGCACAAAGTCGTCTTCCACGTGGGCGTCCCTTCGTCGGTGACCTGTCCCTGGCCCCTCCCCTGTAGCTATCGTGAGAATCCTGATCCCCGCCCTGCTGGCCCTCGTTTCCGCTTGCCAGACGCCCCTCGCCCCTACGAACCGGCCGATCCAGGAGGCACCCGCCCTCGTGGGCGACTGGACCATGGTCCTGGAGGGCCTCGGCGACGATGAGGAGATCTGGCCCCTGAGGTTCGAATTGATCGAACCGGAGGACGAGAACTCGTTCCTGTGGCAACTGGGGCTTCGATCGGCGCCATCGAAAACCCGCTACCGGGCGGCCGCCCAGTTCCCGTCAGGTGAGGGCGAGACTTTGGATATGACCTTCGATTGCCAGGTCGTCGAAGCGTCTGGCAGACGCTACCTCACCTTCCAGAGGGCGCTCAAGGAGAGCGAAATGCCCTTCATCTACCTGTTTGAGGTGCCGTTGCAGAACACCCTGCGAATGGAACTCGAGGGCGACGAACTCCGGCTCCTCATGCACGAGAAGCGGTACCTCTGGGTGCCGATGGCATTCTCCGGGCGATTGGAGATCGGAAAAGAGGAGGAGTCGCCCGGGATTTTTGGCGCCCTGGTCCCAACCCTCGACGCCGCCCTGGACGCCTACGAAGACACACGCGAAGAAGATTGGACCGTGCTTTGCCGTGGGAAACGCGCGGACCGCTAGCGGAGCTCATCGGTGAATGCAGAACGGACCGCCGTTGGGAGCCCGTTCGGATCTCCCGCCGAATGGGCGACTCGGCGCCCGCGGTTTTGTCGAATGGACTCCCGATGAAGGTGCTCAGTCCCCTGCTAGCTGCTCCGACCTACGCTAAGGCCCGACTCGCCCTCGGGATCAGCGGCGTAGGCACGTTCGTTGTCCTGAGCATCATCGCGGCGGCGGCGCGACTTCCCCACCGGATCTTTGAAGAGAAAGACGGCGGCCTCTTCACGGACGCGTCGCTTCTCGCGGTCTGGCTGGCGGCGGTGGCGCTGCTCACCCTGCCCTTCGAAGCCCTCGGCGGGTACTTCCTCCCGAAGCGTCACGGGCGTCGCCACCTCGAGGGCGGCGATTGGGCCGTCAGCTGGCTACGAGGGGCCCTCGTCGTCACCCTGACCATGAGCCTCTCCGGCGCCTTGGTGATTCTCGGCGGTACCTACGCGGGCCGCATCGGCGCCATCGGCATGCTGGGCCTCGTCGTCGTCAGCCTCGCGGGGCTCCAGGGATGGATCGCCCGTCTAGTGGGCGGTCTGCGGGTGGTGCGACCGGAACTCGGTGCCCTCGAGGACGAGCTGCGGACCATGGGCTTCATCGTGCCGGAGATCGTCGTCTTCGACTCCGAGGACGAGGGCTTCACCGGCGGCATCGTCGGCCTTCCCACTGCGGAGAAGATCGTCTTGCCCCTGCGGTGGGTGGCGACACTCGAAACGAAGAGCCTCGCGGTCCTCGTGGCCCGGCGCTCGACCCTCGTGGACCGGGGGATGCGGGCCATGGGACTTGGGGGCGCCATGGCCTGGACCCTCGTGGCCTTCGGGCTAGCCACGTACCTGCCCGGGGCAGGTGTCGCCGGGGTCGCGGAACTCCTGACCACGTCCCTTTGGTTCACGGTGCTCTCGTTCATGGGGCTCCTGTTCCTCCCCACGCCCAGCCGCGCCGCGGCGATCGCGGCGGACGCTTTTGTGGTCGAGAACGACGAGGACCGCAAGTGCGCCCTGATCGCCGCCTTGCAGAGCCTCGACCGCTTCGCCGACGACGAGCCCGAGCGCACCGAGCAGGTCGAGCGCATCTTCCACCCCGTCCCCTCCCTCGGGTCAAGGCGACGCGCCCTCGAGAATCCCATCACCGAGGTGGCCCCTTGGCACTTGGCGCGGACGGCAATTTTCCTCTCGATCGCGGCGCTCAATCCTCTGAGTCGGCTGGTGCACTGCAACGCGGGGCGCCCCGACCTGTGGATCTTCCTTCCCGCGGATGGCTAGCCGCCGAATCGGAGCGAAATAGAAAGCGGCGCGGACCTCGAAGGAGGTCCGCGCCGCTTTCCTATGGCAGGCGTAGCTTCGGCGGGACGGCTACTTCATCTCCGCGACGGAGGTGGAGGAAACCCACGGGTGATAGAGGAAGTCGTCGGCGACCGGGCCCATGGCGCCCATGAATTCGGCGGCTTCGGCGGATGTCCGGCAATCGACGGCGATCAGAGTGGAGCCTTCGAAGCCTCCACCGACGCAATGGCCAGAGAACAGGACGATCTCGTCCATGCGCTGGATCATGGCGTCCATCGCCGAGGAAGTCGGGACTTCGACAATGACGTACGGACGGGCGACGATCATGTCGTCCCCGCGCTCCATACGACTGCCGCGCTCCATGCCGGGAATGGCACGGATGTCGTCGGCGCAGATGAACGGAACCGACCTGACCTCGAGGACGCCAGCCTCCACGGCCGGGTCGCTGCAAACGCGCGAATGGACGTCGCTGGTGTTCGCCGAGTCATAGAAGCCGATGCTGCGCATGCTGGGTTCAGCGCGCGGAGCGACGACCGGGCCGGAAGCCAAGAGAAGGTCTCCCTCGGCGAGCTCCGCGGTGAAGTCCATGTGCGCCTGGGTCAGGGCACCCATCTCTGCGCGGTCGATCGCGTCCTGGGCGGGCCCGCGGCGCATGATGACCATGGTGTAGGCCTGGCCCGACCGCACGGCGACGTCGTAGGGAGCCATCGACGGCTCGACCTCCACAGAGGCCTGGGTCGAGGAGCAGGCCGCGGCACCAAGTGCTAGGAGTGCGAGGGGCCAGTTGGCGAGCTGCGTACGGATCGACATGTTGATTTCTTTCGGATCGAGGTGAGGGCACCCCGCGGATACCGCGGGCGGTCTGCCTCCTCCTCGACCGGATCGACCGGATCCTTGAGAGGTCGTTTCCCGCGATATGGGAATGCCCCCCGGGCTAGCCACCGCGTCGGCGCACCGCCTCTCGGGCTTTCCGTACTGGATCCTTGCCTGGCACCCCCCAAGGCCTACCCCCCAGCGACATGGGGACTCAGTCGAGAAGCACCCGGGTACCGTCCGTAAAATTTGATCCGCCCATCGAGGGGTCTCGATACCAGCACTGAAACCGCCAGGTCTGGCCCGAAAGGCCCGGTACCGGTCCTTGGGCTGTGGGGATCTGAAGGAGGTCCACGCGCACCTCCAAGGTGCCCCCCGGCCCCCCTTGCGACACGGGGAAGCGACCGATCGCGCCCCCGAGGCAAAGGGTCCCCGCTGAGCCTCCCGCTAAGGGGAGGATCGCCGCGTCCCTGGAAGCCAGCGGCAACACGGCGACGCCCGCGGGAAGGCCCGTCGCGCGCAGGAAGAGCCCATTCAGGTCGGGGCTGTTGGCGCCGAGCAAGTAGACGGCCCCGGCGGCTCCCGTCGAATTCACAGAACCCGAGCCGCAGTAGGACGAGGACACCTGGGCATCCACGTTGAAGAAACGCGCAGGCGCCGCGGGCGCGCCACCGCCCAGCAGGAACCGCCGGCCGTCCGCCGCAGCCGACACCACGGTGGTGAATGCGCCGACGTCGCCAAGGCCCTCGGACTGTAGGTAAGCCGCGAAGGACTGGGTCCCGTTGACTGGTGTCCAGGCGAATCCCTCCGGCTGGGCCCCCGCCGCCGCGCGATTGCCGATCACCAACGCCCCGTCGTCTGAGACCTTCAGCGCAGCGTGGGTCGCGAAGCCGCCGGTGGACCCCAGGGGCGGCAGATCGATCCGGCCGATGGAACGATTCCAGCGAAAGGGCACCGTTCCAGAAACACTGGGTATCGCGCCCGCGCCCCACTCCCCGTTTTCGCTCACGGCAGAGCCCGTACTGCCCGGTGGCGCAACGAGGGTTGCCTCCCCCACCGCGTCCCAGACCGCCGCCCGCGAGACCCCACTGGGAAAATGAGCCGTCCCGACCGAGAGGATGGCGCCGAGGGAGACGGCGGAGACCTCGACGCGGTCCGCGCCGGACGGGAGTTCGAACCTGGTCAACGCGCCGGTCTGCCGGTCCCACAGATAGGGGCGGGCGCCCCCTGGGTCCGATTGCGCGGCCACATACCTGCCGTCACTCGACAAGGCCATGCCGCGCTGGCCTCCCACGAACCCAAGCGAGCCCCAGCCGATGCCGCGAACCCAGAGAGCCCCTGCGCCAACGCCGTTCGCAAGCACCACGTCCCCGTCATTCGAAACGGCGATGGCGGCGCCCCCGGGGCCGCCAAGTTCCTCCCAGCCGCCGCCCGGCACCCAAAGGCCAGCGCCCCCCGAAAGCCCAGGACCCGCGACGTGGTCACCCCGGGGGCTCAAGACCGTCGGCGAACGATCGAGCGGCAGCGAGAGCACCTGTTGCGCCCGCGCCAGCGATGCACAGGCGATGGCAGCGCATACGGGGAGCACGGGGTGGAGCCAATGGGTCATGATGGTTGAGTCCGGGAGTCCTGCGGCGAAACGCTCTCCGCCCAAGCCCCAGATGAGGCTCCGAACAGCCAGACCGTATCACCCCCCTAGACCATGCACAGCAGATCCCCCATCTGGTTCCCGCTCGCCCTGATCGCAGTCGCCAATTGGGGCTGCCAAGCACCCGAATCAGGGGAAGCGATGGTCGCATGGGACCCCCCGGCTGCCGCACATGCCTCCCCACCCAACATCGTCCTGATCCTCTGTGACGACCTCGGCTACGCAGACCTCGGCTTCACCGGATGCGAGGACATTCCCACGCCCCACCTCGACCGGCTCGCCCGCGAGGGAGTCCTGTGCACAGACGCCCACGTGAGCGCATCGGTTTGCGCCCCTTCCCGGGCGGGGCTCCTGACCGGCGTCTACCAACAACGCGGCGGCTTCGAAGCCAACCTCGGCTCGGGGGAGGGCCTCCTGCCCGGGACGCGCACGTTCGCGGCGGACCTCCAGGGCGCGGGCTACCAAACGTGCCTCGTGGGCAAATGGCACCTGGGATCAAAGCCAGGGAGCCGCCCCGATGCGATGGGTTTCGATCACTTCACCGGGCTGCTCGGCGGATCCCGCTCGTACTTTCCCATCGACAAGAAGACGCCATCCAAACAGCAGCGGATCGAGCGCGACGGCGAGGTCTTACCGGAGGAGTCCCTCGGCTATGTCACCGACGCCTTCACGGATGAAGGCGTGCGCTACATCGAAGAGCGCGACCCGGCGAAGCCTCTGATGCTGTTCATGTCGTACACCGCTCCCCACAGCCCGATGCACGCGCGGCCGGACCTCTTGGAGCGCTTCTCGTCCATCGAGAATCCGCGCCGCGCCAAGTACGCGGCGATGGTGGCGTGCCTTGATGAAGGTGTCGGCCGACTGCGGGGTGCGCTCGAAACCGAAGGCATGGCCGACAACACGATGATCGTCTTCCTGTCCGACAACGGCGGCGCGACAACCAACGCTTCGGACAACGGGCCATGGCGTGGGATGAAAGGATCCAAGTGGGAAGGTGGGCACCGCGTTCCTTTCGTCGTGCACTACCCGGGCCGGCTCGCGCCAGGCCAGTTCGACGGCTGCCTTTCGAGCCTGGACCTTGCCCCCACATTCGCCGCAGCGGCGCAATGCGTCGATGCGTTGCCCAGCGACGGCGTGGACCTGATGCCGTTCCTTGAATCCAAGGCCAGGGGCCCGGTCCATGGGGAGCTCTTCTGGCGCCGCGCGGTCGCGGCTGCCTACCGCGATGGGGACTGGAAGCTCATTCGCATCGACGAGAAAGACGGCACCCGGCGGCCGCCCATTCTCGTGGACCTTGCGAGCGATCCTGGGGAACGCTCGGATGTGTCCGGCGCTCACCCAACACGCGTCGAGGGCATGCTCCAAAAACTCGAGTCGTGGGAGTCTGGGCTCATGGAGCCACGCTGGATGACGGGCGAGATCTGGCGCGAAAACCAGCGCAACAAACACCTGATGAGCGTCGTCACGCGCGAAGACGAGCGGCGCCTGCCGTAGCCGGCGGCTCAGCTCAAGCGGTCCACGACCTACGGCTGCGACCTGTCGAACGCGGGGCCCTGGCTCAGAACCAGATCGCCATCGGGCGGCCGCTGTCGTCGAGCTCCGGTTCCGCGGGGACGCACTCCGCCTCCCCGGCGGCGATGCGCCGAGCGGACCAAGCGCAGATCGCAGCGTCGAGCACATCATCCACTGGCGCGGCGCCCGCCGAACCGAGATGGGCCGGCAAATGGATCCCGACGGATGCCAGGGCCTCCTGGCGCTCGACGGCGCCATTCCACGTGCGCTTATTGGAGAGCAGCACACGACCCGAAAGCGCGCGGTAGGCGAGCTCGGGATGCACCTCGTAAACGTCGCGGTTGGCGCACAGGGGCTCGGCTTCGAGGATGTTGTGACGCAGGGCGAAGCTCTGGGCGGAGATGCTCTTGCCGGTCAGCTCGATGGCCTTCGTGCGTGCGGCCGCGTAGGTCGCAGCTTCGAGCACAGGCCTTGGGGGCGCGGGGAAGACCGTCGCGCGGCGCGGCCCGAGGAGCATCTTCGCCTCGAGGTCGGCGGCCCGGGCTCCCTGGGTCGGCAGACCGATCGGCACATCGATCGCGATGGCCGAAGCCTTGGGGTAGGCGTCCAGGACTTCCTGGAGCGTGTCGACGAGGATCGCGCTCCCGAACGACCCCTCGGAGCCAAGGGCGATGGCGATCCATCGACCTTTCGCACCGTCCACACCGACGCACAGTCCGCCCTGTCGGTCGGCCCCTGTCTCTTATACACATCTCCGAGCCCACGAGACTAGGCATGATCTC
>OJFX01000412.1_pt1 | contig 15844 bp, 8 predicted proteins | sample 1594171 | NCBI WGS metagenome assembly OJFX01 (sample SAMN05416840, study PRJEB24817) | seawater metagenome | isolation source: Sea water | place: Canada:Atlantic | collected 2013-07
GGCTCGGACGTCGAGTGGCAGCGCATCCAGCAGGTCAGGGGCCGGTAAGCGCGCTCCCGGGGGTAGCGGCCCAGCCCGGGGCTGGGCGTCAGGGGCATTCTGCCGACGCCAGGTGTAGATACGAGCGGCGCTGCCCGAAGGGCCGTGCCCTTTGGGATTGCGATGGGGGGGCGTCCACTTCACGGCTGGGGACGGGGATCAGCAACGGGCGCTAAACTGCGACCCGACTTCCAAGTCCTCTTGCCTCCCCTTCTCTCCTAAGGGCCCTTCCCCAAATCCATGATGCGTGCATCGACCACCTCCGCCAGCGCCCTCTTTGGGATTGGCCTCCTCGCTTCGCCGGCTTCAGCACAGTCCTTCACCTACGCGGACTTCACTTCCACCGCTGGCCTCAACCTGAAGCAGCAAGCGGGTGCCATCGGGCCCGTGCTCCGCGTCCATGACCAGATCGGAACGGGCGGCGACAACATGGGCGCCGCCTGGTACTCGACGCCGGTCTCCGTGGTGAACGGCTTCGATACGACCTTTGAGTTCAACATCAACGGAACCGGCAACGGGGACGGGATGGCGTTCGTCATCCAGAACGACCTGGTCGCCGGGTACAACGGCATGACCGGTGCGAACGCCATTGGCCGCCATGCTTCCGCCTGTGGATACGGCCTCTTCGTGAGCTCGGCTGCGGGGGAGTCGATCGACAACTCGATCGCCATCGAAATCGACCACTACAGGAACGACAACCAGCCGGCCGCGAACCCCATTCGTGACCCGGACGACAACCACATCAGCATCCATACGGGCGGCAATGCCGAGAACCAGCAGATCGAGGCTTACTCGATCGGGCGCGCTTCCAGCGCGACGCTTGGAACCCAGGTGGATAACGGCGTGACCCATACGGTTCGTGTGCTCTACGTTCCCGGCACCCTGGAGGTCTACTTCAACGGCAACCTCGTGATCACGACGCCATACGACTTCAACTCGGGCGGCACTTGGATTGACAGCGGCACGGCCGTGGGCGGGCTTGACCTGATCGGTGGTACGTCGGCCTACGTTGGCTTCACGGGGAGCGGCGCCGGCAACCCGCGCAACCACGACATCGAGTCATGGAGCTTCTCCTCCGCGGGCGGCATCGGTCAAAACTACTGCATGGCCAATGCCAACTCCTCGGGCGGCCCTTCGAGCATGTCCGCGAGCGGCTCGCTCGTGGCGGCGGACAACAACTTCACCCTCGGTGCCAACGGCCTGCCCGCCAACCAGTTTGGAATCTTCGTCACGTCGATGACCCAGGGCTTTGTGCCCGGCGCGAGCGGCACCAGCAATGGCAACCTCTGCGTTGGCGGCGTGATCGGGCGCTTCAGTCGGCCGGGCCAAATCGTGAGCAGTGGGGCGACAGGACAGTTCTCCCTTCCGCTGGATTTGACCGACATCCCGCAGGGCAACGGCACGGTGACGATCATGGCCGGGCAAACCTGGAACTTCCAGGCCTGGCACCGGGACGGCGTGGGGCTTGGCTCCAACTTCACGGACGGCCTTGAAGTGGCGTTCCAGTAAGACTCGATCCTGATGGCGGCATCGACCGGCCAACTGCAAGGAGGGGCGAGACGGCGAGGGCCGTCTCGCCCCTCCATGCATTTGGCCAGTTCGGATGCTGTTCCGTAACGAACTAGAAGAAGGTGACGCGGGAGGCTTCGGTGAAGTTGGACGTGGCCGTGGGGTTGGTATCGCGGTACCAACCCTGGAAGTGCCACGTCTGGAACGACATGACCGAGGTGGTGCCCGTGGGGGTGGGGACGCGGCTCAGGTCGACAGCGAGCGAGAACTTACCCGCGGCGTCGGCGGCGAGGACCTGGCCCGGGCCGATGAAGCGCCCGATGGCGCCGTCCAGACAGAGGTCCCCTTGGCTTCCCCCGGGACCTTGGATCAGGCCCGCGGTTTGGCCCGCGAGGAAGAATCCAAAGCTCCCTTGGGGGATGGACTCCGCCCTGAGCGTGATGTCGTTGGCGGAAAGGACCGCGGAGCCTTCGATGAAGAGCTGTGCTGGCGCGCCGGTGCTGTTGGGCTGTCCGGGGCAGTAAGCGTCGCCCACCGAAGTGTCGATACGACGCCAAGCCGCGGCGGGAATGGGGGCCTCGGGGGTGCCGGGGCCGCTCCAAAGAAGTTGGAGCTCAGGGGGCTCCGTTCCTGTGCGGTAGGAGAGGCGGACGGGGTGCAGTCCCGCGGCCAAACGCAGAGTTCCCGACGCCGACGCGCCGCCTTGGCCGTGGAAGCTCGCGTCCCCGTCTACGGCACGGATGTCGTGGATGCGCAGGATCGCGCCGCCGTCTGACTCCAAGGTGAAAGTCCAATCGCCCGCGGCCGGGACCTGCAGGAAACCGTCATAGGTGAGGCCCCCGTGGATCGGGCGCGTCAGGTGACTTGCGGCATCGAGCGTGTTGGCGGTGCCGCTAGCCACAGGCGACAGGGCCTCAAACTGCGGGAGCCATGGCCAGAATCCTTCGAAGGCTTCGAACTCCAGGCCCGATCGGGTGGGAACCGGCGAGGCGGCTGGCACCGTGGCACTGTCATAGGGCCGAGGTGCGGACGGCTCCGGGCGTCGAAGCTGAAGGACACGCTCGCGCATGCGGGCCTCCAACGCGGCGAACGCCGGGGAGGACTGGGCCAGGTTGTTGGCCTCGCGGGGATCCGCGTCGACGTCGTAGATCTCGAACGGCGCGGTGGCCGACTGGATGTCCACGCGGATGCCTTTGTAGCCGCCCTCGAAGATGACTTGGGATTGGCCGCGGCGGCGGCCGCGGTGGCTGGCATCAAACTCGGCGTACGATGGTGTGCTGGAGCCCGACTTGTACTCGACGTAGACGATCCCGTCATCCCGTGATCCGTTTCCCGTCAGGAGCGGCATCAGCGAAACCCCGTCAGAACGGGCCGGGGTGGTCCAGCCTCCGATTTCGTTGAGGGTCGGCATCCAGTCGTGGAACTGCGAAGGCGTGTTGTCTTCGCGCCCTGCGGGGATCGTGCCGGGCCACCACGCGAGTGTGGGCACCCGGAGTCCGCCCTCCCAGGAACAGCGCTTGACGCCGTCGAACGGACCGAAGGAGTCGAAAGCGTTCGCCTGGTAACCGACGCCCGGAACGTAGGACTCGGTGTGCGGGCCGTTGTCGGAGGTGAGCACGACAAGTGTCTCTTGGTCGAGACCCAATTCGACGAGCGTGTCGAGGAGGTCACCGATGCCGCTGTCGAGGCGGCGCACCATGGTCGCGAACCGTTCTTCTCCCTCCGTCCACCCCTGCCCTGCAAAGTCCGGATGGACGTAAGAGTCGACCGTACCCGAGGCCGTGTTGATCATGGCGCCGGGCACGCCCGTCCATTGCACCCCGCCCGTGACCCCTGAGCCCTGGGGATAGGGGCCGGTGGGTCGCTGGAGGGCGGCGTGGGGCGTGTCGTAGGCGAGGTAGAGGAAGAACGGCTGCGCCGACTGGCTCGCGACGTGGTCTTGGACATACGCCTTGGCCCTGGCGGTCCAAAGATCGGAGGTGTAACACCGGTCGAGGCCGCTCGATACCTCCTGGTCATCCCACCAGACCTCCTTGCGGGGCCGCGCTGGCGTGTCGTGGGCGGGGTAGTGGTTGTGACCGTCCCCGTGCCTGACGAAACCGTAGAACGTGTCGAAACCCACTTTGGTGGGGTAGGCGGGCCAAGCGGCCGGGTTGTTGCCAGCGCCCTGCAGGCCGTACTTTCCGATGTGGGCGGTGGCGTAGCCGGTGCGCTTGAGAGTCGTCGCGAGGTTGTGGTTCGACTCGAGGGCCTTGTCGAACTGGTTGTCACGGACCGTTGCGTGACCCTGGTGCACCCCGGTGAGGAGCGAGGCGCGGGAAGGCGCGCACACCGACGCCGGGCAGTAGTGCTTCGATAGGCGGACGCCCTCCTGGGCCATGCGGTCCAGGTTCGGGGTGCGCAAGCGCTTGGGACCGGGGAGGGCGTTTTGGTAGAGCACACCCAGGTCCCCCCAGCCCAGGTCATCGACGAGGATGAACACGATGTTGGGCCGATCCGCGCGGACCGTGTCATCAAGTGGGTCGAGCCCAAGGGCGATCTCGAATCCATCGGGGGATCCGTCGCCATCCGTGTCGGGGTTGTCCGGATCCGTGAAGTAGACGAGGGCCTCGTCATCGTCGGTGAGTAGGTCGTCGTCCCGGTCTGCGCCTACGGTTTGTGTGGCGCGCACGATGCAGCCCGTCTGGCCGTCCCCCGTGACGGTCAGGTTCTGGCCGACGGATGCGGGAAGGCCCGCGACGGTGATCTTGGGGAGATGTTCGCTCAGGAACTCGGATGGAGTCTCCCTGGTGAAGCGCAGCTCCGCGCCGAGAACGATGTTGGCGGTGGATACGTTCAGGGGGTTGCCCGGTCCGCCGAGGATCGCCGTGCTGGTGGCGTCGATGTCGATGCGAGTGTTGCTCGCTGCGAAGTAAGGTTCAAACGACCCGCCGCCGCGCACGAGGACGTCCACGCCGGCCCCAGGTCCTGCGCCAAAGCCATCGTCATCCACCGCGTACATGCGCGCTCCATCCAAGGTGAGGGTGCGCCCGCTGGCCATCTCGAAGCGGCCCTGGCCCGTGAGGGGGGGGATCTCAACGCTGACGCCGCTGCCTTGGATGATCACGTCGTCGTCGATGGACACGCCCGGTTCAATCGACGTAACCGCGGACTGCGATAGGTCCCAGTTGGCTTCATCGAAGGCGTCGAGGCTCACGGCCCCGGTCCATCGAATCTGGCACGTGGCAGGCTCCGAAAGGACGAACGGAACGGCGGCGATCAGCAGCGCAGGGTGGACCTTCATAGCCACAGGGTAACGGCGCCCAGGGCACGGAATGCTTGGAATTGGGGGCAGCGCCGCGGGGGGGAGCGATGGTTCGCCCGATGCCCGGCTAGGCAATCTGCCAGGAGGGTGGCAGGATGGGCACAGCATCCTCAGCGGTGCCCTGCCCCGGAATGACACTTCAGCGCTTTGAAGGGTCGAGGCGCAGGCCTGCTCCGCATACGCGCCCTCCTGCACATTGACTCTCCTATGAAGCTAAGCCTCACCGTTCTTCCCTCCATGCTCGCCATCCTTGGCGGTTCCACGCCGGCCCTCGCGGACATCGTGTGGACTGGTGCCGTTAGCAACGACATGTTCGACGTAGCGAATTGGGATCTCACGAACTCGACCGTCACGACGATCGCCCCTAACGTTCCGATCAGCGATTCAGTCGTCATTCAGAATGCACCGGCCCCCTTGGAGATTCCCGAACTCCCCGGGCAGCAGCGCTTCGAGATCGACGACGGCTTCTCGATGCTACTGGACAACTCGAAGATCATCGCGCTTGGCAACGATGGCGTCGGCTGCTTTGCCGGGCCGGCGACGGGAGTGACCATTCTTGTCACCAATGGCGCCTCTTTCGAACCGTTCTTCATCGTGAACAGTGTCTCACTCACGATCGATGCGACGAGCCAGGCCGTCTTTGGCGGCGGCGGGAACCCGATCAACCTTTCGACCGTGGATATGAACCCGGGGGCCACCTTTGCTTTCCTGCTTGAGACCCCCGCGGATTTTGTCGCAGAGCACCTTTCAAAGACCTTTGTGGCTGGCGTCCCTGCCATGGTGGGCGGAAACATCGACGTGGTCAGTGACGGTGCGGCTGGCTGCATCGTCACCGTCCTTCAGCAAACGCTCGGATCGAACTACTGCCCGGGCGTGGTGAATTCATCGGGCACGGCGGGGGTGATGTCTGCGGTGGGGTCGAGTTCCGCAGCGGCGAACGACGTCACCTTGACCGCTGATGGCCTCCCCCCGAGCCAGTTCGGGATCTTCATAACATCACGTACCCAGGGCTTCGTTCCCATGGGCGGCGGCACGAGCAACGGCAACATCTGCTTGGGCGGAGCGATCGGACGCTTCAACCGAGCCGGTGAGATTCTGCCCACGGGCGGAGCGGGCACGATCTCGCTCGCCCTCGACCTCACGGACATTCCCCAGGGCAACGGTACCGTGACGGTGTTGGCTGGGGACACGTGGAACTTCCAGGCGTGGCACCGCGACGGGGTGGGCCTCGGGTCCAACTTCACGGATGGCCTGGAGATTAGCTTCAACTGAGCCGTCCCAGGCGACATCGAGGTCTCGCATGACGCCCTAGCATGCGAGACCGAATCTACCGTCTGCTCGTGAGCAAGGAGGCGCTCCGGGATGGGGGGGAGCTGCCGGCAGAGGTGGTCGAACACCAGCCGCGGAACTTTCTTCGCCACGTGCAAGCGTTGGCGCTTACTAAAACGGGCGACGGTCTCGTGGACCCCAAGCTCGTGCTGGCGTGGATCCTTGGGAGCGTCGGGGCGCCCGCCTCTGCGGTGGGCCTCCTGGTCCCCATTCGTGAGGCCGGGGCCCTGTTGCCGCAGCTTGCGATGGCCCGGCGCGTGGACGCAGCGCCGAAGAAGAAAGTTCTCTGGGCCCTTGGTGCCACGGGGCAGGCGCTGGCGGTAGCGGGCATGGCCTGGGTTGCGTGGCCGGGAGGCGAGACCGGACATCGGGTCGCTTCAGCCTGGGGGATCGTCGCACTCCTTGGTGTGTTTGCGGTCTTTCGGGCCCTTTGCTCGGTGAGCTATCGCCCGCTACAGGGGGCGACGCTCCTGCGGGGCTCGCGCGGCGCGGCCACGGGGACCGCCGGGTCCCTCGGCGCGGCGGCGGTGCTCGGGTTCGGGGCGCTGCTCGCAGCCAACGTCGTTCCCCTCTCCACGGCCTCCTTGGCAGTGGCCCTTGCCATCGCAGCGCTCCTCTGGCTCCTCGCGGCGCTATGTGTGCTGGCGCTCCGTGAGGCGCCGCCGGAGGAGAGCCGCGAGTCTGGTGAGCCTCCACTGAGCCTTCGGTCGTCCATGGGGCTCCTGAAGGACCGCCGGTTCCGTCGCTTCTGTTTGGTGCGCGCGGCTTTGCTGCCCACGGCCCTCGCGCCACCGTTCTTGGTGACGGCGGAAGGCACGCCCCGGGCCCTCGGAACCCTGGGGGTTTTTGTCCTGGCGAGTTCGGGGGCGGCGGTTCTGAGCTCGGCCCTTTGGGGACGGCTCGCGGATCGCTCAAGCCGCAGGGTCCTGATGTGGAGCGGATGGATGGCGGCCGCGCCACTGGCTTTGACCGCTTGGGCCGCGCAGTTTGCTCCCCACTGGCTCGCCCCTGGGTGGGTCCTACCCTCGGCGATGTTCATCCTGATGAACGCCTACCACGGCGTGCGCATCGGGCGGGCCACTCACCTTGTGGACATGGCGCCCAAGGGGCAGCGGGCCGCCTACACCGCCGTGTCCAATACGTTGATCGGCGCCGTCTTGGCCGCGGCAAGTGGCTTCGGCGTCCTGGCGCAGTTCGGAGGCCGAGGGGCGCCGCTCTTCGCTTTTGCGGCCCTTTGCGTGGTCGCTGCTTGGCTCGCGCGGACCCTGGAGGAGGTCCAGGGTCCGCGGAGCGCTGGCTAGTCCTTGGACTTGGGCTGGGCCTCGAGGACGGCTTTCGCTTCGGCCACCTTGCGGCGAAGGTCCTCCGCCCGCAGGGCCCTCAGGACCTGGCCGCGCTGGGCTCGCGTGAGCTTGCCCGTGGGCTCCTCCTCGAGCACGCCCAAGGGAACCGTGCCCATGTTCCAGTCATCGCTGCGCTGGGTCGCGAAGGGCAGGTCCTTGTTGCCTGAGACCTGCAGGTTCCCGAGGGGGTTGCGGCCCCACGCGTAACGGAAGTGGATCGGGTCAGCGACGAGGGGGCTCGTCAGTACGAGCTGCTTGCGGTCGAAGCGGGGCCGGCCTCGGTCGTCCTTGCCGGTCTCGACATAGCTGACCGTGGCAGGCTGGAAGCGCCGGTCGGCTCCGGCGATCAAGAAACCCTCGATGGCACCGTCCTCGGGGTCGGCCACATTGGCGTCGAGGCGCAGGGACAGCGCCCCGTCACCGGCGGTGAAATCGAGGAGCGCAGGCGGCTGCCATAGGAGCTTGCGCCCGAACCCGTACTGGGTCGAGAGGGCCCAGCGGGCGATGCGCTCGCCCGCGGGGATCTTGACCTGTGGGTGGTACCAACGCCGCCGCAGGTCGTAGGTGCTCGCGAAGCCGACGTTGCGGTCGCCGCCGGCCCACATGTCCAGGAACACCTGATACTGCGCCGCTCGGATATGGATACCCGCGTTGAGCATCTTCTCGAGGTGGTCGTCGTGGGTTTGGGGATAACCGTCAGTGCAGAGCGAGATGATGCCAAAGGGCATCTCTGGGTCGTTGAAGGCGCTGCGCCATGCGCGGATCATCTCGGGCAGGACGTCCAGGTATATGCGCACGCCCTCCATCCCGTCGAAGGTGTTGTTGTAGCCCTGGTGGAAGATGGCGCCCTTGACCGGGAAGCCCACCAGGGGCTCGATCATCTCGGCGTAGCAGTTGCCGGGGAAGTTCATGTCGGCGCTGGGGCCGGGCAGGAGATCCGTGGGCTCCAGCTCGAGCTTCGTGGGGATGGGCTTGCCCTCGGCTTCGAGCTTCTTGACCTGCTCACGGTGGCGCGTGATGCGCTGCTCCAGGTCGGCCTTGGGGTCCCATGACGCGGAGCGGGAGTCCCAGTCCGCCAGTTTGGCTTGCAGCTCGGGCCCTTCCATCGAGCGAAGGGTCGCCAGCGGCACCCAGGTCTCGGCCGCGGTGCCGCCCCTTGAGATATCGATGACCCCGATGGGAACCTGGCTCGCCATGTGCACGCGGCGGGCGAAGGCGTAGCCGATGGCGGATAGTTCAGCGGCGATCTTGGGCGTGCACTCGTCCCAGTCCCCCTTGCGGAAGTGCCGCCCGAACCAGTCGCTCCACTCGTGGAGCCTCGGGAAGCTGCGCTGCTCGTCCGCGGTCTTCTCGGTGCCTTTCCCGAAGGGCACCGTCAGGACGCGGATGTTTGGGAAATTGGCTGATGCGATCTCCAGGGCGCCGTTTTCGACCTTCGCGACCTCGAACTCCATGTTGCTCTGGCCGCCGAGGATCCAAACGTCGCCCACGAGGATGTTCTCAAGCGCAACGCTTTCGAGCCCCCCGTGGAGTTTCAGCGTGTGAATCGTCAGCGTCTGGGGTTCGCTGCTCGCGGGGCGCGCCGGGAGGGTGATCATCCACCGGCGTGAGGCGTCCGCAGTTGCGCCCGCGGAATCGTCGCCAAACTCCGCCAGGACCTGTTGCCCTTCGTCGGCCCAGCCCCACACGTGGATCGGCTTGTCCCTCTGGAGGACCATGTTCGACTGGAACAGGTTGCTGACGCAAAGGCCGTCCGTCATCGCTGGAACGTCGACCACGTCCTCGCGGGGCATCTCTTGCGCCGCGGGGTACGCGAAACCGACGGCGCTAAGGGCCGCCAAGGCCATGCCTGTGAGGGCCCGCGCTGGTAGGGAGAGTCTTGTCATAAGTGCGTTGGGGAGATTCATGGTGTGGGGGCGGCCGTTGAAGTGTTTCCTAGCGGAAGTACACCGGTGGCCGCGGCCGAACGTCGAGCTTCTCGTAGTTGAAGCCGCTCCCACGGGGCGCGTAGTCGCCCACAATGCCCACGTCCAGGTCGGATTTGATGGCGTCCTCACGGCCCATGCCCCAGAGGAGGGCGTTGAGCAGCAGGCGGCGCACGTCTTCGCACTCGAAGTCCTCGGCGCTCCCCATCGTCGTGTTGAAGACGCGGGCCTCCTTGCCGGCCGCACCTTTCCAACGGGTGGTCCACGCCACCGGGAGGGCGATCAGGTCCGGGTTCGGTGGATCTGTCGGGCTGCGTCCTGTGAGCGGTTGACCCATGAGCAGTGCCGTGCATCCGTCAGGGAGCGAGCCCCCTTCGGGATAGGTGCGGTACACGTCGGTGGTACCCCACACGTCGTCCACGCCGCGGAGGATGGGATGGCTCGACGTGCCATCGATCAGGATGCCGCGCGTGGAGTCCTGACTCCACCGTCCGTGATGACCCTTGAATGCGCCGCCCAGAAGGTCCTCCCCAAAGCGGATGCGTTTCCCGGCGGGGCGGTAGTCCCAGTCAATGAAGCCGTGGTTGCCCGTTCGAACCGAGAGGATGGGCTTGCCGGAGTCGAGGTATTTGTAGATGTGACCGAGCTGATCCTCGGGGAGCGAGAGAAGTCGGGTGTAGAAGACGACGGCGTCGGCGCTCGCGAGGTACTCGAGGCCCGGAATGTTGTGCTCGACCGTCTTGTCCTGCCACTTGATCTTCGCGGTCGGGTCGACGTTGCCATCGCCGTCGAGGGCGAAGAGCACCGTGCAGTGCATTCCTTGCTTCTCCGCGAAGGTCCGCGCGAGCATCGGGACGCATTCCTCGCTGCGGTACTCCTGGTCGCCAGCCAGGAAAACCACGTGGGGGGACGCGTCGGTGGCGTTCTTGGCGCTGTAGGTGAGCCAGCGCGGGTCCTCCGGGACGGGATGCCCGGTCGTTGGCGACGCTGCGGTCTCGCCTGAACCCTCGGGGACTTCGTTCACCGTGTAGTAAGCGTCCCGGTGCAGAAGCTCTTCCCCCTTCGCGCTGCGCATCGCCACGAGGTCAAACTCGTGCACGTGGCCCTTCTTCAGGGTGTCGAGGACAATACGAACGGTGAGTCCGTCGTCGGATACGGCGGCGGATTGAACCTTGGGGTCGGTCTGGTCAACCTCGGGGCCGCCGTAGCCCTGGTGATAGATGTGGGTGAAGGTGCCCATGTCCCAGGTGGCTGGGTCCGCGGCGATCTTAGGGTCAACGGGGAGCGTGAAGCGCACGTCGAAGCCGTCGCTTGTGATCGTAATGCGCTCAATCTCAAAGGGCGTCTTGCCCGTCCACTCGAGGCGCTCGAGGGCAAAAGGCTCGAGGCCGCGCACGGGCCAGCCGCGGTTGGTCCCGCCCGCGAGCAGGTTGCCGCCAGGGGTGAAGTTCACGTCGAGGAGCCCCGTGGAGAGCCCTTCGCGGAACGGATAACACGCGCCCTGCCAAACACCGTTCACCTGCTCGGTGGTCGCTCGCATGATGAGCGACAGGCTGAAGTCACCCAGGAACATCTGGTTCTCAAACGGGCCGAACTTGCCGCCCGTTTGATCCACGGTGAAGCCCATGATCGAGCGCCCCATGCGGATGTAGGGGAACACGACCGCGTACGGCGTCAGCTCCGGGACCCGTTTCATCTCATCGATGAGGCGCCCGCCGGACTCCGGTGTGGGGGGCGCGTCACCGAGGTTCGGCGCGAACGGATACCAGTTGAAGCTGATGGGGTGCCCGTGGAAGCTGCCCTCGGACACCGCCTTCAGGCTGCACGCAGAGTTCCAAGGCCCTTGGCTCTCGATGTAGAAGAGGTCGCCCGTCTCGTTGGGCCCGAGGCCGCCGGGGCTTCGCAAGCCGCTCGCGATCGGAATCGTCTCGCCCTCCGGAGTGACGCGCAGCACCCAGCCGCGGAAGAGGGCGCGGGACTCGTAGGAGTACGAGAGGCCCAGGGCCACGTGCACGTTGCCCTCCTTGTCTGGACCCGAGCCAAACGCGTACTCGTGGTAGTTCTCGTAGCCCCAGACGTCGGAGACCGTGTCGTAGCGATCGGCCAGGCCATCGCCATCGCTGTCGGTCACGCGGGTCAGCTCGCAGCTCTGGGTCACGAGGAGTCCCCCTTCGATGGGTTCGAGACCGAAGATCTCATCGAGGCCGCTCGCGAAGAGCTCAAACGTGGGCTCCGGCTTCGGGTCATCCACGCCGGTGACGAAGTACACGTCGCCGTGCCTGGTTCCCACGGCGATGCGACCATCGGGCATCTGCGCGAACGCCCCGGCCTCGACCACGAGCTCCTCGGGAATCGGCAGGCTCACAACGCGGTAGTAGGCGCGCTCTTTGGACTCCGTGCCCCAGCGGGCGCCGAGGTCTTCCACGGGGAGGGCGAAGGCCACGGGGCCAAGTGCGATGGCAAGGGCCGCGGCGGCGCGGGCGTCAATTGACGATTTCATAGGTCAGCTCCAGCTGAGTGCGGCCTTGGGGGAGTTCGATATCGAGCAGCAATTCCTGCCCTTCCGCGAGCGGGCGCAGACGGGCTTCGCCGGCGGAGGTCGTGACCGAGAGGCCTCCTCCCCGGTGGATGCCCGGGCCGAGCTTTTCGATGGTGCCGGTCAGGGCGCGGAAGGTTGCGGCCGATGGGGACTTCGCTTCGAAGACCAGGGTCCGGCGCAGGGCTTTTTGCCCCTTCACTTCGATGGGCACCAGGCGATCCTCCACCAGGACATCCCCCAGGGCGTACCGAAGTGTGGGGGTGCCGTCTTTCCCGAGGTGGTAGCCCCGGAACCGGTAGCCGTGCTGCCGTGGGTAGGTGGGATCTGGGTTGATCGGCGCTTCTTTGGTCATGGTGGGGCGCAGGGGCCACGGCGCGTTGCCTGCGACCTTCTCCAGCAGCGCCACGTCCCGCGCAAGCTCGACAGCGCGGGCCCGCGGGTTGAAATCCCCAGCGCCCTGACCGTTCCAGTTGACGGATACAAAGTCCCCACGCCAGATGGCGGCAAGGGCACCGTTGTTCGCGTCAAACGCGTAGTGAATGCCCTCGGGGAAGCCCACCGCGATGCCGCGGAAGCCCGCGACGCGGCTCCGTCCACGGTAGACCTTCGGGCGGTCCGCGACGTCCACGTCCCATCGCGGCTGCGCGATCCCCTTCGGGTCCCGGGCGCTGCGGCCGAGTGTCAGGTAGTCCCAGATCGCGTTGATCTGTTTGTCGGTGTCGCCGTCCAGCAGAGTGTCGTGCAAGGCCACGCCGCCGGGCCAAGACTCGGGCATGATGACGCCGGGCAGGGTTTTCTGCGGGGCGATCAGCAGATCCCTGAACCAGCGCTCCTGGAGCCGATCGGGGGACGTGATCAGGTCGATGCCTTGGAAGGTGGGGGCGGGTTTGGCGTTGAACGCGTGGCAGGTGACGCAGCCGAGGCTCGTGGTGCCGAGCATCTCCCGGGCGGCGTCGTGGTACTCGCGCTTTTGATCGCCTTTCGGCTTGGCGAACGTGATCGCGGGCTGCGCGTCCACCTCGGCGAAGAGCGCCGGGAGGTGCCCCACGTTTCCCTCGCCGAAGATCGGCATGCGTGTCCCCATGTAGGGCCGTACGGACGCGCCATCGAACAGCACGCGCTCCATCCACGTGCGACGGAGCTTGCCGCCGATGCCGGTGAGCTGCGGCGGGCGGCGTGCGTGGTCCCCAAGATCGGGCTCGCTCGTTTCGAGAAACGCGTCCAGCTCCATGGGCACGCCGCCGTTTCCGTCTCGCACATGGCACGCGGTGCAGCGGAAGGCCCCGAGGGAATGGTCGATCTTCGCGGACGAGGAGAGCGGCGCGCTCATGAGGGCTATCGCCGTCCTCAGGGCGTCGCGGGTGTCCTCGTCGAAGCGGTAGTCGGGGACCCCGGCGGGCGGCGTCGCGGACAAACAGCCGGCGTCTGTGTTTGCGATCGGCTCGGCCACAGCCTTGGCCAATGCTCCCTCGCGCGCATCGACTATCCCGCCGTGGCAGTTGGCGCAGCCCATGGACTCGAATCGGCTGGCTCCGGCTTCGCGGGAGCCCGCAAGGGGGATTCGCCGAGCCCCTGGTCCCAGGGAAATGGGCGCGAAGTAGGCCGCGAGATCTGCGGCTTCAGTCCGACTCAGCTGCATGTCCGGCATGAGACCCGCCGACCGGTGGGCGAGGGGGTCACCCAAGAATGCAGCGAGGCCCTCCGCCGTGTACTTCACACGAACGTGATCGAGGCTGCGCATCTCCGCGGTCCTTGGCGGCAGTTTGGAAGAGCCTTTGCTGGGGGACCGGGCGCCGTGGCACATCACGCAGCCGATTCGGTGGTAGAGCTTCTCGCCAAGCTTCGCGGAGGGCTCGCGGTCCCGCAGGGCTGCGGACCCCGCGGGCCCGGATGCGGGCGATTCCGCCTCGCCCTTCAGGAAGTCCGCAAGCTCCATGGCCGCTTGCAATCGCTCGGACCGATCGAGGCCGCCCATGAGGTCCGGCATGCGCGTCATCCCTTGTGCCGAGTGTGGCTCTTGGAGGTAGGCCTCCAGATAACCCTCCTGCATGAGGGGCACCGTCAGTGCCAGGTTCGGTGCGGCTCGCAGCCCAGCTCCTGAAAGATCGTCGTGACAAGCTGCGCAGGCGTATGCCGCGAGTTCGTCTTGGGTGGTGGGAGCGGCCGCCGCAATGGAGGCGAGGCTCAGCAGAATGAATGGAATCCAGGACGAAGCGCGCGCGTGGGTCATGGCACCGAGAATAGGAAAGCGCGCAGGCTTTGCTCAAAGATGGTCCATGAAGCGATCAATCCGGCGCAGACCGTTCGGCAAGCCTGGCAACTCGGGCGAATCGCGCGGCCGGTGCCCGCGTTCTGTGACGAGATGTCCGGTGCGAACCGTCCCGATGCGCTTGACATTGATCGGGCGCGGTATCGCGCCAGGCCTATACACTCCCACCGGAACTTTCCGATTCGGACCCGCGAAGGGTCAACGTCATCAACGCCGAGGAGGCGCTGCTTCATGGAGCTTGCGATTCACACCTGGATGCGGAGCGAGCCGCTCGATCAGGCCATCCGCCGGGCGGCCGACGCGGGCGTCACGGCCCTCGAGATCGCGGGGGAGCCGGATCGTTTCATGCCAAAGGACGTTGGCCCGATGCTGAAGGCGGCGGGCATGCGCTGCTTTGGAGGCGTCACGCTGATGATGGAGGGGCGCAGCCTGATCACTCCTGACAGCGCCCGGCGCGAGGCCTCGATCCAATATGTGAAAGACTGCGTCTCCCTCGTGGGGGACCTTGGCGGCGAAGAGCTGTCGGTGGTACCCGGAACCGTCGGACTGGTGGTGGCCGAGGGGCGGCCCGAGGACGAGTGGCGCTGGGCGGTGGACAGTGTGTCCGAATGCGTCGAGCACGCCCGGAGCTACGGCCTGACGATCGCCATCGAGCCCATCAACCGCTTCGAGACCTACTTCATCAATCGAGCCGACCAGGCCTTGGCCCTCGCCGAGGCCGTTGGGCCGGACTGCGGCATCTGCCTCGATCTCTTCCACATGAACATGGAAGAGGACGACGTGCTGGGCGCCCTTCGCCGGGCGGCTCCGCGCCTTGCGGACGTTCACGTGGCGGACAACAACCGCATGGCCCCGGGCATGGGCACTCTCGATTGGCCGGCGATCGTGGCGACGCTCAAGGACATCGGGTACGACGGGCCGCTGTCGATCGAATTCTGTGCACCTGTGGATCGCACCCCCGCCAATCCATTCCCCGGGGCGCTGGACGAAAACCCGACCGGTGTGTCCGAGGAACAGCGGAAGTTCATCGAAGACCATGGATCGAACCTCCTGAGCGAGACCTTCTACTCCCAGCTCGTGCAGACCTCTGCCGAGACCCTCCTGCCCCTCATTGGGCGATGAAAATCGCGTCGATCGAAGCGCGCTGGCTCCGCGCGCCTATCCCCGAAGCGGGTCAACACACTTCTGACTTCGGACGACTCCGAACGTTCGACGCGGTCCTCGTGACGGTGCGGACGGACGATGGGCTCGAGGGCTTTGGCGAGGCGAAAGCTGCCGTGGGCAGTGCCGGTGACTGCGCCTCCCTTGTGACCCTTGTCGAGAGAGAGCTGGGCCCGGCCCTCATCGGGCGTGACCCGCGCCGGATTACGGAAGCTTGGGAGCGCATGTACTGCGGCGCCCGGGCGGACCTGGCCCTCGGCCGGGGAAGGAGTTTCCCGGACGTGGCAAGGCGCGGCCCGCGGATCGCTGCGCTCGGGGCCATCGACACGGCCCTTTGGGATCTCTGCGGCCAATCCCACGGCGTGCCTGTGGTGGAACTCCTGTCTCTTATACACATCTCCGAGCCCACGAGACTAGGCATGATCT
>OJFX01000415.1_pt1 | contig 15821 bp, 11 predicted proteins | sample 1594171 | NCBI WGS metagenome assembly OJFX01 (sample SAMN05416840, study PRJEB24817) | seawater metagenome | isolation source: Sea water | place: Canada:Atlantic | collected 2013-07
CTGCATATCGTCGGCAGCGTCAGATGTGTATAAGAGACAGTCCCGGAACCCACCTCGGCCAGGATCAATTCGGTGAGACCTGATGGTGCGGGCGCTCGCACGGCTGATATCCCGGAGCATCGCCTCGGTTCTCCTAGTGCCGATCCTCGTGTACCGCAGGGTCATCTCGCCATTGACCCCACCCTCCTGCAGATTCACCCCGAGCTGTAGTGCGTACGCCGAAGAGGCGCTGCGCACCATGAACCCGATCAAGGCCGTCACACTGATTGCCTGGAGGATCGTCCGATGCCAGCCATTTTGCGAGGGCGGGTACGATCCTGTACCAGGCACGGAACATCCCCCGACGGATCCCCGTAACTAGAAGGCCATCGAATGGCCCGTTGCCGCATTCCCCGACTTATGACCCAGACCGCACTCTCCCGCCCGACCGCCAGCCTCCAAGCGCTGCGCAACCCCTCGCTCCTTTTGGCCAGCATGGCCGCCGGCGTGGCGCTCTCCTCCTGCGCCTATGACGAGAGCGCCAAGGCACTCGAGGACGCCGAGGAAGCTCCGGCGATCTCGCCGATCCCGAACGCGGTGCTGAAGAACGAACTCATCGAGCCCGGCGAGACTCACTTCAAGAACCTCTGGCAGCTCACCTTCGGCGGACAGAACGCCGAGGCCTATTGGAGCTTCGCGGACGATCGGCTTTCGCTGCAAATCACCGAGGACGGTGAAGGGAAGTGTGACCGTATCTACGCCACGGGCCCCGATGGCACCATGCGCCCGATCTCCAACGGTCAAGGGGTCACGACCTGCTCGTTCTTCATGCCGGGGGATCAGGAGGTGCTGTACGCATCGACCCAGAGCTCCCACGCAAGCTGCCCCAAGTGGGACAAGCCCAATACCGCGAAGGGTGAGCCCTACACCTGGAAGATCTGGCCGGAGTACGACATCTACGTGGCCGGGGTCTCCGATGGCAGCGAGCGAGTCCTCATCGACGGCTACGGCTACGACGCGGAGGCCACCGTGTCGCCCCGCGGCGACCGGATCGTTTTCACGTCCACCCGCTCGGGAGACCTAGAGCTGTGGACGTGCGACCTTGAGGGCGGAGACCTTCAGCAGGTCACGGAAGAGCTCGGTTACGACGGCGGCGCCTTCTTCAGTCACGACGGACGCCAGCTCGTCTTTCGCTCGACGGCTTGGACGCCAGGCGAGGAGGCTGCCGAGCAGGCGAGCTACCTTGAGGACTTCCAGCGCTGGCAGGTGAAGCCCGGGAAGATGGAGATCTTCACGATCTCACCCGATGGCTCGAACCGCAAGCAAGTGACCAGCCTCGGCGGCGCGAACTTCGCGCCTTACTTCACGCCGGACGACCAGCAGGTCATCTTTTCGAGCAACCACCACGACGCCCCCGGCGGCGCGCTCAACTTCGATCTCTTCCTCTGCGATCTTGACGGAAACGCCGTGGAGCGCGTGACCCAGTCCGCTTACTTCGACGCGTTCCCGATGTTCAGCCACGATGGTCGATTCCTCGCGTTCTCAAGCAACCGCGGCGGCACGAAGCCCGGCGAAACGAACGTCTTCATCGCGGAATGGATCGAGTGAACCCCACGGGCCCGCCGCCATGGGACCCGCCTGCCCCACTGCCTCACGAGGCCCCCTTGACTGACTCGCAAAAGACGGATCCGCCCCAGGTCATCGCCGGAGAAGGAGAGCTCGCACCTCCTCTTCCGTCGGCGAGCCCTGCCGTGGATCCAAGCTCAATCGGAGCCCGGCTCCGGGCGGTAGAGGGCCAATACCAGAAGTTGATGTCCCTCACGGACGATGCCATCTGGTGTATCACCCTGGACGCGCCGGTGGCGCCGGAGGCTTCGCCATCTGCGCTTGCCGCCGCCATCATGGAAACAGGTCGCTTCTCCGAGGCCAACGGCGGGTTCAAGGCACGCCTGTACGTCCCAGAAGCCGAGGAGGTGGTGGGTCGCCGCCCCAAGGAGTTCCCCGGGTTCTGGCTCCTGGAGGACCGGGGACGTCTCGAGCGCCTGGCCGGAAGGGGCTTCAACGTCCGCGATGAAACAACGGTCGAGATCGATCGCCTTGGACGCATCAGGCACCTGCGATTCAGCCTCGTCGGGATGAGCGAGCACGGTTCCATCGTCAGCGTGATGGGCCTCGAGCGCGACATTAGCGATGAGATCGAAGAGAACGATGTCCTCCGCGAGAGCGCGGAGCTCTACCAAGCAGTCTCAAGGTCGGCCCTCGACGGGATCTTTGTCCTCGACGAGCAGCTCATGGTTGTCGATTGCAACGAGGCATACTCCGAACTTGTGGGCATGCCGAGGGACGAGATCGTCACCAGAGGCGATTGCCGCGTGTTTCCCGAGGCTGAAGATGGATTGCAGGCCTTCGGCTACAAGGAGATCCGCGCCGCCGGCAGTTGGCGCGGGGAAGCTCGTTTGGACCGAATGAACGGCGAGACGGCGCTCGTGGAACTCTCCTGCCGCTACTCCGACGTAGGCCGCGGGTCGTTCTACTGCTTCGTCAGGGACCTCTCCGCCCGGCGGCTTGCCGAGCGACGCGAGCGCGAGCACCACGAGGCCCTCGCCCACGTCTCGCGCCTTTCAACCCTCGGGGAAATGGCGTCTGGCATCGCCCACGAATTCAATCAGCCCCTGGCCGCAATCGTGAACTACGCGAACGGATGCGTGCGGCTCCTCGAGCAGCGCGGCGTAGACGACCAAATGGTCTTTCGCGCCCTCAGGTCCATTGTCGATCAAGGCAAACGCGCCTCTGAGATCATCCGGCGCCTCAGGTCGTTCTCACGCCGCAGTGAGGACAATCGCGAGGCCTTTGTCCTCTCTGATCTGCTGACAGACGCTGTGGCCCTGACGAATCAGTCCCGCGCACGGTCCGGCATCACCCTCGAAACCCGGTTTGAGGCCGATGAGGACTCCGTCGTCGTGGACGGCATCCAAATCGAGCAGGTCGTGATGAACCTGCTCCTCAACGCTGTGGACGCGCTGGCCAAGGGCCAAGAGGGGGTCGAATCCAAGGTCCTGGTGTCCACGCGCATCGTGTCGGGACCCCAAGGGGAGCCCTTCGTTCCACCTCAATCAGGGGACGACCCCGCTGCGCACCACCTATTCGTTGAAACGAGCGTCCAGGACAACGGTCCTGGACTCGAAGCTGAATCCGCCCGGCACTTGTTCGAGCCATTTTATTCCGCCACCGGCCAGGGCCTCGGGCTTGGCCTCACCATTGGGCGCTCGATTGTCGAGGCCCACGGCGGCAGGCTTTGGCTCGATGCGTCCCCACCGGCCGTATGGACGGCCGAGGAGCAGCGTCACGGACCCGGCGCATGTTTTCGCTTCACCCTGCCGCTCCGAAGAGGTCCAATGCCCCGATGAATGCGCTCCCTACCGTCTTCATCGTCGACGATGACCCCGCCATGCGGGACTCTCTGGGCTTCTTGATCGGATCCGTCGGACGCCGAGTGGAAACCTACGCCTCCGCCGAAAGCTTCCTTGAGGCCTATGACAACGAGCGACCCGGCTGCATCGTCCTCGACGTGCGTATGCCTGGCCTTTCCGGACTCGAGCTCATGGAAAAGCTCGGTCACGATCGCTTTGCGCCACCCGTGGTGTTGATCACGGGACACGGCGACATCCCCATGGCCGTTCGCGCCCTCAAGGCGGGCGCATTCGACTTCATCGAGAAGCCGTTCAGCGACCAGGTCCTCCTTGAGCGCATCCAGCAAGCGCTCCAGGAAGACAATGTCGACCGCGCAGCCGAACGCGACCGCGCGGACATCGAGCGTCGCGCGTCACGCCTCACGGCCCGTGAGACCCAGGTCTTCGAACTGGTGGTGGCCGGCAAGCCCAACAAGGTCGTGGCCACGGACCTCGGCCTGAGCCAAAAGACCGTCGAGGTCCACCGCGCACACGTCATGGAGAAGATGCGAGCGGAAAGCTTCGCAGACCTCGTCAAGATGGCGGTTGTGCTCGAAGTCACTGGCCCGCCGAATTCAATCGAGTAGGGACCAAGGTCGCCCCATCCCTGGCCGGCTGGACGGACAGCTCCAGCTGCGCCTCGCGGCACGGCCCCGGTGGGCCATGCCCGGCCCACAAGCGCCCAGGATCGACAGGTCCCATCGTTTCGCGCAGCGGCACGGCATCTGCGGCCTTTGCGCTGCGCTCCGGGGACTCACCTGACAGGTGCCCCCTCGAAGGACTGCCACAGCGCCGCCGCACGATCTGACGACCCTTTGCGATCACTCCAGGCCTAGACGCATGCGACTACAGATCCTCGGTTCGGGGAGCCGCGGCAACGCTGCCCTCCTTTGGGTTGGTGGCGCCGTCGTCTTGATCGATGCGGGCCTGCCGATCCGTACCCTGACGGCGAGGCTCGAGGCAGCTCGCATCGGCCACAAGGCCATCGATCATGTGCTCCTGAGCCATGGGCACTTGGATCACGCACGGAGCGCGGGCATCATCGCGAAGCGTCACGGGGCCACGCTTCACTGCGCCGCGAAGATCCAACTCCACCGATCGGTTTCGCGCGCCCCGGACAAGAAGGACCTGCCCATCGGCGGATCCACCGTGCTCGCACTCAATGGATCCCAAACAGATGCCCCCATCGTCACGACGGCCAAAGTCCCCCACGATTGCGAGCCGACGGTGGCCTTCCGCATCGAGCACGCCGGGCGCAGGCTCACGCTGATCTCCGACATGGGCGAACCCCGTGAGGAGGTGGCGAAGGCGCTTCACGATCCCCACGTCCTGATGCTCGAGGCCAACTACGACCCCGAGATGCTCAAGAACGGGCCTTACCCCCAGAGCCTGCGGGAGCGTGTCCAGGGAGCAGGGGGCCATCTCTCTAATGACCAGATGGCCGTCATGCTGACGCGTCTTGTGGGACCCAACTTGCACACCGTTTTCCTGATCCACCTGTCCGAGAAGAACAACACGCCTGAGCTCGCGAAGGCCTCAGCGCAGGCGGCCCTCGCGCGCATGGGTAGGACAGACGTGGCAGTCGTCACCGCCCTTCAACACGAAGCTCTTCCACCCATCAAGGTCTAGCAGGCCGCCCCTTACACACCATGGCTGAGCATCCTTCCGACGGGTTCCCCACCGACGGGTCCCCACCGATTGAGGGCCAAAGCCGCGTCGCCAAGGTCGTCCTTGGGGCCATGTCGGATCACCGCTCGGTGCGTGCCTTCGAGGCCGTCCCGGTGGAGGACACCACCATCGAGCGGGCCGTCACGGCGGCCCAGTGCGCCGCCACATCGAGCTGGATCCAGGGTTACCACCTCATCCAGGTCACGGACCCCACGGAGCGCGCCCGCCTGGCCGAACTCAGCGGCGGCCAAGCCCAGGTCGCGGAGGCCGGGGCCTTCTTTGTGGTCTGCGGAGATACCCGCCGGCATCAGTTGGTTGCCCTCGACCACGGCCAGTCCTACGCACCCTGCACGGAAACGTTCCTTCTGTCCGTTGTCGACGGGAGCCTCTTCGCCCAAAACCTCACGCTCGCCTTTGAATCCGAGGGCCTGGGGACCTGCTACATCGGCGGATTGCGCAACGACATCGCGGGGGTCGACAAGCTCCTCGCCCTTCCCCACGGGGTCTTCCCCCTCTTTGGGCTCTGCGTCGGCCACCCCAAAGGTGGACCGGAGGGGCGCCCAGACAAGCGGCCCCGCATGGACCCAACGGCCGTGTGGTCGAAGGGCCGCTACCCCGCGGACGACGAAGTCCGCGCATCGATCGCCGCCCATGACGCGGTCGCCGCCGAGTACTACGGGCGCCGCGGTGCCCCGGGACGCAACTGGAGCGGCGGGGTCTGGCGCAAGTTCGTCCAGACGCTGCGCCCCGACCTCAAGGCGTACTACGAGTCAAAGGGCGCGAGCTTCACTTAGTCGCGGCAGGCACCACCGGCTGCCCCTTGCCCACCGTTTCGATCGGTGGACCGTCGGGGAGCTTGGCGAAGCGCCATCGGACGATGGCCCAGAGCGCGATGAACGCGTCCTTGAGGCCGATCTTCTTGCCCTCGTGGTAGTCGCGTCCGTTGTAGCTGATGGGCACCTCGAAGATGACGACGTCCATCTTGGCGATCTTGGCGGTGACCTCAGGCTCCACGGCAAAGGTGCGCGACTGAATGTCGAGACGCTTTGCGACGCAGGAGCGGAAGACCTTGTAGCAAGTCTCCATGTCGGAGAGGTGCAGGTCGGTGAACATGTTGCTGAGTAGCGTCAACAAGCGGTTGCCGTGGGTGTGCCAGAAGGCATGCACCCGCCCCACCGGAACCTTCCGGAAGCGACTCCCGTACACCACGTCCGCCTTGCCTTCGAGGATCGGCGCCAGCAACTTGGAATAGTCGCAGGGGTCGTATTCAAGGTCCGCATCCTGCACGAGGACCACGTCACCTGTGACCGCCTCGAAGCCGGTGGAGAGGGCGCCGCCCTTGCCCTTGTTCTGGGCGTGGTGAATGCAGCGGATCTCAGGGTGGCGCTCGCTGAGCTCCGCCATGATCTCGCGGCTACGGTCCTTCGAACCGTCGTCCACGAGGACGATCTCCATATCGAAGGGCTGCTCAAGGACGCGGCCAACGATCTCAGCGAGGGTGGCTTCCTCGTTATAGACGGGAACGACGATGGATAACTTCATCTCAGGCCCCTGTCTTTCCTTCGAGGGTCGTGAGCCCAGCGAACAACTCGTCGAGGCCGTAGAGCTTGGCCATGCCCTCTTGGAGCTGGCCATAAGCCTGGTCTCCTTCGATGCACCAAAGCGGGTCTAGGAACAGTGGAATGATCTCCTCGTCGGGCCGCTTGCGACGGCTCTGAATCTCGTTTCTTCGGGCCATCCAGTGATCCCAGCGGCCGAACACGTCGTTCATGGCCACAAAGTCCGCGACGGCGATGCGATTCACTGCATCGTGTGAATCGACGCGCTTCTTGAGCTTGTTCACGAAACGCGATCGGACGGTGTCTCGTCCTAGGGTATCCATTGCCTCGATTCGATACGCCTGGTCGTCGGCGAGCTCCATCTTGGAGAACCCACGGCGGAAAGCGAGGCCCTGCATCACCGGCAGGACGCGCTTCAAGAGGTCGTCGCCGTAGTTCTTGATGCAGGCGAGCTGGGGGTTTCGCACCTGCAGCACCCGCAGCCGCGAGACGGGCACGCGACCGCTCGTGCTGCTGTGGTGGTGATAGCACACGGCGTCCGGTACGTAGCGAACCTCGTGGCCCATGACCCAGCTGCGCCAGCCGAGGTCCACGTCTTCGTAGTACGCGAAGAACTCCTCGTCGAAGCCACCGATGTCAAAGTACACCGAAGCGTCCATGGCCATCGCGCCGCCACAGGGGAAGAGGCTCCTTCGAGGCTCATCGTAGGCAGCCTGGGGCTCCTCCAGATAGCCGCGCTGGATCCCGATGCCGTGGAAGTTCATGCCCCCACCACAGGAGTTCATGACCTTGCCGTCCCACGAGAACATCTTTGCCGTGGTCGAGGCGCAGTCGCCGGCGACGATGGGAGCCACAAGGGCCCGCAGGAAGCCCTTGTCGACGTGAATGTCGTTGTTCAGGAAGACGAGGATCTCCGGGTCCAGCTCGCCGTCCCGGGCCACTTCAGCCCCTTGATTGCATCCGGCGCTGAAACCCGCGTTCGTGGCGTTCTCCACCAGTCGAACCCAGGAGTGCTTAGCGCGCATCTCCGCCTGGCTGCCGTCATCGGAGCCATTGTCTACGAGCACCACCTCAAAGCGGTCCTCTGGGTAATCAAGGGCCTTGAGGGTGTCGAAGCAGGGCGCCAAGTGATGCTTGCCATTCCAGTTGAGAATGACAATGGACACACGCGGCAGCTCGGAATCGGTGAGCGGCGGGGTCGCATCGACGAGGAGTCGCTTGCGGACGTCGGCGGGATCGGGCCGGGACATGAGCATCAGGAGGAGGGAACTGGGTCGCCTGGGGGAGCTGAGGACTCTTCGCGCGCCTCGAAGAGCGCCACACGGGTCACCCGAAGGTGCTGACCTGCTCCAGTGCGGAGGGATATTGTCTTGGGCGCCGCGCCAAGGGGCACCTGGAAACTGGCCGTCTCGTGACGATCGTCCTGGCCGGTCCACTTTTCGGAATCGCGAAGGGGCCCCGAACCGGGGAGATGGTCAGGGATTGGCACCTGTGTTCCGTCCGAGAATTCCACGGTCCCGCCAAGGGCCAGCCCGGTCTCCCCGGCCAGGAACAGGAGGTCAACCTCGAGGCGCATGGCGCCCCCGGCCGCGGCGCCAAGGTCGAAGCCAAGGGCAGACCCAGGGCGCATGAGGACGATTCCCGGGCCCTGGCTCTCGACGGTCCCAGAGCGCTCGGACGCATTCTCAGCGGGACTCTCCCAGCGGGGGCCATCGTCCCCTGGGGCGTCCCGCAGGACCGTTGCGAGGGAGCGATAGCGCGCCTCCATCACCTCACCGTCCTCATCGATCGTCTTGACGCGCATCCAATCTGCGCTGCGAAGCGTCTCCAGAAGGCCCGGCTCGGTGGCCACCCGCTTCATCTTGGCGGCGAGGTCCTCCTCACTGCCGACGTCGAAGTGCAGTCCATCGACACCGTCCCGAACGAATTCCGCCATGCCACCGATGGAGCTCGCCAGCACCGGCGTTTCCGTGAGGAAGGCTTCATGAATGGTGATCGGGGAGTTCTCGTACCAGACGCTGGGCACGACGAGCACGTCGATTTCCCGGTAGACCTCCGAGAGGCGCGCGTTGTCAAAGCGCCCGTGGAACGTGATGGGTGCGCCCTCGCTGAGCTCCTTGAGCCGCGCGTGGTGTTCGTCGTTCTCCGGATCGAAGCCGCCGTACACGTTGAGGTGCACCTTATCGCTGAGCCCCTCCGCCCCAAGGCGCGCCATCGCCTTCACGAGCACCTCGCCGCCTTTGTACCAGACGAGGGATCCGACAAACCCAAAGCGAACCTTCCCACCGGTGTCGGCGCTCGGCTCGAGGGCCGCCACATGGTCGGTCCGCATTCCGTTGTCGGAGAAGAGGAACGTGTGGGGCTCAAAGGCGCCACTCGCGAGGTACGTATCACGCAGGAACCGGCTCGGGCTGATGCGAAGGTCAGCCCGGGCGTAGGCCGCGGGGACGATGCGCTCCCGTGCACGCACCGCCGCGTACTCCTCGGCCCGGTGACTCGCGCTCTCCGGCGCGACCTTGGTCCCGGCCACGAATCCTGCGATGGACTCGAAGACGCCGCCACCAGCTCGGTCCAGCTTGGCGGCCCGCTCCACGTGGGCGAGCCCCTTCTCCTTCACACAAAGGAAGCACCCCGATCCCATGTTGGACGGGCAGATCTGTCCGTCGGGCCGGATCATCTGGACGCGGCTGCAAAGGCCCCAGTAGTCGTGGCAGGTCACGACCGTGGCCAGGCCACGGTTGGCGGCGATGTCCACGAGCCCGGCGGAGAGATGGATCAGATGCTGGAAGTGCACGACGTCGGGCTGCACCGCGTCAAGGACCTGCCGGAAGGCCTGCTCGGGCCCGCGCTTCAGGTAGCTTTCCTCCAGCGACCGGTGATCCAGTCGGTGGGTCATGCGGTAAACATGCAACCCCTGGAACTCTTCTTCACGGACGTGGAACTCGGGGTCGCCATCCTGTCCGGGTGAACGCGTCAGGATCGCGACGTCGTGGCCGCGGCGCATCATCTCCTTGGCGATGTTGTACGTGTAGATCTCGGTGCCCGCCCAGGTCTCTGGGGGGAAGCCGTGCACCACGTAGAGCAGCGTGAGCTTCGCGCTCTCGAGCATGCGCGAGCCCGGGCGGCGACGCTTGGAGTGACTTCCTTCGTAGAGGCCCTGGAATGTGGCACGGCGCAAGCGGACGCTCTCCGCCTTGAGCTCGCGAGCCTCTTTCGCGTCCAACCCCATGGCGTCGATGGCCTCCGCGTCCTGGGCCGCCAGGCGCTTCGTCATGGTCTCCGCATCCTTGGCGGACCCAATGCAAATCCGATCCAGCCACTCGGCGTTGAATTCGGCATCGACGCGGCATCGGCTCAGGGTCTCTTCAGCCCCGTAGTCGTGGCTGTGCTCCACGCAGGCGTCGCTGTCGTACACCACCGTGTAGCCCGCCTCGAGGAACGCCCGCGCCATCAGGATGTCCTCGCCAAAGGGCGTCCGCGGGAAGGGATGCCTCTCCCAAAGTTCACGGCGGAAAGCCGAAGCGACGTCGTTGAAGTTGAAGAGCCCCCTCTTCTCATGGGGCCCCATGGCGGCGTACTCGTCCGGGGCGGGCAAGCGCACTTCGCGCCGCTCGGCCCAGTACCCCATATCCCCTTCGCTGAAGATCTTGGTCAGCACCTGAGCGTCTGGGCGCGGGATGTTCCGGCACGTCACCGCCCCCACCGAGTTGTCCTCGAAGTTCGCGATGACGGACGCAAGCCAGTTCTCCGAGGCGGGAATGGCATCCTGCGTCAGGAAAACCAAGAACTCGCCGCGCGAGCGTGCCGCGAGCATGTTGCGCGTATCCCCGTGATCGAACTCGACGCCGAAGATCCGCTCGCGCTTCAGCGGCACCGGGAAGGACTCCTGGCGTTCCCCCACGTACTCCCATGTGCCATCGGAGGAGCTGGAATCCACGACGATCATCTCCCACTCGAACGGCACGACCTGCGCGCTCAGGGCGTCGAACACACGGGCCAAAAACTCCATGCCCTGGTAGGTAGGCATCAGCACGGAAACGTGCGGGCCTTCGGCGCGCGAAGCGCCTGGTTCCTTGGGTGTCGTCATGATCGAGTGCGGGGACTGGGAATTCTATTCTGGGGAGAGGCGGAGTCGCGGCGTCTAGGGGCGCGGCAGGATGGGCTCGAAGGCTCCCCTGGCCCGGGCCTCTGCCCAGGCCCTGCGCCCGCCGCGGCTACCGGCGTATTGGCCCATGACCTGGGCTGTTCGCAGGAAAGGAGCACGGAGGAGCGAGGCCCATCCGGATCCAGTCCTACGGACATACGCGAGGTCGGACTTGAGTTCAAAGGCGATGCCCTTCAAGCACGAGAAGAGTGAGCTCCGCACGGCGTGTCCATGGAACTCACGGTGGAAGGCGGCGTCGCTCCGATACCGCGCGTAGGCGGTCACAGGGCCGTACCTGTGGGCGTGGGCGACAACGGCTGACGGTTCGTGCCGCAGCGACCAACCCGCTTGAAGTGCCCGGGCGGCCCACGCCACGTCCTCTCCGAAGGGAACCTCAGGAAACGGCAGCGCGGTCATCACGGATCGCCTGATGCAGCTGGCCACGTTGTTGAATCGCAGGATCTCGGCTCGCTCCTTGCCCGACATCTGGGCCAAGGCGCCTACGCCCCCCCTGAGCCGCCGCTCGTCAGAGCTCCCTGAGCCCTCCGGGGCTTCGAGAACCGTGCGGGCAGTGAGCGCGTCATCGGAGTCCCGCGGGAGGACCCGCGCGGTCACACCGGCGACTCCATCGGCCTTGGCGGCCCCCACGAGCCGCGCAAGAAAATCCGCTCCGATGGGGGTCGCGTCCTGGGACAAGAACACGAGCCACTCGCCCCGGGCCTTGGCGGCGAGGGCGTTGCGCGTGGCCCCATGACCGAAGGAACTCTGCTCGATCACCTCGACGGAGAAACCAGCCTTCCGGAGCATCTGGACGGATCCATCGCTGCTCGACGAATCGATCGCAAGCCTCTCCACGAGCCCGTCGAACTCCTGCGCATCGAGCGCTGGAATCAAGCGAGCGAGGTCCCCTTCGCCGTTGAAGGTGGGGATCAGTATCGATACCTGGGGAACCTGCATGGGCCACGGGGAGTCTACCCGCCCCGGGGCCCGGCGGCCGGAACTATGCCCTGTCGCAAAGTTCGCGGTAGTTGCAGCTGGAGCAGTGCCTGGCAGCTTCGTTCTCGGGAACCATGGGGAAGTCCCCTGGGTCCCCCTTCGAACGGTCAGCATCGAAGTGCACGGCCCGCATCTCACCCAAGGACGACTCGATTCGGGATAGGGCGTCCTCCAGCTCCGCGTCCCCCACCGAGACCTCCGAGATTTCACCCTCCTGGAGATACACGTCCGCGGCAGTGGTTCGCTCCGTGGGAATCCCCCAGCGCTCCCGAGCGTAGAAGGCGTACACCTCGAGCTGGAACCGATCCGCATCGCTCGGCGCCCCTGTCTTCCAGTCGATGATTCGGACGGGCGGCTCCGCCTCCGCGGTCCGCTCCAGGTAGGCAAAGTCGGGCACGGCGAAGACCTTCGTGTCGAATAGATCGAAGGTGCTCATGTCCTCGCACGCGAGCCAATCCCCCGGGTCAGACGTGCGGGCCCCGTCGAGCGCAGGCGCCTCGAAGAAGGTTCGAAAGCAGGCAGCGATTCGTTCGACATAGCGGCGGCCGTAGTCCCCGGCGGCGCCCGTCTCCTCCGAGATCCGCTCCTCGGCGTAGTGGTGCTCCGCCAGCCGAATGGACTTGGCGGGTTTCGCCTTCCATCCGCCGTCACGGGATTCCTTGTAGCCCCGACGAAGCTCCTGGGTGCCCCAGGCGATCGCTTCCTCGGCGCTCCAGCCGAGGCCCTGGTCCCGGCGAGCGAAGTACTCCGCGATGCCCCGGTGCACGATGTCCCCGGCGAACATCGGCAGGCGGGTCATCTTCTTCAGGAGGTAGGCCTGGCGCCTTTCCGGGTCCGCCCGGCTGCCCCAGCCCAGCCAGGACAGGTAGTAGTCGAAGTAGTAACGACGCCGACATCCTGAGAAGGTTCGGGCGCGCGACGTGGACCAAGAGAGCTCATGCACGATAGCCATGGAACAAAGCCTCGCCGGGCGAGGCATCCGATGCAAGCCATGGGGTGACTCCCTGGAATGCATCGGCCCCTTGGGGACCCTGTCGCAGCCACTAGCGGCGGTCGAGTCGCGCGAAGACCTTGCAAAGGTGCTCGGGGCGCAAGGGCTTGGAAAGGCACGCGTTGGCGCCCGCCTCCATGCTCACGCGCTGGGCCGCCTCCAGGGCGGCCGCGTCGATCGCTGGATCCCCCGGAAAGAGCGCCAGCACGGGCAAGCGCGACGGGTCGGGGCCATCGGCTTCCAGCGCCCGCAAGCGGCGGATGATGTCGGTGTGCTCCGAGTCCCCAAGCCCCTGGTCCACGACAGCGAAGTCGTATCGCCGGTGCGACCGGAGCGCCAATTCCGCCCCGCTGGCGTCACCCACCACGGTCACCTTGTGGCCCAGGGCCTCGAGGTGCCGCACCGCGATGCGCTGGGATAGGAGGTTGTCCTCGACGAGCAAGATACGGCCGGGGGCCACGCAGCCCTCGGAATCAGGCGTGGCAGGCTGTGGCCGACTTGAGGACTTGTTCTTGCTGGCCAGAACGCTCGCATTGGCCGCCTCTGGAGCCTTGGGGGTCGGCGAACGCAGCGCCCCACCAGCGCCCCGTTGAACCCAGGGCAGAGTCACTTTGAACACCGACCCCTCGCCGAGCTCGCTCGACACCTGGATCGTTCCACCCATCGATGAGACGAGCTGGCGGCAGAGCGCGAGCCCGAGGCCCTTGGCCTCTCCCACCACGCAGCCGTTCTGCCCATCTTCACCCTCAGGCACTGGCGCCCCGCCATCGAAGAACGCGCCGAACAACGCCTGCTGCTCGTCCTCGGGGATCCCAATGCCCTCGTCCTCGACGGAGATGCAGAGCTTGTTCCGGTGGGCATCAAGCCCCAGTCGAATCACCGCGCTCGCGCCCCGGGGACTGAACTGAACGGCATTGGAGATCAGGTGACCGAGCGCTTGGCTCAATCGCTCGGGATTGACATCGATGCGGGCGTCCGCGGCGCCGTCCTCCTCGAGGGTGGACAGGATCGACCAGGTGATGGCCCGGCTCTCCGATTCCTTGGACATCGCCGCCACCGCTGACTTGACGAGCTCGAGGGGAGCGACCATCTGTGAACCTTCCCCCCTGCCCCGCACCTGCAGGTTGCTGACATCCAAGGCCTCGTCGATGCGCGAAAGCAGGCTCCCCGCTTCTTTGCGGAGCCAGTTCGTATCGAGGCCACCGTCGGACCTGTCAGCCGCGTCAGCCGGGGCGGATACCTGGGACGAGGCGGCATCGAGATGCCGCAGCAGCCCCGAGATCCTTTGCTTCATCTCGCCGCCAAGCCCCTGGAGGATTCGGGACTTCACGTGCCTCGCCTGCTCCGCTTGGCGGACCGCGGCGCGCAGGTCGGTCACGTCCTGGATGATCTCCAGAAGGAGTTCCGGCCGCCCCTGGTCGTCGAAGAGAGGGATCTTGATCGTTCGGGCCTGGCGGCGGCCAATGGCCGTCTCGATCTCCTCCTCGAGGACCGTGACCGATTCGTCCCGGAGCGCTGCCTCATCGGCCGCTCGATACTGATCGCACAGCTCCGGCGCGAAGAAGTCGCGGTCGGAGGCGCCAATCAGGTCCGCCCGCCGAATGCCGAACGTCTCTTCGTAGTACCGATTAATCAGCGTGAAGCGAAACCCATCCGCCGGGTCCTTGGCGGCAATCGCCAGGGGTACGGTTTCCACGAGGCGCTCGAGGATCTGGCCGCGCAGGCGAACGTCCCGGGCGTGGTTGACCAGCTCCGTATCGTCGACGAATTCGATCATCCACGACTGGGGTTCGGGCAGCACCCTCGGGATGGCCCTCACCGTCGCGAACGTACGGCCCCGGGCGCTGAGCTCCCTGGTGAGCACTGATTCCTGTTCGGCTGCGCCGATGCCCAGCTCGACGAGGGCATCCTCTCCGCCCACGAGCCGCGAAGCGAAAGCCGCCATACCGCCGCCGAAGGCCACGTCATAGGCAACTTCCTGATGGTCCGCCCGGGTCACTCCGCGAATGAGAAGACAAGGCGAGGGCAAGAACGGAAGCGTGGCCTCGAGTCCCGGGAACTCGGGCGGTGCGCAAGGCTTTGAACTGGCTGAATTTGCTGACTGCGGGGGAGGTGGAATCTGCGAGCCCTCCTCCCGAGACGCATGAAGGGGTCCCATAGGGGAGTGTTCGGTGTCCCGGGGTGTCCCCTTGACCTAGATCGGCGACCTCATGGGCCGACTAGGAAATTCCACCCGCGGCCTGGGATACATCTTCGAGGCTTGAGGACTCCAAAAGCCTTAGTTCCCCGCCTTTGCAGATGAGCCGGCGGCCCTCGTCACCCTCCTGGGTGCGAAGCTCCACGGGGCGCTTCCACAGGGACTCGATCGTCCGGAGCATCTCCCCCGCGTCGTCGAGCTTCAGGTCCCGACCGTCGTGGACATGCTCCAGGAGCAGGGTCCAGCCCTGGACCTCCGCCACCCGGATACGGGGTTGACCGCCCCATGCCAGGTTCTTGAGGAGGGCCTCCTTGACCTCCCCTGGCTCGCGGGTCCCGATCGTGCGCCCCATGGGCGCTGGCCCCCGACCTGCGGGCTGGTCCATGACAAAGAGGCTGGACCGGCGAATGAACGCCTCGTCCATGACTTCATCCACGAAGGACACATCGTTGTGCACGGACCGAAGCTGGAAGAGGTCCATGCCCAAGGTCTCCGCATGCCGGAAGAGGTCGATTCCTAACTTGTAGGGATTGAGCTGTCCGGGGGCGGAACTGGTGGCGCCGGAGTGGCAGTCCGCGAACTCGACGACCTCGGAAGCCTCCAGCAGCCCGCCGGTGAGGAGCCGGCTGTGCCAGAAGGAGGCCCAGCCTTCGTTGATGATCTTCGTCATCCGCTGGGGAAGGAAGTACTCAGCCTCCGCCGCCACGATCCCAAGGACGTCGCGCTCCCAGGGCTCCAGGTCCGCATGCTCCACCAGGAACGGAAGGACATCGAAGGTGGACAGGCCCGCCGCGGGCCCCCCCGCCGTGTTGCCGCCAGGCAGGGCCTGGGCATCCCC
>OJFX01000419.1_pt1 | contig 15761 bp, 11 predicted proteins | sample 1594171 | NCBI WGS metagenome assembly OJFX01 (sample SAMN05416840, study PRJEB24817) | seawater metagenome | isolation source: Sea water | place: Canada:Atlantic | collected 2013-07
CGCTCGGCTCGTTCCTTCGGGTCCCGACGCGCGGTCCTGGGGATCCACGCCGCCGGCGCCGCTCGGGCCGTCAATGCCTCCGGTCATATCCATGGTCGTCTGTTGGCTTTGGGGTGCGGGGTGCGGAAAGGGGCGTAGCAGGGCTCCCAGAGGGTAGGGAATCGCCGACCTTGGCCGGTCATCGGATCGGCGCGGCGATCGTTGCGCGCAAAGGCCCAGGAATTCATGAAGCGGGGCCGTCAGCGCGCCCCGGCACCCCGTCCCCGGAGGCGTGAGCCGGCCCCAGCGACCCATTTCTTGAGGCCGTCGCCGTAGGTGGCTCCTCCTCGGCTGTCGCGGACGTTCATGACGACGAGGGCCGCCCCGAGGTAGAACGCGAAGTGGAGGAAGAGGATGACCAGCGACCCAAGGACGGCGGAGAAGCCCGGGTACTCCCAGGCGGGGCTGCCTGGAATCTGGGTCGGAACGAGGGCGTCGACGATCCACTTGCCCGCCACCAGGAGGTTCGCCACGAAGTCCGCCAGGGCCGGCATCTGGGGCACGATGACCCCCGACATCACGATTTGGGGGATCAGGGCGATGGGCACCAGGGTCGTGGCTTGGTCGGGGGTCTCCGAGACGGCGGAGACGAGCAGGCCGAGGGCGGAGCCGGCGATGACGGAGGCCATCATGATCACGAGGACGTAGAGATCCGTCCCAGGGATGCCGCAGCAGGCCATCACGATCAGGAACAGGATCCCCGCCTGGGCGAGGCCGAGCGCGGCGAGCCCAGGCAGCTTGGCGAGGATATAGGCCGGGATCTGCAGGTTCACGTCGCGCTCGCGCCGGTAGATCACGCGCTCCTTGACGATCTCCTTGGAGGCGTTGCTGGTGCCGAACCAGAAGCAAGAAATGCCGAGCATGAACAGCAGCGACTTCTGCTTGCCGAAGTTCTCGCCGAAGAATTTCTCCGCGGCGGCGGGGATCCACCCCGTGCCGTCGGGGCCCGGAACCACCCCGTCGAGGCCCATATAGACAAGGGCCAAGATCAGGCCGATGGCGATGCATTGCCCGGCGGCGATCCGGAGCACCTTGCGGTCGGAGAAGAGCAGGCGGTTGGCCCGGGAGGTCAAAACCCTCAGCTGCCGCAGGATCTCCGGCGCTTGCTGACGGAATGACTTGCCGATCTGGGAGAACACCATGGACGACGACTCCGCCGCCTTGGCGTCGCCGGCGGTGTCGCCGACATGCCGGGCGAAGGACTCGCTGGCTTGGTACCTGCGTGCGAGCTCGTGCCCGTCGGAGTCGTTCAGGATCTTGTAGACGTCACTGAGCCTCTTGATGCCGAAGTAAGTCAGGCACTCGGCCGGTGTCCCGTAGAACGCCAGGACGCCGGGAACGGCCATGATGACCACCTTGTGACAGTATTCGTCGACGTTCGCGAGGGTGTGGGTCACGCAGACGACGGTGCGACCGCTTTCGGAGCTCGCCCTGAGGAGCGCCATGATCTGCGCGTCCGTTTCCTCGTCGAGGCCGCTGGTGACCTCGTCGACGAAGAGCAGGCTTGGATCGTGCACGGTCTCATTGGCGAGGCTTGCGCGCTTGCGTTGACCTCCCGAGAGGCTGCGGACTTCTTGGCGGGCGTGGGCTTCCGAGAGAGAGGACGCGCCGATGGCGCCTTGGACGGCCCGTTGGATTGCGGCGGTCTCGGTGTCGGACGGCAGGCGCATGCGGGCCGTGTACGTGACGGCGTCGCTCACCACCAGGGAGTCGTGCAGCGCCTCCTCTTGGGGCACCATCGAGATGCTCTCCTTGAGCGACTCGAAGTTTCGGTAGAGGTCCACGCCGTTCACGATCACCTGGCCCGACTGGGCGGGCTCGCGGGCGCTGAGGGCGTTCATGAGCGTGGTCTTGCCGGAGCCGCTGGGGCCGACGATCGCGACGAACTCCCTCGGGGGAATCGTGATGGAGACGTTGTCGAGGATGCGCAGCATCTCGCCCGGCTGATCCCTGTGGGGAACGTCCCGCGTCAGGGCGTGGGCCACGATCCGCAGGTTGCCCCGGCGGGATTCCACCTGGAGGGTGCGGTCGAGGACGGTCAGGGAGAACGGGCCAATGTCGATGCGGTTGCCGCTCTGAAGGGCCGTCCAGCCCTGAATGCGACTTCCATCGATGAAGGTGCCGTTGGCGCTCCCAAGGTCGCGGATGGAGAGGGCGCTGCCCTTGACCTGCACCTCGGCATGGCGCCTGGAGACCATCGGGTGGTCGAGGCGGAAACTGGACCCCTCGAGCCTGCCGATGACGCCGCCGCCCGACACATCGATGGAGTGGACCTCGATCTTCACCGGGGCGCTGAGCCCCGGGTCGAAGTAGGCCTGGGTGTTTTCCGCGGAGTCGACGCCGAAGGGGTCTTCGGTGGGGGGACTCGTCGCGTCATTGCGCTCCACCGGCATCGGTGGCGCGGTGCTCGGCGCCGGCGTGCTGAAGCCGCGGTGGGTTTGCTCGGTGTCCGTTGGGCCGTCGCGGCGGGTTTCCTGGGGGCTTCTCACGGTGCCCGAGGTGTCCACGAACCGCCAAACCTGAGTCGCGAAGCGCACCTGGGTCCCATTTTCGAGGGCCACCCGCGATTCGGCGTGAACACCGTTAACCAGCGTGACGACGTTCGCGGAGAGTGGTTCGAGCTCAAACCCAGAGGCCAAGCAATGCACGGCGAACTGCTGTCTAGAGCAGCTTTGGTCCAGGACTCGGATGTCCGCGTCGGTGGCCCGGCCCACAAGGACCCTCGGCGCCATCAAGGACAGCGGGTAGCGCTCGCCGGAGACGGTGTTTTCGAGGTAGCGGGTGGCAGGCATGGGGGGGCGCCCGGTGGGAAGCAGCTGGGAGAGCCGGTGGAAACAAGGGCAGGAGGGGCGCAGGGCAGTCCGCGGCCAAGGAGCGGGGGGATTATGCCCCGGATCTTGGATTCGTGAGGCCACCCGGTGGTGGACAGAGGGGTCTTGGGGGTGGCCCGTGGAAGCGGTCCGGCGGAATCTCCGAAAACGCCGTAGGGATCCGCGGCGAAATCACCTGCAAGGGGACAGAGGTGGTTCCGGCCGTCTCCCCAAGGCCCCCCTAGACTGATAAGGGACCACGTCAGCCCACCCCATGCAGAACGGAAACAACCACCCCGCCGCGGAAGCCGCCGATGACACGCTGAGTGAGCAGCCCCGCCCCCTCCCCAGGACTGGGTTCGCAGGGACTGGCCTTACCGGGTCTGAAGGGACAGATGGAGCCGCCGCCCTCACGGTGTTGAGTCACCCCAAAGAGAAAGCGGAGCGCTTCCACCTGCCCACGGCAGAGGACGTAACCCTGTTGCTCGGGCGGGGGAGCGGGGCCGACCTCGATTTGGACGACACGCGCGTCTCCCGTCGGCATGCGCAGATCACGGTGCGCGGAGGCCGGCACTTCATCGAGGACTTAGGAAGCGTCGCAGGTACCGAAGTCAATGGCTCGGCGGTCAAGGGGAGCGTCGAGCTCCGCCATGGCGACCGCATTCGCGCGGGTACGACGGGTCTCGTTTACTCTGCGGCCGGCGAGGAGCCCATCCGCCGGGCCGATTCCGATTCCGATGACACGGAGACAGCCATTCCTCGGGGGGCGCCACTGCCTAGTCTGGTGGCCGAGCCTTCGGCGGATGCGCAGGCGAGCTACCGGCGGGCCCTCACGGCCGTGGTCGGGTTGATCGCCATGATCCTCGCGTGGATGTTCCTCGAGACCTTCTAGGACTGCCCAACACCCAGCCATGATGAGCGACGAATTCCAAGACGAAGACATGGGCGATGGCTTTGCGGACGCCAGTGACGGTGAGTTCTCAGGCGCTGAACTCGGGGACTCCGTGGGGGACCTCCGGGACCTCGAGGCGGAGCAGGCCTTCCTCGAAGAAGACGACGACGCGCCCCCCGCGCTGTCGCCGGACGAGGTCTCGGACCTCATCACGGCCCACCTGGACTATGCGCGGGCGCTGACCCTGAAGATTGCCCGGGGCCTGCCGGACCACATCGACCGGGAAGAACTCGTGGCCTTCGGCCAGCTGGGTCTCACCCAGGCGGCGCACCGATTCCGTCCGGGGTCGGGGGCGAAGTTCACGACCTACGCGCACTTCCGCATTCGGGGAGCGGTCTTTGATGGCATCCGCAAGTCCACCTGGCTGCCGCCGGACGTGCGCAAGGGCGCACTTCGCAATGAGGTCGTCGACGACCTGCGCGAATCGGGCGACATCGGGGCCGACCACGGCGCGACGATGGACAGCGCCGCAGAGGAGTTCTCGAAGGCCATTCGGACCCTCGGGATGGTCTTCAACCTCTCTGACCTGTCACCGGACGACGACGAGGATGGGTCCATCTCCGATCCCGAGGCCAGGGCCGAGGAAGGGGAGGACGTAGAGAACTCCGAGGTCCTTTCACGGCTGCTCGCGGCCGTGAAGACGCTCGGGAAGAAGGAGCAAGAGCTCGTGGAGCTGATGTACTTCAAAGGCATGAGCATGCGCCAGGCCGGCGAGGTTCTCGGGGTCAACAAGGCCACCGTTTGCCGGCGGCACCGGAAGATCTTGGACGACCTGCGAGGGAATCTGGAGCCGGCGTAGACCGGCCCGGCAGGCCTGGGCCCCGCCGGAACGCCGGCGAGGGCGGCTCGGCTAGGCCTGGGATTCCGATATGCTCGGCTCTATGCAGCCGCGATGTGAGAGGCCAGAACCCGGGAACGGGCCCCGACGGATCTGATGTTGGTCTCGACTCTGTCGTTGCTCCTGGCGGGCGAACTTACGGAGGAGCTGCCTTCCTATGGGGAGCAGCTCTTGCGGATGCTCATCACGCTCGGGGCGATCCTTCTCGTCCTACTCGTTGTGGCGAAGCTTTTGCCGCGCTGGATTGGCAAGGGCGAGGCGGACGAGAAAGGCGACGCCCTGGACGTTCTTGCGGTGCGCCGCATCGACCCCAAGACGCGGGTCGTCCTGGTGAGGGCCGGGGCCGAGCACGTGTTGTTTGCGGTGACGAGCACCGGCGCCGTGCGCCTGGCGAGCGGTCCATCGCTGGATCCAGACTTCGAGCGTCACGGGAGTCGATCTCACCCAGCGTCAGGCGCCGATCCCCTGGAGGGCCCGCTATGACCCTGGCGTCATTGTCCTCGACCTTTAGCTTCGCCGCGCTACAGGGCGCTGCCACGCCTTCGCCGGGGGCTTGGGACTTGGCCGCGTGGGCGGCGGTCCTCGCCTGCATCGGCCTGTTGCCGTTCTTGCTCGCGGTGGTCACTTCGTTCGGCAAGCTCGTGATCGTCGGCGGGATCCTGCGCCGCGCCCTCGGCACACCGGAGCTACCGCCGAACTCGGTCCTTGCGGGCCTGGCGCTTCTCCTGACGATGCACATCATGTCGCCCGTGGCGATCGAGGTCCATCGCGCCTACGCAGCGGACACAGCGGCGGTCCCCGCGGACGTGGAAGAGCCCACGGGGCAAGCGATGCAGCGACTGACGGCGGCCACGGAAGCGCCATTGGCGAGTTTCCTCCAGCGCCACTCGAACCCCGCCAACGTGCAGCTGTTCCAGACGCTGCGGGCACGGCTGATGGCTGCCTCGGAGACGCCGGTGGGAGCGCCGTCTCCTGAGCCATCGCTCGTGGGGAACGAGCGCTTTGAACTGCTCACGATCTATGCCCCGGCGTTCCTCCTGACGGAGCTCGCCGAGGCTTTCATGCTGGGTTTTTTGCTCTTCGTGCCGTTCCTCGTGATCGACCTGGCGGTGAGCAACCTGCTGCTGGCGCTTGGCATGCACATGGTGTCTCCGGTGCACATCTCGCTGCCGCTGAAACTCCTACTGTTCGTTTTGATCGACGGCTGGAAGCTGCTTCTTCAGGGCCTGGTTTTGGGGTACGCGTAGGGGCAAGGCATGGACGCAGAAGCCATCCTCCAGATCACCCAGGAAGCGCTGCTCCTCGTGCTCCTCATCAGCGGCCCCGCCGTGCTGGCGGCCTTCGTTGTCGGTCTGGCCGTCGCGCTCTTCCAGGCGGCGACCCAGCTTCAGGATCATTCGCTGCCGGTCGTGCCGAAGATTGCGGCCGTGTACCTCGTGTTGCTCGGTACCGGGTTCCTCGTCATTCGAGAGCTGGCGACCCTCGCCATCACCCTGTACGAGCGCTTTCCCCAGGTCGCCCAGTAGGGCGGGCGAGCCGCACCGATGGATGCCCTGGGGGAAACGCTCGTGCAGCTGCTCGACCGGCCGGAGGCCTTGGCTTTCGTGCTGCTCTTGGCTCGCCTCGGGCCGTTGATCGTGTTCTCCCCGCTCTTCGGCGGAAGGTCGACGCCCCTCCGATGGCGCATCTGTCTCGGTGCCGCGTTCGCCGCGGCCTTGACGCCCCTGGTGGGCCCCGTGGTGGACCCAGTGACGGTGCCGGCGGGGGAAGCCGCGGTGCTCATGCTCACGGCCAAGGAGCTGCTCGTCGGCGCCACCCTGGCCGTGCTGGTCTCCGCGACCTTCGGGCTGTTCGCCGCCAGCGGCGCCTTGATCGATCAAGCGCGCGGGTATGCACCGCCAGGGGGGGGAGAGAACGAGGCCGAGGGAGACTCAAGGCTCAACGTCTTCTTCTCGCTCTTCTTCGTGACGGTGTTCTTGGCCGTGGGCGGGCACCGGCTGATCTTCGCTGCCTTTGGGGGCGCGCTAGTGCGTGTCCCACTCGGCAGCCCGTTCAACGCAGGATTCGCTACGGGAGCGAATGCCACGGCCCAGATCGCCGCCCTCACAGGCGAGCTCTTCGCCGCCGCCCTGCAGTTGGCGCTTCCGATCATCGCGATCAGTTTGGTCGTGGACGTGGCGCTTGGGATGTTGAACCGCGCAACGGGTCACATCGGCGCGTTCTTCATGGGCCTGACCATCAAGGGCATCCTGGGCGTGGCCGTTCTTCTCCTTGTGATTCGCATCAGCGCCGAGGAGTTCCTCGACGCGGTGCCCCCTCTCATGCGGCGACTGGCCGAGATGAGGTAGAGCGTTTGGCCGGCACAAAAACCGAGAAGGCCACCCCGAAGCGCCTGCGCCTGGCGCGGGAGCAGGGGCAAGTGTCGAGCTCCGTCGACCTCACGGGAAGCTGCGTCCTGGCCGCCGGGCTCCTCACGATAGCGTTGCGTGCGGATGGGATCGCCGAGGCCGCCCGCGAGGTCACGCAGCGCGCCCTCGGCTTCGCCTCCGGATCGAACTTCGATGCGATCCTCGCCCCGGCGTCCCTCGGGGAGGCGGCTGCGTTGGCCGCAGCGGAGCTGGCCCCTGTGCTGCTAGCGATGGTGCTTTGTGGAGTGCTTGTGGCCTTCGTGCAGGTCGGACCGATCTTCACCCTCGAGCCGCTCCGGCCCCGGTTGGATCGGGTTGATCCTCTGCTCGGTTCCTGGAAGCGGTACCTCAGTGGCGACGCACTCGTCGTGCCCCTGATGGCTTCGCTGAAGTTCGTCGTCTTAGGATCGGTGACGCTGGCGGTCCTGTACTCCGAGCTGGGGACGCTGCTCTCCTTGTCCCGGGCCGATGTGGGCGGCGCCATCGCAGCGGTTGCGCGCGTGCTTGCGCGGATTCTGATTTGGGCGACGAGCGCGCTTTTCTTTCTCGGGCTCCTTGACCTCTTTCACCAAAGGTCCAAGCTCGCGAAGCGGCTGCGGATGTCGAGGGAGGAGAAGCTCGCCGAGAGCCGCGAGGCCCAGGGCGGCACCCAGGCGAAGTCTGCGCGTCGGCGTTTGGGGTTGAACAGTCACGGGGGTCTCGTCGGCGAGCAAATGCGCCAAGCCCATTTTGTGGTCATCGAACCCTCCGGGGCGGCGTGCGCCTTTCGGTGGGTTCACGGGGAGGACGCCGCACCGCGCCTTGTGGCAAAGGGCATCGGTCCCCTGGCCGCCGCGATGGCGGTCGCCGCCCGGCGCTTGGGTGTCCCGTCGACGGTCGACGTGGCCCTCGCCCGGGGCGGCTACCAGATGGAGGTCGGCCAGGTGATCGGGGAGGAACTCTTTGATGCGGCAAGGTCCGTTGTCGGGTCCCTCGCGCCCTCCGCGGCTCAGTGAAAGTCCCGCGAACCCCGCCGCAGCTCTGCGCCTTTCTGTGTGACCGCTTCGATCCTCCACGTGACGACGTGCACGACACTGCCGGCGCGGTCGACTTTGCCGTGTACGAGCAGGAGCACGCCGTGCCGGGCGGCGGCGCGGTACTTCTCGTAGGTCTTGGGATGCACCACGAGGTTTGCGGTGCCCGTCTCGTCTTCGAGGGTGATGAAGATGATGCCCTGGGCGGTGGCGGGGCGTTGGCGCACGAGCACCACACCGGCCACGGCCACCCGCTCTCCGTCGGGGGAGAGGGTTTCGTCCAGTAGGTCCTTGGCGGTGCGCGCGCCGCGGCGGGCGAGGTCTTCCCGCAGGAACGACACGGGGTGGGCCTTGAGGGACAGTCCGTGGGAGGCGTAGTCCTGGACCACTTCGTGGAGTGGGTTCGAGGCTGGCAGATCCGAAGCCCCCGCGTGGCTGTCGGGGTCTAGCCCAGAGAAGAGGTCGGGCTCCGCCTGGGGCATCTTGCGCAGGGCCCTCACTGCCCAAAGGGCGGCCTTGCGATCGAGGCCCATGGAGTGGAACGCATCGGCGGAGGCAAGGGGCTTGAGCCGGGCGGCGCCGAGGCGCGCGGTGCGCTGGAGCTCGGGTATGTTCCGGAACGGGCGCCCCAGGGACTTCCTGGCGCGCATGATTTCGGCGGCGTCGGCTGCGCGCAGCCCCTTGATGAGGCGCATACCAAGGCGCAGCGCAGGGCCTTCCATCGTGCAGTCCCATTCGCTTGCGTTGATGTCGATAGCGCGCACTTCCACGCCGTGGCGCTCCGCGTCCTGGACCAGCTGAGCCGGGGCGTAGAACCCCATGGGCTGGGAGTTGATGAGTGCCCCGCAGAAGGCGCCGGGGTGGTAGAGCTTGAGCCACGAAGACACGTACACGAGCAGCGCGAAGCTCGCGGCGTGGGACTCGGGGAAGCCGTACTCGCTGAACCCCTCGAGCTGCCGAAAGATGCGCTCGGCAAAGTCTTGGTCGTAGCCGTTCTCGAGCATGCCGCTCACCAGCTTCTCGCCGTAGCGCTTCATCAGGTCGCCCTTGCGCTTCCACGCGGCCATGGCCCGGCGTAGCTTGTCGGCTTCCCCCGGCGTGAAACCCGCGGCGACCACGGCGAGGGCCATGGCTTGCTCCTGGAAGAGCGGCACGCCGAGGGTCTTCTCGAGCACGCGGCGCACCGCGGGGCTTGGGTAGGTCACCTCCTCGGTCCCATCCCGGCGGCGCAGGTAGGGGTGCACCATGTCGCCCTGGATCGGGCCGGGCCGCACGATCGCGACCTCGATCACAAGGTCATAGAACTCCGCCGGCTTGAGCCGGGGCAGCATCGACATCTGCGCGCGGGACTCGATCTGGAAGACACCCACCGTGTCGGCGCGCTGCATCATGTCGTAGACGCGCGGGTCCTCCGGCGGGATCGTGTGCATGGTGAAGCCGCCGCTTTCGGGCACGTCGAAGCCACGCTCCACGCCGCTTTGATCCACGAGTTCAAACGTCTTGCGAACCGCCGTCAGCATGCCGAGGCCGAGCAGATCGACTTTCAAGATGCCGAGGGCGTCGATGTCGTCCTTGTCCCACTCGATCACCGTGCGGTTCGGCATGGACGCGTTCTCGATGGGCACGAGGTCCGTCAAGAGGTCCTCGGTGATCACGAAGCCGCCGACGTGCTGGGATAGGTGCCGCGGGAAGCCGAGGATCTCGTTCGTGAGGGCGATGAAGCGCCGCGCGGCTGGCGCGCTGGGGTCGAGACCGTGCTTGGCGAGCCCCGAGCCGTCGCCGACGGTGTCGGTCCACCACTCCATGTCCTTGGCGAGCCGGTCCACGAGCTCCGGCGAAAAACCGAGGGCTTTGCCAACCTCACGCACGGCGCTGCGGCCGCGGTAGCTGATGACCTCGGCCGTGAGCGCGGCCCGGTCCCGGCCGTATCGCCCATAAACGTACTGGAGGACCTCCTCGCGGCGCTCGTGCTCGAAGTCGATGTCGATATCGGGCGGCTCATTGCGCTCCTTCGACAGGAAACGCTCGAAGAGCAGGTCGATGCGGTCTGGGTCGACGGCCGTGACCCCGAGGCAGTAGCAAACCGCTGAGTTCGCCGCGGCGCCACGCCCTTGGCAGAGGATGTCCACCGATCGTGCAAAGCGCACGATGTCGTGCACGGTCAAAAAGTACGGCGCGTAGTCCAGCTCCTCGATGAGCCGGAACTCGTACTCGATGCGTGCGCGCACGTCGGGGGGCACGTGTTCCCCGTAGCGCTCCGCGGCGCCTTTCCACGTGGCCTCCACGAGGCTTTCCAGCGGCGTGCGCCCGGCCTCGCGCGCCTCGGACGGGTAGTGGTAACGCAGCTCCCCGAGGGAGAAGTCCGCCGCCCTCCCCGCAATCTCCGCGGCGCGGCCCAGCATCTGGCCGTGCCCATGGAAGAGGGCCGCCATGTCCTCCGGGGCCTTGAGGTGCCGCTCTGCGTTCGGAAAGAGCACCGCGCCCGCCTGTTCTACCGTCGTGCCAAAGCGTGTCGCGGCCAGCACGTCCTGGAGCGCCCGTCGCCGGCGCACGTGGTAGTGGGCGTCATTGATGGCCACAGGCGGAATGTCCGCCCTCACGCCGAGCCGTAGCAGTTTTTCCAGCGCTCCGCGGTCGTCGTAGCCGTGTACCGCCGCGGCCCCAAGGGACAACCTCTCCGCGCCGAACGTCTCGCGCAGCCTCCGTACGCTGCGTTCGAAGTCGTCATCAAAACGTGCCCGCGTCGAAATCCCCGGCGGCATCACCACCGCGACCAGGTCCTCCGCGTTCTCCAGTAGGTCCTCAAGGGCCAACAGGCACTGTCCCTTCTCCGCCCGCCGCTTGCCCGCCGTTAGGAGCCTCGACAGCCGTCCGTACCCCGCTCGGCTCGTCGCATACACCGTCACGTCGGGCGCCTTTTCCTCGTCCGCAAACCCGAGCCGCGACCCGACCGCCAACCCTATTCCATGCTCCTCCGCCGCCACGTGCGCGCGCACCACCCCCGCGAGCGAGTTCCGATCCGCAATCGCCGCCGCCCGGTGCCCCAGCGCCGCCGCCTGCGCCACGAACTCCTCCGGATGACTCGCCCCCCGGAGGAAGCTGAAGTTCGTCGTCACCCCCAGCTCCGCATACGCCGTCTCGCAGGGTTCCGCCCTCTCCACGGGGGCCCTGCCCGAAGGCTCCGCCCGCGCCGGATGGGGGGCAATCTTGGGCTGTGGATGCTCAGGCACGCCCGCCAGGGTACTGCCTATGGTAGGGTTGTGTTAGGGCGCCCGCCCGCGCTGCCCGCACGCGGTGAACCCGTGCCCCGCGCGACGTTTACGAGCGGGAGCATGCCCGTAGCTGGCGGAGGCCACCCGCCCCCGGGGCTAGCTTGCCCCAACGTGGGCGCATTCCCCGCACGGCTCCTCGTCGGCCAGCCCTACCAATGCCGATGGCCGGCACCCCAAAATGGTGCCGGCCATCGGTTTCGTTCCAAGCTGACTTCGACGAATGGGCACGCCTCCCCGTAAGTGTCGATAGGGGGTTGCTCTCTGGCCGGCGTGGTCCATCGGGGCCCTGCGCGGGGAGGACCTGCCCCAACTCACTGTGCCGGGACGGCTAGTGAGAGAGCGAGCCCATTGACCGAGGCCAGGTGGGTCTTGTTCAGCCTCTGCTAAGTGGGCGTTACGTGTCCCACTCGGTACCGCCGGCGCGCCCGCGTCAATCGAGCTGTTTGCTCGATCGGTGGAACCGGCGGACGATCTCGGGGTCGGGGTGCAAGCTGGTTTCGCTCAGTCCCTTCGACTCGTATTCGGACCGGTTCAGGACGTAGCGCATGCTCTCCAGGCGAGCGCGCTTCTTGCTGTTCGCGCGAACGATGATCCAGGGGCTAAAGGACGTGTGCGTTCGGCTGAACATTTGCTCCTTGAACTTGGTGTACCTGTCCCAGTGCTGCTGGGCTTTTTCGTCCACGGGGCTGATCTTCCACTGCTTGAGAGGGTTGATCTTGCGTGCCTTGAACCTGCGGTTTTGTTCCTTCTTCGAGATCGAGAACCAGAACTTGATGAGCTCCACGCCGTCTTCGTAGAGCATGTGCTCGAACTCGGGGACCTGCTGCATGAACATGCTGTACTGCGTGTCGGAGCAGAAGCCCATGACGGGCTCGACGACCGCGCGGTTGTACCAGGACCGGTCGAAGAAGACGATCTCGCCGGGGTTCGGGAGCTTGGATACGTAGCGCTGGAAGTACCACTGGCCTTGTTCGACTTCCGTGGGCTTCGGCAGCGCGACCACCCGCGCTGTGCGCGGGTTGAGGTGCTCGATGAAGCGCCTGATCGACCCACCTTTTCCGGCGGCGTCCCTACCTTCGAAGAGGATAGCCACTCGGCGCCCCTGGAGCTGAACGCTGCGCTGCAGGCGCACGAGCTCGATCTGTAGCTTCTCCAGCTCCGCCTCGTAGCGCATATTGTTGAGCGCCTTCGTCGTGGAGAAGCCCTTTTGCTGGAGAAGACTCAGCAGGCCACGGTTGCTCGTGACCTGGGCCAGGTCCTCTTCGGTCAGGCGATTCGGAATGACTGGCGCACTGCGTGCACGGTCTGAGGCCCCGTTGGTGCCCTCTAGTTGGGCCTTGGGGGAGTGGAGGTCTGTCATGATTGCGGAGGAGTCGAATCCGATCGTCTAGTCGAGCGTCTGGGGCCGCGGGCACTCACCGACATGCGGTTTTGCCCTGGTTGGCGCGAGGCACCCTAGAGGGGGCATCGGATTCCCGCCCTGCTGTTCAAAAGGCGACATGTGCATTTGGCACGGAATACGCATCTCTTCTGACCCTCCTACGCACTTTGGCCGGGGACGCGAGATGCCGGGCACCTTGTAGCCGATGCCCTTGGGGCCAGTGGCCCGGATCCTCATCAGCGCATGAGAACGGTCGGAGCGTCGAAGTCGAGCACGATGGGCACCGTCCGCATGCGACCGTCGCCGCTCCGATACTCGACGGCCACTGCAGTGTCGGGCACCACCAGGGTTGGCGTCATGCCTTCGATCACGTCGGCGTGGCGCTGGTGGTATCGGCTCCCGTCGATGTGGTGGTGGAACAGCACGGGCTCGCCCTTGTTGTCGAGGAACGAAACGCGGGTCACCTCCTGGGCGTCGTCTGCGAGGCGCAGGCGCACGTGGGCAAAGCGGCTAAGGGTGATCACGGCCCCATCGCTATCGAAGTCGAGCTGGGTTCGACTTGTCCACCGCGTGGTGTAGCCAGGGTGCGCCGCGACGACGACGACCGACTCGTCCAAGGGGACGGATGGGAACTCGAAGACGCCGTCGTCGCCGGTAAAGACCGCCCTCATCTTTGCGCGGTCCGTGCGGGTAATCCGGGACGCCGTCGCCCGGAAGGATTCCCGCGTGACCTCGACCTTCACGCCGGCCAGCGGCTGACCAGTAGAGCCAACGACCCTTCCGCGCAGCGGGGACAAAGCCTCCTCCCGCGTGAATCGAATCTCGGCGCCCGATTGCCCCGCGGCGATCGGGGTCAGCGGAGTCATCTGAACGGTCCCCGGGATCAGCGCGCGTAGGTGGTAGATTCGATCGTTGAGGCCATCGATCCTGAAGTGGCCGGAAGCGTCGGCGGTGACGGTGTGCCAGAGTTCCTTGGCGCCAGAAGAGAGCGACTCGGCGATCTGAACCTCGCCTTCGGCGTCGCTTCCGAGCACCGTCACGTCCGTCACCCAGACCTTGGCACCGGGGACGGGGAGGCCGTCGGTACTGAGCACGCGGCCTGTGATGTCCAGCGCCGCGTCCGGCATCCTCACTTCGACGAAGATCGACCAGTCCAGGCTGCCGGCAGCGTCCATCGGTGGTGTGTGGGTCACGCTGGCGCGGCCTCGCTTGGCAACCGTGAGGGACGTCGGCGACCAGCGGTAGGGACCGAATCTGTCGAGGTGGAAGCGGAAAGTCCCTTGGGAATCCGTCTCCTGCGTGACCCTCCCGAGCGCGATCGAAGCGGCCTCAATCGGCTGTCCAGTCCGATCTAGGACTACGCCCGTGACCCAACGGTCGGGGTCGAGTCCTTGCAACACGACCCGCAGAAGACCCTCAGCGTCGCGCGCCTCGTCGCAGTCCGCCGGTGCGGACGAGCGAAAGCCCTCAGCGCTGGCAGCCACGGCGACGCGGGCCGCCGCGGGGGCGTTGCGGAATTGGAAGTGTCCCGCGGCGTCGGTCGTGGTTCGCCACGTGCGTGCAATCGTGTTGGCGAGCAGCGCGTCGTAGCGGGCCCTGAAGCCTTCGGGGAGTGAGAGCGTGACGGCGGCGCCTTGGACAGGTTGGCCCGCCCAATCGACCACGATGCCGCTCTGGGTCTGGGTTGGTGTGACTGCGATGAAAGCCGATGACCCTTGATCGATGAAGGTGGAGTCGACGCTCGTCGTGATGAGGGTGACCCAGTCCGGCGAGTCGCAGACCCAGCGGAACCCTCTCCCGTGCTCTGCGATGTTAATCTGGAACGAGATGGCGCCGTTCCCGTCGCTCACAACGAAGTCGTCGAGGAGCCCGGTCTGGGGCGCAGCGCTCGGCCGTAGTCGTATCCCGGCGCACGGATTCCCGGCGGCATCGACGACCAGCCCGGAGAACCACCGCGCGGGCTCGGGCTGCTCCGAAGCTTCCGTGGTGGGCAGCAGGGTCGCGCCAGAGGCTTCGGTCCGGGCGAAGACCTCGCCGCGGCTCTCTTCACCCGGCACGGTGAGCGTTGGATTGCTCTGGACCTCTTTCGTGGCCGGCGAGAGGCCGTCCAGGGTGTCGATTGGCGTGGACTTCAGCGATGTCTGGACGAAGAGCAACAAGATCGCCGCGGTGGCGAGTGCGAAGAGGCTTTTCATGGCGAGCGAGGAGGTGAGGAACGCGAGGTTGGCGTAGCTGAAGCTTGCGGCGAGCCTCGACGTATGTCCGATGGTGCCCGTGGTCTGAGCGGCTGCTCCGCCCGCCGCCGTCAGCGGGTCGGCACCTGGCAATCGAAGCGCGATGGCAGTCCAAGCGGCCCTGGATCCGTGGTTGCCATCGAGGCGCCTGCGCAGCAGGTCCCGTGCACGCATGAGTCGGCTCGTGATCGTGTTCACGGGAACCTCTAGTTGCCCCGCGATCTTCGTCGGGGTGAGGCCCTCGAAGTAGCGCAGGAGAATGACCGTGCGGTAGAGCTCATCGAGCTCGTCCACCGCATCGAAAAGGCCCCGATGCAATTCGAAGCGGTCCTGCACGTCCGCGGGATCCGGCGTTTCGAGGGGCGCTTCGGCGACCGCCACGCTCTCACGGTCGCGGCGCCTTGAGTCGCTGCGCCATGTGCGCTGGGCCTCGCTCTGCAGGACCCGATGGAGCCACGCCCGGGGGGGCGCGGAGTGGGACTTGCGCGGCCAGCGCAGCGCAGACAGGAACGTGCGCTGCACGAGGTCATCCGCGCTTGATTCATCGCGCGTCAACCTGCGCGCGAGGCTCCGGACCCAGTCCAGATGTTCCAAGAGCTGGCTCGGGTCCTGTGCCGATCCCGCGCCCGTGGGCCCGGGAGAGGAGGCCATGGGATGGCCGGAATCAGGTTCGTGGGAGTTAGGCATGGTCGGGACGTCCCTAGAGAGTCCGCCGGCGCCCAAGACCATGCAGCATTCTCAAGATTTGTTCCGAGCACCTACGGAGCTGTCTCTTATACACATCTCCGAGCCCACGAGACTAGGCATGATCTCG
>OJFX01000422.1_pt1 | contig 15719 bp, 9 predicted proteins | sample 1594171 | NCBI WGS metagenome assembly OJFX01 (sample SAMN05416840, study PRJEB24817) | seawater metagenome | isolation source: Sea water | place: Canada:Atlantic | collected 2013-07
GATCTGTGCCCAAAGGCCGGCGGTGACAATGGACGCGAGGCCCAGAATCCACATCTGCGTGAGCCCGCCGTTGCCGAGCAATTGGCACACGATCAAGCAGCCGACCATCCCCGCGGCGCCGCCGAAGAACCCGTGGTTGATGATTCGGACCGGACCGATCCGCCATTCCCGCCACGCATTGGCTAGGCGCTCGGAGGAGGCGCGCGTGAGGCTCCACAGGAAGGCGCGCCGGTCCACGAGGAGGAACACCAGCCAGCCCGCGGCGATGTCGATGGCTGCGTGCATGCCGGTCGTGACGCAGCTCACACCGACGGCCATGGCCCAAACCCAAGCGAAGGGAGCCCAGCGTGTTCCGCGCAGGACGGAAGCGCTGAGTAGAGCCCAGAGGGCATGGAACGACGGGAAAGCGCCCATGCCCGTGCCGTTGTCAAACGTGCGCTCGAAGGCCATGAGCTGCACCCAGAGGCCGGCGTCTGCGCCGTCATCGAAGGGCGTCAGGGAACGGGGCGGCGCGACGAACGGAAGCGTCCACCACAGTAGGCCCATGACGCCGGTGGCGATGAGCCCCGACGCCGCGAACCGCCGAAGGCCGCGGCTCGTCCTCGGCACGAAGAAGGCGGCGGGGACGGCGACGTAAGCGCTCGCGTAGATGAGCTCCGTCCAAGGGATCATCGGCCACGTGGACTCGCTGGCGAAGTACGTCGAGATCCCGTCCGGGGGCGCAGGCATGAAGACCGTCGCTTCGAACACGAGGAGCCAAAGGCCCACGACAAACGCCAGGGTCCCCAGGCGGCGGGCCAAGGTCGGCGAGGAGCCATCGGCAATGGGCAATCCAAGCAGGGGCGCGGGGAGTTCACCGAAGCGCCTCAGAAGATCGTGGCGCTCATAACCCCACGTGAGCGTGGCCGCGCCCAGGCCGAGCACCGGCGTGACGAGCCAGAAGCCGCTCGCTGAGTCGAGCGCCATGGATACGCCGGCGCTGAGGGTGACCGCTCCCACGTAGATCGGCTCGGGGACCCACCCGTAGACGCCCCGGCGCACGAGCCGCTTCGGGGGGAAGGCGTTCATGGGCAGCCCACCGCCCTTGAAAAAAAGGTCGGCCATGGCGGCGCCCATGAGCACGAGCCCCGAGGCGGCGACGGTCCATCCCACGGGCGCCTGTAACGGGCCCCCTGGGCCGGGGACAGGGAGCTGAACCCAGCTCGAGGTTTGCCGTGCCCAAAGGGCGAGCGCGAGTGGTAGCGCGAAGCAAAACGCCGCACCGTAAGCCCAGCGCTTGATCAGCTCCATCGCACGACCTCGTGGATGGCCCAGCCCTTGGCGCCCGTTTGCATCTCGCCCCGCGAGCGCCATTTTGTTTCCCTTGCCCCGAGCATGCGTGTTGGAAGTACGCGCCGCAGCACCGGTATTTTTGAGAACACCGTCGTGACGAGGGCGCCGTCCCGGAGCGTCACCGGGTCCGTTAGCGCAAGGCCCAGCTCCCCGGGGGCTTGCTGGTCGTCGAAGGCTGGCGCGGCTTCCTCTGTCACCAGTTCGCCGCGGCGCCATACGAGTCGCAATGGATGGGGCCCGCGCCACTCGATCCAGGCCGCATCGTCTTCCCCATGCCCGATATCGGAGACGAATCGGCCCCAGTAGAGCTCGTCGATGGGCAGCTCCCACGGGGGGAGGGTGATGTCGAGACGCTCGATGTAGCCCACTCCGTGGAGTGGTTTTCCTGCCTGCGTCCATGTTCCTTCTGCGCGGCCGCTCAGGAGGTGCCAAGCCACGTCGCCCCGGGGCGTCCCCAGGAGAATCTCACCTTTGCGCTCTGTCTTTGTAGCCGGCCGGAGCGGCTTCCACTGGGCTGAAAGGCGCAGCGGCCGGGACTCCCAGGCAAAGGTCTGCCCCCGCCAAGCTGGCTCCCGGAATCCACGCAGGCTCATGCGCTCGGTCACATCACCAGCGGGGTCTAGCCGAAGACTCGCCGAGTAGTTCAACTTGAGCCGGCCCCACCGGATGCGGGCGGCGTAGCCAATAGCGGCCTCTCCGTTCGGCGCAACGAGGTCGACGTACCACTTGGAAACGCGAATGGCCATGGACCAAGGGTAGCTTCGCGCCTCCGCTACGAGCCGTCATAGGAGGAGTTGTGTGCCCAGATTCCAGGCGGGCAGTCCCACCACAAAGAAGGCGCCGATGGTGAAGGCCTGGGGGAGCAACGTTGCCGCAAGGAACGTCCAATAGAACGCAGCCGACAAGAAGAAGCCAAACGGAGACAGCAGCGGCCCGAAGAGGGTTAGCTCCAAGGCCCTCAGCTTTCCGGCACTGGCGTCATGGGTCGAGAAGTACCAGACGCTGGCGGTGAGGAGTGAAAGCGGCGCGACGAAGTAGGGAGCCCATTTCGGAATGCGTGAAGGGATCCGTCTCATCGTGTACCTCCTAGCTCCCCGGGGGGGGCTCAAGGCGCAGCTCCGGTGGATTCGATGGCCTGGCTCCGCCCTCCGGGACAACGACAGTAGTTTCACCCACACGGCCCTCGGTGTCGGCGGCACGGACGCGGTAGCGGCCCGGCGCCAACGGCGTGAGTTCGTAGCTGGTGCTTTGGGCGGCCCCTCCGAAGGAGCCGACGTAAGCGCCGGTGTCGAGGTTGTCGATCTCGTAGCTGACCATGATTCCGCCTGCGCCGTTGCTGTCTGGGGAGCGGCCGCCGACGGTCAAGTGAAGGGGCGCAGCGTAGCCTTCCTCCAGGGACACGCTCGCTTGGGTGGTCTCGCCAGTGCGCACGTCGACATCGATATGGGTCAGAGCGCAGCCGTGGGCCAGGACCGTGAGGCTGGCGTTGCCATGGGGGAGCGGGCCGATCCGTGAGGTGGTGGGGTCCACAGGGAGGGGGGACCAAGCGAAGCCGCGGCGCGTCCCTGCCATCACATACACGGGCACCTCTCGACCGTCGATTCGCTGCACCGGGAAGCCCTCCAGATCGAGCTCGACGAAGCCGCCTGTGCTCGAAATCAGCTCGCCAAGGTCGAGGGTTTCGCCCGCTGTGAGGTTCACGGGGATGATCCGCGTGGCCCGGCCGGTGGCCTGGAATCGGATCTCGTAGAGGCCGGATGGCACGCCCACCCATTCGAAGGTCCCATCGGGGCCGGAGGGCTGGAGCTTCTTGTAGACGCCATTGATGCGTGAAAGGTGCAGGTCGGCGTCCCCGGGCAAGCCGCCCGCGGTGTCCGTGACCCGGCCCCGGATGGTGCAAGTGCGATTGGTCACGGTGAGCGTCACGGGAGTCTCCGACTGCGCGATGTCGCGGAACGTCTGGACCGGGCGGCCGTAGAAGCCGGGGGGGCCCACGCTGAAGTGCTGCATCCATGGCTTTGCATGATTCAAGCGAACGCGGCCTTGTTCGTCCGTGAACGAAGATCGATGTTCGGCTTCCTCGGAGAATGCAGTGACGTGCCAGCCCTCCAGGGGCCTGCCTTCTTCATCGACGAACTGAAACGTGATGCCGGACGCGGGCTCACCGGGATCTGCGGGGAGCGTGAAGTCCACCCGATGGGGCTCGCCCTCTTTCAGTTGAACATGTTTGTGGGCCATGTCGGCTTGCCCATGCTGCGCGCGCATGTTCGAGACGCCCGCTGGAGGATTCTCGATGCGGTAATTGCCGTGCTCGTCGGTCGTTGTCGCGCTTGCGTCCCGAGAGGAACCATAGGCCGCCACGTCGGCTCCGGGAATCGGCGTGCCTTTGGCGTCGGTCACCTTGCCGAAGATCGTCGTGGCCTCAGGCAACTGAATGTCGATTGTGACCTGAGCGCCTGGTGCCACCTGAACAGTTTGTTCGTACCGGGGGAAGCCAGTGGCGCGGATCGTGATTCGATGGGGGACTGGCAGGAGTCCATCTAGTTGGTAATGTCCGGCTGCGTCGGAAACGCAGCTCGCACCCGAGATGTTGTAGTCGAGGCCCCCGGGAGCGTCATAACGCTCGAGTTCCTTAGCTCGCACGGTGATGCCGGCGACCAGTGCACCGTCCGGCGCGAGGACACGGCCGGAGATGGAGGGGCCGCCTGGGGCCATGCGCAGCTCAAGGCTGCGCTCCGACCATTCGTTCGCGGAGATGACGTCGACCGTTGATCGTTGGAATCCTTCCGCCTTTGCGGAGACCCAGGCCATGTTGGGTGCGCCGTGCAGGGCAAACCGGCCCTGGTCGTCGGATTGGGTCCTCGCTCCGGTGGCTTCACTGACCCACGCGTTGGGCACGGGGGTCCCTTCCATGTCGATGACGATGCCGCGGATGGCGGGGCCCCAGGGGATCTCCACCGTGATGTCCGTGATACCGCTCCCGTGAACTTCGATGTTTCGTTCGAGCACGCGGTAACGTCCTGGTTGAAGGCCGGTCCATCGGGCGAAACCATCTCGATCGGTGCGCTGCTTGCGCCGTTCTCGAACGAGTGTTTGGTTGTCCCTGGGGAAGAGGTTGGCGTAGACGTCGGGAGCGGGCAGGGAGCTGCCCTGTTGAACCGCGCGCAGCACCAGCTCCGCGGTGGCCCCCGGACCTGGTGAGGGGAGTCGGTCCTGGGCGTTGACGATCCTTGGGGGCGTTGCAACTGGCGTTTCGTTGGGGGCCACCCCAGGCACTCTCTCTGACGTCGAGGACCCCTGGCTGCCCGTTGACTCGGGCGGCGGAGGCAACGGCTCTCGCTGGCCTTGGGCCTTCCCGTGGGCGCTGCCAACGTCCACGAACTCGGCTGGGTCCAGTGCGGGTGGGCGGTCCTTGGTCTGGATGAGGACTACCGCGCCCACGAGAAGCGCGGCGACTGCCCAGGCGATCCAGCTCAGCCCAAAACCAAAGGCCGTTGCCTTCGCGCCGACCGAGCCGCCGATGCTCGCCCATGGGCTGGCGATCGGAACCAGCAGCGTCGCCCATGCGCGACGATCGCCGTACTCCGAGTCCAGCCGGACCCGCAGGGCGTCGAGGCCCCTCTGGATCTGGGTCTTAACGGTGGCCACAGGCACGCCGGTTTGGGCGGCGATCTCGCGCGGCGGGAGCCCTTCATAGAACCGAGCGAGGATCACGCGGCGCTGGGCGGGGGGAAGGGCCCCTATGTGCTCGAGGAGTTGGCGCTGGCGTTCGACAAGCCCCAGATCCTCTTCGGGGCTCGGGGACCACTGGCCCTGGGCGAGGCGTTCCTGCGCGCCGCGGGTTTCCCTGGCGGTGCGCTCTCGATCCCGCCGCGCGCGGGAGCGTGCGACGTTCCGCACGACGCCTGCCAGCCAAGGGCGGGAGGTGGCGAGCCCGGAGTCGGACCCTCCGCCCGTGAGCTTGGTCCGGGCGACCTCGAGGGCCTCTTGCCACACGTCCTCGGCCTCGTTCCCGTCCTTCACGAGGGTTCGGGCAAGGCCCTGGAGCCAGTCGGCCTGGCGGAGGAGAGCGGCGAGGTCCATGGGGGGAACAATGGGCGAGGGGCGAGCTGCATTCGGTGAAGCGGGGGTCATGTCAAACCCCTGTGGCGGCCCGGGCCCAATCGTATTCGTGATTCCTGGGATTCCGCGCCTGAGGTGCCCGCTGTCCCGACGGTTCAGGTCCCCACGGCCCGAGGCCTGGTGTGGGGTTGTGGGAGAATCTCCCCCGGCACCGTACCGTTGCGCATCCCCATGACGAACCTCACCAGCCCCGAAAGCGTTGTCGATGCCCTCGAGGCCATCTACGCGGAGAGCACCCAGGCCCTTTCTGGGGCGCTCGCCCTCTACCTGCGCAATGGCACGCCGCCGAGTCCTGAACTCCGTGCCAACGGGGCGTTTTGCTACCCAGAGGTACGCATCACCTACGCGCCCGAGGGGCCGCCACCGCCCTTCAGTCGCGCCTTCGGCAAGATGTCCCAGGCCGGCGTCTACGTGTCGAGCTTCTCGCGCCCGGCGTTCTTTCGCGAGTACCTCATCGAGCAGCTCCTGCCGCTCATGCGGGATTACGACGTGACGGTCGAGGTCGCGCGCAGCTCGTCCGAGATCCCCTACGCCTACGTGTGGGACCAGGCCAAGGCCGAGGGGCTCGACGAGGTGTCCCCGGCGGAGCTTGCCAAGTGGTTCCCCGCGCCGGACCTGAGCCATATCGGCGATGAGGTCGCGGACGGCGAGATCCACGATCCGGGGGAGACCTACCCCTTGGCGGTGTTCGATGCCCCGCGCGTGGACTTCTCCCTCAAGCGGTTGCATCACTACTGCGGAACGCAGGTGGAGGAATTCCAGAAGTACGTGCTGTTCACGAACTATCACCGTTACGTCGATGCCTTCTGTGACTGGGCTCTGACACAAGTCGGCCCGGGGGGAGACTATGGGAGCCTCTGCGTACCCGGTGGACTCTGCATCGATGAGGTCGAAGAGGGGAGCCGCGCCGCCATCGACGCGGCGCCCTGGCGGCGGTACCAGATGCCGGCCTACCACCTCACGCGGCCCGACGGCTCGGGCATCACCCTCGTGAACATCGGCGTGGGGCCCTCGAACGCGAAGACGATCACCGACCATCTTGCGGTCCTTCGCCCCGAGTGCTGGATCATGGTCGGACACTGCGGGGGCCTACGGCACTCGCAGGCCATCGGCGACTACGTCCTGGCCCACGCGTACCTGCGTGAGGACCACGTCCTCGATAGCGTCCTGCCGCCGGAGATCCCGGTGCCGCCCCTGGCTGAGGTGCAAATGGCCCTTCAAGAAGCGGCCGCTGAGATCACGGGCGAGACCGGCGCAGCGCTGAAGAAGCGCCTGCGAACCGGCACGGTCGTGACCACGGACGACCGCAACTGGGAGCTTCGTTTCACCGAGTCCGCCCGCCGCTTCAACAAGTCCCGCGCCATCGCCATCGACATGGAGAGCGCCACGATCGCTGCCAATGGCTACCGCCTGCGCGTGCCCTACGGCGTCTTGCTGTGCGTCTCGGACAAGCCGCTCCACGGTGAGATCAAACTCCCCGGTGCTGCCAATCGATTCTACGAACGCGCCATCGGTGAGCACATTCGCATTGGCATCAAGACCCTCGAGCGCCTGGCCGCGGACAAGCAGGCGAAGCTCCATAGCCGCAAACTCCGCGCCTTCGACGAGCCGCCCTTCCGGTAGTAGGCCACCCGGAGAGTCCAAGCCGGGCCCCTACGTTCCGGGTGGGCGACCAGCGCAATATCATTGGATCGGGCGGCCCTGATCTAGCCATTGCACGGTTTCTGAGAGGACGCTCTTGTCCGTCAGGATTCGCCGGTGCCCCAGTCCACTCGTTTCGGCGAATCGGCCGGCGCCGATGGCGGCGGCGACGCGCTGGCCGTGTTCGATGGGAACTTCGCGGTCGCCTTTGTCGTGGGCGATGAGGATGCGGTCGCCGTGGGGAACGGCCATCGCTTCCACGTCGTAGTCGGCGAGGTCCACGCTGAAGCGCGTGTTCATGTCGTTCGTGATGCGATCGCCGACGCTCTTGGAGAAGCCCATGACGTCGCGGAAGCCGTGCACGAAGTGGAGCATGCTGGCGGGGGGGGCGATCCAGGCGGCGCGATGGAATGGGAGCCCCTCAGCGATGCAGATGCCGGCGGCTCCGGATCCCATGGAGTGGGCGATGATGCCGTGGACTGGGGTGCGAAGATGGCGAATGGCGGCGAAGCATGCGTCCGCCATTTCGACCAGGGACGATGAGGAGCCGGGGGAATCGCCATGGCCCGGGCCGTCCCATGTCACCACGGAATAGCCGCTCTCGACGAGGGGCGCGGCGAAGGCGCCGAGCTGGGAGCCGCGGCCGGACCAGCCGTGCATCAAGAGGACCAAGGGCCGACTTGCATCGCCCCACCTCCACGCTTGAATGGACTTCCTGCCCAGTCGGAAACGGAACGGTTCCGCATCCTTGAGCCACTCGTTCTCGCGCTCCGGGCGACGGTGGCGTACGGGCTTGCAGAAGAGCCTTGAAGCGGTTTTGGCTGCGGGGCCTGGTGCCACTTGGGCCAGGGTTCGAAGGCCCGTCCTGGCCAGTCGCAGGGACATCGGGAGGGCACGAACGATCGTGCTATTAGTGGTGGGCATTTTTGCGGTTTGAAAAGGGGGGGGCGGCGCTACTGGACGCTGCTGAGCAGCCGCTCGAATCCAGCCAAGGTGCGGCTTTTGGCCTTCTTGTCCTGGAGCAGGCGGGAATGAAAGTGGTGGGCCATGACGAGCGCAAAGAGCTCGAAGGCCAGCTGGCGGGGCTCGACGTCGCTGCGGAGGTGGCCCTCCTCGACGCAGAGGGCAGAGGACTTCACCAGGAACTCGACGAGCTCCTTCTGGATGTCGACGACGGCCTGACGGACAGGTCCTTCGCGGTCGTCGTATTCGGCCGCTGCGGCCAGGAAAAGGCAGCCCCCGCGTTCTTCCTTGGACCAATTCCAATCCATCCAGCGGCCAAAAAGGTCGCGCAGCCGGGGGAGGCCCCGGGGGGCTGCCATGGCCGGGGCAATGACGCTGGTGACAAAGGCCTGGCGGCCGTAGTCAAGGACCCCGATCTGCAGGGCCTCCTTGGACTTGAAGTGGGCAAAAAGGCCGCTCTTGGACATGGCCACGCGATCGGCCAGGCGGCCGATCGTGATCGCCTCCAGCCCTTCAGCGGCCGCGACCTCCATACCAGCCTGGAGAATCGCGAGCCGGGTTTCTTCGCCCTTGCCCATAGCTACAGGAATAGCACGGTCGTGCGGGTCATGCTAGTGGCTTTGGTGAATCATCGCGGGGGCAGCGCGAGCTCGAGCCCGCGGGTGACCTCGCCTGGGCGGACCTCGAACCCCACGGGGGGGGAGGTGCGGGACGCTCCAACGTGGGCGGAGAGGGTGTGTTTGCCGGCGAGGATTCTCTTCAGCATGAAGCGCCCGTTGGGATCGACCCTGCCACGGAGCACCGTTTTGCCGTCGAGGCAAAGCGTGGTGCCCGAGAGGTCAGCGCCAGCTGGTGCGCAGAGAAGGCGTCCGTGAATGTCTCCCTTGCCGCGGACGCGAAGCTCGGCGTCTTCGGTGGGAACCGCGATCTTGAGCCGTCCACTGTGATGGCGATACAGACCCCCTGGAGCGCTTGCCATGACCCTGGCGGTCATTCCTCGCCGGAAGGGACCCACGCGAAACCGCCCGTTGTGATTGGCATTCACTTTGTGCCTCCGCTCCCGGTCTAGCCCTGCCACGAGTCCCGCCGTCGGAGCTCCATCGGGTCCCAACAGCGTCCCCGCTATGTAGCCACCAACTTCGTACTGAAGGTCCGAGGCCATGCGTGGCTCGGCAGGCGTCAGCCTGGCGATGATGGGGTCCACGATCCAGCTACTCGGGATCTCCGGCCCGCCAAGCGGTCCATTCTTGGCGACAGGGATGGAGACGAGATACGTACCTTCGATCAGGTCGTCAAAGGAATATGCGCCGAGCGAGTCGGTCACCGTCGAAACAGATCCCGTAAGCCCGCGTGGATCTGTGAACGTCGGGAGGTACGTCAACGTGGCCTTCCTGAGTTCGATGGGTTGCCCGGGGAGGGGAAGGCCGGCGGGACCGCATACGCGGCCTAGCACCTCGCATTGCCTTCGAAGGTCAAGGTCGAGGCTTGTGCGCGACCCAGCCTCGCCGGTGCGGATGCTCTCGAGTGGATGGAGGACACTCCGCCCCATCATGGCGTGGAGGTCGACGTGGGCCCGGGGGGGAAGCCCCCCGAGGGTGAACTGGTTCGAGCTCCCGACCCTTGACGCCCGCAGCTTGCACCCGCCCATTGCGAAGTGGTTCCGATCGTCCTCCGGGGCCAGGGGACGATCCAGGGCGAGGCTAGCGCGGATCCACATCCCAGGCTCGACACCGATGACATTCATTTCAAGCGAGCACTCGCGGCGGAGGGGAATCGTGAGACCCTCCCCTTGGCACTCCCCTGCGCCGATCACCAGGTACCCATGGGCGTACCCAGGGGCCGCGGCGACAAAGTGGTACTCGCGCCACGTGGCAGCGGAGACCTCGATCCGGCCGGCTTCATCGGAGACGACTCGGGTCTCCACGGGGGGCTCGAAAGTCTCGGTCGTACTCACTCCTTCCCGCGCGGTGAACCGCTGCAGGCGCACGCCTCCGATGGCCACTCCGGTCGCTCGGTCAATGAAGCGGGCCCGCAGGGTCGTGTCGTCGAAGGCGTGAACTCGGGCCACGACCTGCACCGTCTCCCCCGGGGAGAGCGGATCCAGCGAGCCCTGCGCCGTGTTGCCCGCGTTGGGTGCAGCCGCGAACCAATCGATCGAGCGACCCGGGGGCACCTCCAATCGAAGCGTGCCATCCTCTGCCGTCTTCCCAGCGGATCGGCCGTCCTGCCACGGAGAGACAAAGGTGGCCGTGAACACCAAGCCCGGGATGGGTTGATCGCCCGGCGTCCGAGCGTCCACCTCGATGAACGATCGCACTTGTTCATGGGGCAAGGCATCGGCAGGCGACGCCGTCCCGGGAACGGGCTCTGTCTGGCCTCCGTGGCACGGAGGGCCAGCTAGGAGCGCGACGATGGCGGCCAGAGCTGCATGGAGCACCGTCCTGAACGCTGGCATGGGAAGGGGGAGCATGGCGAGCCGGGTCTGGCGGGAGAAGCGCCGCTCTATCAGGGGCGGATCGCCCAGTCGATGCGTTCGTAAGGGCTTTTTGAGCCGCATTCGAAGAGGCACCCGATGCGGTGGGGCTGAGCTGGGGAGTGGAGAGCCACTAGGCAGGAGTAGGCGGAGGGGCCGGCGTGGAGGAGGCGTCCTTCGCTCCAGGTGTGACCGCCGTCGAGGCTCTTCCGCAGGGTCATGCGAATGCGCTTGGACTCGGACGCGCAGTTCGAGAAGTAGAGGACGGTGCTGTCGTCGGTGGGTTTGCCCGTTGTCGATGCGTGCACGGCCACGAGGCCGGCCTGGCAGATGGGGTCGGGGAGGGACTCGTCCCACTGGACTTTGCCCCAGGTCTCGCCGCCGTCCGCGGAGCGCATGACCGCGCGGGTCTTCTTCGCGCGGTCGTAGTTGCGCATGTTCATGACGAGCTCGCCGGTGGAGAGCTCGGCCACCTGGCACTCGTTGAGCTGGTGGCGCGTGGAGCGGCCGCCGATGCGCCAGGTCTTGCCGTGGTCGTCAGAGAGGAGAGCGTGGCTGTAGTAGTGCTTGGTCTTCGCTTCGATGTGATCGCACGGGATCACGAGCCGGCCGGCGTGCTCGCCGCGGACGAGTTGAATACCGATGCCGGGGCCCGTGGCGTACCAGGTCCAGTCGGGCTTCTTGGTGGTCGGCGTGACGTCCCTGGGCTCGCTCCAGGTCTTGCCGCTGTCCGTGGAGGTCAGGACCCACACGGTGCGCGTGCCCTTGGACGTGCCCGCGATGATCTGGTGCTCCTTGTCGCTCCCAAGGTTGCGGGTTGCCAAGAGGTGAATCGTGCCCGTCGAAGCGTCGATCACCGGGCATGGGTTACCGCAGACGTTGTCGCCGTCGTCCCACAGGACGCGGTTCTCTGACCAGGTGGCTCCGCCGTCCGCGGAGCGCTTCATCACCAGGTCGATGTCGCCGCTGTCCGACTGGCCGTTTTTGCGGCCCTCGCAAAATGCAAGCAGGTCCCCGGAGGGCGCCGCGATGACGGCGGGGATACGGAAGGTGTGGTATCCCGATTCGCCCCTGGACCAGACGGTTCGGCGGGTGGTGTCGACATCCTGAACGGCAGCATTGCCGCTGATCGGGGTCTGCGGAAGGAGCGCGAGGGCAAGGGAGAGGAGCATGGTCAAAGCCTAGCTCATCCGATTGGATGTCGAAGGAAGCTCCCCTGTTGCCAGGGCGAATCTGAAGGGCCCGCCGCGTCGGGCTCGTACTCTGTAGGGACACTGGTCATTGCGCCCTCCGCCGCCCGACCCATCCCGTGCCCGACGGGGCGACCAGCTGACACCCACCATGACTAAGCCCGTGAACCGACGAGTGGCCGCGATTCTCCTGGCGGGTGTCTGTGCCCTGGCGGCGCTTATTGCGCTTCGGATGGGGGACTCGCTGGGAAGCGGAGAGGCCATTGGTCCGGACCCGATGGGTTCGAGCGATGATGCCGGGAGCGATGGGGCGCGGGACGATGCCACCGCCGACCTCGATCAACCGTTCCCTCTGCCGGACGCCACCAAAGGGGGAGGTCGCACGGAGTCGCTAACGAACCCGGTGGCCCCGCCGCCAGAGGTGCAGCATGGGCCGCCGGCGAGGCTCGTGGCGCGCGTCGTCGATGCCAAAGGGACTGCGATCCCCAACGCGCACGTGGAGCTTCGATCCGCAGGGAAAGCCACTGCTCTCCCCGTGTCGAAGCAGGGGCGCGTCGAGTCCACGTTCGTGGACTTGGGGACCGGAGACACTCTCCCCATTCAGCTTGCGGTGGAAGCCGAGGGCTACGGCTCGCGCTTGGTCGGGGCCTCCGTCCAGTCCGGAAGGGAGTGCAGTCTCGGCAACGTCGTGCTCCAGGTGGAAGCGGCGATCGTGGGGGTGGTCACGGACGAGGCGGGGTCGCCGCTGCCCGGCGCGTCGGTCTACGTCCAGTTCGTGCCCGTGGGCACAGACCCTTCCGTGGGGTTTCCACTTGCGGCCGAGGTCAACCGGGCCCTTGGGTCCCACCTGAGGCACACGGTGCCCAAGGACACGCCGCTAGCGATCACCGATCCGAAGGGCGCCTACGCGTTCCACGGCCTCGGGGAAGGCAGTGTTCGTCTTTGGGCGGCGCTCCCGGGGAAGCTGGCGGCTTACTCAGGCGAGATGGGCCTCCACAGTGGCTTCCGAACCAACGTGCCCGATCTTGTGCTGGGCCAGCTTGAGCCCGAGCGAGTCATTCGCGGGCGGATCCTGGATCCCGACGGTGCGCCTGTCGCTGGTGCTCGGGCGAACCTGTTGGAGACGGTCTGGTACCCCTGGTCAGGTGCCTTCTCCGCGGAGGATGGGACGTTTGTACTGCCGGTGATCGCCGGCGAGATCTACGACTTGATCGGGGACGACCCCCAGGGGCGGTGGGGGGCGGTCGAGACCCCCGCGATCCCCGCAGGCTCGAGGGGAATCGTCCTGCGCCTTCGGTCGTGCGAGCCCTCGTCGATCGTCGTAACGGACGAGCAGGGCGCGCCGATTCCCTACTACGGCTTCTCGGTGGCGGCCGCCGATCGGTCTGGGCGTGAGAAGCGTTTCGCAGCGGAGGTCCGAAGCGCCGAAGTCCGTTGTCCCATCCTGCCCACTGCGTTCAACCTGTGGGTCTTTGCGCCCGGTTACCAGGGCGAGTCCATCGGCCCGCTCGAACCGGCGGCGCTGCCCCGGTCCATCGAGGTCGCCCTGAAGCGCAAGGCGAACCTCTACGGCACCGTCACGTTCGGCGGGCAGCCCGTGGCCGGCGCGACCGTGGAGGCGCGGCCCCTCTTGGAGAGCGCGGGCGTCGCCTCCCATCGCCTCGGGTACCGCCAGCCGTTCGTGCTCCCGACCCAGGCGGTGTCTTCGGGCAGGGAGACCGTCACGGACGCCAGCGGCCGCTACTACCTGGGGGCCGTGGAGGGAAAAACGTACGCGCTGCGGGCCCAGGTCGATCGGCAAGGCCCTTTGGTCGAGAGGACGGTCGAGGTCGCAGGCGATGGCCCGGCGTTCGACCTGGAGCTCCAGCCCTTGGGATCCGTCCTCGGGAAGGTCGTGGATCGTGCGGGGGAGCCCCAGGCGGGGTGCACGGTCGCGGCCACGGCGGGGTTTGGGCACGTGGCCTTCGTCCAGGCGGACAGCCAAGGCGACTTCCTGTTCGATCGGCTCGGGCCGGGGCGTCACTGGCTCGCCGTTCTGAAGGGCAGCCAGCCTCCGGGGGCATCTTCGGGGAACTCTCCGGCGGCGGCAGCAGGGACGTTTGCGATGGGCGGTCCCCCGGGCCAAGCCGAGCAGCTGACGGTGGAAGTGGCGGCTGGGGCCGCGGCTGACGTGCTCATCACGGTTGACGAGAAGCGGGCCGTGGAGGTGACCGGGCAGCTGTCCGTCGTTGCCGCGGACGGCCGCTCGGTGCCGGTGGAAGGGTGGCGCGTCGAAGCGGCCCCCCTGGACGATGCAGGGGCGTTTCCGCATTCCACAATCCTCGGTCAAGACGGCGGGTTTGAGCTGATGCTCGACTCGGGGTCGAAGCATTGGCTGACCGTGGAGGGGACCCTTCAGGGCCAAGCGATCCAGCTCACTTCGGAGCTGCGACCCGCCGGCGACCAACTGCGCTGGGAGGAGGGCGTCTTCCTCGGGACACTGAAGGGGACCATGGGGGCCGGCATTGTCCTGAGCCCACTCAGGGAGCTGGGCGCCGTCGTCAGGCTCGACAGCGGAACCCGCGCCTACGTGCCCATCAGCCTACGCACTGGAAGGGTGCTCGGGCCCCTGGCGCTCCCCGCAGGGAGCGTCAGCATCGTCGAGCTGAGAACTGGGCCCGAGGACCCTGGAGAGCGGATCGCCCGGGTCTTCAAGAAACTATTCCTGGCGCCCGGGAGCACCGAAGAGGTCGTCGTCGACTAAGCCCTACTTGGAGCGCTCCGACCACTGCACGTACTCAGGTGAGCCCATGAAGGCATCCCAACCATTGAGCGCCGTGAGGTCTTCGAACTCCGCTTCGTAGACATCCACCATCTTCGTGAGGTGATGGAGGGTTGCGGCGTGGTTGCCGACTTCAAGCGTGACGCAGACAGCTATGTCGTGCAAAACCAGGCTGCCGAGGTCGTCGATCTCGACGGCCCTCATGATCTCGTCGGCGCGCTCCATGGAGCCGATCGTCACCAGGGCGCTCGCGATGACCACGTTCAGCCAAGGGTCACCCCCTGTCCAGGTATTCATGGTCTCGAACGACCTGAGGAGGAGGGCCTCGTCCTCTGTCAGGAGGGCTGCGTCGAGGAGGATGAAGGCTGTGCTCGCGTCATTCGGGAACTGCTCTGCACATTCATTCAGGGCAGCGAGGTACTCCTCCTCGTCCTCGATCGATGTCGCCCGAATACGGCAAAGCAACGCGACGCGGTTCCTCTGCAGTTCCCGGGGCATTTCGGAGTAGATCTCAAGTGCCGTCTCATGCTTGCCGTCCCTGACGGCTTCGGCCATGGACTGCAGCTGCTTCAGCTGTTTGAGTTCCTTCTTCGCCTTGTCCGACAGGCGAGAGAGTAGCGACGATTGGGCCATGATCGTGGGCGAGATGAGGGCGCGGAGCGTGTCGCTCAGGGCCTCCCCGGTGACCGCGACGAAGACCTGATCGCCCAGGACTCTGCCGTTCCTACGGCTGAGCTTGATGTCGTGATAGTTGAAGGCGCCGTCGGACAATTCGAGGCGCAGCATGACATGGCGATTGGCTCCGCGTTGCAGTACGCGGACCATTGAGTAGGCGCCACCGGCCTTGACCAAGGAGGAGATTGACGTGGCAAGGCCCTCGATCATTTCGGGCCCAGTGGAGTCGAATCTGCTTTTGGCGGACGCCGAGAGACCGAGCGGATCCAACGCCCGATCCAGGATGGCTCTCCCAGCGAGCAGTCTGTTCGCGCTGACAGTGTCCCCCAGGTTCGCAGCCTTCACCCACTCTGCTGCGTACTCGAGGGCCTCCGCTTCTGTGACGTCTGGGTTTGGGGATCCAACGCCATTGGAAACGGGGGCGAGCTCCAGGGACTCGACGGGGGAGCGGTCCCCGCTCTCCGAGCATCCCATGAGGGAAGCCAGGCCCAGGAAGAGCGAGGCGATCGCCAGGGCCTGTCTCTTATACACATCTGACGCTGCCGACGATATGCAGTGTGTA
>OJFX01000429.1_pt1 | contig 15611 bp, 11 predicted proteins | sample 1594171 | NCBI WGS metagenome assembly OJFX01 (sample SAMN05416840, study PRJEB24817) | seawater metagenome | isolation source: Sea water | place: Canada:Atlantic | collected 2013-07
AGCCCTGGTTGCCGACGCTGCCGCGGCTCTTGCCACGGGCGCGCAGGTGCACGTCCGCGGGCTTGAAAAGGTGCGCTTTCTCGTCGACGACCTCTTCGTTCATCTGACCCATGTGGGATGCATCGCAAATCCAAACGCTTCGGCCGTGGGTACCGGCGATGAGCTCGCCCATGCCCGGGTGCTGCACGAGGTCGTGCACGGGCACCGTGGGCAGGTTGCTGTTGAATCGGGTCCAGGACTCACCCCGGTCGATCGACGCATAGATGCCGTGCTCGGTGCCGAGATAGAGCACGTCCTCCGAGCCGATGTCCTCAAGGATCGCGCGCACGCTACCGGCTTCGTCGGGCAGGTTGTTGCGAAGGGACTCCCACGTCTGCCCCAGGTCGTTCGAGACGAAGACGTGGGGGAGGGTGTCGTCGCTGCGGTGCCCGTCGAAGGTCGCGTAGATGCGCTTCTTGCTGAAGCGTGAGGCCTTGAGGTCGCTGACGTAGCGGCGGCCGGGCAGGAGCTGGTCGAGGGTGTTCTTGAGGAACCTCTTCTTCTTTGCCTTCTTCTTGGCCTTGGGCTTCGCGTCGCCGACTTGGGCGACCGTTTCCTTGACGTCGGCCTTCAGGGCCTCTTCAGACTCGATGAGTTTTGCGATGGTCGACTCGGCCTCGGAGGCCGCGCCGCTTCGCTTGCCGGTCCAGTCAAACTTGAACGAGCCGCCGGCGGCTTCAATGGTGCCGTCCATCGTGTTGGCGTCTAGGTCCACTTTCGAGGAGAACTCGAGGGTGAGGCTCTCGCCTTCAAAGCGGAAGCTCAACTCGCCCGTGGACGCCTTCCACCGAACGCGCTTGAGCGGGCCATCGCCGATGTCGGACGCCATGGTGCCGGTGACCTTCCCGGAGGCGTCCACGGCAAGGGTGACGGTGAAGACGCCGTCGTCGTCGGTTTCGATGCCTTCGCCTTCGGCCTTGCATGTCCAGACGCCCGCGAGCGTGCCGTCCAGGGCAAGCGCGACGGTCGCAGGGACGGTCACCGAGACCCGTTGGGCGCTGGCCTCTTCCGTGATGTCCTCCATGACTTCAGAGTCGTCATCGCCGGCTTCTTCGAAGGCGGGCGAGCCGTTGAGGGCCATGAGGTCGATCCACTCCGTGCCGCCGTCCTCGGTCATCCAAAGCGCGCCGTCGTCGGTGCCGACGTACAGGATGTCCTGGTCGAGGGGGGACTCCACGAGGGCCACGGCCGCGCCGCGGTCGGTGGCCGTGATCTCCGGCGAGATCGGTCGCTGGGAGCTGCCCTTCTGGACCGACTTGAAGACGTGGTTGCCGGCGCTGTAGTAGATGCTCGAGTTGAAGTTCGAGAGAATGAAGGGGGTGTTCCAGTTGAACCGGTACCCACCGGAGCCCCTCTGGCCCCTGGGGCGCAAGGAGCCGCCCTGTCCCGTGGCGAAGTCGCGCCGGCCCATGCCGCCGTTCTGACTCTCGTAGTACACGAGGTCGGGGTTCGTGGGATCGACAAGGCATCGGAACCCGTCGCCGCCGCCGATGCGGAACCAGGCTTCGTTCGTGGCTCCGCTATCCGTGGTGCGGGAAGGCCCGCCCCAGGAACCGTTGTCCTGGAGGCCGCCATAGACGTTGTAGTGGGTCCTGGGACCGACCGTGACGTTGTAGAACTGGCCGAGGGCCAGCTTGTTGTGGTGGTCCCACGTTCCCATGCGGTCACGGGTGACGTAAATACCGCCGTCGTTGCCGAGGATCATGTGGCGCCCGTCTGCGGGGTCGATCCAGAGCGCGTGGTGGTCCACGTGGACCGAGCCGTCGTGGCCGTCGTTGGTGAAGGTCTCGCCGCCGTCGCTGGAGCGATGCAGGCGCGTGCCCAAGACGTAGATGTAGTTGTCGTCGCTCGGATCAACGCGGATTTCGCTGTAGTACATCGGGCGGGGGTTGAGGGAGTTGATCCGCTCCCACGTGGCGCCCTTGTCCGTCGACTTGAAGATTCCGCCGAACTCGAAGCCCTCCGGCCCTTGTTCTTTCTGGGCGTTGCCCCGCTGTCCACCGAGGCCGATGCCAAACGGTCCATCGCGCCTGCGGCCGTGCACGTCGAGGCGCTCCTCTTCTTCCTGGGGCTGCCGGTCGAAGACGATCTCGAGGGCCTGGAACTCACCGTCGCGCACGACCTCGAGGGTCGCGGTGTCGCCCGCGAAGTAGTCGCGGAGGACGCGACGCAGCTTCGTTTGATCCGCCACCGCCGTGTCCGCGATACGCAGGATCACGTCACCGCTCTGGAGGCCGGCCTTCTCGGCGGGGGACTTCTCCGTGATGGCACGGACCTTGGCGCCGATCTCTGCGTTCTCGAACGTGATCCCGAACCACGCAGCGTTCTCAGGCTCTTGGGTGATCTTGTCCGTCTCCACCACCGCGTAGAGGTGGTCGGGGTTCTGGCCAGACCAGGACATCCCGATGCGCCCAAGGGTTCCCGTGGGGAGACCGTCCTTGGCCTTCTCGAAGTTCTCGCCGCCGTCGGTCGAGATCCAGATGGCGGAGCCATCGCCCCACTTCACCGCGGGGTCGTTGGTATCGAACATGTCGCGGCGGCGCTCATAGGTGGCGACGGCGATGGTGTTCGGATCGGTCGAGTGCATCTTCACTTCGACGACGCCGGTGTCTTCATCCACGAAGAGCAGGCGCTCCCAGGTGAAGCCGCCGTCCGTGGTCTTGTAGAGGCCGCGCTGGTCGTTCGGTCCCCAAAGGCGTCCCAGGGCGCCGACGTAGACGGTCTTGGGATCGTCGGGGTGGATGACCACCGTGCTGATCTGGAAAGATTCCTCGAGCCCGGCGTGGCGCCAGGTTTTGCCGCTGTCGGTGGAGACGTACACGCCGTCGCCCCAGGAGCAGGAGTTACGGGGGTTCGCTTCGCCGGTTCCGAGCCAGATGACACTCGGGTCGGAGGGGGCGACCGCAATGGCGCCGATCGACGACACGCGTTGGTTCTGGAACAGGTGTTCGTACGTCGTGCCCGCGTTCGTGGTGTGCACGACCCCGCCCGTGGCCGTAGCGAGCCATGCCTCAGACGCATCGCCCGCGTGCACCGCAATGTCCGTGATGCGTCCACCCATGTTGGCGGGGCCGATGGAGCGCCACGTGTGGGTGTTGGCCCACTCGATGGGGAGCGTGCCCTCCGTTTGGATGGGCGGCCGCTCGGGGAGCAGCTTCTCGGCTTTCTCCTCCGCGGCAGGAGTGTCGTCCGATTCCGGGCTGTCCTGGAAGAGCGGGGACCCGGCGGCGAGGAGCGTCAGGCAGGGGAACAGCCCGAGTGCCCAGGCGGCACGGCGGACCGGTGGAGAGGTCGCAGCAGAGGGGTTTGTCATACGTGAAATAGGGGCATTGGGGATCGCCTATGACGATACACCGGGCCCCTCGGGGGGAGCCGTACGTGTTATGTCGGCCGGCTCGTCTCGAAACAGGAGCCCTCGCCCACAGCTGCCCTCTCCGCGCGTACCCTCGGGCAGCACATGCCCATGAAGAACACCGCTCTTCGACGCGCCCTGGCGCTCGCCTTGGTCCTGGCAGCCTCCGGGTGCTTCCTTCCGCCACCCGCGGAGAATCGGCCGCTGACAGGGGCCCTCGGAACGGACACCGGTGGCGAACGCAGGCCCGGGGCGGGCATGGCGGCCGCAACGGGCGAGGATGATCCGGAAAGAGTGTCGCAGGACGGGACAGGCGCAGCCGACCCCGGCACCACTCTCCTTGAGGTCCAGGCGGCCCCCGGGGGAGGCCTGGAGCCCATCGGCGGGGTCGATGAGACGGTCGCCGTGGCGGCGGAGATCCCCGAGTTGCCGGAGGACTCGGGGCCCCCGGAGAACCCGGAGAACTCAGGGAACTCAGGGAACTCAGAGAACGCGGCGCAGTCGGATCCGTCCGAGTCCGAGGTCCCATGGGAATCCGGCGACGGCGCGAAGCCTTCGGCCGAAGAGGTCGCCACTGATGGGGCCGCCAAAGCCCCCGCCGATCGTTTGCCGGTCGCCGCACTCGATGACGAGCCGGACCTGACGGTGACGTTGATCCCCCTCGAGGTGGAAACAAGCGACGGCCTCGTCATGAGCTACCTGTTCAAGGACGCAGACGACCCCACGCAGGGTGCGCCCGCGGTGGTGTTCATCCACGGTTGGTGCGGGCGGGCTGACCAGTGGAGCGATGCCATGGAGGCCGTGGCCAAGGAGCGCCGGGTGTACGCGGTGGACCTCATCGGGCACGGGCGTTCGAAGGGACAGTCGAGGATCGAATGGACGGTCTCGAAGTTCGGCGGCGACATCGTCAGGCTCCTGGAGGATCAGCAGATCGAGAGCGCGATCCTTGTGGGGCACGGTATGGGCGGACAAGTGGCCTTGAGCACCGCCGCCCGCGCGCCGTCACGGATCGCGGGCATCCTGGGGGTGGACTGCCTTCAGCGGCTTGCCGGGGATCCGAAGCCAGAACAGGTGGAACCCCATGTGCAGGCCTTCACGCTCGCTTATGGCGAGCAAATGCGGAAGTTCGTGGATGAGGCCGTGCATGCGTCCACGGCGCCGGAGGTCAAGGAGCGAATCATCGAGGACTGCCTTGCCGCCGACAAGGGCGCAGCCCTCGCGTTGATGGAGCACTTCGGCGTTCACGACCCCCGCCGGGTCGCCCCCAAGATCGAGTGCGGCGTGGCGTGCATCAACTCCGAGGCGTTACGCACCGACGTCGCCGGGAACCGGTCACTCCTTTCTAGTTTCGACCTGCGCACGATCGAAGACACCGGGCATTGGATCCACCTCGAATCGCCCACCGCCTTCGTGCGAGAGCTCAAGGCCTACCTCGGCGGCCTCAATTTTGAATCCGAGCCGGTCTCGGTTCTTGAGATGCTCCACCCGGTGCTCATCGTCCAGGACGTGGCCTCGGTCTTGGCCTTCTACACCGAGGGGCTCGGGTTTCAGGTCATTCGGCGCCAACCCCAGGACACGGCCGAAGCGGCCCGCGTGGTCACCTTGGAACGTGACGGCGCGCGCGTTGTGATTCAGTCGGTCGCGTCGTTGCTGGAGGAAATGCCCGGGTCGAAGGTCCAGACGGGTGGGGGCCGGCTTTTTGTGCGAGTCAGCGCCGTCGATGTGGAACTCCGGAACCTCGGCAAGGATGTGACGGTGCTGTCCCCCAAGCGCACGCTCGTCAGCGGGGCCAAACGCGCGGTCGTCTCTGACCCCGAGGGCAACGTCGTGGTCCTTCAGCAAAGAGCTGCGAAGGGGTTGGATAAGGCCCCTTGAGGGCCCCGTCGCGCGGGGCCAGTGGATCTGCGGGCCGTTTCCTGCGGCGGGGGCAGGAATCCACGGTAGGGGGGCACGGCGCCGAATTTTGATGGCTCCCGATGAGGCGCTTTCGCTACCGTCGAGCCAGCGAAACCCTGCGATGTCCATTGCCAATCCTCCGTTGCTGATCCTTCCATTCCCCGGGGCCGCCCCTGGGGGGACAGTCAGTCTGAGGAGAGCCTTTTCGGCGGGAGTCCAAGCGAGTGGGACCCACTGACTTAGCCATGGATTTCGAGAGTCGCGTCGAAGAGTTCTGTGTCCCGAAGACGGCTAGCCTGCTGGATGCGCTTCGGGTGATCGATCGCGACGCGGGTGGATTCGCGGTGATCGTCGACGAGCAACGGAAGGTCCACGGCACCCTGACGGACGGGGACATTCGGCGGGCGTTGCTCGCCGGGGAACAGCTCACGTCCCCGGCGCTGGGGCACGGCAGCACGAACTTCAGCTTCGTTGGGCCCCAAGAGGGGCGCGCCCACGTGCTTGACCTCATGCAGGCCCGCAGCATCCGCCAGGTGCCCGTCCTCGACGATTCCGGTGCGCTCCTTGGGATCCACTTTCTGAATCACCTGATCGGCCACATCGAGCGGCCGAACATGGCCGTGATCATGGCCGGCGGGAAAGGCACGCGGCTCTATCCGATCACGAAGACGGTGCCCAAACCCATGGTGCGGGTGGCCGGCCGCCCGATCCTCGAGCGACTGGTTCTTCATCTCGTGAGCCATGGTATTCGGGAGATCGCCCTCTCCGTCAACTACCTGTCCCACGTGATCGAAGACCACTTCGGTGACGGTGCCGGATTCGGCGCCAAGATCCAGTACCTGCGGGAAGACGAGCCCCTGGGCACGGCGGGTTCCCTTTCGCTGCTCCCGGAGAAGCCAACGGACCCTGTGGTGGTCATGAACGGGGACCTTGTCATGAGCGCCGATGTCGGTTCCATGATCGACTTCCACGGCCGCAGCCGCTCCTTCGCGACGATGGGCGTCAAGCCGTACGTCCATCAGGTCCCCTTCGGGTGCGTGGAATCTGAAGGCGACCGTATCGCCTCGATTCGTGAGAAGCCCTCGATCAGCATGATGGTGAACGCAGGTCTCTACGTCCTCTCGCCGGAGCTGATCCAAGAGATCCCGAGCGAGTTCCTTCTGATCACCGACGTCTTTGATAGCGCGATCCGCAATGGACGCGATTGCCGCTCCTTCGTCATCGACGAGGATTGGGCGGACGTGGGGCAGGTCGGAGACCTGCGTAAGGCCCAGGGTGACTTTTAGGCGCCAGCCGGCGGTACTAGCGATGGACGAAGAGCTCTTCATTCTGGGTGCCGGTGGATTCGCCAAGGAGGCGTACCTCCTGATTGAACGGCTGGGACTGGACGGCGGCGCCGCGCGCTGCGCTGGCCTCGTGGATGTCGATCCGTCGGGCCCGACGGAGCGATTCGGTGGTCGGGACCTCCCGGTGTTCGACCAGTCGTCGTTCGCCGCGACGCACCGGGGCGCCACGCTGGTCCTTGGCATTGCGAATCCCCGGGTGATCCAGGGGCTGTGCAAGACGTTCGCTGGGTGGAGATTCGCCACCTTGGTGGATCCCTCCGTCCACGTGCACCCTTCCACCACGCTCGGCGAAGGCACCGTGGTCGCCGCGGGGACGCAGCTCAGCCTCGATGTGGAGATCGGTGCCTTCAACGTGCTGAATCCCGGTGTGATCGTCGGGCACGACACCCGGACGGGCACGGGCAACGTTTTGAACCCAGGGGCGGTCCTGAGCGGCTCCGTCACCCTCGGTGAAGGAAACCTCGTTGGCTCCCGGGCCACCGTTCTGCAGGGGCTCCAGGTGGGGTCCTGGGCAACGATCGGTGCGGCGGCCCTCGTGACCCGCGATGTCCAAGATGGTGCTCTCATGAAAGGCGTTCCCGCTCGCCCTGATCCGGCCGCGGCGCCCAGCGGAACGAGCCAGCCATGAATAAGACCCTCGTCATCGCGGAAGCGGGTGTGAACCACAACGGCTCCCTTGCCCTAGCGAAGGAACTCATCGACGCCGCCGCGGCGGCCGGCGCCGACTACGTGAAGTTCCAGACCTTCGTGGCCAAGAGCATGATCACGGGATCGGCGCCAAAGGCTCGCTACCAAGAGGAGCGTGCGGGTGGGGCCCCCGAGTCCCAGCTCGAAATGGTGCAGCGGCTCGAGATCCGATACGCGGACCATGCCGAACTCCTGGAGCACGCCCAGGCCCACGGCATCGGGTTCGCGTCGACGGCCTTCGACGGGGCGAGCGTCGATTTCTTGCACACGCTCGGGGTCGACTTTTTCAAGGTCCCGTCGGGTGAGGTCACTAATCTCCCGCTGCTTCGGAAGATCGGCGCCACTGGCCTGCCCATTCTCCTGTCGACGGGGATGTGCACGATGCCGGAGGTCGCAGAGGCCCTGTCGATCCTCCGGGCCAGCAGCTCTTCGGACGCGCCCATTCGCGTCCTGCATTGCAATACGCAGTACCCCACCCCCATGGAGGACGTGAACCTCCTTGCCATGGGGGCCATGGCCGAGGCGCTGGGCGTCCCCGTGGGCTACAGCGACCACACCCTGGGGATCGAGGTGCCGATCGCGGCGGTGGCCCTCGGGGCCACCGTGATCGAGAAGCACTTCACGTTGGACCGGACGATGCCCGGACCCGACCACGCGGCGTCCCTCGAACCGGGGGAGCTCACGGCGATGGTGCGGGGGATTCGGAACATCGAGCGCGCCTTGGGGCGCGCCGAGAAGTTCCCGAGTCCCAGCGAAGAGGCCAACCGTGCGGTCGTGCGCCGGAGTCTCGTGGCGTCTCGGGCCATCTCCCAAGGGGACGTCTTCACCGAGGACAACCTCACCACCAAGCGTCCCGGAACCGGCGTGTCACCGATGCATTGGGACGAGGCTTTGGGCTCCAGGGCGTCACGGGACTACTGCGTGGACGAGTTCATCGAGTCCGCCGACGTGTTCGGTGAGTCGGGTCCCCTGTGATGGCTTCCGCGGGAGGCCCAGTGTCGCCGTCGTCGGCCGTTGCCCGCACGGGTGCGGGAAGGAGCTGATTCATGGGTGCGGAAGCCGCCAAGAGCCTTGTCATTGGATACGGATCCATCGGCAAGCGGCACGAGAGCGTTCTCCGGGACATGGGGTACCGGACCGCGGTGTTGAGCCGGCATGCCGGCGAGCTGCACTGCCCGTCGTTCCGCGACCTTGGGGATGCCATGGACTCCTTTGCCCCTGAGTACGTCGTCATCGCGAACCGTACGTCGGAGCACTTGGCGAGCCTCCGGGCCCTTGAGGACGGCGGGTTCGCGGGGACCTGCCTCGTGGAGAAGCCGCTCTTCGAACGAGTGCATCCGTTCGAAGAGCCCACGGCCATCGACGTTTGGGTTGGCTATGTCCTCCGCTTCCATCCGCTCCTTCGGCGGGCGCAGGAACTGCTGGCAGGCAAGCGTCTTTTGTCCATTGACTCGTACGTGGGACAGTACCTCCCGGATTGGCGTCCCGGCACCGACTACCGGAAGAGCTACTCTGCGTCGATTGGCGGTGGAGGCGGCGTCATCAGGGACCTGAGCCATGAGCTTGACTACATCGCTTCTTTGGCTGGGCCTTGGACGCGCGTGGCCGCCTTGGGGGGACACTTCAGTACCCTCGAGATCGAGACCGACGACGCCTTTGGGCTTCTCTTCGAGTCGGAGCGTTGCCCCATGATCCTCTGTCAAATGAACTACCTCGACCGAAGCGTTCGGAGAGATCTCACGGTCCAGTACGAAGGCGGGACCGTGCACGTGGACTTTGTTTCCCAGAGGATCGAGCACAACGGAGTGCCGGAGAGCCTTCAGGTGGAGCGCGACGAGTCCTTCCGCGCGATGCATGCCGCCATCCTCGGTGGCGACGCCCACGGGGCCTGTTCCTTCAGCGAAGCGCAGGACACCTTGGATCTGATTGAGGCGGCCGAGAAGGCCTCGAAAGAAGGAGTATGGGTATGCCGTCCAGCCCGGTAGCGCAGGCGTGGATCTTCGCCCGTGGGGGCTCGAAGGGACTGCCGCGCAAGAACATCCTGCCCCTTGGGGGGAGGCCTCTCATCGCCCATGCCATCGAAGTCGGGCAAGCGTCTCGCCACATCGACCAGGTCTTTGTGTCCACGGACTGCCCAGAGATTGCGGAGACGGCAGCCGAGCTCGGGGCAGTGGTGCCGTTCCTGCGCCCCGAGCGGCTCGCGGCGGACACGGCCGCGGAGAGGGACGCCTGGCGGCACGCAATCGAGTGGGCCCGCGGTGTGGGAGGCGTTCCCATGGATGTGCTCGTGTCCCTCTCGCCCACCTCTCCATTGCGCACGGCGGCCCAGGTCGATCGAGCGATCGAGCGGTACCTCGAAGGCCCATGGGACACGGTCATCTCGGTGGCGAGGTCCGATCGCCACCCCTCGTTCAACATGGTCAAGATGTCGGGAGAAGGGGAGGTCGAGCTGCTTGCGCCGCCCACCCAGGGGGGCGCGCGTCGACAGGATTACGACCCCGTCTATGACATCGGGACGGCGTTCTACGTGACCTCCCCTGACTTCGTAATGCGTACGGATGCCTACTGGCAGGGGCGCGTCGGCGCCGTCGAGATTCCCGAGGAGTGCGCGGTGGATATCGACAGCCAGCTCGATTTCGACTTCGCTGAGTTCCTTCTATCCCGAAGGGGAGAAGCCCAATGAAAAGTGTCCAAGGACTGATGGACCTGACGGGTCGAATGGTGGCCATCACCGGCGGGGCGGGCCACATCGGCCGCGCGATGGCGAGCGCGGTGGCTGAGCTTGGTGCGTCCGTCGCCATCGTCGACCAGGACCTTGCGGCTTCGGAGGCGGTCGCTGTGGGGCTCTGGGAAGAGTTCGGTGGCTCATCCGGTAGCTCCTTCGGGGGCTTTCAGACGGACCTAGCCGACGAAGTGGCGGTCCGTGCATTGCCCGGGGAGATCGCCGCTCGCATGGGCGGGCTCGATGTGCTCGTGAACGCGGCGGCCTTTGTGGGCACCAGCGATCTTGAGGGTTGGGCCGTGCCCTTTGAGTCCCAGTCCGTGGACACGTGGAGGAAGGCGATGGAGGTCAACTTGACGTCCGTGTTTTCCCTCACGCAAGCGGCCACGCCCTTCCTCAAGGCCTCGGGCCGCGGGAGCATCATCAACGTATCGAGCATCTACGGCGTCTATGGCCCCGACATGCGCTTGTACGGAGACACAGGCATGGGCAATCCCGCGGCCTACGCCGCGAGCAAGGCCGGCCTGATTCAGTTCACGCGATGGTGCGCCACGGTGCTTGCGCCCGATGTCCGCGCCAACGCCATCACACCGGGCGGCGTGTTGCGGGGCCAGGATTCGGGTTTCGTGGAACGCTACGAACGCAAGACGCCCCTGGGACGCATGGCCACCGAAGAGGACTTCAAAGGCGCGGTTACATACCTAGCGAGCGACCTCTCCGCGTATGTCACCGGACAGAACCTCATCGTCGACGGCGGCTTTGGCGTCTGGTAGACGCGGCGGCCACCGGACACTCAGGGCGGGAACTCTAGGTCCTGGAAGCGTTTGGCCGTCAGTTCCTCTGCGTCCGGCAGGGACTCGATCACCCCGATGATTTTCGCCGACGAGTGTCCATCGCCGTAGGGGTTTGCGAACACCATCGAAGGCGGGGACGCCGTTCGGGCGATGGCCGCCTCGATCTCGCCGAGCTGTGGCTCGCAGTGGAGGACGGATGGGCCAGACAGCCGCCCCGCTTGGCGGTTGCCGACGTCGATCGTCCAGGTGCCAAAGGTGGGCGCCTCGAGGATGCCGCTTGATGAGTTGCCGAGGACCCCGTTCACGTGGCGCATCAGGTTCAGGTACCTGAGCTGGCCAAGGGAGGTGTGGAGGCTCGTCCAGTCGCTGTGTTTGGCGTGGAACGCGGCGAGGGCCTCGGTGATCGATCGGTTGCCAGGATCGGAGTTGGCGCCCGTGATGAAGAGCCTCAGGGGGCTCTCTTCGGCCGCCACTTCGACGGCTTCCAGGATGACCTTAAGCTGGCCCAAGCCCAAGTCCTTCTCGAGGGTCACGGGGTGGAAGGTCAGGAGGAAGTTCCGCTCGCCCAAGGGTGCGCCCAGGGATTCCTCTAGCTCAGCGACGGAGAGGACCCGCGTGCGGTGGATGTGGTCGAGGCCCGGGTTGCCGACGTTGTGGATGCGCCCGGGCTCCTCCCCAAGCTGCCGCACGCGCCTCGCGGAGTCCCCGTTGGACACCAGATGCACGTGGGCGAGCTTCGTGATAGCGTGGCGAATCGCGTCGTCGAAGGCGCCGTCCGTTCGATCCCCTCCGCAGAGGTGCAGAAGCGGCACGCCCATGAGCGTGGCGGCCTGGGCGGCTCCGAGGATCTCAAACCGGTCGCCGAGCAGGAGCACCATGTCCGGGGCCAGTTCCGCAATGGCCTCCGCGCAGCCCGCGGTGGCCGCTGCGACGGCGCGGGCGGTGTCGAGGGGCGAGTCGTTCTCGAGGTCGAGCGGTACGCGTCTCGCTACCTCGAACTGATCTCGCTCGATGGCGTCGACGGTATGTCCATGGCGCTCCGATAGGTGGGTGCCCGTGACGATCAGGCTGACCTTGAATCCCGGATGGTCGGTGAGATCGCGCAATGGCCAATACAGGAGCCCGTATTCGGCGCGGCTCCCGGTCACGACCGCAATGTGCCTGACGTTGCCTGTGGGAGATCCCATCAGCGAGGGGTGTCGGCGAGCCGAGGGCTGCTCGGGATGTTGATGACCCGCGACTCCAAGGACTCGGCCTCGCTGAGGTCCATGCGTGGGCACGACGAGTACATCGGCAAGGAGTGCATGAGGGTCCAGAGGGGACGCGACATGTAGTTGGCGTCGTTGAGGTCGGTCAGGAGCTGGTCCCTTTGACCCGCGAACTCAGGGGCGAGCACCAACGCGTTCAGCCAATAGTTGCTGCGGGTGCCCTCGGGCTCCAGCAGGAATCGAGCGGTCTCGACCTCGGCGAAGCTTGCCGCGTACCGCGCGCTGAGGTCGCGCTTTCGGTCGATCATTCCGCTGAGCTGTTCCAGCTGGCCGCACCCGAGGGCTGCGTTGAGGTTGGGAAGCCGGTAGTTGAAGCCCACCTCGTCGTGCGTGTAGCCCCAGCGATGGGGGACGCGCGCCGTGGTGGTGAGGTGCTTCGCACGCTCGGCGTGGGCGGGCGAGGACGTCAGCACCGCGCCGCCGCCGCCGGTGGTGACGACCTTATTCCCGTTGAAGCTCAGGGCGGCCAGCTCCCCGTGCCGGCCCGTGGGCTGGTCCTTGTAGGCGGAGCCAATCGACTCCGCGGCGTCTTCGATGAACACGAGGTGGAACTCCGCGGCCAGTTCCTTGAGCCCATCGAGGTCGCAGGGGTGCCCGAAGATGTGGGTGGCGATGAGCGCCCGGATGCGGGCGCCCGTGGCACGGTTCACCAGCCGATCGCCTTCGACGCGCGCCGCTTCCAGCAGGTACGTCCGGAGCTTGGCTGCGTCCACTCCGAGGGAGCGCGGCTCCGAATCGACAAAGTGCGGGGTCGCACTGGCGTAGCTGACCGCGTTGGCCGTCGCGACGAACGTCAACGCGGGGATGAGCACTTCGTCGCCGGGCTCGACGCCTGCGACGGCCAGGCATGTGTGCAGCGCCGCGGTGCCGCTGCTCGTGGCGACCGCGTGGGGGAGGTCATGCAGCGCCGCGAGATCCTTCTCGAAGCGGGTGACGTACGAGCCGACGCTCGACACCCAGCCCGTCTCAATGCACTCGGCCACAAAGGCGCCTTCGTTCCCGCGGAACTCGGGCTCATGGAGGGGGATCATCTGGCTGGGGGAGCCAAGGACCTCGCGCATGGCGCTGAGGATCCCCGAGGAAAGCGTCTCCCCAGAGGGGCTTCGGGACTCGGTGGAGGTCATACGTTGTACATCCCTGTCTTGTAGCGACGGAGGTTCTCCGGTTGGACGAACCAATCGCTCGTCTCCTTCAGGCCGCGTGCAAGGCCGGCGGTGTCGCCGTACTCGGGGGTCCAGCCGGTGAGCTCCTTCGCCTTGGCGTTGCAGGCGAGCAGCCGCTCGACCTCGCTCCCTTTTGGGCGGATCCTGGCGGGGTCCAACTCCACCGAAACGTCAGCGCCCATCACCTCGGCGATGAGTTTGACCGTGTCGCCGATCGACACTTCGAACCCACTGCCAATGTTGATGACCTCGCCGATCGCGGCGTCCGCCTCGGCCACGGCCACGAAGCCACGGACCGTGTCCTTGACGAAGTTGAAGTCCCGGGTCGGCGTCAGGGAGCCCAGTTGGATCTTGGACGCTCCGGCGGCGATCTGCCCGATGACCGTGGGGATCACCGCGCGGGCGGACTGCCTCGGCCCGTAGGTATTGAACGGGCGGATGGTGGCCACCGGCGTCTCGAAGGACGCGTGGAAGCTCGCCGCAATCTGGTCGGCGCCGATCTTCGTCGCCGAGTAGGGGGATTGGCCCTGGAGCGGATGCTCTTCGGTGATCGGCACGAAGCGCGCTGTGCCGTAGACCTCGCTCGTGGAGGTGTGCACGACCCGTTCGATGCCGAGGTCGCGGGCCGCCTGAACGACGTTGAGCGTGCCCCGCACATTCGTCTCGACGTACGTATCCGGGGAGTGGTACGAGTACGGGATCGCGATCAGGGCCGCCAGGTGCAGGACCACGTCGGCGTCCGCGAAGGCGGTGCGCACGCCATGGGGGTCGCGGATGTCGCCAGCCACGACGCGAATCGAGTCCTTGATGTCCTGGGGCGCGTCGTCGAGCCAGCCCCAGGAACCGAAGCTGTTGTAGAGAACGAACGCGGTCACGTCGGCTCCCTCGCGCACCAAGTGCTCGACGAGGTGCGAGCCGATGAACCCATCCGCTCCCGTGACAACGACCTTCTTGCTTTGAATCTTCACCGGATCACTGGGCTTGGCTTGGCTGAGCGCGGACGGGGGCTAGGGGAGCCCCTCGTCCGGCCTGAAGTGATCAGTATGGCGGTGTCCCTGGGCGTGGTCCAGGTGCATCGCGCCTCGGTGAGTTTCCGTTCTAGCCGACTAGTCCAGGATCGGCAGGCTTGAGAAAGCCTTCACGGCGAGCCTCTGGGCCAAGCGCCCGGCGGTTTCGCGGAGGGCGGCGGCGGCTACGGATTGGTCGCCTTCGACGCTGACGATGGGCTCGCCCCCGTCGCCGCCGGCGCGCACGCCCGGATCGATGGGGATCCGCCCGATAAGGGGAAAGCCGTGCTTCTGGGCAAGGGCATCCGCGCCGCCCGTGCCGAAGACGTCGAAGACGGCGTTGAACTTGCCGCCGGCCGTGAGGGACACCGTCTGGGTTTCTGAGCCCAGGGCGATCTGAACTTCAGAGCCCGCTTCACCGCCCTCGACGAGGCCCTCAAGGACGAGGCCAGACATGTTCTCGACGATGCCGAGGATGGGGACGTCGACCTGACGGAACATGGAGATCGCCTTGGTGACATCGAAGGCTGCGACCGCCTGGGGCGTCGTGACGAGCACGGCGCCGGAGAGGGGGACTTCCTGGGCGAGGGAGAGCTGGGCGTCGCCGGTACCCGGGGGCATGTCGACCAGGAGGTAGTCGAGCTCGCCCCATTGAACGTCCGTGAGCATTTGGCGGATGAAGCTGTGCACCATGGGGCCGCGCCAGATGACGGGCTGCTCGTCCGGCACGAGGTAGCCGATGGACATCGTCTTCACGCCGCGGCGCTCCTTCGGAATGAGCACTGTTTTGCCGTCCACCTCGACCTGCTCGGGCGCGCCCACAAGGCCCATCATCATCGGTACGTCTGGGCCGTGGACGTCGCAGTCGAGCAGGCCCACGCGGGCGCCGGTCTGGGCGAGGGCGCAGGCGAGGTTGACGGCGACGGTGCTCTTGCCCACGCCGCCTTTGCCCGAGCTGATGGCCACGATGTGGCGCACGTCCTTGGCCGCTTCCCGGGCCGGGCCGGCCGGGCCCTTGACCTCGGCGGTCATCTCGATCTCGATCTCCGTGACGCCGGGGATCGCAGCGATCAGGTCGCGGGCCTGGTCGCGCAGCTGATCCTTCACGGGGCAGGCCGGGGTGGTGAGGTTGATGACGACGTCCACCGCGCCCGCGTCGGTGACGGTGCACCGGGTGATGAATCCCAGGGTCACGATGTCCTGGCCGAGGTCGGGATCGATGACGCCCTTGAGGGCCTCGAGGACAGCGTCGGAGTTGGGAGTGGAGCTCACGGTGGGGGGATGTGTGGCTGTCTCTTATACACATCTCCGAGCCCACGAGACTAGGCATGATCTCG
>OJFX01000430.1_pt1 | contig 15607 bp, 16 predicted proteins | sample 1594171 | NCBI WGS metagenome assembly OJFX01 (sample SAMN05416840, study PRJEB24817) | seawater metagenome | isolation source: Sea water | place: Canada:Atlantic | collected 2013-07
TATCGTCGGCAGCGTCAGATGTGTATAAGAGACAGGACTCCCCCTCCGCCGATAGCGACGTGTTGGAGAGTTCGGACAGTTCGGACGAACAGTCAGAGGAAGTTCCAGGAACGAAATCTGCCCCTGGAGATCCCGAGGGTGGTGTTCGTCCCGCTCCTCCCTCCCAGGAGGTTTCGGCGGAAGTCCGTCCGAACCGTCCGAAACCAAGCTCGACTCCTTTCGCGGGTGCCACCGGTCAGATCGAGGACAAGCCCGGCCAGCTCGGACTGTTCGACGGTCTGCCCGGAGGTTACGCGTGCTAGCCGACATCCGATTCACCCCAGGCTCGGACGCGGACGCCGTACGCGGGCTACTGGGTTACGTCCAGCTCCGCTACGGCCCTCTCCACCTGGACGGCATCACCCTCCGCCGGACCATGTCCGGGTCCCTGACGCTCAGTTGGCCTGGGCGCCGAGACCGCACAGGCGCCCACCACGCCCTCGTGCGCCCGATCTCGGATGCTGCCCGCGAGGAGCTGGAAGAGGCCGTATTCGAAGAGCTGCGGCGCCAGGAGGGCCAGGAATGATCCTCCGGCACTGCAACCCAACCGAAATGACGCCGGCCGCCCGCAAAGCCGAGCTTGCGTCGATCTTCGCCCGTGGCATCCGGCGATTGGAGCTGGTTCGCGGGAATGGACTTGATGCTGCGGCCCACGACGAGCGTCCATGCGCCCGCGCCGTTAACCACAACGCCGAGAACCCTAAGGAAGTCGCATGAGCATCAAATCCAAGTCCCAGTCCCCGCCCATCGAAGAGGTCATCCTCGAACTACAGGGGATGGCCGTTCCCGAGCTCGTCGCCCGCTACCAAGCGCTCCACGGCAAACCACCGCGTTCCAAGAACCGGACCTGGCTGTGGCGAAGATGCGCGTGGCGGGAACAGGCCAACCGATTCGGAGGGCTCAGCGCTATCGCGCGGAAGCGCATCGAGGAGTTGCAGGCCGAGCTGCAGCTACCGGGCCTTGGCGGCACGCCGACGCCACGGGCAAAGCGACCATCGCTGGCCTTGCCCGTTGGGACCCGACTCGAACGCGAGTGGCGCGGGCGCACCGTGGTGGCTGTGCATCTTGCCGATGGCTGGGAAGTGGACGGCATGCGCTACCGAAGCCTCTCTGGCGCCGCCAAGGCCATCTGCGGCAGCCACGTGTCGGGCCCAAAGTTCTTCGGCCTCAGGGGCAAGGAGGCGGCGCGATGACGGCGGCGACGAAGATCAGGTCGATGAGGGTGGCCTGCTACACCCGCAAATCTGTAACCGAGGGCCTCGACCAGGCATTCAACTCGTTGGACGCTCAGAAAGAAGCCGTCGATGCCTACGTGAAGAGCCAGGCCGGCGACGGCTGGGTTCTGCTTGCGGAGTCCTATGACGACGGCGGGTTCAGTGGCGCCAATATGGAGAGGCCCGCGTTCCAACGACTGCTACGCGACGTAGAGGCCGGCGCCGTTGATGCCATCGCCGTCTATCGGCTAGACCGGCTCTCTCGGAGCATCGCGGACTTCAGCCAACTGATCCGTCTCCTGGACAAGCATGGGGTCGCGTTCATCAGTGTCTCCGAGCGCTTCGACACCTCCACGCCGATGGGGCGCATGGTTTTGAATCTGTTGGCCACCTTCGCTCAATTCGAGCGCGAGACGATTGCGCAGAGAACCAAGGACAAGATGGGGGCTGCACGCAGGCGTGGCATGTGGACCGGCGGACGACCCGTACTCGGGTTCGACGTTGTCGATAAGCACCTCGTGGTCAACGAATCTGAGGCCGAGCATGTACGCCGTGCATTCAGGTTGTACTTGGAGCTGGGCAGCACCATGGGCGTCGCCGAGGAGCTGGCCACGCTGGGTATCCGTAACAAGGTGTGGACGAATGCAGCTGGCGCGAAAGCGGGCGGACGAGCATTCGGCAAGGGGACCATCAAAGCGCTGCTGCGGAACCCGCTCTACGCTGGGCTGGTGCGGGGACCTGACGGCCACTGTCCCGGAGAGCAGGATTCAATCGTCCCGCAGGATCTCTGGGATGCCGTCCAGGCACGCTTCGACGCTGGAACCAAAGAAGGCCGCCGACCGCGCCGCACCACGAGCGACGCGCTCCTTGCCGGAATCGCCCGGTGCCATTGCGGGAGTGCGCTGACGCCCACGCGGGCGCGGAAGGGCGGCAGGGTGTACTTGTACTACGCCTGCGTCCGTGCCCAGAAGGAGGGTGCCTCGGCTTGCCCTGGGTCGCGCGTGTCCGGAGAGGTGCTGGAAGGCGCCGTCATCGAGTCCGTCCGCAATGCCGCTCGGAACCCGCATCTGCTAAGCGCGACGATTGCCGCAGCCGCCAGCGGGCACGAAGAGGAGCGCCGGGAGTTGACCGAGCGCACCTCCGAACTGCAACGGGCCCGGGGCGCACTGGCGAAGCGCCGAGGGCACATTATCGCGTTCATTGAAACGGGCGATGGGGGAGCCGGACTCACCGATCGCGTACGGGTGCTGGACGCCGAGATTGCCGCGATGGACGAGCGAGTTCGGGTCGCGAAAGTCGAGCTCGCAGGCCTACACGATGCCCATCTAGAACCTGAGCATATCCGAGAGGCCCTTGCCCAGTTCGACGGCCTATGGGAGTCCCTGAGCCTCGCGGAACGAGCGCGGGCAGCCAACCTGCTGCTACGGAACGTCGTGTATGACGGCCGCACTGGGTCCATCGACATCGAACTCCGCATCGACGAGGGCGGGGAAGTGGGGGCTACGGCATGACGGCCATCCATCTGAGCGCCAGGGTTCCCATGCCGGCGTGCCGATCATCTGCGTCGCCTCGGGAGATCCAAGACACGACGCCGTCGCCTGGCGCTCGCGCTCTAGCGCTTGCCCACCACATCGACGCCCTCCTTGAGTCCGGCCGAGTCGCTTCCGCAGCCGACGTTGCCAATCATCTCGGAATCACACGGGCGCGCGTGAGCCAGATCACGGCGCTACTTCACTTGTCGGCGAGGCTGCAGGAGGAACTGCTGAGGGGCCAGCGGGTGACGTCCGTCCGTGGCGTCCGTCGACTCCTGGATCGCTCAGCGTGGGCGGATCAGGAAGAACTCGGCGCGGCCAGCCATCGCCCTCGACCCCCCCATGACACGGTGGGGTTCCCTGACTCCTACGAACTAGGTGCCGCCAAACGAGAGGGGTGGTGATGACCGCTGATCGTCGATCCGTTTCACGTTCATCATCCAGGGGCAAGGGGTCCTTCAAGGCCGCGTCGGGCACCCATAGCAACACCCCAAGAAGTCAGCGGCCTCAACCATCAGTCACATGGATCTAAGTTCTCCATTCACCCAATGCCCCGTCTGTCAACAGCGTCATCAGGTGGGCCTTCTGGAGCATGACAACGCCACCAAGGAGATCTTCGCTCCGATCCTCCAATGCAGCGGCTGTGATGCCGGTTGCTGCATTGAGTGCAGCCGCCCCGGTAGCCGCTGTCCTGCCTGTAGTGAGCCGCTCAAGGAAATTACGTACAGCGCAGACGTCTTGGTCGAAACCGCATGCGGCTGCGGCATCGACCGTGGTGGATTCCAGTGTTGCATTGCCCACCTCCTCTGGGAACCATCCGATTCGCCCCAGAAGCTCGTTGTCGATCTGTTCTGCGGCGCGAAATTTGGTCCAGGACCTTGGTGCAATGCCCTCCAGATTCCGCGAGTCACACTCTGTGACGCCTTACAGGGTTGGGAGCCCGGGGCAGCAGATCGTGAGCGTTGGAATGCGTTGAAGCAGGATCCGCCAATTGTCTACCGGGGATTCCGAACGATTGACGGTTGGCACAGCCTGAGCTGGTCCACGAACCCGCAGATCGCGGAGCATTTTGCTGCAGCCACCATATGGAAGACGGACAACGAGGGCCCTTACGTGGCGGCCTATAAACCGGCTGGACACGAGTTGGTCGCGATGATCGGGGTCCATGGACGCGGCGAGGACGAGGTCCTTCTTGACCCGCGGCTGATCGACGTTGACCGCCTGGCGGTGATTCCGACTCAGTTCGACTAGTGTCGTACGCGGCCCCTCTTCACGCCCCGAGGTGAGTTCATCTCGCGAGCGTCATGCGCACCTCCATGCCTCTAGAGATGAGCAACCCGGGCGCCGGTTGGTACTTTGAGCGCCTGGGCTGCCATCAGCGATCCTTCATGACCCTAGCTTTCGCGATGGGCTGCCACCGCGTCTCGGAGCCGCGGCACCGAACATTGAGCTGGGGGTCAGGGTGGGGCGGGGACAGACTGCCTCTAGGCGCATTGCCTGCGCATTCCCATGGATTGAAGCGTCGGCGCCACTGGCAGGGAATGAGCGCGAAATGCTGCCATTGGGTGGGGATGGATAAGCAGCGGTCCGGATCGGTTTGAAGGAGGCGATCCGGGTTGGCTCGGCGAGCTGCCATCGAGCTACGGCCGAACCGCGTTTGATGTCCCCTCGACTTGTGACGGTGCATGAGCGGCTGGGCGGCCTTCTGAGGCACTTCAAGGCCACGGTGTGTCGATGGGTTTCCCGCCTGCTGAAGCAGCGTGGACGGAGGTCAAGAGTGCGCCCTGGACAGAGGTGCGGTGATTCGTTGACAGCATGGACTGGGAGTCCAAAACTGACTCCATGAAGATCCATAGTGCCGTCCTCACTGCATTGCTCGTCCCTTCGGTCATCGGCCAGCAATTCGGCCCAGAGCAGACTGTCTGGTCGGGCTTCGGGCAGGCGTGGGGGGTGGACACAGCGGATCTCGACGGCGACGGGGATCAAGATGTCGTCTCCTGTTCACGCAGCGGCAACTGGATCTCCTGGCATGAGAATCTAGGCAGCGGAGGTTTTGGACCTCGCCGTCAGATCTCGGTTACCGCGTCGAGTCGGGTTTGGAGTGCTCACGCCGCGGACGTGAACGGCGATGGTCTGATCGATGTGCTTGCCTGCCGCCCTGATGAGAACAAGGTTCTCGTCCACTACAACGGAGGTAATGGGACATTCAGCGGGGAACAGGTGATCTCTTCGGCGCTCGCGCAGCCGGTGGCAGTTGTCACAGGGGACATAGACGGCGACGGTGACCTGGACATCGTATCGGCTTCGAACAGCGGCCTTGCGTGGCACGAGAGAACCCACGGGACGAATTGGGCGAACAGAGTGCTTCTTGCGGCCCCAGCCGGAGGAGTTGAATACGCAGCCTGCGCGGACTTGGACGCCGATGGTGACCTTGACATTGTCTCGTCGTCCAGTATGGGAATTGTGTTCCACGAGAATCTCGGCGGTGGCACCTTCGGACCTTCCGCGGTACTGGACGCGACCGTGACGCAAGCCGGTGATCTTGACCTAAGCGACCTAGATGGTGATGGCGAACTGGACGTCGTGTCGGCGTCAAGCATGGGAGCGAGGTGGAACCAGAACCTTGGCGGTGGCGCGTTCGGGACGTCTCAGGTGCTCGCACATGACTCTCTTCTGGCGTACTCGGTCCACGCCCTCGACTTTGACCTCGACGGGGACACCGACGTCGTGTCGGCCTCACCGGCACTCAACCAGATTGTGTTCGTGGAGAACGTCGGTCTCGGCGTATTCGCTGCTCCTGAAGTCATCGCGAGCAACGCGTCCGGGATTAGATGGGTGACGTCGGCAGATCTCGATGGCGACGGCGACCCAGACCTGGTGGCGACCATGGCATCGGTCTCATGGTTCGAGAATTTCACCCTTCCCGACTGCAACGGAAATGGCGTCCCCGACCACAACGAGATCGCCTCCGGCGCACGGGGTGACTGCGATGGCGACGGTATTCTGGACGAGTGCGAGATCGCCGCAGGCCTGGCACAGGACTGTAACGGCAATGGCGTCCCTGACACCTGCGAGTTAGCCCAAGGCATGGCAACTGACTGCGATGGAGACGGCACCCTCGATGAGTGCCAGCTCGCCATGGACGCCACCTTCGACCTCGACGGCAACGGAATCTTCGATTCCTGCGAGGCCCTTGGCTCGAACTACTGCGGCCCAGCCGTAACGAACTCGACCGGGGCGGGCGCGTCACTTACCGCGTTGGGATCCGAGCTGATCTTCTTCAACGACGTGACTCTGACCGCCCGTGGGCTACCGCAGAACTCCTTCGGTATGTTCGTCGCGTCCCAGACGCCGGGCTACGCGTTCCCCATCCCCAACAGCGAAGGCGCCCTCTGTGTCCTGGGGCTTGTGGGCAGATACAACCAACCCGGGCAGATCATCGGGTCTGGAGCGACTGGCTCGCTGTTCTTTCCCATCGACGTCTTAGCCATCCCCACGCCCACAGGCTTCGCCCAGGCGCTCCCTGGGGAGACGTGGAATTTCCAGGCCTGGTATCGCGATTCGAACCCGACCGGGAACACGTCGAACTTCACGGACGCGGTGAGCATCACTTTTCAATAATTCCCGTTGGCCGCGCCAGCGGTCGTGCAGTGCATTGAGTCGCCGGTCTGGGGCTTGACCCACCAAGGCGTCCGCCTACGGTGCATGAGGGTCCCAGCAGGACCGTCGGCAGCCATGCGTCCGTTCGACGACTCTCCTACGCTATGACAATGACCTGGGACAATCTGATCGAGGGCCTTGCGCCGGGGGGGCCGCGCGAGCGCCCCCATCCGCACAAGGCCCTGCTCCTCATCTACCTCCTGAAGCGGGCCGCTGATGGTGAAAGCAACGGGGTGCCGTTCGAGGTGGTAGAGCGTGACTTCGGGCCGTGGCTTGCTGCCCTTGCGGATTCCGAGGCGCCCGATGCCCGCCTCCCCTTCTGGCACTTGCAGGGCGACGGTGGGGATGCGTGGCGCGTCGAGCCTCCGGTCGGGTACGAGCTGCAAAAAGGGAAAGACCGACCCACGAAAGAGTCACTCCGCCAGTTGGGAGCGCGAGGCGTCGTGGCAGGGCGTCTCTGGGAGGCGGTCGCTGGAGATCGCAAGGCAGCGCGAGCAACCGCGGTACGGGTGGGGCAGCGCTGGCTGAAGGCGTCCCAGGCGGCTGCGGCGCTCGGCTGGTTCGACGGAGGGGGAGAGGCACCGGCAGGTAAAGGCGGTGCATCGGGTCCGTGGGTGGAGGATGAGTATGTCCCCTTGGTTGCGGCGTACATGGCGATGCTCGAAGACGAGCTCGCGGGACGGAAGATCAACAAGGCGGAGGTCAGGAGAGGCCTCATGGCTGGGGCCCTCGGCAGCCGGTCGAACGGATCGATCGAGATGAAGATGCAGAACGTCTCCGCGGTCTTGCACGGGGCCGGGCTCGTCTGGATTCAGGGATACAAGCCGCTCGGGAACGCGCAGGGAGGCTTGTTCAGGGAAGCCGTCCTCCGCAGCGCCCAAGAGAATCGGATACCTCGGGCGGCCGAGCCAACTGCTGACCGTGATGAGTTGGATCAGTCCGTCCGCGCCCTGCTGAGTCTCGCCGCGCTGATTGAGCGTCCTCCTGGGAACCCCGTGCCTCCCCGTGTCCTGGGCGCAGCTCGTGAGGAGATAGTTAGGGATCCGAACGTGACCGCGTACGTCCTGCAGCGCGCCCAGGGGACTTGTGAGAGGTGCTCTTGCCCCGCGCCCTTCCATCGCAAGAGTGACGGCACCCCATACCTCGAAGTCCATCACCTGGAGCCGCTCGCGGACGGTGGTGCAGACACCGTGGAGAACGCCTGCGCCGTGTGCCCGAACTGTCATCGCGAGATGCACTTCGGCGAAGGCAGCTCCTTTCCTCTCCGTCCGTAGCGTCCCTCTGGCGCCCTGGCGCGCCACGGCGTTGGTGCATGAATGCCCGCCTCTGAGGCCCTTCAGGACCGTTGGCGTGCCGGATCCGACGCGGTGGGGCACCCTTGGCGCAATGAAGTCACGCATCCACCCCGATTACAAGACCCGGTACCGCGTGACGAACTGGCGAGAGTACGAGCGTGGCCTTGTCCAGCGTGGGGATGTAACCGTCTGGCTGTCGCCCGCGGCCGTGGGTGCATGGAAGGGGAAGCCAAGCGGGCGACGCGGTGCCCAACCCAAGTTCTCCGACCTGGCGATTGAGACCGCCCTGACCCTGAGGCTCGTCTTCCGGTTGCCGCTGCGTCAGACGGAAGGCTTCATCCGCTCGCTATTCAAGCTGATGGGCGTAGAACTCAATGCCCCGGATCACACCACGCTCTCTCGCCGGGGCGCCGACCTCAAAGTGTCCCTGGCCTGTCGCACGGGCAACGGACCGATCGACCTGATCATCGACAGCAGCGGCCTCGCGATTGTGGGCGAAGGCGAATGGGCCGCGGCCAAACATGGCGGGAATGGGCGTCGCGGGTGGAAGAAGCTCCATCTTGGCGTTGATGCCACCGGCGAGATCGTAGCGCAGGTCCTGACCGACAGCGATGTGCATGATGCCCCTACGGGCGTCGAGATGATCGATAACCTCGCCAGTTCGATTCAGTCGATGACCGCAGATGCTGCCTACGACACGAGGCCCGTCTACCGCGCCGCTGAGGCAAGAGGAGCCCGAGTCGTCGTACCACCGATGTCAAGAGCCAGCTCCACTGCGTGGCGCCAGCAACCAAAGGCTCGAGATCGGACGATTCGGCAAGTGAAGGAGCTCGGACGCCGGCGGTGGAAGAAGGAGTCGGGGTACCATCGCCAGGGCCGGGTCGAGAACACCTTCTTCCGCTATAAGGCGGTGATCGGCGACCGCCTTCGAGCGCGCACCTTGTCCGCGATGGAAACGGAGGCGGCAGTCGCGTGCAACCTGTTGAATCGGATGCGCGCACTCGGTTGGCCGACGTCCGAGAAGATCGCTCGTTGACCGCGCTGGGGATGGGGGAGATTCACGCCCGATCGTCTTCATGCAACAACGCCGCTCAGCACCCAGCCGGAGCTGAGTCTTTCATGGCCACTGGGGCGGACCGCGCTGCGAAGCGTAGACAGCGAGTGTACAGGCCACCGTGACTGAGCCTCGAGAAGCTGTTTTGAGCTTCTTCTCCTGCGAGTTCTCGGCATACTTCGCCACTCTCCGGATTTACACCTGTTGCCAGTGTCATGACCGCAACCCTATTCAAGCTGGGCACCCTGCTGCTCGCGGCAGCGATCCTGCTTGTCGGTCACGGGTTGCAACTGACCCTGTTGCCAATACGGGCCGAGGGCATGGGGTGGAGTACGAGTGCCATAGGCGCGACGGCATCCGCGTACTTCTGCGGCCTCGTGGTCGGCTGCATCGTGGTCCCTGGGCTAGTCGCGCGCATCGGCCATATCCGCGTCTACATGGTCATGGGAGCCTTAGCCACCCTAGCGCTCCTCGGGGCCGGGCTATTGAGTCAATTCGCCGCTTGGCTAGTGCTGCGCTTCGCGACGGGAGTTGCTTTCTCGGGTCTATACATGGTCATCGAAAGTTGGCTCAGCGAGGCCTCTACCCGTGAGAACCGCGGCACTGTGCTTGCGATCTACACGGTCATTTGCTTGGTTGCGATGGTGGTTGGACAGGGTCTGCTGGCGTTGGGCGACCCAGGCACGCTGGAGCTGTTCGCGATTGGAGCAGCTCTCCTGTGCCTAGCTATCATTCCCATCGGCCTTACGCGGATGACGGCTCCTCACCCGCTGCCGTACACGCGCTTCAATCCGCAGGTGCTCCTGCGGGCATCGCCGGTGGCGGTGGTGGGGGCGCTGCTGGGCGGGCTAGTCACCGGGTCTGTGTGGGCGGTGGGGCCTCTGGTGGGTCGTAGCTTCGGCCTTGTGGACGGGGCGGTCGGTGGGCTCATGAGCGTAACGATTACCGGCGGTGCGCTCAGTCAGGTTCCCATTGGCCGGCTATCCGATCGCATGGATCGTCGTCTTGTGATCGCCGGGCTCACTGTGATGGGCGCCGGCGTTTCGATCGCTGGCTTGATGTTCTCAGCCGCTAATACCTACGTCTTGTTTGGCGTCATGTTCTTGGTGGGCGCCTGCAGCATGCCCATCTACGCCCTGTGTATTGCCACCGCCAGCGACAGCATCGACATGCCATTGATTCAAATCGGCAGCGGCATCCTCATCATGCACAGCGTAGGAGCGATCATTGCACCACTCATTGTTGCACCGCTCATGACCACACAAGGGGGCGGAGCATTCTTCCTGTACCTGGCCGTGTGCTTCAGTCTAGGCGCTGTTTGGGTCGTGTACCGGATTGCACGCGTCGATCAGCGGCAGACCTACGAGAGCGCGTTCGAGTCCGTACCACGAACCACGCCTGTAGTCCTCGAGCTCGCGCAGGAAACGCCCCTCGAAGACGGCGTAGAAGCGTCCGGGGCGCCGACCCTTTAGTGACCGATCTTTCCGGCATCCCAGCGGGTCATCCAACTGAGGAACGAAAGGGCTTCCCTTGACTCCCTCGCAATGCGCGCACCCCAAGGAGGGCACGGCTCCTATGGCTTGGAGTGCTTGGTGAGACCCGTTCCGAGTTTCTTGAGAAGGCGGGCAAGGGAACTCTGATCCGTGGGCTTAAGACCGGCAACGCATTGGACCGCGTCCTCCATGCGGGCCTCCACCGCACGGTCCACGACGGTTCGACCTTTGGGGGTGAGGTGGACGGTTATGCTCCGCCTGTCATCCTTAGCTACACGGCGGCGCAGCCAGCCCTTCTCTTCCAGGCGGTCGAGGCGATGCGTCATGGCACCCGATGTAAGCTGGGCGGATTGGCACAGCTCCTTGGGAGTGCGACCACCGGAACGGCCCGCCCGGCGCAGTGCCGAGAGCACGTCAAACTCCCACGGCGCGAGCCCCAAGGGAGCCAAGGCATCCTTGAGGCGCTCGGCAAGTTGTGACGAGAGAATATGGACCCGCAGAACAACGGCCATAGCCGAGGGGTCAAGATCTGGGCGCTCCGTTCGCCAGTCGTCGAGCATCGCGTCGACATCGTCTGCTGGCATAGAGTCTCTAGCTTGGGTCATTCCTGAATCCTAGCCAGCCCAACCGTGGCCATGCCGCAAGGAGAGTCGTTTCTTAGATTCGGACACTCGCGCATTTTCGCTTCTGACCCCGTTGCCATTAGCTCGATATCAAGCTATCTAGAGGACCCGGCCTAGATGAACCTTCCCCACGGTGGGGGGGGGCGCAATGGGACGCGCGATCGCTCCACGGAGGGAGCCATGGGAAAAAGAATGAAGTCCAAGAGACTCGCGAAGCTCGAAGACGAGCTACTTCGCACCGAAAGTCTTGGTGCCGAGCACTTCGACATGAATTCGGACGCCGCGTGGGAGGATGATATCCTCGAACGCTATGAGGCTGAACGGTGGAACGCCGAGCCGGATAGGCCAAGGCGCAAGCGGCGCTTGGCCTCAAAGGACGACCGAGACGACGAGTACTTTGAGGATTCCTACTTCGAACGAGGCGCTTGAGCCTCCTCTCGATCGGCATCGAAGGCCAGCAAGTCACCTGATGGTGGCGCTCCTCTCGCTGCCGGTGCTACCTTAGCCCTACGACGCGGGGCCCTAGTCGGCCCGGCCTATTCACAACTCGAGGTGACCGTATGACGGTGTCATTGTTCGACGAAGAAGTGAGGTTCTGTCCTAGCTGCGACGGGTACGTCAGGTACCTGCGATCGCCCACAGACTGCTACTGCGTGGAGTGCGGCGGGGTCGCCGCTCTTCTGTCGCCTACCGACCTCAAGAAGGTCCGCGGCACCAGTGGAAAGTCGAAGTCCACGAGCGATGGACCCGGTCGCTGGAACGATGCGGGTGACATGCCCGTGCGTGGTTTCTCGGGCTAGCTTCCAATCCACCGCGTCTTGCCTCGGTGTTGGAGTTCGTCCTACCGGCCGTACAGGCGCACCAAGGGCGCCTCCTGAGCATAATTAGCGTCGATCGAGCATCCTGATCCCAGGAGGTCACGCGTCCGCGCCAAGTAGAAAACCCGCTACCGCGTGGGGACTTGTTGGGCCAATCGAGATGGTGCAGCAGTGCTGAGCTCCGCTGCAACCTTACGGATGTGCCCGAACAGTGCCCGTACGTCCTCGTTCGTGGCCTGCCCGTTGACGAGGGTCAAGCGCACGATCGCCTTGTCGTCGACCAGCGCGTAGCCGACCATGGCTAAGCCGCGCTTGGTCAGCTCGGCACAGAGTTGCTCGGCCGAAACCCCCTCGACGTCAAAGCAAACGTTCAGGAACTCTGGCTCGCGTACCAGCGTCAGATCGGGCGCATCGCGGACGATCTGAGCCGCGAATAGAGTCATGCTGCGGAACCGCGCTAGGCGCAAAGCGAGGCCGTCGTTTCCCAGAGCCTGCCAGAGCGTCCAGAGCTTCAGGCCATCGTTGCGCCTGCCGCACTGCAGCGAGCGCGTCCCAGGATTTAGCTCGAGGCTGTCCCCCTGAAACAAGTAGCTGGCGTTCTCGTCGAGGCTTGCGGCCAAGAGGCCTGCCTGGCGGACCAAGATCACCGAGCAAGAAAGCTGGGCGCCCATGACCTTGTGGGCGTCCCAAGTGACAGAGTCAGCGCGGTGGGAGCCCGCCATGAGATGGGCCTGATCCGGGTCGAGCACGGACGAGCCACCGAAGGCTCCGTCCACGTGCATCCATAGGTCGTACTTCTCGCAGACGTCAGCCAGTTCGTTCAGCGGATCGAACGCGCCAAGAACGGTGGTCCCCGCCGTGGCGTTGAGCATCATCGGCTCGTAGCCAGCGGCGAGGTCCGCCTGGATCGCAGCTTCGAGGGCATCAGGCCTCATGCGTCCGCGCCCATCGACGGGTACGGAAACGACGTTGTCTGCGCCAATGCCCAGCACCCGAGAAGCCTTGATCACGCAGTAGTGACTTTCCGCGGAAGTGTAGACCCGCAGCCGGGGGCCACTGAAGCCCTCTGATCGAACATGGGGACGCGCGCGATCCCGAGCGAGCAGCATCGCGCTCAAGTTCGAAAGGGAGCCCCCGGGCGTGAAGACACCGTCTGGATTGTCAAAACCCACCCGCTGCCCCATCTCACGAATGAGTTCGAGCTCGACCAGCACCTGGGCTCCGCCCACCTTGTAGGTGTACATCGAGTTGTTGAGGGCCGCCGCGACGGTCTCGCCTAGGAGGGATGCCGGCTCGCGACCTCCGAAGAGCTGGTTGAAGAAGGCTCCGGACGCGGTGGTGGGCGTGTGCCGCACCAGCTTGCCGAGGTGCAGCCCGACGGACTCGAGATCGCGTCCCTGATCGGGCAGCGTGAGATCCAAGAGCTCCCGGAGGGTGTCCGGGTCCCGCGGAAGCACCACGGGTTCACGGGCTTCCTGCTTCTGACGGTCGAGGAGAATCCGGGTGAAGAGCCTGGCTACTTCTTCGAGTGAGTTGAAAGTGGAGTCCATAGCACCAAGGGAGGCCGCAGCAGGGCGGGGATGCGCCACATGAGAACGGGCCGATGCCCTCCTTGGGAAGGGGTTGGGAGAAGATTCGCCTTTGCAGCGCGGGTTCTTAGCCCGGGGTCTCAGTGCAGGGTCACGGTGAGCAGACGCCCTGACCGTACATCAAGTGTCAACTTTGTCCCGGCGTGCTGAATGACTGCATTCCGTAGTGTGCCTTGATTCGCCCCGTCGTCGCCGAGGTGGGCAGCAAGCATCAGCGAACAGGGAGCGTCAACCTGTTCATACGCGGTCAGTAGAGAGATCAGAGAGTCCCGACGGAGTTCGGGCCTCATTAGACGAGCGCTTGTCCGCTCGGCAAGCCAACCGTTCAGGGCTCTTGGCGGCGTTGGTGCGTTATTCATGTCCCTTTACGCGCTCTGAAGTGGGGTTCCTTAGGTCCTGGCCCTCGGCTAGTCGAAGGTCTTTGGCATGAACTCCCGAGTCCACCCGAAGTACAAGACCAAGTATCGAGTCACCAACTGGGCTGAGTACGACCAGGCTCTCGTTCAGCGTGGCGACATCACGCTGTGGATCACGCCAGAGGCGACTAGGGCCTGGAAGGCCAAGCCATCCGGTCGCCGCGGAGCCCCACAGAAGTACACGGACCTAGCTATCGAAACGGCGCTTACCCTTCGGCTCGTCTTCCGGTTGCCGCTGCGCCAGGCCGAGGGCTTCCTACGGTCCTTGCTTGATCAGATGGGTCTCAGCCTCGAAGCGCCAGACCACACGACCCTGTCTCGACGGAGCAAGGGCCTCAACGTGAAGCTAGCTGCCACCCAATCGAAGAAGCCTATACACCTGATCATCGATAGCACGGGGCTGTCGATTGTGGGAGAGGGCGAGTGGGCTGCAGCCAAGCACGGAGGGCGTGGAAAGCGGGGTTGGCGCAAGCTGCACCTCGGCGTTGACCGGGCGGGGATGATCCGTGCACAGGTCCTGACGGAGAGCTCGGGCGACGATGCAAAGATCGGGATCAAGGTCATCAAGAAGACCAAGGGCAAGTTGGCTAGGGTCACTGGTGACGCGGCCTACGACACGGTGGCCATCTACGCGCAGGCTGGTGCTAGGGGTGCGCGAGTCGTCATCCCTCCAACTCGAACGGCATCTGTGTCGGGCGGAAAACCGAGGTCGGCTGAACGGGACAAGACGATTCGCAGGGTCGCGCAGGTCGGTCGCCGGAGATGGAAGAAGGAGTCGGGCTACCATCGGCAGGGGACGGTCGAGAACGCCTTTTTCCGCTACAAGTCGACGCTCGGCGACAAGCTCCACGCCCGAGGTCTAGCTGCACAGAAGACGGAGGTGGCCATCGGCTGCAAGATCTTGAACCGGCTGCTAGGCTTGGGCAGCCCCAGCTCGGTGGCCGTCGCTCGCTGAATTCGTCAACGGAGGGGAACTTGCCCGCCCAATCCGGTTTATGCACCAACTTGCGCCAGGCAAAGCTTGGAGGAAGGGAATGATGACTATCTGAAACTTCTACTGGAGTCCCGCGGGGACAACACCCGCCCGGCCAAGGCTAGGCAGCCAGCCGGAAGCGAGTCTTGCGTGGCACCGGGGCGACCCGTGCTGCGAAGCGTAGACAGCAAGTGCGTAGGCCTCTGCGACTGAGCCCCGAGAACATAATGACCCGTGAGGGCCGACGGCGTGTTGGTTCCGGAAGGCTATCCCCGCGCACCGCAATGTCTTGGTGTAGCGGGCCTCGCCGGGGTCCCTAGAGCAAGGGCATGCACACAAGGACTCCCCAGGAACCTGGGAGGCCTCGACATCTCCACGGCAAGAAGCGGTTCGCGGACCGGAAGAAATCCGCGCAGGTAAGGACGCGTTGCTCCCGGCCTGCATTGCCAAGCAACGCAACGTGGTACCGCCAAACGAAGGAACACGAAGTGCGGCGGAATGGATGTCGAGGAATCGGAGCGAGCCATAGTACCGCTGAAGGTGGGGAACCCGGAACCCGAGGGGACCCAGTGGAGGGAAGGGCGAGCTGGACACATGGACCCATTGCGAGGAACGACACCAAGACCGGAGCTTGAATGAGTGTCTCAATGAAATTGCAACGGATAGCAGAAATGGCGAGGGAGCATCCAGAGCGTGCCTTCACCAATCTCGCTCATTACATCGACCTGGACTTCCTGCGCGAGGCGTTCCGCCTCACGCGGAAGGACGGGGCGCCGGGAGTCGATGGCGTCACAGGCGAGGAGTACGGGAAGAACCTGGAGGTCAAGCTTCAGAGCCTTCTCGATCGCTTCAAGTCTGGACGCTACAGAGCACCTGATGTGCGCAGAGTCCACATCCCGAA
>OJFX01000436.1_pt1 | contig 15436 bp, 12 predicted proteins | sample 1594171 | NCBI WGS metagenome assembly OJFX01 (sample SAMN05416840, study PRJEB24817) | seawater metagenome | isolation source: Sea water | place: Canada:Atlantic | collected 2013-07
TCATGCCTAGTCTCGTGGGCTCGGAGATGTGTATAAGAGACAGGTGCAGGGACGTAACCTGGGAGTCCGGGCACGGGTTGGCGAAGTCGATCGGGTGCCAGATGCCATTCTGGGCGAGGCATTCACACGAGTTGAAGTCCCACCCAAAGAACGCGTTGATGGTGAGGGTGATCTTGCGCAGGCGATCGAGGTCGGCCTGGGGCAAGTGCGTGTGCTCCTGGGTGTAGCGTTCGTGAAGGGGCGCCGACGGGTCGTACTCGATGATGCGCACGTCCGGCCCGATGCCGACGCAGCGCACGAAGTTGTCGTGGGGCAGGACGCCGTTCTGCAGATGCATCACGAACTTGCCGCTCTCGTCGTAGGCCTTTGTCAGCTCCTCGGCGTTGTCCACTTTGGTCACGCCGACCCAGCCGCCCCCGTCGTAGGGCTTCATGAACATTGGATAGCCAACCTTCTCCCCGAGGTCCTCGAGGTTGAAGAGCCGGGCGTAGCGCTCCAGGGTCGGGGCTAGATCCGGCGACTCGTCGTATTCCTTGGGCGGCACGAGCCACGTTCCAGGGATCGGCATGCCCAGGCGCATCATCGCGCAGTACGACGTCTGCTTCTCCATGGACTGCACGGTCCACGGATTGTTGAGGACATAGAGGTCGTCCATGATGACGGCCTTCTTGATCCACTCGCGCGTGCTGGCGTACCAATGGGTCAATCGATCCAAGACCACGTCGTACTCGACGGGTTGCTTGAGATCGAATGGCTCGATCGTGACGCGACTGACATCGAAACGGATGTCGTCGCCGCCAATTCGGAGTGTCGGATCCCAACGGCGGAGGATTCCCTCAAAGCATCGGGGCCAGCAGAGGTCAGCCCCGAGGGACAAACCGATGCGTCTTGTGATTTCAGCCATCGGACTATTCGTACACCATCCAAAGGGGACCGGGGAAAAGCCAGGTGAGCCCGACGCGCAGTTGGTCGCGCCAGTTCTCCCAGTTGTGGCCGTCCTGGGATTCCACCAGGCTGGCCTCCGCACCCACGCTGCGCAGCATCGGCAGCATCGAGCGGTTGTAGACGATTAGAGACTCGTAGGTACCGCAGGAAAGGAACACACGCTCCGCGGGCTTCCGGGGCTTCTTGCGGAAGCCGTTCACGAACTCGACCACGGGATCAAAGAGAGGGCCCCGGCCATGGGGCCCGATGTCCGTGAAGGCGAACGAGCCCGACTGCAGGAACAACTTGTCGAAGACGCCAGGGAACGTGAGCCCCGCATGCAGCGACGCGACCGCACCGAAGCTCGCCCCCATCAGGGCCCGCTCGGAGGGGCCCTCGAGGAGCGAGAATTCGTCCTCCATGAGCTTCACCAACTCGTGGCACACAAACCGCGCGTGCTTCTCGCTGGCCGCGTACTCCTCGATTCGATTCGGGGACTGTGTGCAGCAAACGACGATCGGCGGGATCTCTTGGCGGTCGATCAGATTGTCGAGCACGCGAGCGAGGCCGGTGAACTCCAGGTAGTCGAGGCCGTCATGGCACACCAGCAAGGGGTAGCGGCGCGTCTCCCGGTAGCGCGGTGGCAGGTAGATCGACAGGGGGCGGACGTCGCCAAACGTCTCGCTCTTCAGTTGACGTTCGAGCACTTTCCCGTGGCGCTTGGCGCGGTCCTCGACGGCCCACCATGGCTCGACATAGTTGGGTCCCGTGGCCACGGAGTTCGCGCCGAAGGGATCCCTGGCTAGCTGGTCATTGAGGGGGTCTTTCAGGAGGCGCTGCTGGCCACCACTCGCCACCTCGAGCTTGTACTCGACCCGGGCCGTGTCCTGGATCTCGATTTCGAGGGTCCAGACGTCCGAGTGCACACAGTGGAAGGGCACCGCCGACTCAAGCGAGAAGATCCAGTAGTGCAGCCGCACTTCGTCCGCCGGGCCCACGTAGACGAACAGCGCCCGGTTGCCCTCGACAAAGGGAAATTGAAGGCCCGTGAGGGCCGCTGCTCCAATCTCTTGGATCCGCACCTGCAGTGCGTCGATCGTGATGTCAGTCATGGTCTGGCTAGTCATGCCCGTGCACCCTGTGCTGATTCCCCTTGGGCTGATTCCCCTTGGGCGGGCGCCACCACCGAGCCGTCCACCGCCAGTACGCGGGCTTTCCCGTCGAATGCCCAGCCTGCGCCGGAGGACACCACACACTCGCCGCCGTCCAGAGCCACGGAAATGGACCCTTCCCCCATGCGCCGGGCGAGAAGAGCGACGCGGGCCCCATCCTCCAAGTCCAGGCGAGATCCCGCGTGGGGAAGCGCCGTGATGCCCTTCGCGATCCCAAAGCCGGGACCATGGAGCTCCGCGTCCCCAGCGCCCTGGGGCGGCGAATCGTGGAAGAGGAGGATGCGCTCGGTCAGGACCATTGCCCCGGCGGACCAGCCCACGATCGCGGCGCTCTCCGGAAGGGCGTCAAGCACACCAAAGAGACGCATGCGGTTGTACAGGATGCCGACGTGCCCGCCGGCCACCAGGCACGCGCCCGCCTGGGCCACCCGCTCCGCGACCTCTTCCGCTTTCGCACGGACGGCGTCGCGCTTCCGGATGGCGTCGAAAACCTCGTCGTTCACCTCGGTGACGCGGTCGAGGTGATTCTGGTCGAGGGCGCGAAGCGCTTCGAATGCGGGGTTCAGTGCTGGCCCCACAAGATCGTTGGGGCGGCCGGGATCGGTTTCCGCGAGGAGCTTGCGGAGCGCGCCCAGCTCAGCGCTCAACCGGATCCTGTAGATCCGGGAGAGCTCTTGCATGCGGTCGTAGCGCACGAACATCTGGGCCCGGAGCTGTGCGTCCTCTTCGAAGGCCGCCTCGCACGCGGGCCAGAGCCCAAGGTTCTGAACCTTGCTGCCGATGTGGGCCTCCAGCTCGCTCGTTTCTGCTTCCCGTTCTTCCCAGCCAGCGGCCACAAGAACGATCGGCCCTTTGGCTCCGATGCCCTCTAGGGCGGAGCTCAGGGTCGGCGTGGTGTGCTGGGGACCGAGCAGCGCAATGGGACGCGTGGTGGTCAAAGTAGCGGCACTCATCAGGTCGCGCACTCAATTCGTACGTCACGGGAGAGTCGGTCAGCGAGCTCGATCGTCTCGCCAAGGTCCATATGCCTCACCACCATCCAGCCGTCGCCGGTGACCACTTGGGTCCAGTCGCGGCGGGCGGAGCCAACGGGGACGAGATCCACCACGGGGATGTGCTCTCCGTGCTCCGCCAAGATCCTGTCGAGGCCGTGCACGCTCGTAATGATCTTGCCCGGGCCCGTGGCCCGCTTGAAGACGAGCGCGGCGTTGAAGTGCTTGGCCATGGATTGCTCGGTGCGGCCGTGGGTGATGGCCTCGGCCCAGAGCTGAAAGACGTCCCCTTCACAGGACCAGTTCATGCCGTGGGAGAGCCGTCCACCCGGGGCGCGGGCGCCCACCTCACCGAAGATGGCCTCGCCGTTCTTGGACGATCGAAACCATTCCATGTGGGCCATGCCGGTCTCGAGCCCCAGGGCCTTCAGGGCCTTGCGCCCAAGCTCGACGCCGGGGGCGATGTCCGGTTGGCGGATATCGGAGAGGCAAATGGCCTGGGGGCTGATCCATGGATTCTGCCGGGCCACCAACGGCTTTGGCCGGTACCAGGCGACGTTCTCGAAGAGCGTTTCGCCGCCACTGAGAATGGCGTCATAGGTGAACTCATCGCCTTCGATGAACTCCTCGACGCTCACCTCCGGCACGTGCCGAATGGCCCCGAGGGCCTGCTCGAGCTCCTCGTCCGAACGCAGCACGTAGGTATCGGCGGAGCCGGCTCCGTCGATTGGCTTGACGATGACCGGGTAGCCGATCTTCTCGGCTGCGTCACGCACCTCTTCGCCGCTGCTGGCACGGTAGTGGTGCGGCGTGCGGATGCCGGCCGCGTCCAGGCGCGACTTCATGGTCTCCTTGTCCCGGAAGGCCTTGGCCTGGTCGACATTGAGCCCCTGGACACCGAAGGCCTCGCGCATGCGTGCGGCAAGCACGACGCCAGGCTCCCATAGGCACTCGACCCGATGTAGCGAGCGTACGCCCAGGCCCTTGAGCCACTCGCGCGTCGACTGCACCACTTCTTCTTCGCGCCAAAGGTTCGGCACCACGTGGAGCTCGTCCACGGCCTCGCGGACGCCGGGCTCCATGGAGGAAGGGTGCTGGTCCCCCACGGCGAGCACGCGCACCCCGGGCAGCGCGTGCAGCGCCTGGGTGAAGTGACCGTTATCCGCCGGGAACGACGGACTGATCAGCAGAACATCGAGGTTCGTCACGGGGTGAGCTCCACTTGAAGGATCTGGACAATGCGCCGCAGGCCGTCGGCCACGGCCTGGGTGTCGGTGTCTTTGAGGATGACGTAGCCCTCGCCTTCGTAGCTAGAAGACTTCGGGCTACCCGCCGGGGGGATCTTGGCCTCGACGATCAAGTCGCCGAGCTCCTCTTTCGCCTGCGTGATGCCGTGGACCTGGTTGACACGCCCGGTGCCCTGGCCGCGCAGGTAGGCCGCGCCCGTGGAAAAGCGGCGCTCAGGAACATCGAATCGGTCGAAGCAGACGAGCTCCGCCCAGGCGCTGTACATGTCTTTCTCGTACGCATAGGAGATGAGGCTCGTGAACTGCGCGCCCGGCGGGCGCGCCGCCACTTCGGAAATCGCGATCGAGCCATCGGCCCGGCGAAACCATTCCATGTGCGTCATTCCCGTCACCATCCCGAGCACGTCCAGCGCCTTCGCACCAGCCGCGTGGATCTCCGCGAACTCCGGCCCGCTGATGTCCTTCGGGAGCATCACCGTCCACTGGATCCACGGGGACTCCATGACCTGAAGGGGCGTCGGCGCGTACTGGGAAATCGAGTGCATGAGGTGCTTGCCCCCCACGCTGACCGAGTCGAAGGAGAACTCCTCGCCTTGGACAAACTCCTCCAGGAGGAGCGGCTTCGCTGGGCTCGGGGGATGAGTGCGGAGCCAGCTCTCCAGGTCCTCGAGGCGTTCGACCCGGAAGGTGTCCTTCGCGCCCGCTCCAGCGGGCGGCTTGGCCACTAGCGGGAGCGTCTCTTTCGCAAAGGCCATGGCCATTGCCTTGTCCGTGGCGAGCACGTGCCGCGCACAGGGCAGGCCCGCTGCGCGGAGAGAGTCTTTCATGTGAGCCTTGTCCCGGAAGCGCTGGGCCTCGGCCGAGTCCATGCCAGGGATCCGAAGGCTCTCACGGACCTTGGCCAGGGGCACCTGGAGGGGCTCGAGGATTCCGATCAGGGCGTCGACGCGGCCACCCGTCCTGGCGCCGGCCTCGCGCACGGCAGCCTCCAGCTGGGTGGGGTCGTGCACGTCACGGCACTGCACCACGGCGCTGAACTGCCGGGAGGCCACCTCACCGGCCTTCGCCCGGAATGCCTGGACAGGCTCCTGGCAGACAATCGTTAGATGCACCCCTGGAAGGGCAGCCGCTGCGCGGACGAAGCGCAGGGTGCTTTCCAGGGCAAAAGGAGCTACGAAGACAACGGCACGATCCATGGGCTACGAGGATAGCGATGATCGAGCCGCTCCGGTGGTAAGCTCCGTCCTATGACCTCCCCATTGAGGATCGTGATTGCTGCTTCCGAGTGCGCCCCCTTCGCCAAAACCGGAGGGCTAGCGGACGTGTCCGCAGCCCTCGGACGCGCCCTATGGCGCCGGGGGCACGACGTGAGGCTGTTTTTGCCCTACTACCAAAAGGTCGATGCCTCAGGGCTCGAGACCCAAGCCGCCGGCGACGCCTTCCATCTGGATTTCCCGAATCGACGGGTGTCCTTGGAAATCCTGAAGGCGCCCCTCCCGAATTCCGAGAACGCGGCGGGCGAGCCGCTCATGGTGGAGTTCGTCAACGCCCCGGATCTCTTCGACCGCGAGGACTTCTACACCGACGACGAGGACGAGCCGGTCCGGTGGACGGCGTTCTGCAGGGCCATATTGGAGACCTGCCAACGGACGCACTGGTCCCCCGACATCCTGCACGCCAACGACTGGCATACGGGGCTCCTGCCCCTGCTCCTACGGGAGGGCTACAACTGGGACGACCTCTTCCACGGCACCCGCTCCCTCTTCTCCATCCACAACCTTGGCTACCAAGGGGTCTTCCCGGCTGAGTCGCTCGACGCCATGGGCCTTGGCAAGATCCGCGGGTCCTTCCATCAGGAGCGGCTCAAGGAGGGTGTCCTGAACCTCCTGGAGACCGGCATCATCCACTCCCATTGGCTCTCAACAGTGTCACGCACGTACGCCCAGGAGATCCAGACGGAGGAGCACGGCATGGGTCTTGAGGACCTGCTCAAGAGCCGCTCGGACCACCTCGTGGGCATCGTCAACGGCGTCGACTACGGAGAATGGAGCCCCGACGTCGATCCCCATATCCCCGCGGCCTTCGGTCCCGACGACCTGTTGGGCAAGCGAATTTGCCGCGACGAGCTCCTCGAAGAGATGGGCCTCGCCCCGAATCCGACCGGCCCGGTGATCGGAATCGTCTCCCGCATGACCAGCCAGAAAGGCTTCGAACTGCTCCCCGACATCCTGCCCGTCTTCCTGCAGTCCGAAGACGTGCGACTTGTGGTCCTGGGCAGCGGCGACAAGGCCTCAGAGCGCTACTTCCAGTGGCTCCGGGATGCGCTACCGAACAAGGTTGGCGTCTACTTCGGCTACAAGAACGAACTCTCCCACCGCATCGAAGCGGGGTCGGACATCTTCATGATGCCGTCGCGCTACGAGCCCTGCGGACTGAATCAAATGTACAGCCTGCGGTATGGCACCGTTCCCCTGGTGCGCGCCACCGGCGGGCTCGCGGATACCGTCGAGCGATGGAATCCCGAGACACGCACGGGCACAGGCTTTCGCTTCTACGAGTTCTCCAGTCAGGCGCTGCACGACACGATGAAGCACGCCCTCGAGGTCTGGAAAGACAAGGAAGCCTGGGCCGCCATGCAGAAGGCAGGCATGGAGCGCGACTTCTCCTGGGACGCGCAGGTTCGCGCCTACGAGGATCTCTACTCCGCGGTCCTCGCCGAGTTCTAAGCCTCGCCAGCCCGCCGAACGTGACTCCCCCGCTCAACGCCTCCCACACTCCCCCACCGAGCCTCCCATGCACGTTGTCTTTGTCGAGCCCGCCTTCCCGCGCAACCAGCGCGAATTCGTGCGCGCCCTCAAGTCCGTCGGCGCCTCGGTCACGGCCATCGGCGAAAGCCCCGTGGAAGCCCTCGACGAGGAGCTCAAGGGCTGGCTGACCGGTTACGAGCAGATCGGATCCGTGACGAACGGGGAGGCCCTCTACGCCGCCGTCAAACGCATCCAAGAGCATCGCTGGGTCGATCGCCTCGAGACGACGGTCGAGGCCCACATCATGCCCTGCGCTTGGGTCCGCGAGCAGGCGTCAATCCCGGGCACGTCCACACGGACGGCTTGGCTCTGCCGCGATAAACCGGCCATGAAGGACGTCCTGCGGGAGGCCGGCATCGCCACGGCCCAGAGCCTCGGGACCTCCAGCGTCGAGGAGGCCAAAGCATTCATCGAGAAGGTCGGTTATCCCGTCATCCTGAAGCCCCGCGACGGCGCAGGCGCTGCGGGAACTTGCCGCGCCAACGACGCCTCAGAGCTCGATGCAGCCATAGCCGGGAGCGGCCTCGGGGATGGGACAGGCGTCGCGGTGGAAGAGTTCATCGAAGGCCACGAGGGCTTCTGGGACACCCTCGCCGTGGGCGGTCAGGTCGCCCACGAGTTCGTATCCCACTATTACCCCGGTGTGCTCGAGGCCATGCGCGAACGCTGGATCTCGCCGCAGATCGTGGCAACGAACGCCATCGACGGGGACGACACCTACGACGAGGTGAAAGCCATGGGCCGCAAGGTCCTTGAGGTCCTCGGCGTGGAAACCTCCGCCACCCACATGGAATGGTTCTTCGGCCCCAAGGGTCTGAAGTTCTCCGAGATCGGCTGCCGCCCCCCCGGCGTGCGCATGTGGGACGTCTACGCCGCTGCGAACGAGATCGACATCTATCGGGAGTGGGCGCACCTCATCGTGCACGGCGAAGCCGAGCAACGCCCCTCACGCCGCTTCTCCGGGGGCATGGTGTCCCTGCGCCCGAACCAGGACGGAACGATCACCGGCTGCCGCGGTATTGAAGAAATGCAGCGGCGCTTCGGCGATGACATCATCGACATGCACATTCCCAAGCCGGGCACACCCACCCAAGGCGTCGAAGCCGGCTACATGGCGAACGCTTGGGTTCGCGCCCGCCACGAAGACTTCGACGCACTCCGGTCCATGCTGGATTGGATCGGCGAGAACGTGAAGCTCGAGGCCCGTTAAGGCCAAGCGAGCGACGGTAAGGCCCGGCGACCTATCGCTGGCGCCTAGATGCGCGACCGCTTCCCGCGCACGTAGTCCACGAACATGGTCGCCCCTAGCTTGTCCCCGCCGGCGAAGTAGGCACGGCCGCGGTTAGCCTCCGTGAACTCTTCCACGAAGTTCACGAGCATCGGGTCCTCCGTGAGCATGAACGTCGTGATGGGAATGCCAAGCCTCCGGCAGGCGGTCGACTCATCGAGGGTCTTGGAGACGACCCGACGGTCCAGGCCGAACGGATTCTTGTAGATCTCGCCGTCGGGCTCCGTCAGGGCGCTGGGTTTGCCGTCGGTGATCATGAAGATCTGGCGGTTCGCACGCTTTTCACGCCGCAGGAGATCCTGGGCCATCCGGAGAGCCGCACGGGTGTTCGTGTGGAAGGGCCCGACCGAGATGCTCGGGATGGAATCGAGGGGCACCTCCTCCGCGTCGTCACCGAAGGTCACCACGCGCAGCGAGTCCTTTGGGTAGCGGGTCCGAATGAGCTCGGTCAGCGCCAGCGCCACGCGCTTGGCCGGAGTGATGCGGTCCTCCCCATAGAGGATCATCGAGTGGCTGATGTCGATCAGCAGGATCGTCGCACAGCTCGAGAGATGCTCCGTCTCATGGACCTCGAGGTCCTCCTCGGTGAGCGAAAACGCGCCGCCCCCCATTCCCCAGGAGAGGTCCCGGGCGAGGGCGTTCCGCACGGACGCCGTCGCGTCGATGAGCGAGGCATCGTCACCAAACGAAAACGGTCGTGTCTCTGCCAGGCGCTCCTGTCCGGTGCCGGCCGCCGACACCCGGTGATCCCCCGCGGCGTCCTTCGAGAGACCGGTGAAGATGCGGTCGAGGGACTCCTGCCGAAGCGCGCGTTCGCCGCCCGGGGCCATCTGCAGCCCCTGGGGCGTCGCTTCCACGAGCCGCTCCTTCTCGAGCAGCTTCTTGAAGTCCGCGAGGCTGAATCCGTCCGGCAGGATCGCGTAGCGATCGGCGATCTGCTGCATCCATTGCAGCGCCTGCTCAGGGTCGCCATCGGCCTGCAGGAGCAGGTCGTGATAGAGATCCTTGAGCCGCCGAAGGAGGTCCTTGAGGGACTCCTTGGAGGGGTCGAATTCGCTGTAGCTGAATTTCAAGGGCGACCTCAGTTCGAGAGTGACCGCGCCATCTGCGCCAGCATGTCCCCGAACACCCGGACCCGATCGCCGTCGTCGTCTCGGGAGAGGAGCGAGCTTTGGTGCAGACCCTCGAGGACCAGCTCCATGAGCGAAGCGCACTCGCCGTCCGACGTTGGCTCCGCGATCCGGCGCACAAGATCTTCGAGGCCAGTGACGCGCTGGAGCTTAGCGAAGTGCTCCGCGTCCGCGGCCTCGTCGTCCAGCTCCAAGGTCTCGGCGCCGCGGAACCAGGCCAGCACCGATTCGTAGACCGGCTCGCTGCCACCCGCGTCCCCTTCCCCTTCGGCGTAGCCGTCAGGGAAGACCTCTGCAAAGGCCGTCGCAAGGGCTCGGCCCACCAGCATTCTCGCGACGGTGCCCATGCCTTCTCGCTCGCCGTCATAGACCAGCTCCACCTTGCCGGTCACCGCGGAGATCCCGGTGTAAAGGTCCGCCGGCCTCACCGTGGCTTCACTCTGACCGGCAAGCAGGGCCCGGCGCTCCGCGTTGCTGATCACGTTCTCGTAGAGCGCAATCGAGAGCCGCGCGCTCACCCCCGACGCTTGGTCCACAAACTCCGACTCGCGGGCTTCGAACGCAACGAGGTCAATCGCCTGCCGCAGGGCATCCGGAACGTGCACCGCAATCTCGCCTTGCCCCCGAGCAGTCCAAGACTCAGCCTCGGTGATGGCACGCGCCTGGGCGAGGTCCCTGGGGTAATGCGTCAGGATTTGGGAGGCGATGCGGTCGCGCAGGGGGGTAATGATGCTGCCGCGGTTGGTGTAGTCCTCGGGGTTGGCCGTGAACACCAGCGCCATGTCCATGGGCATCCGGATCGGGAAGCCGCGGATCTGGATGTCGCCTTCCTCAAGAATGTTGAGCAGGCCCACCTGAATCCGGGCCTGGAGGTCGGGCAGTTCGTTGACGCAGAAGATGCCACGGTTGGCCCGCGGCAGGATGCCGAAGTGAATCACCTCGGGGTCCGCGAACGTCAGCCGCTGGGTCGCCGCCTTGATCGGATCCACATCGCCGATGAGGTCCGCCACGGTGACGTCGGGCGTGGCCAGTTTTTCCTGGTAGCGCTCGTCCCGGTGGATCCAACGAATGGGGAGCTTGTCCCCGAGCTCCTGGGCCCGCTTGCGCGACGGCACGGTCACTGGGTGGAAGGGGTCCTCGTTCATATCGGAGCCTTCGATGGCGGGCATCCACTCGTCCAGAAGACTCGTCAAGGAGCGCGCGATCCGCGTCTTGGCCTGGCCCCGGAGCCCCAGCAGGATGAAGCTGTGCCCGGACAGGAGTGCATTCTGAAGCTGAGGCACGACCGAGTCTTCGTACCCCACGATGCCGGGGAACATCGGGTCCCCGTTCTTGAGCTTCTGGATCAGGTTGGAGCGAAGCTCTGCGTGGACCGAACGGCTGGTCCAACCGGAGGCGCGTAGCTCTCCGAGGGTGCTGGGGCGTGACATGACCCCGAAGATAGAACGCCCTCGCCAGGACTGAACGGCTGAGCATCCCGGATCCTCGAAGATCCGAGAGGCAGCGGCTTCAGGGTCCCACCAAGCACTTCCAATGGGCGATAATCCGTGCACCATGGATCGCCCCCACGACGCCCACGGACGCCCGCTCAGGAGCCTGCGTCTTTCAGTCACGGACCGGTGCAACCTGCGCTGCAGCTATTGCATGCCGGAGGAGATCTACACGTGGCTTCCGAAGAAGGAGATCCTCTCCTTCGAGGAGAGTGTCTCCCTGGTCCGCGAGCTCGTGCCCTTGGGGGTGACGAAGATCCGCCTGACCGGCGGCGAGCCGCTCCTGCGACGGGACCTGCCCGACCTGGTGTCCCGACTGGCTGGGATTGAGGCCCTGGAGGAGATCGCCCTCACGACGAACGCGGTTCGCCTAGGGGACTTGGCCCCGCGCCTCAAAGAGGCGGGACTCGATCGCATCACGATCAGCCTCGACACCCTTCGCCAGGACCGGTTCCTGGAGATGACCCGCAGGGATGAGCTAGGACGAGCCCTCGCCGGGATCCGAGCCGCGGGGGACGCTGGCTTTGTGGGGACCAAGCTCAACACCGTGGTCATGCGGGGAAAAAACGATGACGAGCTCGCTGACCTGCTGCGCTTCGGGGCAGAGGAAGGGATCGAGATCCGGTTCATCGAATACATGGACGTGGGCGGAGCCACCCAGTGGTCCATGGACACCGTCGTCTCCGCGTCCGAGATGCTGCAACGCCTCCAATCCGAACTCGGGGATATCGAGCCCCTGGAAACCGAGCGCACAGCCGCGCCCGCCGATCGTTTCCAACTTGGGAACGGTCAGACCTTCGGCATCATCGCCTCCACGACGCGCCCCTTCTGCAGCCAATGCGATCGTGCTCGACTCACAGCGGACGGGCGCTTCTTCACCTGCCTCTACGCCGAGGATGGCGAAGAGATCACAGGCACCCTCCGCGAGGAGGGACCCATCGCCGCCGCCGAGCAAATCCGGCGCATCTGGACGGCCCGCGATGACCGGGGAGCCGAAGTGCGCCATGCGGCCAAGGACCGCGCTGCCCTCGCCGATTCGGCGACCCTACGGGACAAGCCGCACCTCGAGATGCACACCCGGGGCGGCTAGGACCCCATCGGGTGGATTCGGAAGTGGCCCCGAATGGCAAGGGGCCAAACGTCGAGGACGAAGGCGCCGCTGCGCCCCCGCGCGCTCAGTCGATCTTGACGCCAGCGCGGTAGTGCCCTGACCTCGTTGTCGGAAGGCCGAGATCGTCGTAGAACTCCCACTCGCCTTCGCGCAGACCGTCCACGTAGCTACCACGCTCCTTGATCCGGCCGTCGGTGTACCGAAGCGTCCATGTGCCGGACCGGTGGTTGTCCTCGTGCTGCCCCTCTCCGATGACTTCGCCGCTCTGGGAGTACGAGCGCCAAGCCCCGTCCAAGACCCCGTCGGCGTACGTCACGTCCTCGATCAGGTGCCCTGCCATAGAGAAGCTGCGCCACAGCCCGTCCCGAAGGCCGTTCTCGTAGCGTCCCTCAGAGTGGGTTTCCCCGTTGGGCCAACGCACGAGCCAATCGCCGCTGCGAATCCCCTGCACAAACGAACCTTCCTCGGAGGGCGCCTGTACATGGGCGCTTGACTTCGAGGACGCGCGCGCGCGCGATCCGCCGGCGCTGCCGCCTTCGAATGTGGGATCGTCCCCGAGCCCCTGGGGCCCCGAGGAGGCATTGCCGAGGCCGCCCGCAGCCGCGCGTGCGGCGCTGTTCGCGAGCTCCTCCGACTCCAGGGATCGCCCGTGGGTGCCGGAGACGTCCACGAAACTCGGTGAGTCCCCATCCCCGTCGGGGGCGATGGGTACCCCGGAGCCAGCTCGCACCGAATGACCGGCAACCTCCACGGAATCCGAACCAAAGTCGCTCGGCCGATCCTCGTCCCAGAGACCGATCACCAGCACAAGCCCGGAAACGACCAGCACCGTCCAAAGCGGCAGCTCGCGCATGGGCGCGTGCCGCTCTGGGCGAAGTTGAAAGCTAGGCTCGGGAGTTGCCATGGACTGGGATTGATTCGGATCGGCGCTGCGCGCGGCCATGCCCCAAGGAAGGTCACCGCGGATCGTGGTGACAGTGCCTATGGGGGAGGATCGAGGGTGGATGCGAGTGGAGGTCGGAGCGTCCCGAAGTGGCCAGCGAGATTGCGCCACCGGGAATCAAAGGAAGGAGAGCGGGGCTAGTCTCCCGACTGGCCCGTGAGTCGCTGCTCACGTAGCCGGATTCTATGTTCAGCGACAAGCCCTTGAATGGCTTGCTCAAGGGCCGCGCCGTGGAGATTGTGGGCCCGGATGACGCCGGCAGAATCCACGAGGATGGACGAGCCAACCGTCGGGAAGTTCCACGATGCCGTTGAACTTGTGGGCGTCGTTCGTGAGTTGTTGCCTGCCCGGGCCAAGGCGTCGACCAGCTCCGTGCCGATCGGCCCATCGTAGATCTGGGTCCCGCCGACACGCGATTCCGCGAGGACGTCCAGGTGCTTCTTTCGATCGAGGTCGGAGGAGATACCGACCAGTTCGAATGGCGTATCCCAGAAGAGACGAAGCAGCGCGAGGTCTTCTTCGTGGGCAGCGATCGAGGCCGCCGAGCGGTCGCTCCAGAATCGGTAGAGGACGATCTTGCCCTCGAAGTCGCTGGAGCGAACTTCATTGCCCGCGGTGTCCCTTGCCACGAACCTCGGCGCGCGCCGCCCGGGCGCCAGCGCGTCAAGGCGGTCCTTGCCGCGGCGAACGGGAATCGGTTCATCCCCATGGGATGCCGTGATCTGGTCGTAGATTCGCGCGATGACACCGGCCCAATCCGCCGGCGACCCCTTGGTCGCGGCCGAGCCGGTAGTCTCTGCTTCGCCTGGGGTGCTGGATCGCCACGTGAGGCTCTCGGCGAGCCGTGCGGCGAAGAGTAGGTGCCGCTTACGAAGGCCATCGGTGGGAGCCAACTGCGCGAGCTCGATCGCACCCAGCGCCAAGCTTTCGCGGAAGGACTGGCTAGCCCCTACCGCGGACTCACGGAGAGCGCAGATAGGGTCGACGCCGCCCCAGTCCGACGACTCGGCGAGGGCAGCCATCGTCAGAACATCACCCAGAAGGCGACGCCCCTCCGCCTCCGACCGCCCGTGGAGAGCAGCGCTCCCGGGGAAGGACAGCGAAGGAGTCGCGGACAGAACGGCTGTGGCAAATGACGCGTGCCGGTGTCCCCAATCGGCGAGAGCCGTGACCGAGGACTCCAGGGTCGGTGGCTGGACCGAAGCCACTGGGGAGTCCAGTGACGCAGCAGGAGCCTCGATCGACGGCCCGTCCAGCGCAGGAAGGGGATTCGAGGGGGCCGCTAGCGCGGGAGACGGGGCCGCCAGCGCGGCCATGGCCAAGCCTGGGCCGAGTCCTGCCAACGCAGGCACCCTCGTCCGCAGCCACGCCCGCGCACGGGCGCGCCAAGAGCCGGCGAGCCCTGTTCTGCTGTCTGTTTCTAAGTTCATCAATGTGCACATGGCGAACGCACTCTCCTCTCCCAGTTTGTCACTGCAGGCTCAATCGCGCGAGGGACCAAATCCAGTTCACGCGGCAAGCATCTCAGACGGCCTCTCATGAGTGGTACCGATTTGAGGCAGCGAGGTCACGGTAGACGCCCGAGAATCCGGCCACAAAGAAGCGGCCCCATCCTCTCTGGAGAGAGGATGGGGCCGCTTCGCGTCGGTCAAGACCCTACGCGCGCCGGAGCGCGCGGAAAGCCCTGCCGCATCCGATCACTGCCACGTAACGGCGCAGGAACCCGTGAAGTTCCAGCCAGCGCCGACCGGCTCGCGGAACCAAGCCTGGAAGTTAGACGTGGTACCGGTCATCGCGGCGTAGGTGCCCGTCGAGGTCGGGATCATGGTCATGTCCCACTCAGCAGCACCGCTGTCGAGGGAGAACGTGCCGCCAGCACCAGTGTTCTTGATCTGGGTAGCACCCTGGAAGCGACCAAGGCCACCCTGGGCGCCCGGGTTGATGCAGATCCAGCCGTTGCCGGAGTTGACCGTCATCGGCGCGATGGTCGCAAGACCGGTAGCGAAGATGCCGAACTGGTTGGCGGGCATGTCGGAAGCACGAAGCTCAGCGTCGCCGTTGGCCGCAACGATGTCGCCGTAGACTTCGCAGATCGCGGGCGAACCCGTGGCTGTGATAGCGCCAACGCAACCGGGAACGCTGATGGCCTGGGGGCCAGTCGGGCCGATGTCCGCAGACATTTCCATCCAGAAGGCGCCACGGGGGGTGCCAACCGAGCCGCCGCAGGGGCTGCCGTTGTTGGCGTAGCCGCCGAACCAGTAGCACGCGGAGCCAGCGCTGAGGCCTGTCTCTTATACACATCTGACGCTGCCGACGATATGCAGTGTGTAGA
>OJFX01000437.1_pt1 | contig 15428 bp, 17 predicted proteins | sample 1594171 | NCBI WGS metagenome assembly OJFX01 (sample SAMN05416840, study PRJEB24817) | seawater metagenome | isolation source: Sea water | place: Canada:Atlantic | collected 2013-07
CTTCGCGGGGCTCCCCATGAACTCGAGGGGCTACCGCCCCTCGGCCTCCCCGTAGAGGGTAGCGCATGAGACCGCACGACCACGACAGTTCACAGATTCGCAGCGTTGCGAATCGTTCGTAACCCGAGTGTCCGAAAACGCCGGGAAGGTCAAAGGTCTTCGCTGAAGCGATACCGTTCTTGATCTTCCACAGCTTCGTGAGCCGGATCGCGGGAACAACCCCACTGCCCTTGATGTGGTCCACATGCGTCTGAAGGTTCGTCTTCAAACTCTCCTTCTCAGGTGTCGTGCGGTGCAGGTTCACATCTGTCTTATCGTCGTTGATGAATCGCCCAGGCACGACATCGACGTGAAGGTCGGTGGCCCAGTCTTCTGGGTCACGAACGCGGATGGCTGAAGCCTTGCGTTCCACGTTGTAGGAATCGCGAAGAGCGTCCTCGACGCTCTCATAGATCTCCTTCAGGGTCTTCCCCGCGTCCTCCTCGCCATGTTCGAAGTAGCAGGTCAAATCCACGTCGTAGGACTCGCGAATCATCGTGCCCTTTGCAAGAGAACCAGCTTGCCGCGTCGATGGTTTCGAATCGGAGAAGGCGCCCTTGAGCAGAGCCTTGATGTCGTCACGCCTCGCGCGAAGATCTTTGAGCTCCTGCTCGTCTGGGTCGAAGGTCTGCTCGTCGAGGATGGTCTTGAGGTAATCGTTGGGTTTCATGAGATTTCTAGGGTTTGGGTGAAGCCGCCCGCCCGCTTGTCGCGGTCGTAGACGACGAAGGTTGGGTCCACCTTGGGTAGGCGGTGCAATCCAAGAGCAATGGCTACTGGGGCCGGGACGGCCGGAAACAGATGCAGCCGAGACTCTGGTGGGTGTTCTTTGCGAATGCGCGCGAGCACGAGGAGGTACTCCGCGATGAAGCGTTCGAGGTCACCGCGGGTGTTGAGGAACGTCGGTGCGGTCTCTTGGCCTGAGAGCGTGAGTTCGTGAACAGGCACGTTGTCCCCGACTCCTGCCGCGCGCACGACATCGAGGCTGTTGCTGCCGCTCAAGTTGACCAAGAGCGCAACGTCCCCACCGCCTTCGCCTTCAGCCAGGCGGTTCGTGACGTAGTTCGCCTCCCCCACCCCTGACTTCCACTCCCAGCTCTTCGGGTTCCGGTGCAGCTGGTAGAGGTCGACATCAAGCTTGTCGTTGAGCCTCGCTCCGAGATGCACGAGCAGAGGAATGGGGCCGAGACCGAAGACGGAAACACGAAGCGTTTTACCTGCATCGGTGCGCACCTCTTGAACCGCTTCCGCCTTCGCGTTGATTGCCCGCGCCGCCATAGCCCAGAAGGCCTGATCGGGTTCGTCGGGTATGCCTGTCAGATCGATCGTCTTGAGATCGCGCTTCTTGATGTAGTTCGGCGCCGCGGCACTCTGCATCTCTTCGTCGGAGACATCGACTGGGCGCCCGGCAATGAGACCTTTCAGGAGGATTGGGACGGTGTCCCGGTCCTTCGCAGTCGCGGTGAGATCGAATACGCGTGCTTCATGATCGAGCTTGAAGCGCCGAAGGGTCTCGACCGTGTAGTCCTGTGGGGCCACTTGATCGACTTGGTGGTGACACTCCGGGCAGAGCAGCATGAGGTTCTCGACCTCGTTGATCTGCTCCGCAGACGGTCGACCTGGTTCTGATCCCCGCGCTGCCTTCTCTTTGAACCCGTAGATGTGGGCCTGTTCGGCGAAGTTACCTGGCGTCTCGGTTGGCTCGTGCTCTAGGAGGTAGTCATTGCAACCATCGAACTCGCACCGACCTCCAGCCCGGGTGTAGAGGAATCGACTGGTCATCGGCTTGATGGCCCTCGTTGGGGTTTCGATGGCTGATTTGCTGCTGCTCATGCGTACATCTCTCTCATGGGGGCAAAGTCGGAAGTTGCCAGACAGTCCTCGTCCTGCGACCAACGCCGCGCGTCCTTGGTGACGAGCGCGAGGTGGGCGTTTTGCCAACGATCGAGGGTCCAATCGGAGTCAAGGTGCCGCCGTGCAAGTCGAAAGAGTTCCTCTGGAGCCTTCCCTGGAAGCCTCTTCTGGCATGCCAGGACGATCGCTTCGTCCTGGGTGAAGGTCGGGGTTTCGAAACGGCGCTTAGGCTTCTCTGCTCGGCGGAAGATGTCCGTGCCGTAGTGGTGCTCCTTCTGGCGTCGTCTGCCCTCCTCCTCGTCCGCGATCGTGATGAACGCGGTCCGGTGGTTGGAGATCAGGTCGAAGAACAGCGCGGCAGGCTTTCGGCCGCGCGTTCGAGCGCGGTTGGCCAAGGCGAGGAAGTCGTGCTCCCCAAGCTCCCCCTGGAAGGCCATGCCGAGAGCGATGGCTTGCTGCCTGAGTTCCAGCAAGCGTCCGGTGTCGGCCAGATCCTCAGGCTGAATGTCGCGGATGTTCGGCTCCCCCAACGATCGCCGATCGCTGTTCTTCTCCTCCAATTGATCGATGCAATCACCAGAGGGGTCCGGGGCCCTGCCCCGAGATCTCTGGTTTTTAGATCTCTCTTTAGAGAGAGCAGATCTGTTTCTTGGGGTGGCATTCTCGGCTGTGATTGGGCTCCTGTGGGTGGAAGATCCACCTGAGCTCCTCCCCTCCCCCACCGACGGGTTGTCCACAACATCGGTCGCATGGGGACGGCTGGCATCGCTTGGTGACCAGTCCACGTTGACGGTGACGTGGGTGCCGTAGAGGTTGCGCAGGTTCTGGTGCGTCGGCTGTTCTTCGAGCCAGCCGATCTGAGCGAGGTGCTTCCGAGCGGTGCGGATCGCCTTGAGGCTGAGACCGAACGTCTCGGCCACCCAGATATCCTTGGTGCGCCCGTCTGTCGTGTAGGAGCCCTTCGCGGTCTGGTGGAAGACCGAGCGGATCAGGGCCGCCAGGATGTAGGCGGTGTCGGCTGTGGTGAATCCAGCCGCCAGAGCCCGCAGGGTGCGCCGAGGCACAGGAACCGCCCGCCCGCGCGTCTTGGGGTGCATCTGCTCCCACATGGCGTAGAGGCCAGAATTGTCCTCGACGGCGATCTGATCAAAGCTCTGGGCGAAGGTGATGCTTCGCGTAGCGAACTGGACGAGTCCTAGCTCGCTGAGGCGCCTGAGATCGCCTGAGAGCGCGTAGTCCGCGGTCTTGGAGCCCCTACCCCCTACCAGTGCCTTGAGCTCTGGAAGGCCGTAGGTAGCGCAGCCACGCTTGTCCTTGGCGGTGTAGTGCCGCCGCTCGACCATTTCGTGCAGGGCGAAGAAGGCCCTGAGCGCGCGCTTGGAGATGTGCCCGGCGCTGAAGAGCCACCAGGCCATGACGATCTGGTTGGTGCGTATCGGGCGATAGCGGCCCTCGATTGGACCGTGTTGTGTGCGGTTGGACCTCTTAGGTTCCTTCCGACCAGGTTCCCTCCCCAGGGCCTGTGGATGGATTGTCGTCGTCAAGTGCGCCTCCCTTGGCTGGGGCGCGCTAGGCACAAAGCTTCCCTGGAACCTGGTCGAGTTCCAGGTTGACGACGCGATCAAGCTGTGCCAAGTTGGAGGTCTCTAGTCTCCCGACTTAGCCGCTCGGATGCATCCCCTCCCAGGGAGCTGAACAGGCTCTGAATTGAGGTCACCCCGCCCGGGTGGCCTTTTTTCGTATGTAGGGGCGTCTTGCGGTGCGCGCCTCCGTGTGTGTTGCGATGAATCCACAATCCTGACCGACCGTGGATATGGGGAGGTGAAACCCCACGCACACAAGATGTAGGGATTCTTCTTCTCAATCAAGTCTCGTGATGACACAGGGTTGAGCGTTTGCGCGTTCTGGCTATAACGCCAAAACGCCACCTCAAAATGGCTAAAACGCGTTCTGGCCTAAACAATCTGGCTATTACGCCAGAACGCTCATTCCTGTGGGTAACCCGAAACGAGGCGTTGACCCGCGGTTTCGGGGCCGTTAGGGTGCTTCCATCTGGCGAGAACGCCAAAACGCCAAAACGCTATCTCAAGATGGCCAAAACGCGTTCTGGCCTCTATGTTCTGGCTACAACGGGACCATTCGACCCCCGAGAAACCTGTGGAGAAGTCACATGCAAATCATCGGAACTGGGAATCACAAGGGGGGAACGGGCAAGACGACGACCGCAATCCATCTCGCCGCCGCTCTTGGCGAGCGCGGCCGAAGGGTCTTACTGATCGACCTGGACGGGAATCTGGGGCTCACCAAGAGCTTCGACGTGCCAACCTTGGTGCAGGGCACCTACCACGTCTTGATGCGTGACCAGGCGATCGAGGATGTGATCCTGACACCAGAGACGGAGCAAGAGCGAGCGAAGCATCCGGGCGAGGCGATCGACCTACCTAAGAACGTGCATTTGCTCCCCGGAAACCGGCGGCTAGAGAACTTCGATGAAGATCACGCCGGGAGCAAAGGGAAGTACATCGCGGGCTTCGACACGCTGACAGCACCTCTGAAGGAGCTAGAGGAGGCCGGTCTCTACGACTACGTCATTCTCGACACGGCTCCGGCTGCCGGGACGCTGACGATCGCCGCCTATAAGAACGCAGACTGGTTCATCCTTGCCACCACGGCAGAGAGCCTCGCAGTGGAGGCGCTTGAGCGCTCACTGGATGACATCATCGAGGCACAGGAAGTAAACCCGAAGCTCGAGGTGCTCGGGGTCCACATGTGCCAGGTCGATCTACGCAAGAAGCTCGAGGCCGCCTACGTGGAGCAGGTGCGCCGAAGCCTTCTGAATGAGGATGGAGAGCCGGATGGTTTCGGCCTTTTCGACGCGATTGTGCCCATTCGCGCAGTGATCGGCCGCGCTTCGGCGCTGAAGGTGTCGCTGTTCGATTACGACCCCGAGCCGGGCGAAGTGAAGATGGTCAACGAGCTTCGTGACATCTACAGGGGCCTTGCCGTCGAGGTTGAGGATCGGATTGCCCTCGATCGGGGGCAGAAGATCCAACCTGCCGAACCGCAGCGCAAGCCGCTAACCGAGCCGAAGGCCGAAGAGCGGGAGAACGTTGCGAATGGTTAAGAAGAGAAGGAGCGCCGTGGATGAGGTGATGGGTAGCGACAGCCCCGTGTCCATGAAGATCAAGGCGCAGCAGGCAGCAGCCAGGCGCGCCCGCGAAGAGGATGGCCTCGAAGGAGCATCCAGCACGGCAGCCACGTCTGAGACGCCAAGAAAGCCCCTGACTGATCCTGAGCCTGCAACCGCAGTGGTTGCAGAAGAGCCCAAGCGCATCGCGCGCCGCAGCGAAAACTCGCGCCGATTGCGTGGAGCCGGAAACGCAGAACTCAAGAGCAGCAAGAAGAAGCAGAAGCCCGCGAAACGGATACCCGTCACAGGAACCGAGGGCGACGTCTGGGAGGGCGTTTGCCGAACGATGAGCAGCTGTGTGGGGGCGAAGGTCACCTTCGCGGCCGCAAGCCGGGCCATCTGGTCGATGGTCGTGGAGATCGAAGACGACCTTGAGCGCTTCGACGCCCCGCAGCTTGAGAAGCCAGCCCACGCAGATGCAGTGGCCAACGCAGACTTCGAGGATCAGCTTCGAGGCTTCCTGCTCGAAGTATTGCAGAAGTCGAAACGGCACTGATGGCGTTCTGGCCATCTTGTTATGGCTAAAACGCCATAACGGGACCGGGCAACCCGTTGGAGTCACCATGAGAGAACAACACACACCGAAGAGCTTGACTGACACCCGCCGTCGATGGGGGAGGGGAGAGGTGTGAGTAAACGGCGCAGAGACGCGGACAAAGGACGAGCTGACACGCGGGGGCAGTCAGGGAGCGATCCTGCACCCAAGACTCAAGCGGAGATCGAAAGACGGCTACAAGCGGAGCGCGACGAATGGGATAACAATCCGCTCGTGGAGGACGCGTCCAATCCACATGAGGCGCGGAACCCAGGCGAGAGCAGACCAACCTTTGTCCGTAGTGCCTTCGAGAGCTTCACTAGACAAGCCATTCTGGATGAACTGCGGGTCCACTTCGACCGAAGCCGCATACCTGAACTCCTGGTGCAAGCGAAGTACGCACATACCCACATCGCGGAGTACCTGCGGCGCTCTAGCCGTTTCAGTGAGAGCCAAGTTGCGGAGTTCTGTGACGACGTGCGCGCCCGAGTAAAGAGGTGCCGCTCAAGGGCCGAGGTCCGGCCCGGTGAGCCCGGGCCAGAGGCGTTTCCCGACCCAGAATTTGACCCATGCTTTCTTCCTGAAGCGTTTGCGTCAGCGTTTTTGATGCCGAGCGTTCCGCTGTGGCAAAGCGAGGAGAGGCCCACGACCTTCCGAAGCGCTCTGAAGAGCTTCACTAGGCAGGCGATCTTGGTCGAGCTCGCGCGCCGGTATGGACGTGAGAAAGCTCGGGACATCGTGATGGCGGCGAAGTTGCAGCGGACTAGTTTCGCGGAGCACCTGCTTGCTACCGGCGTGCTTGGTGAAGATGAACTTAGTGAGTTGTGTCGGTCGGTCCGCAGGCAAACGAGCCAGGCTCGACGCGAGGCTTCATTGGCACGGGGCGAGCCCGGGCCAGAGGCGTTTCCCGATCCTGAGTTTGATCCCTGCTTCCTCCCGGATTTGACAATCCCGGCCGAAACGTGCCATGAAGAGGGGTTAGCAACAGAAGAGGGAACCGGGGCGATCACAGATGCACCCGCAGCAATCGAGACACACCTAGCGCCGAGCGAAGAATTCGCGACGGCGTCACTTGGTGAGCTCGTGGAGGCTTACGCACCAGCCGCCCCAGGAGCGGTGATAGCTCGCATCGCGACGCTGATCCGGGAGGCACAGAGCAGCCCGCCTAACGACAGGTATGGCTTCGTTGATGGGGTCAACCGACTACTCGATGCGAACGGGCTTCACCTCCGATTGGAGGATGGGGCAAGCGCCCGTCTGAAGGTCGCACCCTCCTCGAAGCTCGGCAGCATCCAGTTTGGAGTTGCACGCGGAAGCCGTGGATTCAGGAAGCTCAGCTTCGAGATCTTGGATCGCTCTGGCGAGCCCGTGTCGGCACCGATCAACGCCCTGTAGGGCACTTCAGAGCAGCGATAGACAAAAATAGCGGTTCCGTTAGTTTGTTCTTGCGCGAACACTAATGGAACCATTAGTGTGGGTTCTTCCTCGAACAGGAGAACCCCATGCCCGAGACAATTCAGCAAATCAGCGCCGCTCTGGTGCAGCAGCTTGGCACCTGGCTTGAAGAGCCGGATGAAGCCGTTGCTGGCCTCACAGAGCTCCGAGAACGCCTTGGAGCCCTTCGGGGCACCATCGGGGCAGGAGCAGCGACAGAAGCTCTGAGGGCGCTTTCAGGCTCTGAGAAGAGCATCCGAGCTAGCCGTCAACGTGAAGCAGCCGACGCGATCGCGAGAGCATGCCGCGAGCTCGGAATTCGGCTTGAGCCAGGCGCACCGCTGAAGCGGACCCCACGCAAGAAGAGCGCGAAGCCTGCTGCCCCCCAGGTAGCAGAGCAGGCGAGCGTGATGGGGGAGGGGACGACTGAGCTGAGGGCGGCCCAATGATCTCGGTCGCAAAAGGAATGAACCCGTGGCACATGGGGCTGCGGTGGCTTGCTGTGCTGGTGTTCGCGAGCCTCGCCATGGGTTGGGTCTACGCCTCGATCGAGGTGGGGGACAGCGCTCTCACCTTCACGCGGTTTGTCCTCGTGATCTGGCTGTATGGGATTGCGCGTTCGATCGTCGCAAGCGTGGCTCTGGTGCAGCACAAGCGCCGCCTTCGGCGCATCCCTTCTGAGATGGGGGGCAAGGACCTAGGCGCTGTTGTGCGCTCTTGGCAGAGCGATCGCAGTCCGTTCGTTGGTGTGATCTGTTCGGCGCACGAGCAGTTCATTCGCAACATCGACGCGGTGGACACCGAGACGCTGATCGACTTGCTCGAAGACCGTCTTTATCGCGCTGGGCCTCAAGGCACGTTCCGTACGGCAAGCCTGTCGCTCACTCTTGGCTTCCTGGGCACCTGTTTCGGGATGCTCATCACGATGAACGGTATGTCGGCGGCGGCCGCCGTCGCCGGCAACGATCCGGCCAGGCTGTCGGAGTTGCTCTTGGGCGCAGGTGGACCGCTGTCCGGTTTGGGCGGCGCGTACCTGAGCACTTTGGCCGCTCTTGCCTGCGGAAGTGTCGTGCTCCGCGGCTTCGGGCAGGTGCAAGAAGACGGCGTTGCTGATCTCGTTGCTGAATTCAAGGAGCTGGTGAGTGTCTACGTGAAGACTTCACTTCGAGGAAAGGCAGCATGAGCGCCCGACGTACTTCGCGCAGTTCGCTATCGATGCCGGAAGGTTTCGAGGACGTGCTCTTCGGAACCACGGGCCTACTCACGGTCATGCTGGTGTGGGCCCTAACCCAGATCGGCGTTCCAGAAGTCTCGAAGGCGACGCTCGACGCAATGTCGGCGGCTCTGACCTCTGCACAAGCGCAGCGCGATGCTGCTGAAGAAGCGTTGAAGATCGAAACGCGCCACCGGGAAGCAAGCGAAGAGTCGGCCGATCGAGCTCGCCAAGCGAAGAAGGCGGCTCAAGCGGCGATGGAGAAGGCGGAGCAGGATAGGAGCGATCTTGAGCCCAAACCCTGCGACCTCGTGCTCTGTTTCGATCGCACTGCGAGCCAGAACGACGTCCTAGATGGTGTTCGTACGACCGCCGCATCCTTGAGTGAGGTTGGCTCGCGGTTGTCGCCACGGTTTCGGGTGGGGGTGGTGACCTACGGCGGAGACGGGGTGACGCAGTTTCCGCTGACGGAGATCACAAGCACGAGTATGACCGGGCAACCGAGCGCCGGAATGCAAGCACTGCGCGCACACCTTGATGGGCTGAAGACCGTCACCGGTGAGGCTGATGTGCGGGGGGGCATGAAGGCGGCGGCAGAGATGCTTCGCGCCGGATCAAACTCAAACTCTCGCCAGCTACTGACGGTCCTCGGGGACGTCGGTTGTTGGGAGATGGGCAGCGAAAGCGAGAACGTCCGGAGCGCGAAGGGGCAGGTAGAGGCTTACACGGGTGGGGGGCCAAGAAACCGCGTGCTGTCGATCTTCACCGGGAAAGATCCGGAGCAAGCGTATCGCGCTGAAGCCATCGAATTCTTCAAGGGCGTCGCCAGATGGGCCGGGCCGAGCCAAGGCATCTACACGGACGACATCTCTCAGCTCAGCGCTTCGATCGTCGAGGCGCTCTTCGGAAACAAGGAGTGAATCTATGAGCAATGACACAGCCGTTGTCCGCTTTGCTGCGGACGCATGCGCACCCGGCGCGCACCCTCACACATCCGGTGTGCGGATCACGTTCCCTGAAGAGACTTGCAGGCCATCAGTAGTTGGGTCGAACCTGAACTCGATCACTAGGTCGGCGCGAGCTGCAGGGCGTCGAGCGTTCGATGCAGGAGCACACTACGCGCCGATCGTAGTGGGGGTCGCGTTTCTTGCGTGCGTCGGGCTCGCGGGTGGCGCGATCAAAGAACGTGACGAAGCCCTAGTGTCTGCAAACCAGACGAGGCTCGCCTTGAATGCTGCCGCATCCTTGCTCGCGACGGTGAAGGCCGAGAAGGAGAGCCTTGCGACAGAGTTGGCCCTGCTTCGCCAAAGAACGCCGGAGGTGGTTGAGACAATCGGTACGGACGGCAACCTCGTGAGTAGGCCCGTTGTGCGGTCGCAGCGACCGGGCAACTCGCTAGACCCGAACGATCCGGCTCTGGCGGTGGCGGTACGGGATGAGTAGCCACCGGAGCTCTGGGGCTCGTGCTGCGTGGGCACCAGTCTGGATGATCGCTGCGGCGGCTGGCTGGGGCTGCTCGAAGCTCTGGCCATCAGGGCAGATGGACCAGGGCACCGTTGATTGCATGATCGCTGCGGGACTGTTCGTCGTGGCCTTTCGGTGCTTCTTCATTGGCCTTGAGCGGTGGGACTTCGCCGCCGAGATGCGTGGGCTGCGCAAGCTCTCGAAGGAGCCTTCGCGCGTTCACGGTGAAGCGAAGTGGGGGACTGCCAAGGAAGCTAAAGAGCTTGGCATGTTCGAGGAAGGCGGCGTCTTCCTTGGAGAGCTCGACGGCAAGTCGATCTCATACCCCGGTTCAACACACACGACCACAATCGCGAGCAGCGGCACGGGCAAGGGCGTGAACATCGTGATCCCCAACGTGCTCACCTGCGCCGGATCGCAGATCGTGATCGACGTCAAAGGCGAGCTTGCGGCGGTCTGCGCGAACTCTCTGCGCAAGACGCATGATGTCGTCGTTCTGAACCCGTTCCGCGAGAAGATGGAGCGCGAGCTCGGCGTCGATCTCGGTGACACGCGATACAACCCGCTTTCGCTCCTGCAGCCCGGTCCCGAAGTGAAGGACGAGGCCGAACTCCTGGCCTCCTTGCTCATCCCCAAGCAACCAGGCATGTCGGAGAGCGAGAGCTATTGGTCGGACCTTGGACAAACGATCTTGAGCGGCGTGATGCTGCACCTGGTCAGCGAGGCGGACGGCGAAGAGATCACGCTTCCACAGTTGCGGCGCACGCTCATGGTGCCAGCGGCTGAGCTAGAGGAGCTCCTTGCGGGCATGGCGACCAGTCCCGCTTTCGGCGGGTTGGTTGCCGAGTACGGCGGTCGTTTTGCCGCGATGTTGGAGAACTCGCCGAAGGAGCTAAGTGGCGGACTTGGAACGGCGCAGAAAGCGCTTCGGATCTACGACAGCTTCGGCCCTCTGGGTGCGCATGTCTCGGGCAACGAGTTCGATTTCTCCGTGCTCAAGAAGCGCCCGACCACCGTCTTCATCGTGTGCCCCTCTGACCGAGAAACCCATACGGCATGGATGAACCTCGTGATTTCGACGGCGATCGAGGTCGTGGCGCGCGACCGGAGCACTAAGCCTGTGATGTTCGTTCTCGATGAGTTCGCGAACCTTGGTTTCATCCCTGGATTGCTCCGAGCGATGGCGCTGAGCCGGTCGGCTGGCTTGCGCTTTCACCTAGTCCTGCAGCAGCTCAGCCAGGTGCAACGCATCTACAAGGACGGATGGAAAGAGATCGTCGGTCTGTCGGAGTGCATCAACACGTTCGGCATTTGGGAGCCCGAAACCCTGAAGTTCCTCTCTGAATGGGTGGGCCAGGAAACGACGCGCGACGTGAGCTACAACGCCCGCGCTGGGGAACAGTTCGACGGACTGCAAGACGCTTCGGTGAGCTCAGCAGATCGCGCGCGATCGCTGATCCGGCCTGAAGAAATCCGCACGCTGCCGAAGGAGATGTCGCTCGTCTTCTACCGCAACGCTCCGCCGTTCCAGGTCACGCTCAGGAGCTACCTCGAAACCCGGAAGCTCTTGAAGCTGGCGGACCCGAACCCGTATCACCGGAGGGAAGCGAATGTCGCGGTTTGAAACCCCGAAGGAGCTGCGCAAGCGTCTTGCGAGAGAGACCGCAAAGCGGCGACTGCACACACTCGACGCTGGCTTAGTTCGAGCTTCTCTCTGGAGAGCGCTGCGCCGTCGCGTTCTTTTTGTCGGTTCAATCGTCGCCTTCGTCTTGGTTCTTGGTGTGCCTCACTTGCGCGTGAGATACGTCAAACACCAGGGCCGCCCCGTCTCTGGGCTGTACTGGAGCGTAACGGGCAATCGGACGCTTGTTGCTGGCCAGGTCGCGCCCTCGTGCCCATTGATCGCGCTCGTTCCGTTGAGCCTGCTGCGGGAGGAGAAGTGACATGGAAAACAAGCGCAGAGACCGCGTCTCCGCGGCAGACCAGCTCCATGTTGAAGCCCACGAACGCCTGACGAAAGCACAGAGAGGCATCACAGAGAAGCCTAGTGACCCTGCCGCGCGTGCAGAGTACGCCCAAGCGCTGCAGGAGATGCGCGACACGCCAAGCATCAGGGAACGTTCCCCCGAGGTGCGGGCTGCTTTTGATCGTGCGCACAGCGGCGAAAAGAAGAAGGTGAAGAAGGCGGCCGTGGTGAAGCGCCCGCTTGAGCTGAAGCCTCCTGCCCCGAAGGGGATGGGGGGGCAGGCTACGCTTTCACCCCAGGTCTCGCCGTACCTTCGTGAACCTACGCAGGAGACACCGGCCGAGAAGAAGAAGGCCGCGATGCGTGAACGCCTTCGGATGAAGCGTGAGTTTCGCAAGGCGAGCCGCGACGCCTTCGAACGTTGAGGATTTTGCAACGCGATTCCGAACCGTGCTACGGTGAATCATGGCGTTTGCACTCAAGAGAGATCGACAGTTTGAGCACTGGCTGAAGCCCTTCACAGCTTCTGTCATGCTGCCGGGCTACCGACGCGCGTTGATCGAGCGCAGCCGTCTCTTCTTCGAACTCTACTGGCAGCTTCTCGACCTCGGTTTCACCGAGCAGCAGATCGCCGACCATGCGCTTGAGTGGCGTTGGCCGTCACAGCTTCCGAGCGAGATTGCGCTCGACCAGGCGGTCTTTGACTTGGCGAAACAGGAAGACCTTCAGGTGGGAAAGCGCTTCGTGCCCTAGCGGCCACGATCTCCACCCCGGTCTTTGTCCTTCCGCGCCCGGTTTCGTTCTTCACGCGCCTTCCGCATACGCTGCATCTGCTGCTCGGCCGCGGTTTTCATCGCCTTGTTTGGTGTCGTCGTCTGGGCACCGTGACGTTTCTCGGGCGGCGTGGCTTCAATCGTCTTCTGGTGTGCCTCCCAGGCTTGCTTGCGCTCTGCCTGGCGAGCTTGCCATTTCTTGCGGAGCTCAGCCTTCGCAACTCGTTGCTTGAGGATGAGCTCAGCGCGCTCACGGTTGTAGAGGTGAGCAATGCGCGACCTGGCCGCGTCGAGCTTCGCGATCGTATCCTGGCGTGCCTTCTCTACAGCTTCATTCTGCCGGGCTTCGAGCTCGCGCTTCTGCTGCCCCTGCGCTCGCTCAAGCTGCGCTGCCCGAGCACCCTTGGACCAAAGGACGTTGACGGGCGCCTTGAGCGACAAGACGGCCTTCAGGGCGTTGACAGCCTTGCCCGCTAGGTGCTCTTCACTTCGCTCGAACGCGCGCGTAGCGGCTCGGTGTTCATGGTAGAGGGTGACGAAGTCGCCCTTGAACGTGTCACGAGCTCTGCGCATCGCCGTGCGGATCTGGTCGCCGGAACTCGCGAGGTGTTTACGTTTCCTGTCCTGCTGAACTTCGGAGAGGCGGCTCCAAGCGTGCTTTTGCTCGGCACGTTGGACTGCGGACTCCTTGGCGAGTTCGGCATCCTTAGCCCGCTGCTCTTCCCGGATCTTCTGGGCCGCCGGGCGGTTGTCGTTCGCGCTTCCTTCGAGCTCGTAGACGTCGCGCGGAACGCGCTTCTGACCGGGCACCGTCTCTTCGCGGTCACGCGCTGCGTTGTTGATCGCCCTCTGGTCAACGATGATCCCGCCGGTCTCCCGCTCGTACTTCTCTGCCCACCGGCTGAGCAGCTTGAAGTCGTTGCTGGTGGGGAGCATCACGCCGTGTTCTGGGTGGACGCGGTTCACAACAACGTGGACGTGCGGTTGGTCTGTGTCTTCATGGGCCACGACGAGGATCTGGTGCTCGCTCGCGAACTGGTCTCGCACAGCTTCACGCCCAGCCTTTCCTTTCCTACCGCCCTTCTTGCCCTTCTTCTCGCCGAGTGAGGCGAGAGAGCCGTTGACGGCACGCATCATCTCCTCGCGGCTTGGCTGCTGGTCTTCCGCCCAGGAAAGGGTGTAGTGCAGGACGTGGTTCTTGGACTTGCGCCCGGTGCTAGGAATGCCCGCTTCGCTCTTCAAGCGGCTCTGATCGAGCGCCGTAGCAGCCATGACACGCGCGGCCGTCTTGGCGCGATCAGTGGCGAGGTTGCGGGTCTCGGTCCAGGCAACACGCTCAGGGTTCTCCTGGCCCTTGCTGCCTTCGAGGAGGTAGGCAACGAGCCCGGCGAAGGACTTGCCTTGCTTGGTGTGGACGACATCAATCATCGGCGTCGAGCACCTTGTCGAGGACGTCGCTGACCTTCGTTCTGAGCTGGCCGATCCCTTGAACAACGTCCTCCCACGACGTCGCGAAGCGGCGGTTCGTGTGGCTCGATAGGGCGAGCTGGTTGGCGTTGTTCCCGATCGCTTTGAGCTCTAGACCGAGCCGGTTGATCTCGGAGATGAGCGCGGCCGTCTGTCGCCTTGCGGGAGGCGCAGCGGCGAATTCGAGTATCCGTTGGACGAGCCCAGCCTCGTTGAGGCCTGCGGCTTCGGCTTGCTGGCGGAGGTAGTCACGCGAGAAGAGTTCGGCGACGTCTACACCGCGCTTCTCAAGTGCAGCGACCGTTTCCGGTGTGGATTGAGACCGAGAAGCGGGGGCCCCGAAGCCCAAGCGGCGACGCACGTATTCCGCTTCGCTGACGCCGTGCAGACGAGCCTCATGGCCGAGAGCTTCCTTCTCGGCCATCGTGAGGTCTGCCCGTGTTGAAGCGCTACGCTGCTCGCCGGGCTGCTTTTTCGGTCGTCCACCAGCCACGCTACGCAGCCTCCCTTCTTGTTCTTACCGCCCTCGCATCCAACGCCGGTGCGTTGGCCGTCATCCAAGGGTCGGAACCTTGGCGCGCATCCAAACCGCGAAGGGTTGGGCCAGATCCACCGGGGAAACGGTGGCCGTATCCAAACCGGAGGGTTGGTCGTCTCCAGGGTCGAAACCCATGGCGCTCATCCAAACCGCGCAGGGTTGGTCCGCTCCACCGGGACACGGTGGCCGCATTCAATCGGGACGGTTGATCGCTTCCAGGGGCGAACCCCTGCCCGGAGCCACCCCATTTGGGGGTGCAACCGGGCCGACGCGCATACAACCGGCAGCCGTAAGGCTGAACCGTTGTGCGTCGGGTCCTCGATCGGGGGGGAAGCCCCGACCAGACGGCCGCAGGCCGCCGCGTAGCGGTGTTTTTCGGTACGAAAAACATATCTGGCTCCTCGTTGATACTCGGAATTTGCCATAACCGGCTTCATATGTCAAATGGGAGCACCTAAAGGCCATGACCCGGCTCCTGAACCGCCGTGCAACCGGGCTGTTTCAGGCCGCTCTACCACTCACGGTTGCCGTGGTGGGGTCGCCAGGCACCCGACGACGCTCTTCGCGTCTTGGCGGGTTCGCACTGGCGAACTTGCTCCCCTCTGACGCCCTGCAGTCGCAGGTCGGGGGAGCTCCTTGAACAGAGCACGTCCGCGCTAGCGGCGTCCAGCTCTCCGATCTGGTGAGTGCCACAAGGCTGTGGACGACATCGCCAGCGCGGCCACTCGCGGGATGGGCCACAGAGCTCGGTCGTGTCTGGGAGACCGTTCCCGCCACAGCGAGACTCTCACAATCGGATGCTGCTGCTGTCTAGCATCTCCGAAAACGCTCGACAGCTTGAAGAGTCGTAGCTACCGCCGAAGACGCTCTCTGCCAGATATCGCCACTAGCAGCCCGTTGAGAGATGGTCGGGGTACCGGAGCCAGTGACCGGTGGAGGTTTAGTTACGTGAGGC
>OJFX01000442.1_pt1 | contig 15325 bp, 11 predicted proteins | sample 1594171 | NCBI WGS metagenome assembly OJFX01 (sample SAMN05416840, study PRJEB24817) | seawater metagenome | isolation source: Sea water | place: Canada:Atlantic | collected 2013-07
CTAGTCTCGTGGGCTCGGAGATGTGTATAAGAGACAGGTGAGGACATGATCGACGCCCTGGAGGGTCTCTACGATTCGAGGGCCACGGACCCACGGGCCCGCACCTTCATTCCCGTTGCGATGGCACGGCTGTCCCTTTGGGCTGGGGACGCTGGCGGCGCGGATGACAAAGTGCTTTTCGGTCTGCAGGACCGGGTGATGGACCTCTTGACGAAGGACCTCACAGCGCGGTCATCGGGCGCCATGGGCGCGATACACCGTGAGGCGCTGGTGGAGGCCCTGGGACTCTTGGGCACCTGCGCTCCGGACAAGCGTCAAGCGGCGGCACGGGACGCGCTGGGTACCGTCATGAAGTCGGGTCAGGAGCGGGAGGCGGGCCTCGCAGCCATCGCCCTTGCCCGCATCGCCGCGAGGGGGCCTATTCCGGCCGGGGATGTGACGCTGGCCATCCGCAGTGAGCTCGGAACGCGCTGCTTGAACGGAAAGCCAAGCCTGCGCCCGTGGGCCTTGTTGGCCCTGGGTCTTTTGGAGGGCGAGCGCCTGGCGGCTGGCGCGGCGCCCGCACTGGGTACTCAAGCGCTCCTGGAGACGCGTCTGGAGGCTGCCAACAGCCCCGAGGAGCGTTCCGCCGCCGCGGTGGCCCTTGGGCTCTCGCGCAACGCCAAAGCGGCGCAGAAGGTTCTCGAGGGGACCACGAAAGGGGACTTCCGCATCCGAGGCCTGCACGCGATGGCCCTGGCCCTCATGGGCAACAAGGACGCCGTTTCGGAGATGCGCAAGATCGTCTCCTCGGGTGTTTACCGTCCGTACCTGGAGAGGGACGTGGCGACCGCGCTCGCCTTGCTCGGGGACGTGCAGCTCGCCGCCACGCTCGCCTCGAAGCTGCGCACCGCGCGCTTCATGCCGGAAAAGGTAGCGGCCCTTCAGGCCCTCGCTTGGTGCCGCGACACCACTGCCGTTGGGCCCCTATTGCAGGTGGTCAACGCACGGCGGGTCGGCGGATCACGCGTGGACGACACGACGCGCGCCTTTGCCATCGCGGCCCTGGGGGCGCTCGCAGCCAAGAAGCCGATCCAATGGAACGTGCCCTTCGCCGAGTCGATTCCATGGCCCGCTGCCCCGGCGACGTTGACCGACCCTGAGCGTGGCGGCGGGGTGCTCGACCTGTTCTAAGTTCGGCCTGGGTGAACAGCCCAGATGACCGAGACAAGAGAAAGGCCCGGCCGGTGTCACTGCACCGGCCGGGCCTTTCCGTAAGCGTCCTTTGGAGATCAGAACGGCGCGCCGGCGTCGATCCAGTCGCGGACCGCGTCCGGATCACCGGCGAAGGTTCCACCGAAGGGCATCGCGCTTCCGCAGGTCGGGTTTCCAAGCTTCTGGTACAGCACACTGCTGGTCGAGTCTCCCGGAACCACGTAGTCGTCGGGGAAGCAGCAGACCGACTCCACGTTGATCAAGTTGTTGTAGGCGTCCTGCGCGGTGCTCAGATCCAGGCCGCAGATGCCGCCGTGGCAGCTGACGCACGAACCAGCATTGATGTTGGGCTGCGTCAGCAGCGGGTAGATGTCGTTCTGGAAGGTCAAGCCCGGGGCGGAGTCGAATTGAATCTCCAGGCCTTGGCTCAGGTTCGAGAACCCCGGAGCCGCCACGTCGCGGTGCCAGAACTGGAAGTTCACCGTGTCGCCGGGCATGACCGAGTAGGCGCCCATGGGCGCGGCGATGGCGTTCAGGTCCAGGGCAAGGGAGACGGTGCCCGTGGCGCCGGAGCTCACGATGCCTGCGTTGAATCGGCCGATCATGCCGCCCACGCAAAGGTTGCCGTTGGAGCCGCCGGGGTTCATCACGAACGTTTGGGTCTGGCTCGTGACGAAGAGGCCGAACTGGTTGAGCGGGAGACTCGAAACGCCGAGCGTGACGTCGTTCAGGGCCACATCGGTGCTGCCGGTGGCGGAGATCAGCGAGATGGAGCCCGTGGAGTTCGGGGCCGCCACGCAGTAGGTCGAGCCAATCTGCGCAGTCGCAGCACTGGAAAGGCTGGCTGCGGCGAAAGCGAAGGTGGCTAGGGCGCGGGGCTTGAGTCGTTGAACGAGATGCATAGGGTCTTTGGATTCCGTGGGGCCACTGGAAGCTCAGCTGTCCAGGGGGCCAATGAATGTGCGGCGGGAAGCGCAAGGGCGCGCGAAGCGGTCGCGTGCCCCTTGATGGACGGGCCGCGGTTCCGATAGGTTCCCGCCCTGCGACGCATTCACAGCAAGGTGACGCCACAAAAGACTACCTCGCTGGCGGCCCTGGAATGGAGATTTGCGGTCCCGAGGAAACGAGCGAGATGCCGCAGCGGCGATTCGTCTCAAAATTGGAACTTACCCCCGGGGGAATTCACGCAGCGCGGAGGGACCTCGCCGTGGATCCCGCGGCCCAGAGGCTCCCGGCCATCCCGATGAGACCCGCCAGCAGGACGGCCCATTGGGCACGGCGCACGGCACCCTTGGACCTGGACCCCTCCTCGGCGAACTCCTGGAGCTGAGCCGAGTATCCGCTTATCCGGCCCGCCCATCGATCATCGCCCTGGACGGCAGCTCGAAGCCTCTCGAGCCGCACCGTTGAGATCTTTTGGGCGCCGACGGCCAGCCCAGCATCGATGGCCATGGACAAGAGCCCAGGGTCATTCGGCACCGACTGCAAACCCTCGGAAGCCAGTTCCAGCGCACGCAGGGGCGACCCCCCCAGCCAGTGCACGCGGGCCTCCAGGATCGCACGCAGGCCGGGGTGCTCGATGGAGGCGGCCGCATCCAAGGCGTCAGTAAAGTCAGCCTTGGCCGCGAAGGAATTCACTGCTTCGGCTGTGTCGAGATCACGGGGACTGGGAGGGTCCAGGGGGACGGCCTTGCCGCCATCCGTCTGGTCATCGAGCTCCTGAAGCCTCTTCGCGGCGCTCGCAATGGAGCTGGCCTGGAGGGATTCCGTGTCGCTTGTGTCGTCGGTCAGGCTGTACCCATCGGCCCACGCGCTATCGACGGGGATCCACGCCCCGGGAACTTCGAGGGATGGGATCACCCGATCGACACCATGGGCAAGGTGGCCGCCGCGGGACCCAAATGCGCGTTCGCCCGGCTGGGGCACGCCGCTGCCTTTGCGCCCGAAGACCACCCAGTTGCGGGAAAGGGGAACGCGCGCCAGGTAGACGGTGGACTCAAGCCCTTCGTGGGCGCTCGCGGCAATGGCACGAACGACGGGGTCGTCGGGTCCGAACCCCCCAATGTTGACGGTGAGCCAGCCGTCCTCGCGCAGGGTCCCCGCGATTTCGCGGAACGCCTCCACGGTCGCCAGGTGCGGTGGGATCTCCATGTTGTTCGCGTAGGCGTCCACAATCACCTGGTCGAACTTTCGGTCGAGGAACCGCAGCGCCGCGCGCCCGTCAAGGTCCCCCAACGCCACCCGAGATTCCGTCCCCCGTTCGAGTTCGAAGTAAGCCTCGCCGAGCTCGAGGACGGCCTCGTCAATTTCGATGCCGACGGAGCGGAGCTCTGTTTCAGGGGCTTTCGTGCCCTCCAGGACCCGGACCGAGGTCCCCGCCCCCAAACCGATGACGAGCATGTCCCAAGTCCCCGGAGCCTCCCGCGTCTCCTGGGTCGTCCAGGCAAGGGGAAGTGCGAAGAGGTTGTAGTAGTGGCCTTGGGGCAGCAGGCCGGGCTCCTTCGTCCAGACGGATTGGAAGGAGTCGAGGCTCTCATTCACGCGCAGGATACGAATCGGACCCTGCCCCTCCTGCCCTTCGGTTTCGATAGCGCGAATGGACTGCACGCTCGATTCGGCCGCCGCCAGAAGGGTCTCCCCCTCCCCGGCGCTGCGGCCAAATGGGCCCGACTGGAGCGTCGAGGTTGCGGCACCTCCGGCGAAGATGGCCAGGGGCAACCAGAGAGCCGAAGCGATGCGCCGCTCCCCGATCAAGAGGATCGCCATCCCCGAGGCCGCCAAGCATGCGGACGCCAGCACGAAGGTCTTGGTGATCCCCATGCCTGGGATCAGGAGGTGCGTGGTGCTGAACGTGCCCGCGAGGCTCCCGAGGGTCGATGCGGCCAGCACGCGGCCCCCGGCGGCCCCCGCGCCGCTTCCGCTCATGCGTTGTATCGCTTCCACCGCCAGGGGGCCGGCGCAGCCCAGCGCGGCGGCGGCTGGAAGGAAGAGCACGGCGGCGCATGCGAGGCTGCCCCACACAAGGACCCCCGCCGCACGGTGCAGAGGCACACCAGACGGCATGAAGAACTCCGCCACGGGGCCTGCGACCAGCGGCAAGAGCGAGGCCAGGGCACCGGCAATCACCAGCACACTGCCCAGGCGGTGCGCCGGATTCGCCGTCGTTGCGAGCCGGCCTCCGATGGCGTACCCCAAAGCGAGCGCGGCGAGGACCACGCCAATCACGTTGGTCCAAACGCTACTGGAGGTTCCAAACCACGGCGCCAAGAGACGGACGGCGCCGAGCTCGACGACCATGGTCCCGGCACCGGCCAATGCCACGACGCCCAGGAGCCAAAAGCCCCGTCGGGGCTCCGGGTCCTGGGCGTCCAGCTGATCTGGATCCGAAGAGCTCAATCGCCCGATTCGGAATCCGAGTCGTCGGCGATGGCGGGCAGGTGGTACTGCTTCGTCGCGGTGTAGAGACGATCCGAGTCGATCTTGCCGTCGCGGAGCAGCTCCATGAAGGTATTGACCGAACGCTGGAACGTGTCCTTGGACTCGGCGCCGTTGGCGATCACCGTCACCGGTCGGTCGAGGTCCACGAGGCCGTCGGAAAGGAAGAGAGACACATCGCGCACGCCCTTGCCCGTCAGCGTGATGGTGTTGGTCTCACGGTTGATCTCACCCGTGATGCGCACACCCGACATGTCCTTCATGGCGGCGAATTGGATCCAGTAGCCCTTCGTCGGGAAGCGGCCCGAGGGGGCAATCGTCACCTTGTCGGGATAGGCCTTCCGGCGCTTCTTGTCCATCCAGGCGGCGATCTCCTCGAGTCCGGCGTCGGCAGAAACGGTGATCCCTTCGATGCCCGCAGCTTTGGCGCGCTCCGCGAAGGCGGTGGTCTTCGCACCGCCGCCGCAGATGAGGACAGGAACGTGGGCCAGGTTCTCGGGGTTCAACCCATTGCCTGCGTCGCTCGCCCAGCAGAAGACTCCGGCGAACCGGTCGGCGGAGGAGTGGGCAAACTCAAGTGCCGTCTCGCCGCCCCGGACGCGGCCTCCGATGAAGATGCGGCTGCGGTCCACGGCCCAGGTCTTCATGATGTCCGCGTACGTGATGAACACGGCGCCGCGGCCATCGCTCTCCGTCCAGAGGTTCGAGTCGCCCGGCATCTTCGGGGACACGATGATCGTGGAGTCCTTCAGGCCCCCGTGGGTCCACCGGTTCGTGATGTGATCCTTCGGGTTCTCGCCTTCCTCCGGGATGCTGATGATCACCGGGTAAGGCCCTTTGGAGCCGCGATACTTCGGGGGCGTCCAGATGGCGTACTCCACGACGAGGTCACCGCGCTCCACTTTGCGCATCACCACTTTGCCCGCGGCACCGCGGGGATCCTTACGGCCGTAGTTGTTGGCGCTGTAGATGGCGAACCCGAGGTCCGCGGTGTGCTTCAGGATGTTGCCGCCCTTCAGCTTCTTCTTGTTGAGCTTCTTGATCTCCTCGCCGACCGCGTACTTGGTCTCGAGGGTGTCCTTGTTCTCGTCGAGCACTTCAAACCATTCGCCAAAGCGCTTGGCGAGGGTCTTCATGTCTCCGTCCTTGAGCACGCGCTCGGGGCCGTCCTCCTGGAGGTTCAGGAAGCTGGGGGCGGCCATGGCGAAGGCCGAGCAAAATGCGAGCGCGAGGGCCGCTTGGATCGGTCGAATGGTGCGCATAAAGAAGTCGAAGGAGAGGAAGTGATGGCCGCGCCGCGACGGGCCAGTGAGGAGCCAGTGAAGAGCCAGCGCCAGGGGTGGCGACCAGTCGTGGTGATCAGGCGGCGGTAGATCGTGGGCGTTGTGGCGCCCGGCTTGGAGCATTATCCCAAAAGGATAAGGACTCGAACGTGGCGGCACGTTCAGGGATTCACCGGCTGCCGGGTTTGGCGCTTGTCAAATCGGAGGAACTGGCCCGCAGGCTCCCGAGGACGGAAAGGCCGTGGCCACGCAATGCCCAGGGGGCGTCGGCGGGATCCAGGGGAAGTGGTCCAGGCGTCTGTGCTGGGTCTTGGGTCCCGGCGGCGCGGGCCCGGTCGAGCAAGTTAGCGAAGAGGGCACCGGCGGTTTCCCAATCGTCCTGACCGTTTTTCGGGGCGGACTGGAGGCGGGCTAGTCCCGTGATTTGGGCGCCATCGATGCCCCCCTGGGCCAGGGCAGCCCCGAGGCTGGCGGCCTCGACACCACGGCGCCCGAACCCAGCGGCCACGATGGCGTGGCGCTGGACGAGGGCCAGGCGGTCGGCGCGGGAGGTGCGTGGATGGCCCATGAGTGCTTTCAGTGCACGGCTGGCCTCCTTGAAATGCTCGTCAAGGTTCGCATCGGTGGCGCCGCGTCGGAGGGCGCCTTCGAGGCAAAAGGCGCTCCAGACGGTGCTGGCGGCTTCACCGGAATCGAACATTGCGAAGGACCGCTGGTGCATGGCGCGGGCGATTCGGAGGGCTGAATCGCCGTCATAGTCCCCCATCGACTTGATGAAGAGGTCGTACGCGGGGCGCAGGGCGCCGGCACCCTCGGCGTCGGATGCCAGCCGAGACACGAGGGCCTCGAGCTCCCCATCCTGCGTTGGGGCCAGGGGACCAGCTGGGGGTCCAACAGGAGAGGAATCGAAGCCCCCACCGTGGACGCTGGACGCGGCAAGGCACAGTGCCACGCACCAACCAGCGGCCCTCTTCAGGAGCGGAGTCACCGAACCGTTCAGGGCTCGCGGTCGCGCAGCGTGCGGTCTGACTTTCGGCCCTACTTCCAACGTACCTTCCCGCTGCTCCCTTCGGCAGCCTCGGTCACACCGATACGAATCGCGTCTTCGCCCTGTGCTGCGAGGTGGCTCTCCACCGCGTCGAGGTCCGCGTTGTCCACGAAGAGCACCATGCCAATGCCCATGTTCAACGCCTGATAGGCCTCTTCGCGATCGATCTGGGCTGCGTCGACGATCATCTTGAAGAGCGGCGGGACTTCCCACGAATCCAGGTCGATGACCGCGTCATGGGCCCCAAGGACCCGGGGGACGTTGTCGATCAGGCCACCCCCGGTGATATGCGCCATCGCGGCGAGGGACCCCTTTTCGAGCAGCGGCCACAGCAGCTCCAGGTAGCTGCGGTGTGGTGCCAGGAGGGCTTCGGCCACCGTCACGCCCCCAAGGGCCTCGGGCCGGTCGTCGATGCCGAGTCCCAAGCGCTCGAAGATCACCTTGCGTGCGAGGGAATAACCGTTGGTGTGCAGGCCGCTCGACCGCAGCCCAATCAGGGTCTGTCCCGGCTTCACGCGCGATCCGTCGAGGATCTTGTCGCGGGCGACCGACCCCACGATGAAGCCCACGAGGTCGAAATCCCCGTCGCCATAGAGGCCGGGCATCTCCGCCGTTTCACCGCCGAGAAGCGCCATCCCGTTGTCGCGGCACGCGTGGGCGCAGCCGTTCACGAGGGCAGCCACAACGTTGGGCTCGAGCCGGCCCGTGCCGACGTAGTCCATGAAGAAAAGCGGTCGGGCCCCCTGCACGAGGATGTCGTTGATGCAGTGCTGGACGAGGTCACGCCCGACGGTGTCGTGGATGCCGGCTCGTTTGGCCACTTCCAGCTTGGTCCCAACGCCATCGGCACTGGCCACGAGCACATGCCCGTCAGCGCCGACTTTGGCGAGGTCGAAGAGGCCGCCAAAGAGCCCCATGTCGGACAGCACCCCCGGGGTGAACGTGGAGCGGACGGCTTCCTTGGCCGCGGACAGCGCCTCGTCCTGGGCGGCGATGTTGACGCCGGCGTCCTTGTAGGTGATCGGTTTGGCTTCGGTCACGGGGTCGTTCTCGTCTTCGGGGTCGTCGGGGGAGGCGCGGGAGAAAGGCCCCCACAGGATCCGCCGACCAGGATAGTCGAGCACGGCCCCGGGTCCTACAGGCTGGGGGCGAACCTACGCCGATCCCGGCGAGGGCCCCCACCGCCGGTGGAGCGGTGCAGCTACAGGATCTATAAGGACCTCGAATCGGGTTCCGGATGGGTTTCGGTTCGTAGGACCTCCGGCGATAGACTGAGGCGTTCCAGGGGCCCGTTTCGGGCGGCCAGGCCTGGGTTCCCGTCGTGGACCCGGCCCCGTCGCTCGACAAGCGCCCACGTGCTCCCCATCAGCGACCTCCCTTTCGCGGAAATCGCTCGCCGCCGCGTCGCGGCCTCTCCCAGTGACCAAACGCCTCCTCGTCCTCGGCAGCACCGGCTCCATCGGTACCCAGACCCTCGACCTAGTCCGGGAGGGCTCTGGGTCTGGCCTCACCATCGATGGATTGGCGGCCCGTTCCTCCTGGGAGCTGGTGTTGGAGCAAGTTCAAGAGTTCCGCCCACGCTTTGTGAGCATGGAGGACCACGCCGCCGCGGATGAGCTGAGGTCCCGTGTCCCCGACTCCGTGGCGGTCTTTTCCGGCGACGAGGGCGTGCTTGAGCTCATCGCGGCCACGGAATTCGACGTGGCGATCCACGGGATCGTGGGTGCCGCTGGACTCCGCCCCTCCATCGCGGTCCTTGAGAAAGGGGGCGTGCTGGGCCTCGCTAACAAGGAATCCCTGGTGATCGCGGGCGAGCTGCTCATGGGCCTGGCGGGGTCCCACGGGGGCGAAATCATCCCGGTGGACTCCGAACACTCCGCCGTCTACCAGTGCTTGCGTGGCGAGGATCTTGCGCAGGTCCGGAAGGTCCACCTCACCGCAAGCGGTGGTCCCTTCCGCACCCGGTCTGCGCAAGAGATCGCCGCCGCGACCCCCGAGCACGCCTTGGCCCACCCCAACTGGGACATGGGGCCGCGGGTCACCGTGGGCTCGGCGACCCTCATGAACAAGGCCCTTGAGGTGCTAGAGCTCCATCACCTCTTCGGGCTCGAACCTGACCGGATCCACGTGGTCGTCCACCCGCAGTCGATCGTCCACTCGATGGTGGAATTCGTGGATGGGTCGGTGATGGCCCAGCTGGGGCCGCCGGACATGCGGGGCCCCATCCATTACGCCATCCACCACCCTGACCGCGCCGAATCCAGCCTCCAGGGCTTCTCCTTCGACACTTTCGCGAATTTGACCTTCGAAGAGCCCGATCGCGCCCGATTCCCGGCCCTCGATCTCGGATTCCGCTGCGTTTCCGAGGGGGGATCCTCGGGTGCTGTGCTAAACGCCGCCGATGAAGTGGCTGTGGAAGCCTTTCTCGCCCGCGAGATCCCCCTCCACGGCATCCCCGAACTCTGCTCCATGGCCTTGGATTCCCGTCCCACGGAATCCTCCTCGTTCACCCCTTCCTTCGGCAGTCTCACTGCCGCGGACACCTGGGCGCGCTCTTTCGTTCGCGAGAGAATCGAGACCCTCGAGTCCACCCGAGCCCACCGGGCGATTCAACGCAACCCGTAGTTGCCCGAGATCCGCGCATGAACCTCTCCGACATCGCCTCCATCATTCAGGTCATCCTGGGGATTGGACTCGTCATTTTCGTCCACGAGCTGGGCCACTTCATGGCCGCCCGATGGTGCGGCGCCCGCGTCGAGGTGTTCTCCCTCGGCTTCGGCCCTCGCCTCTTCGGATGGCGCCGTGGGGATACGCTCTTCCAAGTGGCCGTGGTCCCCCTAGGCGGCTACGTCAAAGTCGCAGGCGAGTACTTCGACGGGACGAGCCCGAAGGAAGAAGGAACGCTCTCTTCGCTCAACGTGCCCCAGCGGTTCCTCTACTACTCCGGCGGCGTGATCATGAACGTGATCTTCGCCCTCGTGGTTTTGCCCTTGGTGATGTTTGCGGGCGTGCCCGCCAACGCCCCCATCGTGGGCAGCCCCACCCCTGGCCTGCCGGCATGGGAGGCGGGAATGCCCGCGGGCAGCCGCGTGCTGAAGGTGAACGATGAGGAGATCATCGACTTTGAGCACATCGTCACGACCGTGGCCGTCAACGGTAAGACCCCGCTCCTCTTTGAGGTCGAAACCCCAGAGGGCTTCGCGGCTGGCGACGGTGGGGAGCGCATTCGAACGTACGAGCTGAAAGCGGAGTACAACGAAGATCGCGGCCTGTACCAGGTCGGCATTCCCTTCGGGATCGATCCAAGCCACAGCCTTGTGGTCGTCCCCGATTCTCCAGCCACCAAGGCGGGTTTGGTCGGTGGCGAGATTCTCCTCAGCGTCGTGGGGCAGTCCCCCGAACTGACCCTGGAGCAACAGCTCTACCGCGCCGTGGACGCGCGGGGCCCCATAGCCCTGCAGGTTCAGGCGGAAGCGGGCGGCGCAGTGCGAACGGTCGAGATCACTCCGAAGATGGTCCCATCCGATCGCAAACTCATCGGAATCACTCCGGCGGTTCAGCTCGTCGACGACCTGCGGCTCACGGGGGTCTCGGGGCCGCTGCTCAAAGCCTTGGGCCTCGCCAGCGGCGATCGCATCTTCATCGTCAACGACCTTCCCGTGACCTCCCGCAACGAGTTCGTCACGGCACTCCTGCAGGGGAGCGGCGCCGACGAGATCTCGATGAACGTGCTTCGTGGTGGCGCGATCCAAACACTCAGCGCGCCGATTCCAGAGGGGATCAATCCAGTCGCCCTCGCATCGGACATCAGTCTGATGCCCGATGAGGACAAGGCCGTCATCAACGTTCTTGTGGGCATGGGCGCGGACCGCGCGGGCATGCGCAATGGCGACGAGATCATCTCCATCGACGGCATGCCAATGTCCAGCTGGGAGCAGCTCCTGCAGACCATCCGGGCCAAGGTCGAGGAGGGCCAATCGATGGAGGTCTTGGCTTACCGTGGCGTGCCCGACCCCGTCACCGGCACGCGCGAGGAAATCCGGGTCGAGCTCACCGGCGAGGCGCGGGAAGAGGCCGATTACGGCTTGGGCCTGCGGGCTGCCACCTTCACCATGAAGGCGGACGGCTTCGGCAACGCCGTCGCCATGGGTGTGTTCTCCACGAAGCGTTTCCTCGTTGACGTCGGGCAGCAGCTCAAGAAGATGCTGTTCAGCGACGAGATCTCCACGAAGAACCTCGGGGGCATCATCACGATCAGCGTGATCTCCTTCGACACGGCCAGCCAAGGGCTCTCCAAGCTCTTCTTCTTCCTCGCGATCCTCAGCATCAACCTGGCGATCATCAACTTGCTGCCGATCCCCATCCTCGACGGCGGGCACCTGCTCTTCCTCTTGATCGAAGCGATCAAAGGCAGCCCGGTGTCCGAGCGCGCGTTTGGCTATAGCCAGGTGGTGGGTCTGGTGATGATCATGTCGCTCATGGTCTACGTGACGTATCAGGACATCGTCCGCTGGATCCTGCCGGGTTAGACCCGACACCATGGGCAAAAGCAAAAAGGCCAAGGGGTCAACTTCTGGGTCGGCCGCCAAAGGGGCCGCCGAGGAATTGGATCCAAGGTCGCATCCCGTCATTGGTTTCGGGCGCCTCATTCGTGTGGCGCTTGCGCCCTCGGCGGCGGCGGACATCATCGTCGGGATCGCGATCGCCCACCGTGGCCAGTGGCCGACCACTGCCCTGCCATGGCTGCTCGTTCCGGCGAGCCTCGGGATCTATCACGGTGCCATGGCCCTCAACGATTGGAGCGATCGTCACGAGGACGCCGTGAGCCGTCCCGACCGGCCGATTCCCTCGGGCTCCATCGGGCCTGGCTTCGCCCTCGGGATCTCGGTGCTGCTCATCCTGGGGGGCATCCTCTGGGCCACGGCCGCGGGTCCCCGGGCGGGTATCTGGATGGCGGTCGTTGCGCTTTTGGCCGTTGGCTACGACCTGGCCGGCCGGGGCCCTTTACGGGGTCCTATGTTGCTTGGCCTCTGCCGCGCCGGCAACCTCGGCGCCGGGCTTGCCTCGCCCTACCTGGTGGGTCAGATGGACCTGCAAGCAGCTCCTCTGCTGCTTCCGTTGTCGCTGCTCTACGGGCTGCACATCTTCTTCATCTCTCGGTTGGGCCGGCTCGAGGATCTCGAAGACGAAGAGCCTCTGGAAGACCGCCCCACCGACGCCATGCGGGGAGCGGGCTTCACGGCCCTGGCGGTTCCCGTGGTCGGCATCCTTGCCTGTGGCTGGATCGCGATGTCCAGGCCTTCCGAAGAGGTGATGCTCCCGATCGCTGCCGGTCTGGTGCTCTCGTCGGCCCTTGCCGGCTGGAACGCCGTCGCGATCCTCGGCCGCGCCCGCGTGGAGCACGAAAAGGGCTGGGAGCGAGCGTCCGTGGGCGCGGCCACGGGTCTCGCACTCAGGCGGCTCCCAATGTTCACCGCTTCGATCGCGGTGATCGCTGCCTTCATGGGCCCTGCGTCCTGGGTGGCCATAGCCTTCGCCATTCTTGGGGCCAAGGTCAGCGGCATGCTGCGGTCGGTCTTCCCGCTTACTTAGCCAGTCCGCTCGCAACGAGCCAGTCCTCGGCTCCCTTCACGTCGTGGAACGCGCCGCCGAGGGACGCCGCGCGCATGCGGGCAATGGCGAGCCCGAGGGCCGGGCCCTTGGGAATGCCGAGCTCGATCAGCCTTTGACTGGGCAGCTCAAATGGCGAGACGGGTGCCTTCCGATGGCGTCCGTCGAGCTCTTCGGCCAGCCGGGCGAACGGATCCGTGGAACGACCATCGGCCGCGGCCCTCGCGCTGGCAATGTCGAGGGCCGGTGCCGTCGCCGCCATGCGGGCCACGAGAACACGGCGGCCGAGCTCCTCGGCCCCGAGGCCATTCGTCTCGGGCTCGCCCGCCATCGCCCAGTCCTCGAGGAGCAGGCTATGGTCCCAAAGGACCGCGGCAGATTCGCGCAGGTCCTTGGACGCGCGCAGCGCGGTGACCCGGTCCCTGGTGCCCTTGGTGTCCGCGTCGCCCAGCAAAACCGCAAGGCCGCTCGCCAGGGGAATCGGACTGGCCATGGCAGCGAGCATCCGGATCCGACGGGCCTTCTGCCCCGCGTCGAAGCCGCCCTGGCCCCAACCGGGCAGGCAGAGATCGCCGAGGCCGGTGTCCTCCAGGTGCTGAATCGCAGTGGTCGCGCGCTCCGCAGCGAAGATCTTGCCGAGTTCCCCGAGCACCCGTTCAGGGCTTACGCCCGCGAGCGAGCCGCGTTCCGCCCGCGCCGCCTCCAGAAGGCCCGGGGCCGGCTCGAGGCCCAACGCCGCGGAAAATCGAGCCATCCGGAGGAGCCGCAGTCCGTCCTCTCGGAACCGGTCCACCGCATCCCCCACCGCCCGCAGTCGACGCTCGATCAGGTCCTGCACCCCACCGGTGGGGTCCACGATCGTCCCATCCAGGGGGTCAAGGAAGAGGGCGTTGCACGTGAAGTCGCGCCTGCGGGCATCCGTGGCGGCATCCGAGGCGTACCGGATCGAATCCGGACGCCGCTGATCCGAGTAGCCCGTTTCCTCGCGGAACGTGGCGACCTCAAGCTCCAAACCGTCCATGACCACGACGACGATGCCGAACGCTTTTCCCACGGGGATCGTCTTCTCGAAGAGCGCTTCGACCCGGTCCGGCAGGGCGTCCGACACAATGTCGACGTCCTTGACGGGCCGGCCCAGGATCAGATCCCTGACGGTCCCCCCCACCACCCAGGCCCGGTGGCCCGCGTCCCCGAGGACCTGGGCAATGGCCAGCGTCGATTCGCGCCAGGGCGCCGGGATGCGCGCGGCGAGATCCGCGCCATCGATCGTCTTTCCGTTCACCATGGCGATTGAATCGTAAGCGCCCGCTTCCCACACTTCATCTATCGGGGCGGATCGCCGACGGAGCAAGGCGCTTCGAGGGCAGAGGGGCGCCCCTTCATATCCATGGCGCGCGCAATTCAAACGACCCCGGCCAGCGATCCGGATCCGCTCCCGAAAACCGTCGGGGCCGCGGACGCGAAGGGCGCAGAGACGCAGGGTGTCCCCGCGGCGGTCCTCGTGGGCGCCATCGCGCTGCTCGTGGTCCTCGTGTCCTTGCCGCGGTTTCGCGCCCACGTCCTGCGTGCCAATCAGAGCGACGCGCGGCTCACCTTGGACCTGCTCGGGAAGACCGTGTTCGCGGAGGGCTGGCTCGAGGGTTTTGGCGCTGCCGCTGCGCCTGACGAGCTCTACGACGTGGTCCTCTCGGAGAAGCCCCTGGTGCATCGATTCCAAGATGCCCGGCGAGTCGAGGGAGCACCGCAGATGCTCCACCACGGATACCTCGTGGACACGGGCCACGTGGTGACCGGGGCACTCAGGAGGCCTGCGCTGGTGACGTGGCCAAATACCTACGGGCGATCCGGCGACGCGGCCTTCGCCCGGACCCGGGACGGAGCCATGTACGCCCACCGCAACGGCGGCCTTTGGTCTGGCCTGGCGCACCCGCTGATCCACGCTGACTTGTCGGACGAAGGCTGGCGGCTCATCCGCGGGCCAAGGGACGCCGTCGACCCGTCCAAGTGAAGCTTCGAACCGGGCGCCCCGGGGCCCTTACGGCTACCGCGGCCCCTCGCCCCGCTCGGCAATCCCCCTTGCCAAGTCCTCGAACCCACGGGCGCTGAGCCACTCGACCATGCGGGCAACCGTCCGCGCCGGGCGCTTGCCCATCCAGCGTCCCCCCATCAGGGGCTCTGTGGCGTCCGGGTTCTCGCGTCCCGCCAATTGCCTTGCGTCCGCCTCCAGCCGCGCGGGATCGAAGCCGCCGACTTGCAGGCACGCGAGGTCCCCTTGGGCGTCAAAGAGGAAGACGATGGGGAGAGGCAGGTCCTCGTAGGGACTCAGCGTGCGCGCGAGAACGAGTTCGATGACGCTGCCAGCAGGGCCGTCGGCCCGGCCGCTGAAGTCCGCCGCCCCTGCCGATTCCGCCATGGCCTTGGCGGCCGCCTCTTCCCGCACGCCGTCCAGGGCCAAGGTGGCGATTTCGAGGCCCGCCGCGGAGCGCAGCCCGGCCCGCGACCGCACCGCCGCCCCAAGGGTGTCCTTTGCCTGGGGGTTCGACGCGGTCCAGGTGATCAACGCGAACCCGCCCGGGCCCGCAAGGTCACGGACCTTGCGGGGTTTGGCGCCAAACGAGGGAATGCGCAGGGCGCCAAGTGGGATCTCATCGATCAATGGAACCCGGAGCTCTTCAGGTCCCGGCGTTCCCGAGGGGAGGACCTCCGGGAGCTCGGCAGTCAAGCTGGGTCGCGGCGGCCCGGCGCCGCGCAGGCG
>OJFX01000446.1_pt1 | contig 15195 bp, 17 predicted proteins | sample 1594171 | NCBI WGS metagenome assembly OJFX01 (sample SAMN05416840, study PRJEB24817) | seawater metagenome | isolation source: Sea water | place: Canada:Atlantic | collected 2013-07
ACGGTGACCTGGCCGGATCTTCCGATGCCCGGACCGCCGAGCAGCTGTTCTTCCTGCGTGAAGCGCGCATGCAGCTGAAATCGGTCCGCATCACGCTCAACAAGGGCAAGATCCGGACCGAACCCGGTGCGCTTTACCACATGCAGGGCAATCTCGAGATGAAGGCCTCGACAGGAGGCGGCATCCTGCGCGCCGCGGCCCGTCGCATGACGTCCGGAGAGACGTTCTTCGTCAACGAGATCCATGGGACCGGCACGATCATCCTCGAGCCGACTTACGGCCATTTCATCCTGGCCGAGGTTTCCGATGGCAGCGAGCTGATCGTCGACAAGGGCATGTTCTATTGCGGGATCGGCGAGCTGGATATTGGCGTGGTCATGAATCGCGGCAGCGGAGTCATCGGCGGTGAAGGTATCTTCCAGACCAGGATCTCCGGGAACGGCATCGCCGCCCTGTTCTCGCCTGTACCGGCCGTCGAACTCGAGGAAATCGATCTCGCAGGCGGCAAGCTCTATGTGGACGGCAATTTCGCCCTGATGCGGACAGGCGGCGTGAGCTTCCGGCTCGAGAAGTCGTCCAAGTCCTGGCTCGCGACCTCCGTATCCGGCGAAGGGTTGCTGCAGGTCTTCGAGGGCCAGGGAAAGGTCTGGATTGCACCAACCCAGACGGTCTACGAGCGCCTGGCAACGCCCGAGGGGCTGCATATCCTGTCGCAGGCGACCGGTGCCCGCTCCAACATGACGGGCCGCCGAAATGGGTGAGCCCGACAAGAATGACATCCCGGAAGGGCGCTGCGCGCCCGCAGACCGGCGCGGCCGCATGGACCAGGCCGACAAGATCCTTCTCTCGGCGATCGCCATCTTCTTTGCTGCGGCCTTCATAGCGCTTTGTTTCGCCCTCAAGGCACTTCTCGACGCTGTAGGCCTGGTGGCCGCCGGGGTCGGCCTTGGAGCCGCCCTGATCATCGCGATCCCGATCGCGGTTCTTCTCCTGTTGCTGCTTCTCGTCTTCTCCGGCGATGGCATGCTGGGAGAGTTCCATACCGCGGTACCGGCGTTTTTCGCCCTGGTAGCCTTCTTCACGCTGACCATCGCGGTCGTCTTCTGAGCCGAATAGGTTTCGCGTTTTCGCATACCGACGGGACAATGCCTCCGCAGACAAGCGGAGGCGGGACATGGATTTTGATTGCTGGCATGGCACGAACCAGGAGTTCGACAGGTTCGAGGTCGCAGCCCTGGGGACGGCCAATCCGAATACCGCGAGCCGGACCGCCTTCTTCTTTGCCACCGACAGAGCAGTTGCCGAGGACTACGCCCAAAAGGCCGCGCGCAGCATGATCCCGAACCAGATGGCGCATGAGGCCAAGGTGGCTGCGCTCATCGAAGCTGCGACGACGGCAATGCGAAAAGGCGACGAGACCGGCTATGAAGCACGGATCCTCGAGGCAGAAGAAATGGAAGCGGAGGCGCGTGACGCGGAGCCGTGCGGAGCTGCGATCCTGAATTGCAGGGTTTCACTTGTGAACCCGGGATACCTGGACGCGGGGCAGGGCGAGATCATGAGGGACCTCGCGGCAGCCGTGATGGCCCTCAAGGCTGCCGGTCATGATGGAGCCATTATCCGGAACATTCATGACAGCCCGTCGGGCAATACTCCGGTATGTGACCACATTGCCGTTTTCGATGCGGACTGCATCGAGATCATGGCGCGGGAGTATCTTGAAGCGCCAGAAGAACTTCCGGAAATGTCCTTCTGATCAGACGGCCGATTCCGCCGGCATTCCGGCCATGCGATCGGCGTTCGGATGGGCCAGGATCTCATCCAGCGAGATCGGCCGGAACCCAGTCGCATCAGCACCCACGTTGAACCGCCGCGGTGCAGATGCCAGTTCGGGCTTGTGCGTATGCGCGTGAAGATGGATTGAACCGCCGAACCATCCGTCCCACTCCTCGATCGGATAGTGAAAGCAGATGAACTTGCGCCGCATGTACTTCAGGGAATGATAGTCCGCGCCCCAGTCGGCCGGGTCATGGTTTCCCCGGATCCGGACCAGATTGCCGCGCAACCTCTTTTCATAGGCCTCCGGCCGGTCTCCCTTCCAGGAGAAGTCTCCGAGGACCAGGACTGTGTCCTTGTCCCGGATCGTCTTGTTCCAGGCCTCCACCATTACCTGCTCCATCTCCTCGAGACAGGAAAACGGGCGGTTGGCCTTGCGGATGATATTTTCATGGCCGAAGTGCATGCAGCCAATGGCGTAGATGGTCATGGTACTTTTCCTTGGTGTCCGGACCATTCTCCGGTATGCGAAAAAACATATCAAGCGATTTGTGACTTTTGCGACAATCTTATTCACGGTATGCTCGGTGCAGCAAAATTGAAGGAGAAGGACTTGGGGGATGCATCCGGTCTTATGGGCGCCATATGTCTGATGGTGCTTTTCGTGGCTGGCGCAGTGAGCCGCGGCCAGGGACGGCTGCGCAATCTGAAACGCGAAAACATATCCCTCATGGCCTATGTGCAAATCCTGGAAGCCAGGAATGCCGCACTCCTTGATGGGCTCAAGGCCGCTGCGGAGGCCGCTGATCGCACGGAGCATGAACGGTATGCGGATGAAATGCCGGACGAGGAGTTCATGGGTTGGGAGGCACCCCGCGCGGATCCTCCTCCGGATCCGCGCATACTGGCCAGGGAGATATTGGGCCTGAGGCCTGATGAAGCGCTGACGCCAGAGAGGCTGAAGTCTGCCTATCGTGACGCGGTGAAGAAAGCGCACCCCGACAATGGCGGGGATGCAGGAACCTTCATGGCCGTACGAGACGCCTACGATCTTCTCGGCGGCAGAGTCTGAAAACGTAACACATCGAAAGGATGTAAAATGAAAATGAAAATCCTGAGGACAACGCTGCTCCTCGGCGTACTTGGCGCCGTTCCGGCATTTGCACAGACCAGCATCGGCGTCATGCCGATGTCGGGTGACGTGATCCGCAAATACCTGCTGGAGAACCCCGAGGTCGTGGTCGAGGCATTGCAGGCCTATGAACGCAAACAGAAGATGGAAGAGATCACCGTAATGCGCGATGCTGTCGCAGCGGCGCATGATGCCATCTTCTCCAATCCGGCATCGCCGGTCATGGGCAATCCCGAGGGGGATGTCACGCTCGTGGAGTTTGCAGATTACAGCTGCCCCCACTGTCGCAACACCAATGCCGAGCTTCGCGAGGTGATGGCGGCCGATCCCGACCTGCGGGTGGTCATCAAGGAATTTCCGATCCTCGGCGAAGAGTCACAACTTGCCGCCCGCTATGCCAAGGCGGTCTATGACCTTTTCGGTTCAGAGGCCTATCGCACCGTGCATGACGCGCTTTTCGACCGCGGCGGTAATTTCAACATGGCATGGTTCCGCACACATGCGGATGAAGAGGGGTTCGATTTCGACGCGATCGCTGATCGCATGGATTCCCCCGAGGTCCTGGACGAATTCAACCAGACGGCGGATCTGGCATCCCGGATCGGGATCACTGGCACGCCTTTCCTGATCATTGGTGACGAGGTGGTGCCTGGAGCAATCGGGGCGCAGGATATGCAGATGCTGATCGCGCAGGAGCGCTCCGAGTAAGCCTCCGATATACCGGCGGCCATGTCGTTTCAGACCTTCAGCATGCAGAAAGGGGCGCGGTTTCCCGCGCCCCTTTCGATCATTTCAGACTTGGGGTCCGTCAGTTTCCGCTGTTGGGCGAGAGGGTGAAGCCGCCGTTGGCCATGAAGTCACCATCATTGCCGCCCACGGTGCCGACGACGCCGTCAGTGAGCACCATGCCGTTCAGCTGGCCTTCGTACTGGCCCTGCGTCATACCATTCTCGCGATGGATCACGCTTGCCGCGTTGTCGACGAATTGGCCGTTCACCAGATCCGCGGTCGAGTAGTACTCGATCGAGGAGGAGCTGTCGTCACCGCGGGTCGCAGTCGCCATGCCGCCGAAGTTGGCTTCGCCAGTGGATGTGCTGATGGTTGCGCTGGCGTCGCCAGTACCAACTTCCCAGGACGTGCCGCCATCCACGGAGTAGCTCACATCGAAGGCGCCGTTGTACTGGCCGTCAGGTGTGTCGGTGCTTGCGACCAGGGTGTCGTCGAGGGTGTAGATGGTCAGGTCGTCGCCGTTGCGATACTGGATCAGGCCGTTGGACCCGCCTTCCAGCTGGTCGACAGTCACCACGACGGTTTCGCCGTCGATTGTGGTCTCGCGCTGCATGCGGGTGATGTTGTTCTGGTCGGAGTGATAGTTGTAGACCTTCGAGCCCCCATCCAGAACATAGTCCAGCAGATCGGCAGAGGATGTGGAGGCCGGGCCGGTGTCAACCGGGGGAGGCGTGGTGGTGCCACCGCCGCCCGAACCGCCACCACAGGCTGCAACGGACATCAGACCAAGAACGGCGACTGTCTTGAGGACTGCATTTTTCATTTTTCGTAACTCCATAAGGTAGTGGTGGCCGAGGCCGTGTTGTTGACTTCCTATAACTTATTCGCAAAGTTTTTCCGACGCAATAGGCACAATGCAAATTTGCGAAAAAATATTTCCGAACCCATCAGATTTGGTGGGAGCGCCGGAAGAGGGAAAGTTTATCCAAGCCATATCAGTATGATGCAGCAGGCCCATGTACGTCATGCAAGATGTCTGCATTTAGTCGGTGACGGTTGTGCGAAATCGATGTTTTGCGAAATATTTTTTCCGTTGACTGTTTTTCGCATAGATGACAATCTAGCCCCAACAAAGATTTTCAGACATCCACTCATGAGGCTCTCAGATGTTCATCCGCCGCACCGCCCTTGCTGCTCTTCTATCGTCGCTGGCTGCTTTTCCGGCCCTTGGCGACGTTCGACTTGGCGATCAGCTGAACGCCATCAGGCTGGCCGGATCCGAGCACATGATGGTCCATACGCTTTCGACCCGAGGCCTTCCTGTCCAGGCCCGTGCGGAACGTGAAAAGCTGCTGGGGACCATGGGGCTGCGCGGTCAGCCCGGCTCGGTCGCCTATACCAACCTGAGCTTCTCGCCGGTCATGACACAGGACAGCAATATCAATGGAGGATACGCCTCCGACAGCTTCACGGTCGCCGGGATCCCATTCAGGATCGGGGAAGAATACGAGGCCGTCGGCGGACTTGTTCTTGGCATGAGTGGCTCGGGGCGCGCCCGCATCTCGCTGGGAACAGACACCGCGCTCGATCTGCGGGCCGGTGCGTCCTTCGGGTATGCGCCAGAGCACGACATGTTCAAGGTGAGTGCGGTTGCTTCTGCATGCCTGGAGCACATGATCGACTATTCCACCTATGCGCATGCATGTCTGGATGCGAACTATCGCAAATACGATCTTGGTGAAACGTACCGTACCGATGCGCGCCTTGGCATGAGCAGGGTTTTCGGATCTGACTTCGGGATGCACGAGGCCTCTTTCGAGCTTCAGTTCCGTCGGGTGGATAGCGGCTCCAAGTACACGCAGAGAATTGCCAGCTTCTCGCTCAACTCCGCAATTCCCGGCCCTTATGCGGTAAACATGGGCTTCCAGCTTGGTGAAGCGGTCGATGGCGTCATGGTTATGCAGGAGCGTGTCTTCGTTGGCCTTGGCTTTCTTGCCTTCGATCGCCCGACCTCGGTGTCTCTCGCGGTGCAGAACAATCGCGGCGGGCAATGGCTCGGCGAAGATCTGACCCAGACGGTGACTTCGATCAGTGTGAGCCACCAGTTCTCGAACAAGCTGAGCGTCTCGGGCTTCGTTTCCCGGGCCGATAGCTCCGACAGCTTCTTCGACGATACACAGTACGGGATCAATGTCGGCTGGCGTTTCTGACACCCGGACCAGGCAACCTTGATCGCCCGCCTTCATTGGCGGGCGATTTTCGTTATGGGTGGCGGCTCGAGAGCGTGGCCTGAAGGCGGTTTTCAAGCTTACTTTACATAACAATGATTATCGGACATTTGCGATCGATGGAATCGGCCCTGATCCCTACTTGCGGCGCAGGTCGCGCTGGATGCACCGGGGATCCATATCCCTCAGCACCTCCTGTGCTTGCACCTCCCAGGAGCTCTCTTCGAAATCAGGGAAATACGTGTCGGCCCCGGGCACGCTGATCTCCACTTCAGTGATCAGCAACCGCTGTGCCAGTGGCAGCATTTCCTTGTAGATGCCTGCGCCGCCGATACCGTAAACGCGGTCGTATCCCATATCGGCCGCAAGGGAGAGCGCCGCGCCGATATCCGGGACGGTATGGTCATGAAGCCCCGTATCGCGGGTCACAACGATGTTCAGCCGATCTTTCAGGGGTCGCACCGGCAAACTCAGCCAGGTATTCCTGCCCATGATCACCGCGCCGCCGCGTGTCTCCTTCTGGAAGGCCTTCAGGTCCTCGGGCGCGCGCCAGGGGATATCCCCGGCGCGGCCAATGGCTCCATCCCGCCCACGCGCGACGATCAGCGTCAGCATCAGACGGCCACATCCGCTTTGATCGCGGCATGCGGATCATAACCGTCGACGACGAAGTCCTCGATCCGGTAGTCGTCGATGCTGTCCGCTTTCCGGATCAGGCGCATCTTCGGAAGCGCCCGCGGAGTCCGCGAGATCTGCTCCCTCGCCTGGTCGAGGTGGTTGAGGTAAATGTGGACATCCCCGGCCATCCAGACCATGTCGCCCATTTCGAGACCAGCCTGCTGCGCAAGCATGTGCTGCAGCGCGGCCTGTCCGACCCAGTTGAAGGGGCAGCCGAGCATGAGATCCACGCTGCGCTGGAACATCAGCGAGCTGAGGCGGCCATCAGAGGAGACGTGGTACTGGTAGACCATATGGCAGGGTGGCAGCGCCATTCCTGCGAGTTCGCCCACGTTCCAGCCATGGAAGAGCATGCGCCGGCTTGCGGGGGTATTCCTGAGCATGTCGATCAGCGCGCCGATCTGGTCATATTCCTTGCCGTCCGCGCCGAGCCAGCGCCGCCACTGCTTTCCGTAGACCGGGCCCAGATCACCCCACTGTGCGGCGAAGGCATCGTCTTCGATGACGCGTTGCTCGAAGACGGCCTGGGAGATCTCCTCGCCCGTTTCCTCGCGGTACCGCTTCAGCGGCCAGTCGGACCAGATCCGGACATTGTCCTTCAGAAGGTCCTGGATGTTCGTGCCGCCGCTCAGGAACCAGAGCATCTCTTTCACAGCGGTCTTCCAGTAGACCGTTTTGGTGGTCATGATCGGAACGGTACCGTCCGACAGGTCGAAACGGGCCATTGCGCCGAACAGGGAGCGCGTCCCCACGCTTGTGCGGTCGATCCGTTCGTCCCCCCGTTCGAGGGCGCTGGAGAGGAGGTCGAGATACTGGTTCTCGGGATTGGGTTTTGTCATGGTAATCCTTTTAGTATTGATATGTGTACCAGGCCATGCCTGGTGTGGAAATTTCTGCGACGAGAAGACCGATGCCGATCAGGCAGGCGATAAAGAAAACGGCAAGTGTGATTTTCGCATACTTTCTGGCCCTGATGGCCCTGCCCCCTGGACGACTGCCCAGTGTCCTGCGTGCGCGTGCTATATGTTTGGTGGCCATGACCATTCTCCGGGTAATCTCGCTGATGGTGATAATAAGTTTGCGAAAAGGGATAGACAACATTAAATTTTACCGCACATACTACAGAGCGGCGGCACGAAGACCGTTTGCAAGGGAAACTGAGGATCTGTCCGGGGAAAACGCAACATCAAGAAAAACAGATGGAAAAAATGACTGCCACCCAAAACAATGCCATACAGCAGGCTGTGACCGATAACCCGGATGCCGACAAGCATCTCCGGGTCCAGAGCCGCGGCCGCCCGGAGCGTAACCCTGTCGAAGCCGCACGGCGCATTCTGCGCCGCAAGCATTTCGGCGCGCGCATGCGTGAACTTCGCGAAGGGGCTTCTCTGACCCTCAGCGGTGCCGCCTCCATGTCTGACATGACCTCACCCAGGAAGCTGTCCCAGTACGAAACCACCTGCTACCCGCCGGGAGATGTGGTCGTGAAGCTGGCGCCGCTCTACGGCGTGACCGTGAAGGACCTTTCGGAACTGGTTCTCTCGCACTCCGACCCCGCCCTCTTCGAGGCCATGACCGGACGTCCGGGATATGAGCCCCCGAAGGGCGACATTCGCGCCCTGGTCGCCGATGTTCACAAATCCAAGACCTGACTGGAGATCAACATGACTGCAAACAAGCTGCGCGGGCTCATCAGCCCGCTGCTGTCTACCGCCATTCTCGCCGCAAGCGCCGCCCATGTAAGCGCGCAGGGCGCGCCTCAGGTGCTCGGCGAGGTCTTGGGCCTGACAGCTTATGAATTCGAGGGCGTCGATGGCGTCTGGCTCGTGACTCCCGATGGCGAAAAGATCATCAATGGCATGGTCTACGATCTTTCCGGGGACACGCCAGTGGTGAATTTCGGCACCGCAAACGATGCCGAGATCCCCGAGTTCCTGCGCGGTTCGCCCGGGACGGAACCTGTGGCGGAAGCCCCCGCACCCATTTCTACGCCCCCGGTCGATGAAGACATCATCGGTCAGGCTCTGAAAGGAGCCGAAGAGGGTCTTGCCGGTGTCGACGATGCCCGTAAACGCGAGCTGCTGGTGGATCTTGTCGCCCGCATGGACAGCGCCAATTCGCCAGAGGAATTCCAGCTTCTGATCCTGGAATGGCAGGCAGAGATCCAGGGTGATGCGCAAGCCGCGGAAACTGCCCGTGAGGCCATCGACGATCTCGAGAACACCGCGGCACCTGCTGAAGAAACCAGCCAGGCTCCGGCTCAGTCCGCTGCCGATGCCATGGCGCAGGGGATCGCGGAAGCAATCCCGCAGACCATCATGCCTGTTACTCCAAATCCGCTGGTTGGCCAGCTGGCCGAAGAGCAAGAGCAGGCTCAGGCGCAGGGCGACAAGCCCGACGATCTGTACCTGCTGGATCAGATGCGTCACGAAGGCTTCTGGTTCGCTGTCGGTGAGACACAGGCACCCGTGGTCTATGCCTTCATCGATCCGACCTGCCCCTATTGCGCGCGTGCGATCGTGAATCTCAAGCCCGAGATTGATAACGGATCATTGCAGCTGCGCGTCCTGCTGGCCCCCGCCATCAACCAGTCGGCAGCCCCGCTCATCGCAGCGATCCTCACGGCAGAAGATCCGATCGCTGCCTTCATGACGCATGAGGCCGAATACGCGGAGCGCGGATCCTCGAGCCTTCGCGATGTTGATTTCGGCGAGCTTCCCCCGGCCATGAATGATGGCGTAAAGGCGAATTACGACATGATCGTGGACAACGGCCTCCCTGGGGTGCCCTTCTTCGCCTATGAAACGCTGGACGGCATCAAGTTCCTCTCGGGCGTCCCTCAGCCGGGCCAGTTCAGCCAGGCCCTTCCGGATTCCTACTCCGGCACCACTTACACCAACCAATAAGGATTGCGAAAATGAAAAATACGGCACTCGCCATCACGGCCTGTCTTCTGGGCTCAGCTGCCTGGGCACAGACTGCGGAGACGTCCGGACCGTTTGCATCCGGCACCGCGTCGGTGGAACTCCCTGCCCCCTTCACGGGCGTCCCGAACCTGTCCGAAAGCGACAGTATCTCGGGCCTCGATACCTGGGTCTCTCAGGGCACGAACATGATGTTCATGCATGATCCCGAAACCGGCACCCTGATTGCGGGTTTCCCTTTCGATACCGAAGGCAATAGCCTGCACCCCGCCCTGGCTGACCAGGAAAATGCCGACTTCGAAACCATGGTCACCGAGCTTTTCGGCCCCGTGGTCGAGATCCCGGAAGAATATGTCCAGACAGTTGAAGAGCGCCTGGCCGCCTACTCCGAAGAGGAGCGCAGCGCCGCTTTGGCCGACCTTATCGAACGCCTGAGCGATGTTGAAGGTGAAGAGGCCTTCAACACAGCGGTTGAAGGCTGGATCAATGCGCTCGAGCCCGTGGATGATGGCGTGCAGGACACGACGGAAGGCGATGCCGCGGACGACACGACGGAAGTCGATAGCGTGGAGAGCTCATCGGCCGGCGATATACCGACGGACACCCCGGCAGCGGATGACGTCAGCGAAGAGGGTGAGGGCATCAGCCTGCTTGACGGCGTGCGCCGCAGTTTCCCCATCCAGATCGGTGAGCCCGATGCGCCCCTGATCTACGTGATCACCGATCCTTCCTGCGAGCCGTGCCGGGTCACCAACGATCTTCTGCGCGACAAGGTGGAAGCCGGTGAGCTGCAGATGCGCGTTGTCATGGTCGATGTGGTGGACGAGGACTCCCTGGGCACCATCGCGGGCATCGTGACCTCCGACGACCCGGCGCAGACATATCTGGCGATGACGGCCGAAGAAGGGGTCGAGATGCCTTTCGCACGCACCTCTGGCATTCCCGAGGAGGTCGTGCAGGGACTTGAGGCCAATTATGCAATGGCTGAGGCCTTCAAGGTCCCGCAGCTTCCCATGATTGCCTTCGATACCGAAGATGGCCCGGCCTATATCTCTGGTGCCCCGGCTCCGGAACAGCTGGCGTCTGCTCTGCCCCCGTCCGAGGCGGATGATAGCGCACCGGTCAAGGCATCTGACGATGCCCCGGAAGAGGCCCCGGAAGATGCCGAGGCCGACCCGGCACCTGAGCCCGCGGACGCAGCTGAGGAAGTGGCTCCTGCGGAATAAACCGACAGAAGCGGAAAGACGAAAATCCCGGGCATTCGCCCGGGTTTTTTTACATGCAGGGAGAAATCTCCGCGTCCGGATCCCGTAGATTTTCAAGATGGGCGTGCAGCAGCCTGTACCCGGCCACATGCGCCGCCTGTCCTCCAGGGGAATACGCCGGGGTATCCAGGCTCCAGGTGGGCAGCTCACGGTCGCGCAGGAAACGGTGCTTGACGAGATGGGCTGCGATCCCCCTGCCCCTCCAATCATCGGCGACGCCGAGCTGGCAGCCGATGTACAGACCGATGACGACCGGCTCTTCCGACAGTGTTGAAATGGCGACGATCCCGCAGTCAAGGCCGGCCGCATCCTCTGCGAGGCACATCAGGACGTTGTCATCCGCCGTCTCAAGCAAGGCCTCAGAGGCCAGATGGCGGCACCAGGAGATCAGCTGCCCTCGGTCAGCCTGCTGCAGGCCGAGCGACAGTATCGCATCATCGAGGACAACCTCCCATCGGGTTGCAAAGATCGGGTCGATATCGAGATCTTCTGCCTCATGGTCAGGACCATGAAGGAACTCCGTTTCACCCAGATCCGCGAGGGCAGCCTCAAGCTGAAGCCACGCGTCCCGCGTACCCGGCGCCATGTCAGGGAACCATTTCGAGATCGGGCTCGCCGATACCGAACTTCTCCGCCAGCAGATCGTCGAAATCCAGGCGCATTGCGTCAAGGCTTGAACCCGAGTTGTCGAAATGGAAGTCGGGCACCACGGTCGCCCCGAAGCGGTCGGTCTCCAGCCCCACGGGGCTTTCCGTTCCATCAACGGCGCGGGTCACCTCGATGATCTTTCCGCCCAGGGCCCGAAGCTGATCCGCCTCATAGACGATGGATTCGACGACAAGCCGTTTCTCCTCGCCCGGGCTTGTTTCGAGGTGGAGCTGCAGCTCCTTTCCGATCGTCCAGTCAGGGCCCATATCCACGCCCATGCACCGCCCGAACTTTTCCATGAAAAAGCGCGGCATGTAGTGATCGCCGATCTCTGCCTTACCGGGGATGACGTGATCGGGGTTGGTGATGATCGGCAGGATGGGCGAGGCCACATCCTTCAGGTCGCCATCCGTCATCCTCCAGGCTGTGTCCTCGTCGGCGCCGAGGTGCATGAAATATGCCCGACAGGCCACCTTGCCGCCGTCGAAGGGATGCACGCGGGTGAAGCCGTGGTTCTGGACCAGATGGTCAGCTACCTTGGACTTTCCGACCTGGCGCCTGCCTTTCAGGCCAATGATGGTGATGCACATTAGGGTTGGTTCCTCAATTCAGATGATAGTCGTTTTCCTGAAGCTTCTCTTCCATTTTCGCAGAGAGTGGCTTACGGGCGCGCAGATCACCCTTGGGGGTCACGCTGTAGATGATGCCCCCGGGGATCGCCTCGATGGGTTTGTAGATCTTGTCCGCACAGCGCCTGAGATCGGCCTGGTCCTTTTCCTCGAGGCTGTCCTCGAGTGACCGGATGACTCCGGCGCGCAGCCGCTTGTTGAACTCGCGCGACACCCAGATGACCTGAGAGCTGTCGATGAGGTCACCTTCCCCGGCTACGATATCGCTGCGATCGTCTCGCGGCGCGGAGCGGCCACAGCTGCGCCTGGCGGCCGCGCTGAAGGTCATATCGGAAAGCTTGCTGGCGATGTTCTCGACGGCTTCACCGGCATCCTGTGCCCCTGATACGGAGATGTTCACATGCAGGTTGGTGATATTCGACTGCGCCTGGCCCTCGGGAGCGCCACGGCCGAAGAATTTCCTGGCGGCCCAGCCGTAAACCTCCTTGAGGGTCACAGCGACGCCAAAAGCTTCCGCCACGGTCGTAAGGGCTTTGCCCGCGCTCTCCATGAGAGCTTCAGGTTCAGTGATGATGCTGTCTTTGATCGTCGTGCGCCAGAATGATGCAAACTCTGCGGACCGCTGGATCGTCGTATCAAAATAGTTTTTCGCAACTTCAACCTTGTCCCCGATGAACATGCGCATCGTGGTCAGCATCTGCTGGCTGCGCTGGCTGAGCTCTCCACCGACACTCTGGATCCAGTCTGCGATACCCGTCCCAACGGAACTGAGCCAATACAGGCCGCCATCGAAATAGGTTTCGATGGCGTCAAGCGTTGGTGCAAAAGGCGTATTGGAAATCGCATATTCAAAGCCATGGTGAAGGGTTTCCACCATTTCAGGGATAGGGGCCCCGAGCGCGTAGGACATGGCCAGATTGCCCGCCATGAACATGGCATGACGGCTCGCTTGCTTTGAGAACAGTGTTCCGATGCGGTCGTTCAGTTTGTCATTCTTCATGGGAGCCTCAACTTGCTTGAAGCAAGTCTATCAGTCTCCCCTGAAAACCAGATCAGAAATCAGGCCCGGCGTGTCATGTTCTTGTGGAGAGTGGCCCAGGCCACATCGCGCGCGATACCTTCGGGATCCGGCCCGAGGTCGCGGGCATGCGTGACGACGAGGTCGTGCATATCCTCGGCTTGCGGAGGAAGCAGGTCATCTTCAAGCCCTTCAAGCATGTCTTCCAGTTGATCGACAACATGCTCTACAGAGACCGATGAGGTCGACACGAGCGCGCCGGTGATGCTTTCCAGACTTCTCTGGCAGAAGCGCAAGGCCGAAGGGGTGCGGCAGCTCATCTCGACCAGACGCGCCAGAAGCCGGCCACGCCCATCGGCATCGACCTGAGGAACGATCTCGTTATTGACGAACCGGCATACATCACCCCGGGAATAGGAAATCGAGGAAAAGACACCGCGTGGCCTGCAGAAGATTCCGGTTTCCCGGGCCAAATCCATCCGGTTGTCGATGATGTTGATGCACACAGATCCACCGGCGCCCTCGAAATGCTGGGTCCGGTCAGTGATGTCGGAACCTGATCCAATTATCATATGCTCATTGGAAGCCGCGGGCACCTGGCCGCAGCGCAGCAGCAGAACCCCTTCGCCCCCAGGGAGCTCGAAACGCTCGACTGCGCTCATATGCCCGGTTGCCTCAAGCGCCCGCAAAGCGGCAATCGCCTCGATATTGGTGTCATAGACATGGATCTGGTAGTTGCCGGCAGGGATCATGCTGCGGGTTTCGGCCGAGAGCGCCACGCGACCCTTGCGCAGGGACATGCGCGAATCTCCGGGCTCATCGGTGATGTCGAGATAAAGGGTCACAAAGGTGACGTCCTCGATCCGCGGGAGACCAGGCTTCTGTGCCGGCCGGGGCTTTCGAATTGCGGGACAGATCCGCCCCATCAGCTCGTTGACCTTAGCTATCGTAGTGAGGTTGTGCCCGACGTCCGACATCCCGTCCCCTTAAAAAATCATCCGTACCTGATTATACATACAAAGTTCAGACCGGAAGGTTTCAGCTTCGGTCAAAATATTTTGCATCCGGACGGAACAACTCTGCCGTCCGTGTGTTCCCGATCTTATGCAACACGCAAGACAGCGCAAGGAAAATGCGAATTTCAGTGCCCTGTTCCGGCGTCCTGTTGCGTCAACTGAACATCCAGAAGGCCAGCAAGACCGCGCAAATTGGTCAGGGCGAGGTAGCTCATGGCGGCAAGCCGGATGGGTTCATCCGGGGAAATCGATATGACCATAGGCTTCTGCTCCGCCGCATAACGGAAAAAACCTGAAATCGATCCTGTCGCCTGGCGAATGGACTTGGCCACATCATCCTTCTGCTGTTCGGCGAGCAAGGCTCCGAACTCCTGGATGTAGCGTCCTGACGGCACGCCGGTGAGGTCCCTGACGTAGCCTTCCAGGCCGGTATCCGTGTAGATCAGGCGCGCATTTGATACCGCGGCCTCGGGGATCAGGTGAGCCCCGAGGGTCTTCCCGGCCCGGGCCGCCTGCAGCTTTACCCGATCATATGGTGACAACCGGAGCTCCAGGCTCGCCTGGAGGTCTGTAAGGCCAATGAGGGCAGCCGCGGCTGTCGCGCGAAGCGCGCCACGATCCATATCCATTGAGAGCGATGAGGTACCTGTGATCGTCGAGAGACCAATTCTGCTGAAATTGGTAACAGCTTCCGGGGGGACCACACCGGCCGAATATATCCGTGTAATCGGGGCCTCTATCGAGACCTCGCCCCGGACCAGGGTCAGCGCATTGGCCAGCTGCATCAGGTTGAGCTGAGTGTTTGCCGAGGCACCAAAAAAGGTGCTGCTCCTGATGATATGCAGCAACCCCTCAAGTCCTGAGGTCTCCATGTCAGACCGCATATCGACGTTCGACAGCGCATAGGCCGGATTGCCGCCGGCATTGCGCACTTCGATCTCTGCCAGTTCCGCTCGCAGTCCGGATGGGTATTGCGAGGTTGCCGCGCTCTGGCGGCTTCCGGGAGCGGCCACTTCGGCAACGAACTGGGTCAGTCCGAACGACGATCCGTCGTTTCGATAGATGTCGGCGAGATCGATGGAGATAAGTCCCGAGAGCCAGCATGGCCCACCCTGGCCTCTCGCCTCGAAGCCGATGCCCTGCACCCTCATC
>OJFX01000447.1_pt1 | contig 15183 bp, 11 predicted proteins | sample 1594171 | NCBI WGS metagenome assembly OJFX01 (sample SAMN05416840, study PRJEB24817) | seawater metagenome | isolation source: Sea water | place: Canada:Atlantic | collected 2013-07
TGGGCTCGGAGATGTGTATAAGAGACAGCCCGATGACGTCCGGCAACTTCGCCGACCTCGCGGTGAACCACAAAGACCACCTCCTGTACGTACGCCGTGGTTCGGGCATCAAGGCCTATGACATCCACGGCGACGACCAGGGTGAGAAGAGCGTCACCGGGGGCGGCAGCTTCGAGCTTTCCGCTGACGGCAAGCAGATCCTCCTGGGCCGTGGGTCCAGTCCCGCCATCGGCAAAGCCGGTGAGGGCAGCACGCCCAAGAACGTGAAGAAGGACGGCATGGAGGCCCGCATTGACCCGCGCCAAGAGTGGCCCCAGGTCTACCGTGATGCGTGGCGCTTTTTCCGCGACTACTTCTACGCCGCCAACATGCACGGCGTCGACTGGCCGGCGGTCTACGAGCAGTACCTGCCCATGATCGCATTCTGCGCGAACCGCGAAGACGTGGACTACGTGATGCGCGAGCTCGTCGCCGAGCTGAACGTCGGCCACGCCTACGTGCGTGGCGGCCCGATGGAACGTGGCCCCCGCGTGGGCGTCGGCCTTCTCGGCTGCGACTACACGCTGGAGAACGACGCGTACCGGATCTCGAACATCGTCGAAGGTGGCGTGTGGGACTCCGATGCCCGCGGGCCCCTCAGCATGCCCGGCGTGGACGTAAGTGAAGGCGACTACCTCCTCGCCGTGGACGGGCTCCCCATGGATATGACCATGGATCCCTGGGCTGCGTTCCTTGGCAAGGCCAATGAGGCCGTCGAGCTGACGGTCAGCGCTTCTCCCACCATGGACGACACGGCCCGCAAGGTCATGGTGAAGACGCTCTCCTCGGAGAGCGGCTTGCGCTACCGCGAGTGGATCGAAAGCAACCGCGCGATGGTCGCGGAACTCTCGGGCGGTCGCGTCGGCTACATCTACGTGCCGGACACCGGTCAGAACGGCCGCAACAACCTGTTCCGTCAGTTCTACGGCCAGGCACACATGGACGCGCTCATCATCGACGAGCGCTGGAACGGCGGTGGTCAGTTCCCGAACCGGGAGATCGAAGCCCTCGATCGTCCGCGGACGAACTACTGGGGCCGCCGCTGGGGCCAGTCGATGGCGACACCGAGTGACTCCCATCAGGGTCCGAAGTGCATGCTCATCAACCGCGACGCAGGTTCGGGCGGCGACATGTTCCCCTACCTCTTCCGTCAGGCTGGGCTCGGCAAGCTGATCGGCACGCGCACCTGGGGCGGCCTCGTGGGCTACTCCGGTAGCCCGCAGCTCATCGACGGCGGCAGCCTGGCTGTGCCCTCCTTCGGCTTCTACGAGCTCGACGGATCCTGGGGAGTCGAAGGCCATGGCGTCGACCCCGACATTGAGGTGATGGACGACCCGGCCCAGATGCAGAACGGAGCGGACCCGCAGATCGCAGCCGCCGTCCAGCAGATGCTGCTAGAGCTGAAGTCCAGCACCTACCAGGCACCGCCGCGCCCGGCCGATCCCGATCGCCGCGGCATGGGCCTGCCGAAATCTGAGCGCTAGCCACGGCTACCCAGCAGGTCGACCTGCCAGGAGCGACGGAAGCGAAGCGCCCAGTACGCAACAATTCAATGACCACCCCCCCCACCGAACTCGAGTTCACCTGGCGGCGACATTGACATTCGTTGCGTACTGGGCGCCCTTCGTGATCTACGAAATCCAAAGTACCGAGCCTGGATCATTTTTTCTGCTTTGGAAGCCAACGCACTTGACGCCCTCACGCTAACCGCGGTCTGGGCGCGCGCGATCACACTTGCTCGATCACGCCATCGCCATAGCGAGGCGCACCAGCGCGATCGCCGCCACCGAAGCCCACACGACCTCTAGCCAGAACGGCTGCCAGGTCCGCCGCTTCCAGCACACCAGCCCGACCCCCAGCGCACCCGTCAGGTTGAGCCCGTGGTAGAGGGCTCCTTCGGGTAGCCACCCAAAGCTAAGACCCGCGTAGGCCCCGACGATGGCGCCGGTGCCGTACCAGCCGAGTGCCTCGACCCAGAGCGGCGCCTTCGTACCATCTGTGCTTGCCTCGCCGTCGCCACCGATCGGGTCGGCGCTTTCGTCCGTGTCGTTCATGGTCGAGGCAGTGGGAAGTGGGCTGCGCTAAGTGGGCGGCCCGTGGAACGCTTCGCGCCAATGGATGCGGCAGAGGGAGACATAGGTTTCGTCCCCGCCGATTTGAACCTGGGCACCGTCGGTGACGACCCGTCCGGATTGGTCCTTTCGAATGACCATGGTGGCCTTGCTCCCGCAGTGGCAGATCGTCCGGATCTCACGCAGGGAGTCGGCGATCGCGAGCAGGGCGGCCGAGCCCGGAAAGGGCTGGCCCTGGAAGTCGACGCGGAGGCCATAGGCCATGACCGGGACGCTGAGCTCGTCCGCCACCCGGGCGAGCTGCCAGACCTGTTCCGGCTGGAGGAATTGGGCCTCGTCGATGAGCACGCAGGCGAGGGGGCCTTCTTTGAGGCAGGCAGCCACGCGGTCGTAAAGGTCCTCTTGGGTGTCGTACCGAGACGCCGGGGCCTGGATGCCAATGCGACTCGCGATGACGCCCTCGCCGGCGCGGTCGTCGAGCTCCGCCGTCAGCAGGAGAGTCCGCATCCCCCGCTCGCGGTAGTTGTGATCGGCCTGCAGGAGAATCGCGGACTTGCCCGCGTTCATCGTCGAGTAGTTGAAGTAGAGCTTTGCCACGCCCGGGGGGTTACTGAATGCTGAGGAGGTCGGAGAGTTCGGTCACGACGCTCTGCAGAGCCGTGGACATCGCCTTCGCTACGAGGGCGGGATCCCCATCGGTGATGGCGGAGCGGCCTTCGATCGTCTTCTCAAAGAGGGCCTTGCCGCTCTCGTCGTAGCACTGCGCCACCAGGCTCACGAAGGCCTCGCGGCGGGGCACAAAGGTTTCTTCGAACGCGGTGAGCTCCACATACAGGAAGTTGGCTGCACCGCTTGACCGCATGAATCCGCGGCGCCGAAAGAGCTCGTTCTCAAGGGATCGGCGCACCATGTTCACGGGGGACTCGACCCACCGGACTTGCTCGTCGAATTGAACCTCGAAATCGGAGCTGCGGCGCATGAGGGACTCACCGATGGCGTCCGAACCGGTCATGCGGTCGAAGCGGAGCGCGGGAGTCACCGGCGGTGCCAGGTCCCCGGCGCGGCGCTCGGGCCCATCCGACACGGTGATCCAGCGCACAACGGGCGCAGGCGCAGGCTTGAGGTCGAGGCACGCTGGGAGAGAAAAAAGTAGCAGCAGAGCGGCGGGCGCCCGGAGTCGGTTCGAAATCATCGGCGGGGAGAAGGGCTAGGGGAGCGGCCGCGCAGGAACACGCCGGGGTCACGTTCGATGAGAGAGACGAGGCTATCCACGGCGCGCAGCGCCGAGCGAAGGTCCCGCAGGACCTCAGGCATGACGTTCGCCGTGGGCTGGAAGTCCCCAGCGAGGCGGCTCGCCGAATCCGCGGCACCTCGCACGGTGGCGGTGGTGCCCGGTAGGTCCGACTCCACCAGGATGGTCTCGATCCTGCGTAGGGCCTCGCTTACGTCTCCCTGGAGGGCCTCGATCCCAGACGTCACACGAGCCATGCTGCCGCCCTCGCCGCCGGTCTCCGAGAGCAGGCTCTCGAGCGATCCCACCGCCGAACGGGTCTCCGTAATGAGAGCCAGCGTCTCGCTGGCTATGCCCCCGGGTGCGTCCTTGTCGAGGGCCTTGCGGAGGTCTTCGCTCAGGCCGGTGACCGACGCGGTCAAGCCCGCCACATCGGCGCTCGCCGCTTGACTCTCCAGGGTCTCAGCGAGTTCACGGATGCCACGGATCGCGAGGGGTAGCTCCTCGCCGAGGCCGCGCACCGCGTCCTCGAGACTCTTGAGGGTCGACGGGGCGGAGGGCACGTAAGTGGACGGCGGAGTGAAAGCGAGCTCCACCTTTGGAGTCTCCGGTGGGAAGAAGTCTGCCTCGAGGAACTTGATGCCAGTGATGCCCTGGGACGCGATAATCACACGCAGCTCGGGCAAAGCGTCCTCAGTCGCAGGGTTCAGTTCGGCCGCACTTTCGATCAGGTTCATGCGCTGCATCACATCCACCACAATCTCCGAACGCACCTCCACGAGCCGGCGATCGGGGGCGATGAGAATGTTGGTCACCTTGCCGAGGGTCACCCCGCGGAACTTCACTGGCGCACCGACCTCGAGCCCCTGGACCGACTCATCGAAGTAAGTCACGCGCTCGACGACATCCGAGCTGAAGCGGCTCGCGCCGAGCCAAAACAGCGCGGCAATCAGCAGCGCCACGGCGCCGACGATGAACGCGCCAACCTTCCACTCCTGACCGCGCATCTTGCTCATAGTGTCCCCCCCACCGACACGTGGCCACCCGCCCTTTCCCGGTGAAAGAAGGCCCGGACCCTTGGGTCGGTGGCGGTGTCTCTGATCTCGCGCGGGTCGCCGCTCACAAGGACGCCTTTCGTTTGCCGATCGAGTAGAACGCACCGGGTTCCGATCGAGTAGATGCTTTCGAGTTCGTGGGTCACGACGACGAGGGTGATGCCGAGGGCACGGTTAAGGGTGATGAGGAGTTCGTCGAGCTCGGCGGAGGTCACCGGATCGAGGCCAGCGGAAGGCTCGTCTAGAAAGAGAAGCGGGGTTTCGAGGGCCAAGGCGCGGGCGATGCCCGCCCGCTTCTGCATTCCGCCCGAAAGCTCCGACGGGAGCCGATCCCCCGCCCCTTCGAGGCCCACAAGGCGCAGCTTGCCATCGACGATGCCAGCGATCGTATCGCGCTGCAGATCCGTCCAGCGCTCCAAAGGCAGGGCCACGTTTTGCGCGATCGTCATCGATCCAAAGAGGGCGCCGCTCTGGAACGAAACGCCGAACTGCGGTCGCTTGCCGTCGAGGTCCTGGGGGTCGCCGACCCCCGCCACGTGCACGGTTCCGGCGAGGGGCGCAAGCTGACCGAAGAGCGTCTTGAGAAGCGTAGATTTGCCCGTGCCGGAGCCGCCCAGCACGAGGAACACGTCCCCCTGATAGATATCGAGGTTCAGCCCCTCCATGAGCGGCTTCGAATAACCGATGCTCAGGTCCCTGGCCTGGATCAGCGCCTGGGGCTCGGTCGCTGTAGCTCCCTCGATCAATGGAGCCCCCACATGTCGAACAGGACCGCAAACAGCGCGTCCGCGAGGACCAGCCAGAAGAGCGTGGACACGACCGCCGAGGTGGTGACCCGTCCGACGCCCTCCGCCCCGCCCCGGGCGCTCAGGCCGCGTTCGGCCGCGAGACCTGCAATCAGCCCACCGAACGCCATAGCCTTCATCAACCCGCTAAGCACGTCCATGGGCACAAGGGCCTCCCGGGTGGACAAGATGAACTGCCGGAAACTGACGTCGACGGTCGCGGTGGCCACAACGGCCCCGGCGAGGATGCCGACGATGTCCGCCACGAGGGTGAGCAGCGGCAGGACCACGATCAGCGCCAACATGCGCGGGAAGACGAGGTAGCGATGTGGGCAGACGCCGAGGGTCCGCAGGGCGTCGATTTCCTCCGAGACCTTCATCGTGCCGACCTCGGCCGCGATGGCGGCGCCGGACCTGCCCGCCACGACGATGGCGGTCATGAGCGGCGCCAGCTCCCGCGTCAGGGAGAGGCTCACGAGGTCGGCGACAAAGGCATCGGCCGCGAACTTGCGGAGCTGGACCGCGGCCTGGAAGGCGGTGATCAGGCCCATCAGGGCCCCGATGGTCGCGACGATCGGAAGGCCGTCCGCGCCGTGGCGCTCCACCTGGCGCACGACCGACCTCCAGGCGACGGTGGAGGGATTTCTGACCGCGCCGACGGCAGCTCCGGCCGCCTCGGCCACAAAAGTGAGCATGGCCTTGAGGGTGGCCACGATATCCAGGGTCGAGCGGCCGACCTGTTCGATGAAGGGCGTTCGCGGGGGTTCGGGAAGGTGGGCCGGGCACTGGCCCTCGACAATGTAGAGGTCGAGGATCGCGCGTACCCCCGGGCGTGCCCCCACGAAGGCGGGCATCTGTCCTTTGCTGCAAAGGGCGTCGGCCATGACCGACGCCGCGCTGCCCTCCATGCGCTCGACCGCGGAGAGCTCCACGAAAGAAAGGTCACCGCGTTGCAAGGCATGGAGAATGTTCCCCCGCAGGTCCTGCGCCGACTCCAAGCCGAAGGACCCCTCGAGAGCGACCCCAAGTCGTCCCTCCCCGTCCGTCGTTTCAATCACCGAAGCCGCCATGGCGGACGGGAGCGTATCAAGCGCGGGGGCCCACCGGATACACAGACGCCCTTTGGCGGCCGCAGCCCATCACCAGCGCCGCAGCTCGGGCGCCTTCTCCAGGGTCAACGTCCCGGAGTCCGCCATCCCTCCGCCGGGGGGCACGGAGAATTTCATGCCCTCGGCGACCTTCCTCCCCGACACCTCGAGGGTGTAGTCGACCGGGTACATCCCCACGATCGTGAAGACCCCCCACTGATCGGTGCGCCCCGTGCGCGTGAGGGACCGGTTGGCCGCGCCATAGGCGGTGACCTTCGCTCCGGCCACGGGCTGGCCGTCCTTACCCACGACGACGCCGGTCAGACTGGAGGAACGCGTGAGGACATCGTCGAGAAGATAGATCGACCCGGCCGAAAGCTGGAGCACGCCGCAGGTGCAATAGTCCTGCCCACTGTCCCCGCCGCTCCGGGCGTAGAAGTGATACTTGCCGGGCTTCCTCCCTCGGAATCGGAAGCGTCCGTCGCCGTCCGTGCTCGAGGTGTCTGTGGTGCCGCCATCGAACGGGCGCAGGAAGACGCTGATGTCATCGAGCTGACCATCGGCGCGCACGAGACGCCCCGTGACGGCGGCGGCTCGCTCAAGCGCGAGGATTGCGTTCCCAATGGGCGCATCGTCCGTGAGGTCCACGGACGTGGAGTTCCCGAGGTAGCCGGGATCGTTCGCCTCAAGATCGAGCTCGGAGTCGGACACTCGCATCGTGACTTCCCCGGGCCCCGGGACGGCGACCCAGAAGCGACCTGCGGCGTCGGTGATCACCACCCCAGACGATGGAATCGATGGTGCTTCTTCGACTTCCCCGGTGTTGTGGATGAAGTTCCAGCCTTGCACTGCGCCTGAGGATAGGCCTGCAGCGAATTGTGGATCGTTGAGGTTCGGCGACCCCACGGTTGAATCCGTCAGATCGAATTCGATCTGCCTGGTCAGCGCTTCGAGCAAAGCTGTTTGCGCCGCCACCTGGTTGGCATTTGATTCAATGCGGTACTCGCCGAGATCGATCGTAGGCATCTCAATGGTCTCGATGGACGGCGGAGCCAGAATCGCGCCTGAGAGACCGGACTCAAGGGTCGAGGTGATCCTGATGTCGCTGGCAGCGTCAGCCCGCAACAGGCCGTTCGCAAAGGCGATGTTCTCGCCGCCAAAGTTGATCTTTATGCGCTGATTCGGGCCATTGTTCCAACTGGACTTCTTCTTCTGGTTCCAGCCGGCAATGTCTCCCACGGTCCGGTCCGAGAAGTCCAGGTCGTAACGAACTTCGATCCCGGCGAGGGGTGCACCGCCCGAGTCCGTGACGACGCCGCGGACACCAAACTCCTTGAGCGGAACCTCCACGCCCTCGCGCTCTTCGCTCCCCGCGACCTTTAGCTCCTTCGACTTGCCCCACGCACAGTGGTCGTTGGCCACCGCCCGTGCGCTGATGACCCAAGGCCCCACGGGCAGCTCCTTGAACGTCCACTCCTTGGCCGAGCCGGCGATCTCAACCTCGAGGGGCATTCGATCGTCGTCCCCGGTCGGCCACGCGTACACCTTGATCGGCTCCGTCGGTTGAAACCCCGAAGGTAGGAACAGCGTCCCGGAGACAGAGGCAAGCTCCACGACGTCCCCCGGCTCGGGGGTAGCGCTCACCCCATCCCCGGCGCCTGAGACCGCCTCCCGCAAAGGCTCGGTCGGGTCCTGAATGCCGACGAGATGGGGTGCGTCCTCCGGAGTCTCCGGGTCCGGTTCGCCTTCACTGACGAGCCCGCCCGTTTCCCCCGCCGCTACCTGTCCGCGGGTGATCGCCCAAAGGCCGCCCAGAAGGGCAGCGACGCCCAGGGCGGCGATTCCAAGGTTTCCAAGCGAGCGAGTCATGGTTCGACCCTACCCCGGGGTGCACGATTCTGCCCCACGGAAGTTGTGCAGGGTCTGCGAGAACCGTGTAAGGGGAGCCCCAATCAGGGGCGGCGCCCCCGCCACTACTGGGCCAGCGTGAGGAGGCGTAGGATGACGGTTCCAGATTCCTCGTCGGTGATCGCCAGGATGGTCGATCCCCCACTGGGCTGCATGAGGTCCACGTCCACGGGACGCACCCCAGCCCCGGTGAAGCCAAGGAGCAGCGGGGCGTCGACGTTGTCCATGGCGTGCACCGAAACGAGCCCAGCGCCTTCCATCGCGGTGGCGAGAATCGACGCTCCGCCGATCCGACCGCGCGCCAGGGCCACCGGCCGGATGCCAAACGTCGTGGCGGCCGCGTCGACCATGTCGGGTCGCAGCACCCGGGCGCGGCTCACGTAGGTCCCCGGTGACGTCCAAGTCATTTGACCGGCCCCGTTCGCCAGGCCGATCGATCGCGAACCGAAGATCGCGAGACGATCCACTAGCCCATCGTCGTTCAGGTCCGAGTCCCGCTCGCTGATGATCAGGTCTCCTCCAAAGGGATCGCGCTGCCAGAGAGAAGCCCCCGGGAAGACGTTTGTGTCCAGGATCTGATCCGCCGCCCGCAGGCGCTCGTCGTAGCCAGGACCGCCCATGGCGTTGGTGAAGGTGAACGGCAACCCGCCGTTCGCGAGGGCCACGCGGGGCCCTGCACCCGTATCGAACCCCGCGAGGTCCAGTGGCTGGGGCAACGCCACCGCCGGCACGCCGCCTGCCAGAGGGGCCTCGAGGCCGTCGACAGCCGTATCGAATCGCATGCCCTCGAAGTGGCCCCGGGCGAAGAACGAAGGAACCGTGCCCGACGCGCCGACTCCGCCGCTGAGTGGCGCGTTGACCAGCCCTCTGAATCCGTCATTGAAGGACACGATGACTTCGTCAAGGCCGACCATGACGAGCCCGCTCGGGCGCGCGCTCGAGGCGAGCCCCGCCTCACCGAGATCCGCAACGAGCCGTTTGGCTATGGGCGTGATGGGCACCGCCAGCTGATCAAGATCTTCGGGCGCTGACGCTTCGAGGAACGCGTTGACTTGGGCGTAAGCCGTGGCCGAAAGCAACTGAAGGTTGGTGGCATCGGTGATGTCGAGGGCGAAGATCGCCCGCAATCCGTCCGACTCAAACGCCGCTTCGACGACCCCGAGCCCACCGGCGAAGATCGGCGCGTTGCCGGCGGCCATACCCTCGACGGCGTGGTTCAAGGCCTCGAGGACATAGACGTATTCACCGACGGCCGTATTGCTATCGAGGGAGAACTCGAGCACCCTCAGAATGCGCGAGCTCCGCGAGGCGAGGTCCGTGGTCGTGTCAGGGATGTCCAGGGGCAGGCGCGGGCAAGCGAAGATCGAGTTGCGCCCGGCGTGGTAGGCGATGGCACCGAATCCACCAAAGCGGCGCCCTTCCTCGAACGAGAGGTTCGCCCGACGACGCAGGAACGAGCCGGGAAGCCCGGGCTGTCCGAGGGTCGGAGACTCGCCCTCCGGGACGAGAACACGGATCACTTGGCCCGCGGGGGACACTTCGATGATCGAGCAGCGCCGGGAGTCAGCGAGCCAGATGCTCCCGCCGAGCGCCTGGGTAGCGCCCTCGAGGCGCACGCCGGTGACGCTGGCCGCAAGGGGGTTACCGAGCAGGTCGACGGCGCGGCCGTCGTTGGTCGCGAGGCCAGGCTGCGAGGCATAGCTCGCGGGCAAACCCGTCAGCGGCTCGCCGGTGGCGGAGACGAGGGGGACTGAAGTGAAGGGCGTCAGAGCGGCTCCGGCGCCATCGAAAACAGACTCCTCGATCCTGAGCTGCGCGGTGGGATCGACGTATGGAAGCTCGAGCACCTGGTCGCCATTGAGATCCACCGGCGCCAACGTCGGGCCAGAGCCCGTGACGTACCGGAACATCCCGCTGCCATTGGGCAGGAAGATGCCAGCGATGCCGCCCGCCTGGACTTCCAGGCCGCCGGGCCCCGTGGCGATCACAGGGGAGGTTTCCCATGTGAAGCGGCCCAACGCGGCATGGGTCCCTTGCGTGCGGTCGCCGTTGGTGCGATCGGGCAGGGCTTCGATGCCCCTTACGAGCTTCTCCACCGGATCGATCGTGATCAGAGCGTTGTTCTCGGGGCACGAAGCCCAAACCGTGGTGCCATCGGGGGAGATGGCCACCGAGCGTGGCGTCAAACCGATGGACGCCTGCGCCACTGGGGAGAAGAACCGCACCCCCTTCGCCCGCAGGTCGTCCTCCGAACCGTCGAACGCCGTGAACGGGATCGGCGAGATGTCCTGGTGCGAAGCGATGGCGCCTGGCCCCGAAACGGGCACCCGCACAAGCGTCACGTAGCCGGGCCCGTTGCCCTGGGCCGCCGAGACGAAGTCGCCGGCGCAGGCCACAGCGAAGAGGCGCCCGTCGGGGGTGACGTCCACGTCCACGGGGTTCGCGCCCGCGACCGAGATGGAGTTCAGCTCCTGCAGCGTGAGAGGGTCGATGAACTGAAGGCGGCCGGGGAACTCGATGGTCTCACCCGTCCAAGCGATCGCCACCGCGCCCGTCTCCCCCGCGGCGATGGCCGTCGGCATGCCCACTTGGAATCCAGGGGCGTCGTCCGGCCTGGGAAGGGCCCCAGCGAAGCTTGGGTTCGACGGATTGGAAACGTCGTAACAAACCACGTCCCCCGCCACGGAGTCGATCACGAAGAGCCGTTCGCTCGCGGCATGAAGCGCCGACGCGGTGGCCCGCCCTTCTCCGCCGCCGCGGATGCTGATCGTGGACAACCCCGCCGCCTGGAGCTCTTCCCGCTCAGCCTCGACCGTGATGATGATGCGGTCCGTTCCGACCACGTCACCCGCGGCGTTTAAGCCGCTGAGCTCGAACTCGAGCACGTCGGCGTTCGCCGGCGCCGTGAAGAAGGACGAGAAGACGGGTCCCACCGTGGATAGCACGACCGTCACCGGGGCCCCGGCGGTTTGATCCCAAACGAAGTTCACGGTCCCGGAGTCGGCCGTCGAAGTCGGCACCAGGTAGACCCGGGTGCTCGTGGGGACGGACTGGTTGGCGCCAGCGGAAACAGGTCCCGTGATCGGCCCCTCGTTGCCTCCTCCCCCGCCTCCTCCGCCGCAGGCGGTGAGGGTCAAAACGAGAACGGCCGGAGCGATGAGGCGATTGAGCATGGACGGTGCGGTCGGGTGCGGTGCGCGAGCAACGGGGTCGAAGGAGACGACCCCATGGAAGAGTAGCCCACTGGGATAGGCGGCAACGGCACCAATTCGGCGGCCGGCGCCTCCCAGAAGGGAATCCCTGGCCGATCTGTCAGGCTTGGGGGGACTGCATGATTCGTGCCTGCGGATTGGGGCTCTTTGGAAGGTGCCGAACCCAGCGTAGAGCCCAGCAGGTGGCCCAACATGGGGCGCGCCGATGAGCCGAGACTAACGATCTCCACCGAGCGATTCCGCACCGTGTTCCCGAGATCGCCCCGTAAAGGCGCCGGTAGATTCCTGCCGGGGTCTTCGGCCATGATCCCGGCATGAGTCTCCTTCACCTCGCCTTCGGGATCGCAGCGCTTTTCAGCCCGGGCATTGCCGGCGCACCGACGTCCCAGTCGGGAACACCGGCGCGAACGCCCGATTTCCTGCCGCTCCCGAAGAAGGTCGAGATGAAGCCAGGTGAGTTCATCCTCGACGGGTCCGTCATCCTTCGCTGCCAGAACAATGGCGTCCACCAAGGCGGGGACCCGGAGATGGAAGAGCACCTGGAAGTCCTCGCCGAGGAGCTGCGGGCCCTCGCGGGGTATGAGCTCCGCATCCAGGCGCCAAAATCGGCTCCCCTGACCCATCGGCCCGACGTGAATCAAGCGAAGCCAGAGCCCGGCACTCGCTCCATCTCGATCGAGTACTCGGGGAGCCTTGTTGAGGGCCATTTCAGGCTCAGCGAGAGAGTCCCCCAGCCGGGTCTTCGCAGCGTCAGTGAGGTCGAGTTCTCGAACTACACGCTGAAGGTGAGTCCGGACGCCGTGGTGATCTCCGCCCCTTCCGCCGCCGGGATCGCGAACGGGACTTCGACGCTGCTTCAAGCGATCAGGGCCTCAGGAGACAAAGCCTCCATCCCGTGCATGTCCATCGAAGACGGGCCTGCGTCCGACTACCGAGCGGTGATGATCGACGTGGCCCGCTCGCCCCATTCGATCGAAGTGATCAAGGACGTCGTTCGCTTTGCTCGAATCCTGAAACTTCGCTACGTGCACCTGCACCTCACTGACAACCAGTACTTCGCGTTCCCCTTCCCGCCGGTCACGGGCAACATCAAGAACAACACCGCGTGGGACGCAGACGAGCTGAAGGCCCTCGTCCGCTACGCGGAGGTGCGTGGGGTGATCCTCGTGCCAGAGATCGACCTACCCGGGCACTCACGCCGACTGATCGAATCGGGCTACCTCCCGGGCGCTGGGGGTGACCGCGACGTCGCCGACGCGTCGAGCGCCGAGCGCCTCTTCGCCCTCATCGACGCGGTGATCGAGACTTTTGACACCTCGCCGTACTTTCACATCGGCGGCGACGAATCCGGCGCGGGGCCGGAGCTTGTGCCGTTCCTTGCGCGCGTCAATGGGCACGTGCGAAAGCGCGGACGCCGGCTGATCGTGTGGGAGGGTTTCCATGGTGCCCCCACGAAGGCGCTCCCGCCTACCGGGCCCGACCGCGTGATCGTGGCCGCTTGGGAGTCGTCGTACAACGCCCCATGGGACCTACTCGACGCGGGCTACACGCTGATCAACGCGAGCTGGCGTCCGCTCTACGTGGTCGGCGGCGATAGCCTCGTGCACCCGGGTTCAGGCGGCGGCCGCAAATGGAGCCCTGAGGAGATGACGGTCTGGAACAAGGATCGCTTCATGCATTGGGAGCCCGGCCGCGCGGTCTTCGAAGATCGCGGGCCGAACGACACCAATAAGGACGACGGCATCTGGGACGTGCCTGGCGCCGAGCAACGGCGCCAGATCATCGGCGGCCAGGTGTCCGTCTGGGAGCAGCGCGAGTCGAGCGTCATTCGGACGCTCCGGCATCGCCTGCCGGTCCTGGCCGACCGCCTTTGGGCGGGAAAGGGGCCGACCAAAGATGAGGTTCTACGCCGCGCACGGTCCGTGGACGAGCGCCTCTTCGGGCTCGTTCAACCCATCCAGATCGAGATCGATGGCCTCGTGCCTGGCCCATTGGATGCCATCGCCCCGAGCTACGAGGGAAAGAGCACCACGGTCCGCTTCGTCAACCGCACGCGCATCCCAGGCAGGATCCTCTGGAGCGCCGAGCCCTTCGGCGGGCGCATGGATTGGATTGACTTCAAGGCCCCCGTCGATCCCGCCAGGGGCCCCATCGACGGCTCCCCCGCCTACTCGAAGCCGATCGAGATGGAGGGCGGTTTCTCGATGCGAGCGCGCCTTGTCGATGGGAGCGGGAAGGCCTGGGGCGCTGGTACGTGGGCGAAGGCCCTCAACTGGCCCCAGCGCATCAGGCTCACCACGTTCGATATCGGGCGCCGCCCCCATGGGGTCGTCCCCGACTTCGACGCCCTGCCCAAAGGCGCCAAGATCGCCGAAGCCACCCTGCCCATGATCCGCGGTCCGATCACGCACGTTCGCGTCGAGGGTCAGCGGCTGGAGGGCACGCTCATGGCCCCCGAGTCGGGCGCCTTCCGTGTGGGACTCAAGACCCAGTCCGGCCGCGCTTCGCTCTGGGTGGACCTCAACGGCGACGGCGCCTTCTCCGCGGAAGAACGCCTGATCCAAGACACGCCAACCTCGGAGGAGCGCCTCTTCGCAGAGCACGTCCAGCTCGAAGCGCAGAAGGCCTATGCCATCCGCATCGACCACGCCACGGCGCTCCCGCGGCCTGTCCTCATCATGACCCTCGAGGGCCCGGGGACAGGGGGGATGAAGGATGCGAGCCAGTTCCTCGCTCCCCTCCGCTGACGCTTGCCCCTACATCCTATGGAGGCGCAGCACGACGTCTTCCATGCCGGACGCGACCTGCTCGGTACCCTTGAAGAGCACGAGGTGCGGCAAGGATCGAATACCGTGCTGCTTAGAGACGGCGCTGTCCCAAGAAACGACGTCGATCTTGCGCACGCGCACGGCCGGGTTTGAGCTTGCGAGGGCCTCCAACTGAGGCCCAATCATTCCGCAAGCGCCTCACCAGTCCGCGGTGAACTCGAAGATCGTCCACTCGCTTTGGTCGGAAACGTGGTCGCCGAAGTCCACCTTATCCCCCGTTGAGATCGTGGCCACGGGGGTGGAGTCGTGGGAAGCCGAAGAGCTCCCCCCCGACGCGGGCGTTGGCGACTGGGCCTTGGAGACGAGAGCCGCGCCAAACACCAGCACGCCCGCCATGGAAACGATTGCTACAAGCTTGAGCCACATGAAGAAGCCATCGTCCTCCCTCGCCCATGGGCCAAAGAGAATGATGGCTTGGCCTCCGAAGTGCACCCAATTGGGGGCCCGGCCTACCCGAGATTGAGACGATCAGCCAAAGAGCTGTGTCCAGTGCTGCTCGAAGCGTCCAAGTCCCGTCCGGCCTTGCCCGCCGAGCATGTTGCGATGGTGTCCCGGGCTGTACCACCACTGCTTGATCACGCCCTCCCCGGTGTGCGACCCCATCGCGATGTTCTCCGCGTTGGCGCTGGTCCCCGCGAGGGACGCTCGCTGGCCGAACTTCTCTTTGCCAGGCACCGGCGAGGTGTGGGAGAAGAAGTCCTTTTCCTTCATGTCCTTCGAGTGCCCGCGCCCGGCCTCACAGAGCTTGACATCGATGGCCTGCACGCCGATCCCGATCAGCACGCGCTTCATGTTGAGGTTCCGAATGCCCGCGTACTCCTTTTCGTCGATCTGCCCCTTGAGGGCCTCGTTGGCCAGGAGCGTGCGCCTGTCTGCCTCGCCCATGGGGGTCGCCAGTTCAGCCGCCTTCTTCAGGCGCAGAACGAGCCCGTCGGCGTCAAACGCCTGGGCCTCCGGCGCCTTCA